>Ga0224512_10000008_pt1 | contig 319535 bp, 266 predicted proteins | sample SF_May12_sed_USG_4_FD_169103 | JGI IMG/M metagenome (GOLD analysis project Ga0224512, IMG submission 169103) | Sediment microbial communities from San Francisco Bay, California, United States - SF_May12_sed_USGS_13 | ecosystem: Environmental > Aquatic > Marine > Sediment | place: USA...
ATCGATGAGTGGCTGCGGCCAAAATGTTGCGCTATCGAATGCAGTGACTCGCCTCGCTGCCAGCGATCCCACATCAGCGCTTTGTCGGCTTCGGTGTAATAGATCCTCTTCGGATAGTTCATCTGCAACATCCTCCTCTCTATACTCAGAGACTAGGTGTTGCGTTCACCGTTTGAAATCGCAGTCATTTGCCGCCGTTAGTTGCAATTCTAGCTGACCGGCGGCTATTGGGCGTCTAGCGGACGTTCAAAAACGTGCTTCTCGGAGTCCCTCGACCGAGTTTTTGACGCCCAGGAACGAATGTCAGCTTTCACCAACAGCAGCCGTTTGATCAGGCTGGAACTAGCAATTTTGACCGGCACCTAACGGCCAGAAGCGGACAAAATGAAACCCGCCACGAGTGTGCGGCACATCAGTAAGAAGAACAAACGCCTCGCTTGCAGGCGAGAACCAACAGCAAGTTAGGCTATAAGTCTAAAAATATTCGCAAAAAAAGTCGGTCCAATCCACGGTGATGGTCCCATCCGGTGTGGCCGTAAGGTGCGCTGTAAGCCAAATATGATTATTGACTAACCGACCCTGACTGATGAGGTGCAACCTTTCAACGAAGGTACTAGCGGATCCATCTCCTTTTAGGGTCACCGTCGATTGGTTTGAGCCAATCCACTGATATTGAGTACCCGTATATCCACCTACTCCGGTTCCGTGGAACACGTTCTGGAACATAACGTGAAGCCCACCGGCTCTATCCGTCCGTGTGTTACCAATCATCAGGAACCATCCGTCGATGATAACCGGCTCAAAACAAAGGAAAACTTCTTGCTGTATCAACGTTTTGCCGCTTACGTCTGCACCGTTTGCCCCGGCAATCGCCGCGCTCGAGAATAGTAATGAAAAGATAATCAGCGCGGCTGCAATAAATGTTCGTGCATTCATAGGAATCTCCCCACTTTCTGACTAATGGGATAACGATCGGCAGCCCGGGGATCTTGAGTCCGCAACGACAAAACATCGTGATAGGAGGCGAGGACCCGTGGCTTTGCGTCTCCAGCTTTGGCTGGATTTGCCTTTGTCGCATGTAACCCCGATTAATACTGGATGGGGGGAATCGCGTCGATTCGGGGATGTACATACTTTTACATAATCACTGACTCGGCAATGTCAGCTTCGGGTTCATAAGCAGACCATTTCACCAATTTTAGCTGTACATCTGCTTTCGGGGGCATACCGGACACTCAAGACATGATTTTCGGAGCCCCTCGAACGAGTTTTTTGACGCTCAGGAACGAACGTCAGCTCTCACCAATAGCAGCCGTTCGCTTAGGCTAGAACCAGCTATTTATACCGGCAGCTACCGGCCAATAGCAGTCATAGCTCTATGTGCCCGTTCTTTCCGTGCGTAGCCTCAACACGACCTTGCATCCAGTTTAACGTGAACTATCCTTGCTATAGACTGGGCAAAAACGACCATATGACAACAACCAGCGCCCTGTGGAATTGGCCGATCTGGGGGATCCAATAATGGCACGAGTCTGTGAGCAAGTCCGAGAATGGGTTGAAGAAGAGGTTTCCAAGCCCGTCGAAGAATGGGAGGAACGGACAGAGGAAAAGTGCAAGAAACGCAAATGGTACGACCCACGCCGTTGGGTCTGCTGGTTGGTCACGACTCTGGTTAAAGTTGTGCGCTGGGTCGTGGTCACGGTCGGCAAGTGGGTGATTCGCACCATCTGTACCGTCGTCTCGACCGTCATCGACACCCTCCGGCAGGTCTTTTCCGGTCTGTGGGATGTCCTGGCTGGCATTTTCACGCTCGACTGGCGACGGATCCTCGACGGTCTGATCGACATCGGTCTCGGCATCGTCACCGGGTTTTTCCGCCTCCTTCGCGTCGCAATTCTTATCGATACGGTCGATTTCATCATTACGGAGATCAATCGCGGACGCCTGAAGGACTACGTGCGGAAGCTCCTCGAGGCGAAATACGCAGGTGACACCCTGGATGAAATCAAAGACGCGATTCGCCTCGATCATGGTGCTTTCGGGCTGCGCCTCAAGGGCACCGTCTATCGCACTTTCCTGGATTCGGAAACCCCTTCGACTGGGAACGAACCGACCGTTCCCAATCTCGTCATCCTGCACGAAACCGGCGCGATGAACCTGCGCGCCCTGTGCGGCTTTGAATTCGACGAGGGCTTTTGGAACCGCAAGCGCTACAAGACCCTGAAGAAAGGCATCGTCGTCGGAGGCGGCGGTGGCGGCGAAGTCGACAACCCGATCTCTGAGGACGAACTCGATACGTACCTGTCGTCGCGCGGTGCAAATGGCCCGGCCTTTATCGTATTGCCGGTACGCGACGGCCCGCTGAACCGACACATTGCCACGGCCGAGGACAAGGGCCGCGAGCTCTCGTTCCTGCTCGACTTCGATCAGACAACGGTCGAGGTAACCCAAGCCGCGCACATTGTGCACAACGAGTCCCAGACGACGAACGTGAGCATCCTGACCGGACTGCTCGGGCGAACCAACAAACTCACCCAGAATCCGGGTGAGAACGCCAATCAGAAACTGACGGCCGCAATCGCCGAACAATGCCATCCGGTCGGATCCGTGGTGTTCCGCTACACGGCCAACCTGCGCGGTCTCGCCTCGAACCTGTTCGTCAGCGACTGCGGATTACCCGCTAGCAATGCGTCGGGGATCACCTATATCGACCAACGCCCCGATGAAGTCTGGAAATACGTGCTGATTCACGAGTTCGGCCACTACTTTGGCCTCTGCCACGTCGACGGCCTCGACCGTATCATGTTTTCATCCAAGCAGAACAGCTGGTGGCGCCCGCAGGCCATCCCCAATTTGCTCTTTGGCAAAGGGGAACCCTATTTCACGTTTGATGAGGCCAAGGCGGCGTGGAAATACGTGATCGATAACTTCGAGGCGACATGCTTGGGAGCAAGCAGCAATCCGGACAGTAGTGGTGACGATGTAGGAGTGATCGTGCAATGATCACGATTGCGAGGGCTTGCACGTTTGCCGTGTCGACGGAATGGGTGACGGGGGTTTCGCCATTGCCCAAAGGTCCATGCCTTGCTTCCTCGCATAAGTTGCACTCGTGAACTCCTCACATCGGGTTCTTGAGCTCTTTAGCCAGCTTGCGGAGCTCGCCGACTCTCCGATTTCGACTCCTTCCGGGAGATTTTTCAGTAATGCGTACGTACATGGGGATAGGTCTTCGAAATACATGTAAACGTCAGATTAGCGGTATCATCTGCCCACACTTTGAATGTCTCCTTCGGGTCAGTAGCGGCCCTTTAGCACAAGTTTAGCCCAACGGCGGCTTTTCGGCGGTAAGCAGACGCCGTCGAGCAAGGTTTCCAGGGACCCTGGAGCGAATGTCCGTTCTCATCAGGAGCGGTCGTTCAGATTAGCCGAAATCGACTAATTTTGCGGGCAGCTTTCGGCCACAAGGAGACCTTCCGGGCAAAAAGAAAACCCCGCTGAAGCGGGGTTCCTCATAGACACGTTGGCGGCTAGAGTTCAATCGTCGTCGTCATCGATGCCGCAGCCGTTAGGCCCGTCCGGTCGGGGGTCCGAGGTGTCGGGTAGATCAGCGAAGCCGGCCGTGCCGAGCAATCCATTGAAGTCCATTACACCGGGACCATCAACACCCCACCAGTTATTCCGTGCAAGCACTTGATTGCCCGGCACAGACAACGGCGACCCTCCGACCTCTAGTTCGTTGGGAGGGAAAAATGCGATGTCATAGGTTATGTCGATGAAGTTGTTGCGCCCGTCGTTGACGCCGGAGCCCAGGTCAAGTAGAAGGTTACCAAAACCCCAGCCGGAACGGTCAGTAACAGCCAGTCCGGACTCGGTGCTTTGAATACAGTTACGCTCCATCGTCACGGTCATATTCATCGCAGGCTCGTAAGGTGGCTCGAATAGGTCATCAAGCTCCCCTCCTATTGCGCTGACATAGTCGATTCCTCTACCAAAGGGAATCGTGATCTTGTTACGCCTGATGAGGACGTTTGTTACGTTTGCCGCCTGTGGGCCACCTGTATCCAGGGCAAAGTCAACAATGGTTATCCCGTTGACAGACTCCACAGTACCAGGAAAGGGAGCAATGGTATTGTCCTCAACGAGCCACGTACTCAGTTCGTTGCCTTCGGGCCGGTTACGCAGCAGCATTCCGTCTGCACCCTCATCAGCAGGACCAAACTCCCCGATCTGAGTGAGATGGTTGTGTCGGATTATGAGCTCATCAACAACATCTGACGTTTCACCCGGTAAGGCCCCACGGTGGGCAGCGTTATAGACGATTCCGTGTCTCGCCTCAACAGTGTTACCGTCGATAACTACCCGCTGTACGTCGGGTGTTCCGGACGTTGGGATGAAGAAGGCATAGTGTACTCCAACTCGGTTAAAGGTGAGCGTGTTGTTTTTGACTACGGCATCGATTTTTGCATGATCCTCACCTATGGCGAATACTCCCTGATCCATAGAGTGCATCGTATTTTCCGCGATGACAGAGTTGTTCTCACTATTACCAAAGGCTTGCAAAACTGTCCCTGTGTTTCCAAAACCCAAATTGCAAATCGTATTATTTCTGATGACACTGCTGTACTCACTATCCCCTAAGGACCGCGTATGTATCCCAACCCCATCTATATTGAGGAACTCGTTGTCCTCTACCGTGAGGTGCATCTTTGACGAATCATGCGCCCGTGAAAAGTATCCCCAGGCAGGGCCTATTAGGTTGTGGATTCTGGAGCCCCCCATGGACAATGTCTGGACAGAAGCATGCAAGGTATAGGCATTAATTCCGTCAGCCCAAAAGCTGGTTTCGGCGTCAAGGTTGCGAATAGTTAGATTGCGAAGCCGCACGTCCACTACCGCTGATCCAAACGTTGCGGTGGTTACTCCATTGCCATCGCCCGACTCAATGACAGTATCCTCTACATCCAACTTACCGTCGGCACCACGCAGGTAGGTTACTCCGGCATAACCTCCAAAATTACCAAACAAATACCCGATACTCTTGTTATGACCACTAATCCTCGATTCCCTTACGTCCACATCGCCCGCCCCGCCGTCGAAAGCGTACACAGCAGAGCGTTGCATGTTGTCCAGCCACATTTTCTCGACGGTGCAGGCACTCTCACAGAACACGGCATGGCCTTCGCGCTTGATACCAGCGCTATTGCTGACAACAGAATAGAGGCCGTCTCCTGGCAAGGCTGCCGGATTGTCTCCAGGATGCTCCCCTTTACCAATCAGCTTCTGCCCGTCTTTTAAAGTCATGCCATCGTCGACAGGATTGCTGCTGGCAAGAACATAAATTTTGTCGCCATAACTTGACGCCGCGTAAACGGCGTCTCCGGATAGAAACGGAGCGCTCTCGTCCATTCCGGTATTGCTGTCGTTGCCATCGCCTGAAACATACCACGTGGCCGCCCATGCCGGAGTAGCCAGCACCATCGCAGTAGCTGCGATCGCGAATACTTCATACTCAACTATCTTGTTATTCATACTGCCTCCTTCTTGTTGTTTCTAACAATCTTTTCCCTTTCTTACATTGGACATGGAGTATCACCGAGCGACATCGCCGCAGCTTACTGCGTCATTTTCGGTTTGGGATTGACTATTCGGCAGACAACGCCAGCGCCCCCTAACGGCTGCAAAGCAGTCACTCAATCGGCCACCCGAGTGATGACCTGAGCGGCGGCTAACGGCCAATAGCGGAACTTCCTAACACCTAATAGAAACCCCGCGCTGGGCGTAGTTCCTGACCAGCAGTTCCAGGTTTGTTGACGTCGTCGGAAGCGGCTCTTGTCGCCAGATATAGCCGATCGCCAAGTCCGCTGTCACAGATTGCGATCGTTTGAACATCCCCAAAACAAACGCGCAACTCCGTCCGACTTAGCGACGGCTGTCAATATTTCAAGGCGCATTGACGGAGCAACAACTTACTTTCTTATTGCTATTCTGCTGTAACTTCTACATTGACAGACCACAGCGCGAGAGGGCCAGAAGCGCACCCCGCAGCAGCTTGCCATGATTGCGACACGATCCCCCCGACGGGCAAGTCGTCGTCAACGAGTATCGGGTCATTATTAGTCTGTGCCGGACGTGCCGGAGTTGAAAATACAAAGCTACATGTTGTGCAGTTAGGCGGTTCCCACGAAATTAAGCCGTCGAAAAAAATCCCATCCACCTCGGCTACCCAACCAGCGAATGCGATCCGGCGACCGTAAGCCACGATTTCGGTTAGGCCATTGTTCAGGTCTACTGTCCCTGCACCAAAGACCTCTCTATTCTGTTGTACATCGACTGGGATAAAACTGCTTGAGTAATCCAAGTCAATACCAAGCTCGTAAGTGAATTCACCTGGATCAGGTCCACCGAATAGCCCGTCAACATCACAATCGCCGCCTTCAATTTCAAAGTTTAGATATTCCGCGGTTATTTTTCGATCTGCGATGGTAGGTTCTCGGCAAGCAGAAAGGGCACAAATTCTCCTCTCATCGGGATCCCAAGTCGAGTCGCCGTCTGTATCGACTTCGTTCGCATTTGTCAGAAATGCTCGCTCAAAAGAATCTGACCAACCATCACCATCAGTGTCCGCAATTAGTGGGTCTGACTTTACAGAGATGGGTCCTACGATTGGCGTTGCGTACTGGCTGCCATCAATATCATAGCTGTCATCCAGCTCGACCGGATCTGTCAGCAGATCAAAGTCAGTATCAGCTTCATTGAGATTTGTACCAGTCTGCCGTGAGCCATTGTTTAGCAGCGTAGCGCTACTGAAATCGCATGCGGGCGCGGCTTCGCATTCGTCTACGAAGTCTTGATAATTATTTGTCGGTCGACGCAGGAACGCGAATGGTTGACATGCGATTCCTGATATCTCCGTCAAGCAAGCCTCCCCACCAACCTCGTCTTTATACTCATCGAAATCTCTGATTCCGTCACCATCAGTATCAGCGTCGAAGGGATTGCTACCAATAAAATGCTCCAGTAAATCAGGTAAACGATCGAAATCACTATCCGCATTATCGGGATCTGAAGTCATCCTTACTGTGACTCCATTTACAATCGCATCAAAGCCGTCTTCCTCATCGGCGTCTGATACTCCATCTTGATCTTCGTCAAAGAACCTCGACCCGTCGCGTGGATCATTGGGGTTTATCCCCAGTTCCACCTCTGCGCCATCATCGATTCCGTCCGAATCAGTATCTGGATTTAATGGATCGGTGGAGAAAACGGCTTCTGTGAGTCCGGCAGGCATACATGTGGGAATAACCAGATGTGCTGCCGAGCGAAAGTCATCTCCTCCTGGAACGGAATCAACGATTCCGTTTGGTCCCGCTGAAATTGCTACGTCGCCTGGAATCGAAAGCATCGACCCGAGCGGCACTACCTGCACATCATCGGACCCATTTGCGACTACCGTTTCGACAACCTGATTTCCGCCATCTAATATGACCGTTCCCGAATACGTTGGCGGTGACGTAATCAGCGTACCATCGGCCAACCTGATGCCATATCCGCCAAAGATTTCGTCGAAATCGGAAATACCATCCAAATCTGTATCCTTCTGTCTTGGATCTAATTGACAATCGAAATCTTCATTGTCCATCAATCCGTCGCGGTCCGAATCTGGTTGAGTTGGGTTTGAATACACAAACCGACCTCCTGCATTGGAACCGCGAATGCGGACAGTCCAACCGCCTTTTGCCTCGTCAGCATCGAGCAAAGTATCGTACTGGATGAACCCTTCGGAATCAGTTCGTGCGCACGACCCCTCAAACTCTTCGGTTGTAGGGTCATCGTCTGGGCAGCCATCCGTATTCTGATTCAAGTCAGAGCTACCATGCAATTCTTCTTCTCTCGCGAAAAGCCCGTCGCTATCTTGATCACTTACAAATGCGAGGGAAAACGTGTCACCGGACCTAATTGGGATGTCATCAAAATTGAGATCCGGATCATATCCGTTTGCAGAATAGACAAACCAACTGGTGCGACTTTCATCGATTAGATCATTTGGATCCAAATCTACAATTCCGTCCTCGACATCCCCGATTCTGGAAAGGACCTCTACTTGCGTTGTCTGACCGTCAATCACCTGATCAACCAGCCTGGTTGCATATCCATCTGGAGAGCCTTTTGCGAGCTCCAGAATGTCCGATAGCGCGAAACCCATATTGATTCCACGCGGCCGTCCAAGCTCGTCAAATGTACTGTTTGTGGCGATGCGATAACTTTCCCGGTTTCCATTGCCGAAGTCGATTATGATTCCAGCAGTTCGGTCAAATATTTCTTGAGATGTAAACGCGAAGTTCCTGGATTCTTCATCGGCTATGTCGAAGTTCGCTAATTGAACTAATAAGCCTCGAGGGTTCTTCATTAGGTCCTCAATTCGAGCCGGGAATACTTCATTCGAACTAAAGACAAAAGGCCCGCGGGTCGTAACTCCGCCCAATGCTCCGAGATTAAGCTCAACCAAGCTGGCGCTCGTCAGTGTAGCAATTGGTACCATTCTTCTCCGATCGGCTGGGTCTTGGGCGAGCGCGGTCAATTCAAGGTTTGAAAGAGTGAATGCCGTGTCCCCGACGTTTTCGACAGAGACATCTACTAGCATTTGAGCTCCTTCGACTTTCCTTGTCACCGCACGGCTAAAATCGCGCGTCTTCTGTGTAGTCAGAGTTTCTTCGTATGCTTCCTCTGTGCCTTCAGACGATTCCGTGCCAAAAGAGGAAGTGTGACCAGCCTCCAAGCCCGCCTTTACTTCAAAGCTAATTGTTCCCTCTGGTCCGGTCGGCTTTTTGGCATATTCTCCACCCACAGTTGTTTCAAGCGTGGCCTTGAGTGTGCTCTCATCGCTTGTAGAAAATTGTTGGTTCTCGCGCTGTGTCAGCGTCGATTGAGCTGTTATCTCATCACTGTCGCTTCCGCCTTCGGTGTCGGTAAACTCAAATCGCACATCAAGTTCAAGATTCACGTTGCCGACATTTATTCTCGGTCGCGGCAAGTCGGCGATACGTGGATCACGAGTGGCTAGTACGACCTCGTCTCCGTCAGGGAGCTGATCGCCGTCGGTATCGGTAAATATGGGAGAAGTCTTGAAAAAGAAGATCTCGGATGAATCGTTAACTCCATCTCCATCCGTGTCTTGATTTAGAGCACTTGAAAAGTACGTAAAGATCTCAATTCTGTCTTCTATGGTGTCTCCGTCGGTGTCTTTATCGCGAGGATCCGTAGATCTTCGTTGCTCTTGGAGATCACTAAGGCCGTCGCCATCAGTGTCTGGCAGTAGTGGATCGCTGACAACATCACGTTCAACCGTAGAGCCGTTGCTGAGCGTAAATACAACCTTCCAACCCAGCTGTTCTTCATTGTCAGATAGTCCATCGCCATCTGTATCCTGAAAACCATCGCCAGACGGCCCAGTGCCCCAAAATGTGGCGCGCGTTGGGTCGACAGTACCGCCTACGCCAGGTTCTGGTGCTGCAAGCGGGTTGCCCTCTTGGTCCGTCATTCCAATGGCCTTCAATTCATACTCGACAGCACTCTGAGATAGGGTGGTTAATTCCACTACTTCTGCTGTTGCGTCTTCAAATCTCGCACCCACGACTGAAACAGCCGCCGCCTCTGGATTAATGTTGGCGACAACAATTGAATAGTTTGCCGGGTTGACGGCGCTATCAGACATTGCCGCGCTAAACGATACCCTGACGGTTGTATTGCTTGACGATATGGCTCCGACGACTCGAGGAAGCTCAGGGGCCGACTCGATAATTGTGTCGCCTTCAATGGTTGTATCACCCTCACAGGCAGCGAGAAGGCCAATAAGAACCGATACAACAAGAATGTTGAAATTATGAAGTGGCGGAGAATATCCGTGGCGCATGACGTAGCCTCCAATGCGAACGCTCGCGAAAAGATGGAGAGTCAGCTCATTGAGGTTTCGAGACAGGCCGTACGAAGGTACGAGACCGCAGTTAACTGGCTGTTCTATCGATCCTCTCAGCTTTCGATGTTGCTGAGCAGTTGCTTGTATTTATTGTTTTCCGCAACCCCAACTTAGACAGGGTTTTAAGAAAAGTCAAATTGGCAACTGTTTGATGACGCGTACCGAATCAATTGGATAACGAATCTAACGGCAAGCTGCAGTCTTGTGCGCTTCTTGACGACCCCACTCAATAGAAAGTTTGGCCAATTAATTCGTCTGTAGGGAGTTTCTGGGTTCAAAACCGGAAGTCAGAGGCCGATTCTCAGGCGCCTAGCAATCCTGACTGCGACAGCAACTCAAGCGCAGCAATGAGGAGCAAGGCGGATGTCCGCAATGGGTCAGAAGCGGAAATTATAGCTCGAACCAGGCGACCGGCAGCTTCCGGCCAGAAGTGGACCTACGTTGTGACTAGGAAAAAGTCTTGGACGCACCCGTTCCGCATTCTCGCGTAGCCACTGTACCCATGTGGCAATCCGGGCGGAGCGCCCATCTTTGCATGAACGAGGACATCTTCTTCGGTGAACTGACTCTTGAAGCGAACCCAATCATCATTTCCGTATGCAAACGGTACTTGCGGCAAACTGGGCCTGTCGCGTACACGTTCAAGCGCTTCCCTTTCTACGTCATCGATACTGAGCGGCTCAGATACGGTCCAGTGCTCTGCAAAGGTCTTGCATTCGTCGGTTGCGAACGAACCAGCGCAAAGAGCGAGCGTTGTTATGAATAACAGAATTCTGCGTAGCATCGTCAATTAGCCGACTGTCCGGAACGGGTCAATAGCAGCAGGTTAAATCTGGAGAAATCATATCACTCGATGGGCCGGTTTTGGCTGTCTCTCAGCCTCTCGAGCGGCAACTATTGTGGTTCCGAAGTAAGCATGAGAACCCACAATGTTGAGTTTCAAGAAGGAGCACGGCAGCCGTAAACCGTGGAACAAAGGCAAACTGATCGGTCAGAAACTGCCGCTGTCTCTGCAAGAGATCTGGTCCATTCGGATGCGGCTTCAGTCCATCGGCAACCTGCGAGACCTTGCCTTATTCAACCTGGCCATTGATAGCAAGCTGAGAGCCTGCGATCTGCTTGAATTGCGGGTCTCGGACGTAACCCACGGCAAGGAGGTCCAGTCTCGGGCAATCATTCGCCAGCGTAAGACAAAGCGCCCCGTGCGCTTCGAGATCACCGCACGCACACGAAAGTCGATCGAAGAATGGATTGAGGCCAAGGGTCCGGCAGAGAACGCCTTCCTGTTTCCCAGCCGCATTCGAAGTTCACGTCATCTGTCGACTCGGCAGTATGCGCGGATCGTCGAATCCTGGGTTTCGTCAATCGGCCTGGACCGAACTGCCTACGGCACACATTCAATGCGGCGCACTAAAGCAACCCTGATCTATCGGCGAACCAAGAACCTGAGAGCTGTACAGCTGTTATTGGGCCACTCCAACCTCGACAGCACGGTCCGCTACCTGGGCATCGAAATCGACGATGCGCTGGAAATGTCGGAGCAAATTGACGTATAACAACAGCAAGCGACCGTCCGGTGATGGTCGCGAACCAGCCGCCCGAAAGACTGCTTATGCGGTTCGACGGACTGCTTCTATTGACCCCAAACCGACGTTCGTCGGCTGCTAATTAGACTCCGAATTTATCCTGTCGGCTAGAAAAACTGTTCATTTGTACTACGCTTAATTCACATCAATAGCAAAGCCAAATCTGGCAAATGGCAGTGCGGGAAATCCATGAGACCCTAATTTTTGCTGCGTTTGTTGTTCACGCCTGGAGGCAAAAGCAAGAGGCAGAATAGTCGTGAGTCCGTTGAGGATGTAGCTAATGAAAGAGTTAATCGAATACGTCAATAGTCGTATGCCGACAATCGACGTCGAAACCCTAATTTGGGGACTTTCATGCCCAGTGTTGGTCGGCACAATATTGTTTTTCTTTCCACACCTTATACATATCGATCATGCATTTCTATGGTTTGCATTTCCAGTACTCGTCGTAGTCGCTGGTATTTGGGATAAAAGTATTCTGTTCGCTATAGCCGTCATTGTCTTGACGGCCACCACTGCATCACTGGTAACGTCAGACTATAGAATGGCGCGAATTGAGCAACGCAGCAATGTTGCTGATGAGATTCAATCGATTGTCCAAAATATAAAGGAAACTGAGTACAAGTCCTCGCGCGTCAAGCAAGCTCCGGTTCGACCTTATATTGTTCTTAAAACTGTCCTGAACAACGGAAATCTGCCACACCTTGAGCGTACAGATTTTGATATTGACGCCCATGTTCTCGGCGATTTAGCGCCAGGTATTGACCCGCGATATGAATTGTTTGACGCTCAGCCCGATTTCGATAGTATTCGAAGTGTTGTATTGGTGGCTAGTACGTGGCGCAAATCGGAAAGAATGATAAAGCTCGACGTGGGCCAAGTCCCGGAATATATTCATCACGTCAAATTGTTTGTCTTAGATATGAAGACCCATGAAATTGTGTGGTCTTCCGAGATTATCCGCGGGTACCCGAGTCCTTCTGAACTAAAAGGGAGTGGACCGGGTGGAATTATTACTATGGATCGCGCATATGGCGAAGAAGTCGAATGGTCCGCGATTGAACGGGCTCTAAATCAGGTTCCTTGGGAGTGAGAATAAACGGCGTCGTTCACTAGATGTGATAACTTGGACTTGACCTGACAGATAGCATCAGAATGAGTATGAACGAGCTGGCTGGTTACATCTCATGAGCAGTCGTTCAACTGTTATGACGGCAGCCGGCTGCTTGTGACCCAAAGCGGCCGGCCGAAGTAATTGGGCTAGCTTTGGTTCCTGTATTCGGCTAGAAACACTCGAAGTCTTCTGTGCCAATGGGTCGGCAGTGATCCGACCACCCAAAGTTACGCCAGTACTCGACCAGGTTGACGTCGGTAACCAGTTGCTTGAAACCCCGTAATTTTCGCACTTCTCCCATGACCGGATACCACAGTGCGCCAAACCGAAGTGTTGTCAGCCGGGCCTCGTGGCCGATAGCCTCCAGCGCGAACTCCGGGTCACCCAGGAAAGCAGCGAGCAACGCCACGTCATGATGTTTTGCCGGCCATACCGCGTCGGTGTCCGCGTAGACCGACCTCAGGGTCATTAGCGCGCGCTCGGGCGAGTCAATTTCACCGAGCACGGGCCGGAACAACTTGGCTGCGACGAGATGATTGGGGGGCAACGCAGCCAGCGCATCGCTCAGCGCCTCTGAGTCTCCCGCGTTAAGCGCCAGCCATAGGTCAGTCAACTCAGGCGCAGAGCCAATCACCCAGACGCCCGATTCTCGCACCTTTTCGAATTGGCCGAGCGCCAGCGCAGCATTGAAACGTATAGCGGTGCCCCACGCATACCTGCTGGCAGAAGCGGCGAGTTGCCCATATCGTAAAGACTCCGAGGACCGGCCGGAACGCATGAGCATGTTGGCGTAATGGCCTAGCACCTGCCCGTCGGATTCGATTTCCATTGCCTTGGAGTACAGCTGCTCACTGCTGGTCCAGTCGAACGTCGCATAATTTACCGTGGCAAGCAGCGTGTAGGAGTAAGCCGAATCCGGCTCCAGCTCAACGGCCTTATTCAGTATTGGGATCGCACGATCCAGTATCTGTGGAGCTTCCTCCACCGGAGATATCCACATGGTTGAACCTACGGTTAGCCCCAAGGCAGCCCAGGCGACCGCGTACTCCTGATCGAGTTCTACGGCGCGCTCGAATAGCCGCATGCGTTCCGCGGCCGATGCGAAGATCGGCGTGCTCAGTCCCCGAAGATAGGTTTCGTATGCCTCGACACTCGTCGTACCGGCCCCGAGAAACGCATTGACCGTGCCAACACCAAGCCTGACACCCAATGCGCCGCCGACGGCGCTAGCTATTTCGCCTTGTATGGCGAAAATATCTTCCAGTTCGCGGTCAAAGGTCTCCGACCAGAGGTGATATCCGTCGGCGGAGTTGATCAGCTGCGCCGTGACCCGGATGTGGTCGCCATCTTTGCGGACACTGCCCTCCAGAACCGTTGTGACGTTTAGTGCTTCGCCGATAGACCGCAAGTCCATGGCCTTGTCTCGATAGGCAAATGACGAGCTGCGGCTGGCAACACGTAATCCTTCAAGACGAGTCAGTTCGTTAATTAGTTCCTCAGCGATACCGTCGCCGAAATAGGCTTGGTCGCCTGTCGGGCTCATGTCGACGAAAGGCAACACAGCGACGGACATATCGGCAGAGCTGATCGTAGAAGATCCAGCTCCATCCATGTCAGGACTTACTCGCGCCCAGACCACCGCGACAGCGACAGCCACCAGCCCAATTACGAGCGCCGTATCGAGTATGCGCCATTCCGGCGCAGCCGAAATCTCTTCCGAAGGTGTCGCCCTTATCCCATCCGGCGTCAGCTCGAAGGCCCAGGCAAGGAGTATCGCGATAGGAAACCCAATAACCAACAAGATGATAATGCCGGCTTCGAACCAATCCGGAAAGCCGAGGGGTTCGCTCACGGCCGTTACGACCTGGATGATTACCCAGCTCGCGACGACATAGGTCGCAGCAACGCGAAACACGTTTCGACGCCGTAGCTCAGTCAAGAATGACAAGCAACTCTCCTCACGCGAGTGACTAGCCCGCAACTCGCCAACATTGACCCATAACCGCCGAATGATCAACAAATGACCACATTGGTTGGAGCGCAGAGCGACCGCCTTTGGCCGACAGAAGTCGGTCACTTTATGCGAATAGGCGTCATACAAGCGGCTGCTAGGCGAAACAAGCGGACGGTCGACGTTGTATCCAGACTGAAACAACCGTGCGCCCCTTCTTTGTCACAATTTTGTCAAAGTGCGAACGTGATCTAACGTGACATTGCGTGATGAAACGTGATCTACCGTAATCCTATGTGATTGATCCCAAACGTGTTATTCTTGTAACTTCTTGATAACTAACGAGTTGATAATTGCGTTCGGGAGGCAGGAGCCGGGAGATCCAAACCTGTTGTCCGGTTCGGCGATTACCGTTACCAATCCTGCACTTACGCTCGACACGAAACCTCGTACGATCCGCCGAAACGGCCGCTGTCGCTCTTTTGTCACACCATTATTTTGCTTCGCCGACAAAGCGTGCAAGCTCGGCTAGATTCACTCGTCTCCAAAATCCTTGTGCCAACGGTGTCCGAAGCAGTCCTCACCTATCCGACACGCGATACGACCACATTCCGGGGCCAACTTGTAGCCCTAGTTGTGCCTGAATCAGATAACCAATTGTTTCTAAACCAATAAGAAAATAATGCCCATGCAGACAAAAAGTACAGAAATTTTTTCCTTACTTTTAGACATTTATTAGCTTTTCCTCATCCTCTTTATTCGGCAGTGCTGAGGTAATCGACGCAGTTTATCCCCTCATCGAGATGCGTTTTGACGCGCCCGCTGTATGGAATGCCTTGCATTGCACAATATAGAGTAAATCGGGTATTACGAGTTAGTACTCGACAGAGATTGAAACCTTTAATCGACAATGCGGCATTTGAATCCCAATGAGTGACTGATATCAGGAGTGCATATGATCCGTCCATCCGGCTGTTGCAATTGCATAAGAAGACTGTCTATCGGGCTGGCGATACTCGTCGCCGGTGCGCCTGTCCTGGCGCAGGATGACGGCGCGATCCGCGTGATGACCGGCGCGACGATAATCGATGGCATTTCCGCTGCCGCGCTCGTGGGCCATGCGCTGGTCATCGAGGGCGATACTATCCGCGCCATCCTCGCTCCCGGGGAGTCATTACCGCGCGACGCAGAAACCCTGGACTTGAGTGGTCAGTACGTCATACCGGGACTCATCGATTCCCATGTGCACTGGCTGGACTGGATGGGCGAGCTGTTCATCAATCACGGTGTGACTGCTGTGGTCGCCCTGACCGATCTGCCTGGCGACAAGCGCGCGGCTAGCCATATCTCGCCCGCATTACCGAGGTTGTTCCACAGCGCGAACAGGCCGCCCTTTACAAACGACGATTCCGCTGCAGAAATCCGTCAAATCTTCAGGGAGTGGCTTCTGAAAGAACCCGACATCGCGCATTTCCCGACATACAACCAGGCGTCAGCAAGGGCCTACGAACTGGCTGCCGAAGAAGCCCACAAAGCGGGCTACCTGATCTTCGGCCATACCGAGAATGCCGAAGACAGTATGGCTGCAGGCCATGACGTGATCGAGCACGTCTGGGGATTCACCCAGGCCGCCATGTCAGAGCAGGAACTGAAGGCCTTCCAGCAGGGAGACCATCTAACCTGGGCAACATTCATGACCGGGGACTGGGGACGTCTTGACGAAATGATCGACGATGCTGTTAACAAACGCGTCTATATCAACCCGACGCTGGTCTATGAATGGGGCGGAATGAGCAGAGACGCTGATCGACGCGAGATGGATGATTACCGTGTGCTCAGAAACCCGCAGCTGGCCTACTTTCCCGAAAACATTGCAAAAAGCCTGCTGGCCAAACACCGCCAGATCAAGAATTTCTCCAGTCGTTACGAAAACATGCCTTATGTTGCCAAATTGCCGGAAACGGATCGTTCTGAATTCGAGCAGGGTTATCGAAATGTCCGTGAGTTCATGCGACGGTTTGTCGCCGCGGGCGGGAAGATACAAGCCGGCACCGACACGGTTACCGGAGGTATGCCGGGCCTTTCGGTGCATCAGGAAATGCAGATGTTGACCGAAGCAGGGTTGACGCCAATGCAGGCATTGCAAGCCGCGACAAGATGGTCAGCCGAATTACTCGAAGGAATGAATGGCAAACGGGGGCCGGCGACCATCGGCTCTATCGAGCCCGGCAAACGGGCAGATCTCGTTGTTCTGGAGGCCGATCCGCTCGCTGACATAGTCAACACGCAAAAGATTTCACGTGTCATGAAAAATGGACAATGGGTCGAGCTCGGCTATCATCCCGAGTACTACACGTTTACGAAGCCATCTCGGTCCGTCGCCGCGTCAACGTTTGCGCCAGTCATCAGTTCAATCACACCGGCCGTTGTCCCGGCCGGGCATCCGAGATCCCGCATGGTACTGGAAGGAAGTGGATTTCAAATGACTTCTCTCGTCAGAGTGAACGGCATATCGGTCAAGACTGATTTCATCAATCCGCGCCGGGTGGAGTTCGATTTGCCGGCCGAATTGATGGCCAGCGCTCGTCCGGATCCGTACCGGGCGCCCGGCCCTTTTCAGGACACCGGCATTGTCGGGTATCGTTCCATCGAGATTCATGCTTTTAACCCGCCACCCGAAGGCGGCACATCAAACAGTGTACATTTGATGGTTCAGCCAGCCAGGTAGCTCAGCGATGCCGATCAGATCAATCTTGGCGCTCTCGTTGTCATTCATCGGTTTCCATCCAGTCGATGCAGAGGACGCTTTGCCGCAAGGCGAAGGCAGGGACATCGTCGAATACGTCTGTTCGCAATGCCATGACCTGTTACCGGTGACCCAGGCAAGCAAGACGTCGGAACAATGGCGGCATCTCGTGACAATGATGATGAACCAGGGCGCCCCACTGGAGGCGTATGAGGTCGATACGGTCGTCCGCTATCTTGCGGAACATTTTGGGCCATAACATGGTGCAGTCATTGCTTTTTCAACGATGAATATCGCATTACGCAACAAGCCACCCGTGGGTAATTAATATGTCGACTAACAGATCACAATTGTTCGCTTCACTGGCGATACTGGTTATTTCTCAACCTTTGTATGCGCAACTGGCGGATTACACTCCCGTTACCGATGCGGCATTGAATGATCCTGAACCTGCAGACTGGCTGCGCTGGCGCGGCAATCACAATGCCAATGGATACAGTCCTCTGGATCAGATTACGCCCGAAAATGTCGGTGAACTGCAGCTCGCCTGGGCATGGAACCTGGAACCTGGTGAATCGGAACAGGAGCCCCTGGTCTACGAGGGCATCATGTTTCTTCCGCATACCAACGGCAAGGTCCAGGCTCTGGATGCAATCAACGGTGACCTGATCTGGGAATACAAACGCAGACTGCCGCGGGGGATGCAGAACGCCACGACGCGAGGTCTCGCCCTTTACGAGGACAAGGTATTTGTAACTACGGACGACGCGTTTCTCGTGGCGCTGGATGCAAAGACCGGCGACCTGGTCTGGGAGATCAAAACCGGCAATCCCGAAGATCGTGTCAACTATTCCGCGCCGCCCATTGCCGGGGACGGCAAGATTTTCGCCGGCCAGACCTGTGGCACAGGCACCCCCCGTGCCTGCGCGCTGATGGCCCATGATGCCGGTACGGGAAAGATCCTGTGGCGCCGGGAATCCGTTGCCGGGCCTGACGACCCCGCCGAACATAACGCTACCTGGGGCAAGGTGCCGCACGCCATGCGCAGGAAGGCGTCATTCTGGTTAACGGGCAGTTACGATCCAAACTTGAAACTGGTTTACTGGACGACCGCGAGTCCGTATCCCTATCCGGAGATTCTCAAAGGCGGCACCGAGGGCGGCGACCTTCTCTACTCGAATTCGATTCTGGCACTCGACGCCGATACGGGCGATATCAAGTGGTTTTTCCAGATGCAGCCGCGCGACAACTTCGACATGGACCACCAGGACAATCCGATCCTTGCTGATATCGAAATCGACGGCAAAGTGCGCAAAGTCGTCTTCGTTCTCGGCAAGCCGGGTATTCAGTGGGCGTTCGATCGTGAATCAGGTGAGTACTTGTGGCACCGACAGCTCGTGCCTTTTCAGAACCTGTATGAATATATCGATCCTGAGACGGGTGCGATGCGAATGAATGTATCGCTGATTCCGCAGAAGATAGGGGACAATCAAATCGTGTGTCCAGGCATGCGCGGGGGGAAGTTATTTCAGACCGATGCCTATAATCCGACAACAAATACTTTGTACAGTCCGGTCAGCAACGAATGCACAAACTATGAAGTAGTATCACTGGATACAAACGTCGGCGGAGTTGACTACAGTAAGATATTTCATATGCAGGACTCGGACGGTCAGGTGGGACGGCTGGCAGCGGTCTCAGCATCGACCGGTGACGTATTGTGGAACTATGATCAAAGAGCCGCGCTCGGCTCGGTGTTGACGACCGGCGGCGGACTCGTATTTGTGGGTGACCTGCATCGCTATTTCAGGGCACTGGACGCCATGACCGGCGAAGTGCTCTGGGATATCCCGCTAAGCTCGCCCGTGACCGGTTATCCGATTAGCTATGCTGCAAACGGCAAACAATACATCGCCGTTGGCATCGGCGGCGGTTCGGCCGGCACGCGACATCTGGGCCAGCTGTATCCGGAACTCAATACTCAGCATGGCAGTAACCTGCTGATGGTATTCGCATTGCCCGATTGAGCTCAGCGAAGACGTTTGAGTTTTTGTATTTTGTTATTATATTTCAGTTAATTACACACATTATTTCATGTTGACTCATTGCCGGCTGCCGAGCGGCCGGCAAGCCGCCCGAAGACAGCGCCCGAGGTCAGTCCGGAACCGCCCGGGTAGCCCTCGAAGAAGATGCCGCCGACCATCTCGCCGCAGGTATAGAGTCCCGGGATTCGTTTCTCTGCCGCGTCGAGCACCGCCGCGGTCTCATCGATCCTCAAGCCTGCGTAGGTGAACGTGATGCCGCAGGTAACCGGGTAGGCACGATACGGAGGTGTATCGAGTTTGTTGGCCCAGTTGGATTTATTGAGCGACAGGCCCCGAGTGCAGCGGCCGTCGAGCGAACTTGGATCGAAGCTTGAATTTTCATCGACCGCTGTATTGAATTCTCTCAGCGTCTGCAACGCACTCCGCGCATCTACATCCTGCAATCGCGAAGCAATCTCCTCAAGCGTGTCGGCTTCGACATAGCTTGCGTGTTCGAACCGGTACTCGTCGTATAACAGTGGTGCGACTTTGTCATCGAATACCTGCCATGCAAAGCTGCCAGGCTGCTCGAGGATTGCCCGACCGAATTGTGCGTAAGTGTAGTTTCTGAAGTTCTCACTCTCGTCGACAAAGCGTTCCCCGTTCGCATTCAGCATGACGCCGAGGAAGTAGCAGATCTTTCGATATTTCTTGCGCTCGATAATTGGTAGCTCGACGTTGCCGTAGTCCGGCATGTGACGATCCATGGGCACCGCATGACAGCCATCGGACTTGCCGAACAATGTGGCGCCTGCATTGAGCGCCATCGTCAGACCGGCACCCGTGTTATGCGGCGTGCCGCGCACTTTCGCCCGCTCCCAACGTTCTCCGAGCAACCGGCTGCGCATTTCCGGGTTAGCCTCAAAGCCACCACACGCTAGAACCACGGCGTCGGCCGACAGGGACTCGCTTCCTTGCGGCGTCTCGAACTGCACGCCAATTATGCGGCCATTCTCTCTCAGTAGTTCGCGACAGTTGGCCTGATAACGAACCCGGCCTCCCAGGCGCTCGAACTCCCGCAGCTCAGCGTCCACGAGCCCGACGCCCTCGCCTTTCGCTTCGAGCGTCAGGCCACCCCAAAATACGTCCTTCCCGTCTTTCTCAAACGTCTGCCGCGAGTAGATCGGGTCGAAGCGCACGTTGTGCCTGGTAAGCCAGAGCATCGTGGCATGGCTGTCATCGATCAGGCGGCGCTGCAGCTCGTTGAGCGGCCTGCCTTCATTGAAGTACAGCATATCTCTCGCAAACTGCTCCTTGGTATACGCGCCGAAATCCGTGCGGTCGAGTCGCGCATCGGACGGATCTCTCAAGAGCGGCAGGATCTCATCGCGTGATGAGTATGCAAAGCGCATCGCGCCCGCGGTGTAACGGCTGTTGCCACCTGCCTCGTCGGCGTTTGCTTTCTCAAGAATCGTCGCTTCAGCGCCAGCTTCAAGTGCCGCGATGCCGGCACATAATGCGGCATTACCGCCGCCAATGATGACAACGCGTTTATTGTTCATTTAATCGCGAGATAGATGAAATTGATGATCATCAGAACTGTCAACAAGTCGATGATGATGCGATGGTCACTGTCTTTCATTGTCTTCAATACAAAACGGCCAACCCAGTTCCCGGGGATCGTAATCAGCCCGATCGCGACGCCGAGAAAAAAAAGCTCCCAACTGATCAGGTCGGTGACGCCAAACACTGACATCTTAAGCACGTTCATGACCAGCGTCACGGTAGCGAGCGTGCCGACGAACGTCAGTCGGTTCATGCCGGTGCCGAGCAGAAACGGGGCGAGAAAGAAACCCGGGCCGATGACATTGCCGGCCAGCATCCCCCACACCGAACTCGCTGCCGCCAGCATCACCGGCCCGGTCCTGATGTCGTGTCGCCTGGCCCAGTATTTTAGTGGAAACGACGCGGTCAGGAACGCCGCGAATACGATCGCGACCGTAGTCGCGCTGATCTTGCCGAACACGATTGCACCCACAACGATTGTCGGGACGCCGAATAACAGGACGCGCCCGGCGACAGACCAGTCGGTGTCACGAGCGTACATGACGGCGCGGCTCGTGTGACTCAGGATCAGCGCTACGGTCATCACAGGGACGGCGGCCTTGATACCGATAAGGTGCGCGAGAATTGCTGCCATCACAACGCCGCCCGCCATGCCCGTCGATCCGTGCAGCACTCCGGTCAGAAAAGACGCAGCTGCTATTGTCAGCAGTACAAGATAACCGAGATCGAGAATCACTCCCGGACCCGTCGCAGCAAAAGGTCGACCATCCGCGAACCGAACATCGAAACCACGAGCAGCGCGAGTATCGCGAGCGCCAGTGGACGTTCGAGCAGGTAGCTCCATTGACCGCCGCTGATCTGGTAAGAATAGATAACGGAGTCCTCGGCCATGCCACCGAGCAGGATACCGATGACGGCAGCCGGAACCGAGTAGTCGTAGCGTTTGAAGATCCAGCCCAGGATCGAAAACACGAGCACCGTTACCGGACCGCTCATGTCGCCGGTCAGGCCAAAGGCGCCGAACACGGCTACCGCCAGCACCGACGGCACGAGGTAGTTCATCGGTACTTTGATGACATTCGCCAGCAACGGTATGAGTAATAATCCCAGGCCGATCAACAGAATCGCCTGGCCGAAATTGGCGATGATGATCGCGTAAACGATATCGGTCTCTTCGCGTATGAACTGCGGACCGCCTGTAATGTTGTGCATCGCGAAAGCGGCAAGCATCACGGCCGTCGCCCCGCCGCCCGGTATGCCGAGCGCCAGCAACGTTGCCATTGATCCCGCTTCCGATGTGCTATTCGCCGCCTCCGAGGCGATAACGCCGGATGGATCACCTTTGCCGAACGATTCCGGATCCGGCGCATTGCGCTTGGTGACGATGTAAGACAGAAGATTGGCAACCGAGGAGCCGACACCTGGAACCGAGCCGACAAATACGCCAATAAAACTGCCGCGCAGCACGACCCACGGATGCGTCATCGCCTTGCGGAAACCCGCAAGGATCAGACCCACGCTGACTTTTCGCGCGGCGCTGTCTGCGACGAGGTATTGCGTTTTGACGAGGCGAAATAATTCGGACGCCGCAAACATGCCGATCATCGCCGGGATCACGGCGACGCCGTCGAGCAAATAGGAACTGCCGAACGTGCCCCGGGTAACACCGGCCTCGCTGTAACCGATCGTGCCGATCAACAGACCCACGAGGCCGGAGATGACACCTTTCAACAGACTACCGCTGCTCAAACTACCGATTAAGGTGATCCCCCAGAGGATGACCACAGTCATTTCGGCGGGCCCGATCTTGAGCACAATCTCGGAGATCGGGCTGATGAGCAAAAACAGAATGGTATAACCGACGATCACACCGATGCATGACGAGCCGAGTGCTAAACCTAACGCCATATCGTGCTGTCCCTGCCGCGCCATCGGATAGCCGTCGAATGCCGTTGCAATCGCCGACGACGTGCCCGGTATGTTCATCAGTATCGCGGGGATACTGCCGCCGAATCCACCACCCGTGAAAATCGCCGTCAGGAACAACATTGCCTGCATGAAGTCCATGTACAACGTCATCGGCAGGAAGATCGCCATGGCCGTGGATATCTGCAGCCCCGGGATCGCGCCGAAGACAAGGCCGATCAGAATGCCCGGTATGACGATCAGCCACGGCGATGCACTCGAGAACAGCATCTCGATCGCGGCGAAAAAAGACGCTGTCTCGATCATGAGTTCAACCTGCGGCTGTTCGCAAGATCAGCATCGGCATTGGATAAGGCAACATCAGAGAGAAGAAAAGCGATAGCACAAGGGCGTAACTGAACGCATAGCCGAGCAGCCACGGCCAGCGGCGCTCGCCGTGCAGCCATAGAAACAGGCCGATGAAAAGGCAGGTGCCGACATCGAAGCCGAGCCAAGGCAAAGAGATCACGTAAGCCGCGAAGAGACTGATGACGGGCAGGACGTGGGACACTGGATCCTGCGGCTCGCTGCTCGAGCGGACCTTAGGAACACTTAGTACGAACTGCGCCAGGCACAGAGCCAATACGATAACGGTGACGGGCAGGACGAAGATCAGGTTCAGGATGTCGGTCGATGCGCGAACTGCATCGACACAATAAAAGGCCACGAGGCCCGCCAGGATGATCAGGACGACGAGATCCGCGATGCGGTGTTCGGTAACGGATTCGGCCGGTCGCGACATGACGTCCTTATTCTTTTAACAAATAAGAGTAATCCCTGAATATTGCAAACGTCTCCCTCATCATATCTTCGGACGCATCTGGCCCGATCCAGCGCCGACCTATCGACGCACCATCCAGCAGTGCGATCAGGTCGTCGTTCCCGAGCGCGGCCTGCAACGCTGACGCCAGCGTTCTGAAACGCTCCGGGAATTGACGTTTGAATTCAGCGCTCGTCCCGTAGCCGCGAATCGACCCCGGCAGCACGGGCACCTCGATGCCCGTCGGTGCCATCGCCTGTGTCAACGTCGGTGCATCCCACTCCGGGTTCCTTTGATGGCTGACAATCGCCAGGGGCCGGATGTATTCACGGATGCCCTCCGTGCCAGCCGCGCTGATGACGATAAAGTCGACAACACCGCCTGCCACGGCCGCGCGCGCGAGGCCGCCACCGTTGTAAGTGACGAGATTCAGATTTTGTTGCGGGATGCCGCTGACTTCGAGCAGCAGTTTGGCCATCAGGTGACCGCCCGAACCGCGAACGACGGCCGCGCGCACAGTCTTCGGGTTATCCCGGATGTCCTCGAGCAGCTCGGGCAAATTTGTATATTTGCTGCCCCTGTGTAGCGCGATCAGGTCCTCGTCGAACCACTGGAAATTCAGATACGCGAAATCATCGATCGTATAATTTGCGTTGCCTTCGAGGATCGTATTCGACAGGTACGGCGAGAAACCGGTGGCGAATACGGTATAGCCGTCATGCGGTTGCTCGAGGATATAGTTGGCCGCAAGCAGCGTCCCGGCGCCGCGCCGGTTGATGACGTGTACGGGCTGCCCGAGCGCCTCCCCGATGAATGGCGACATCGTCCGCGTCATTCGATCTGCACTGCCACCTACGCCGAAAGCGACGACAAACGTTACGGGTCTCGCAGGATAATCATCGGCGTACACCGGCGGAGCACACGCGATGATCGACAACGCGATCGTGTGCACACAGATACGCCTCCAATGTCCTTCATACGCCATGCATTTCATGGCCCCGATATTACAGGCTCGAGTCCCGTCGCGGCGATTGTGGCGGCAACTTCGCGTGACGACAAAAAATCAAGCAGCCGTTCTGCATCAGCAATGTTACTGGCGCGCGTCGTCACTCCGGCCGAGAACGTCGTGACTTTTTGATATTCGGACGGAATCGGCCCCACGTATGTGATGCCTTCGATCGGCAGTATCTCGCTGACCTGCTGGAAGCCGATCTCCACATCGCCTCTTGCAACCACTGCCGCGACGCGTTCGCTGAGTATGCGTTTACTCTTGGGCTCGAGTTGCCCCCACAGTCCGAGTCGCGGGAACAGTACGGTCGATAAATACGTGCCACTCGCGCTGGCCGAATAAGCGATCGACTCGGCGTCGAGGAGCATTGCGGTAAACAGCTCGGGCGTACTGATGTCTGGGACCGGTGCGCCTGCGCGTACTGCCATGCCGATCGACGAACGCACCAGGTCTCTGCGCGTATGCGGCTGAACTTCGCCGAGTGCAGTCAGATTGTCGAGCGACGATCGCGACAGGATGATGACGTCGAATTGCTCACCGCGCTCGAGCCTGACCGGAATTGAATCCGCTGCACCGCCCGACGAGGCGCCGTACGCTGTTATCAGTTCGATGCCGGTTTCAGTCTCGAATCGCGGTGCCAGCATATCGTAGGCGGCGGCGAAGCCGCCTGACGTTACGACATTGACTACGCGTTGTGTGCCCGCATCGGTGTCCGACAGTTCGCCGACGGGTAGCGTCCGACAGCTGGCCAGCACCACCGCCAGCACAATCCAGAACAGGATGGGTCCGCTACGACTCCTGCTCACTCGCTGGTCTCGAGCATCGCGAACAAAGCGCGCTCGATTCGGGCCTGGAGTTCAACTTCCGTCAATCCTGCCGCCGCCGGGGGTGCCACGGGTTGCGCGACCGGCGTGTGCCCCTCGCCGAGCAGTCGCGGGTCGAGGTGAGCCAACGCGGCGGCGGCAGCGGCCCGCGCCTCCGCGACGGCATTGTCCAGAATCACCGGTCCGCCGGCACCCCCGGCGACGTAGATCCCCGCGCGACTGGAAGCGCAGGGATGCTCCGCATCGGGACGCGCAACATAGCCGCTGCCGGCAAGGTCGACGCCGAGCGTGCCCGCGAGCAAATCGAGTCCGCTCACCGGGCGTGCGTCCGTGCCGAGCACGACGAGATCGAATTCTTCCTCTGGAATCCGACTACTCGTCAGGTCTGCATACGTGACCTTGAGCTTCCCGGCGTCGCTGGTTTCGATCTTCCGCAACAGGCCGTGGCTGCACGTCAGGCCGGGCGGCAGTCTCGGTAGCAGGCTGTCCTGCTCGCCCTGGCCGGGCTGGAACGTCAAGAGCAACGCGATATCACCGACATCTTGCAGCTGCAGGCGCCTGACCTGGCTCGTCACCGTGCCGATGGTGAACGGCGTCAGGTCGTTGATGACGAACAGCACGCGCTCCGCGTACTCCTCGTTCGACGGCCGCGCCGCGAAGCCGCCGGTCGGCCCCGGCGCAGTCAGCAACCGCTCCATCTCCGCCGTGGTCACGACGTCGGCGTATTCGCCGTAACCGCGTTCCGTCGCGCTGCCCTCGGGGGCGAGGCCGAATCCTGCAGCGATAACGACGGCGCCGACCTGCCGGTGATGCGTGCGCTCGGGCGGCAGGTCGAAGAATATCGCGTCGTCGTCGCAGACCTCAGTGCAGCGATTACACGGCAGATAATTTGGCGGCGTATTCAGGCAGGCGTCGATGTCAATGACGAACGCTTGCGGCAGCGTCTCGGACAGCGGCGTGTAGATCGCTTTGCGATAGCTCAGGCCCGCATCGTGCTCGTTAGGTTTGACGACCGGGCAGACGGGACGACAATGATTGCAGCGCGTGCAGTCCTCCGTCACGAAACGCTGCCGCTCGCGGATCGTAACCTCGAAATTGCCGGGCCGGCCATCGATCTCCTGCACGTCGGCCAGCGTGATGATCTCGATGTTGTCATTGCTCTCGAGCGTGGCGAGCTTGGGGATCGGCACGCCGTCGATGCTGGCACCGACCGAACTCTTTTCCGTCATGGCTGCGGCAAGCTTGCCGCCGACGACCGCGTCGCGTTCGACCACGATCGCACGCCCGCCCGCCTCTGCGCAGGCGAGTGCCGTCGTGAGTCCGGCGACGCCGCCGCCGATGATCAGAACCGAGTCAGTCACTGACGGCGCCTGCCGCGCGCGCGATCCCGGCATCAAGCGCCCTCAGATCGAGATCGAGATGCTGTGGCCTCACGGTGGCCCGTATGGCCTCCTCCATCGCGTCGCGGCTGACGACTTCGCTCGCACCGATCAGGTAGCCGAGCAACACGATGTTGGCGGCGAGCTTGTTACCAAGCTCCTCGGCGATCCGGATCGCCGGCAGCCGGATGGCCGCGGCATCGTCATCGCGAAGACTTACGAGATCGTGTTCGACGACCAGTAATCCGTCCGGCAGCAGCTGCGGCCGGAACTTCTCGTAGGCCTCCTGGAACAATACCGCAAGGATATTCGGCCGCGTCACGAAAGGATAGGCGATCGGCGTATCGTCGATGATGATGTCGGCCCGCGATGCGCCGCCGCGCGCCTCCGGCCCATACGTCTGCGTGAATACGGCTTCCTTGCCGTCGAATAGCGCCGCGGCCTTGCCAAGCAACGTGCCGGCCAGCGCGATGCCCTGGCCGCCGACGCCGCCGAGACGGATCTCGGTGCTCGCACCGTTGCCGGAACTCATCGATCCTTGCTCATGACAGGAACGACGGTCGCTCGATGTCGACGAAGTTGCCGAGCGTGATCGTCTGCTCGTGATCGACGATGTCGATGCCGAGTTCCTCGAGGTTCTCGGCGCCGTTCTCGATGCGGCAGCGCTGCCGATACAGCTCGACCTCGTCGAGCCCTTCGCCGAGCTTGTTGCGGCGGCCGAAGCTCGTCGGACACGGCGACAGGACCTCGGTGAAGCAGAAACCGTTCTTCTGCATCGAGCGCAGCACGGCATCCATGAACTGGCGTACGTGCAGGATCGTCCAGCGCGCGACGAACGACGCGCCGGCTGCTTTGGCGAGATGCGGCAGGTTGAACGGCTGCTCGATCGCGCCCTGCGGCGCGGTCGTGCCTATCGCGCCGACCGGAGTCGTCGGTCCGACCTGGCCGCCCGTCATGCCGTAGTTGAAATTGTTGATGCAGATTACATTGAGATTCGCATTGCGCCGTGCGGCGTGAATGAAGTGATTGCCACCGATCGCGACGAGATCGCCGTCGCCGCTGATCACCGTGACCGTCAACTCGGGATTGTGCACCGCGATGCCCAGCGCAAACGGCAGCGCACGTCCGTGCGTCGTGTGATACGAGTCGACGTTGACGTAGCCCGCAGCACGGCCGCTGCAGCCGATGCCCGAGACGCAGACGTGCTTATCCGGGTCGATGCCCGATTCGCTGATTGCCCGTGCATAGCCGTGGATCACCGTGCCGATCCCGCAGCCGGCGCACATGATGTGTGGCAAACGATCAGCGCGCATCAGGTGATCGAACGGATGGATGATGGCCGCAGCCTGTTCCTGTGTCGTACTCATGACTTGATCTTCTCCAGTATCGCGGCGGGTTTCAGCATCGCCCCGCCCGCATGATTCAGTCCCAGTGTCGGCAGCTGGGTCAGCCGCTCGATCTCGCGCCGCAGCTGGCCGAGATTGATCTCCGGCACGATGAAGCGCTTGACCTTGCCGATGCCGAGGATCCTGCGCACGCGCTCTTCGGGAAACGGCCAGATCGTCTTCGGCCGTAACATGCCCACGCGCAGTCCCTCGGCGCGCGCCTGGTCAACCGCCGACCTCGCCGAGCGCGAGGTGCAGCCGTAAGCGACGACGATCGTGTCCGCGTCGTCGACCAGGTGTTCCTCGAAATCGACGATGTCCGCGGCATTGAGCCGCACCTTGTCGACGAGGCGATTGACGAGGCCGTCGTGCGCCTCGGCCGTTTGCAGCGGATAGCCCCGCTCGTCATGCGTGAGGCCCGTCATATGCACCTTGTAGCCGTCGCCCGCGTGTGCGATCGGGGGCACGAGATCCGCGTCCGGTGCATACGGCAGGAATCGTCCGGCGCCGGGTGCCGTCCTCGGGCCTTTGCGCGGCACGTGGGGGATCTTGCTCGCCTCGGGAATCACAACACGTTCGGCCATATGGCCGACGACCTCGTCCATCAGGATGAATGCGGGCACCCGGTATTGGTCTGCCGCATTGAACGCGGCGATCGTCAGCTCGAAGCACTCCTGCGGTGACGCCGGACAGTACGCAATGATTCCGTAGTCACCGTGCGAGCCCCAGCGCGCCTGCAAGATATCGGACTGGCCGACCATCGTCGGCAGCCCCGTCGACGGCGAGGCGCGCTGCACGTTCACGATCACGACCGGCAGCTCCATCATCGCCGCGAGGCCGATGTTCTCCATCATCAGGCTGAAGCCCGGACCCGAGGTCGCTGTGAAGCTGCGCGCGCCTGCTGCCGATGCGCCTATGATAGCCGCGATGCTGGCGAGCTCGTCCTCCATCTGCACGAAACGACCGCCGACCGCTGGCAGGCGACTCGCGAGATGCTCCGCGACTTCGGTCGATGGCGTGATCGGGTAGCCGGCGAAAAAACTGAGTCCGGCGGCCATTGCGCCTTCGGCACAGGCGTGATCGCCGAGCATGAAGTGGCTGCCGGTCAGCACGCGCGCTGCGGCAGCCGGTGCAGATATCCGCTTTGCAACCTCGGACGCCACGGCTTATGTCTCTTCGCCTTCGCCGCCGGCGTCGGTCGTGTAGATCGCAAACTCCGGGCAGATCAGGTCGCAGAACTTGCATAACACGCAGGCCGACTCCTTGCCCTCGGCGACGATCGGATAATGATAGCCCTTCGAATTGATCTCCTCGGAGTAGACGAGGACCTCGGCCGGGCAGTACACGATGCAGTAGCTGCATTCCTTGCAGCGTTCGTTGATGACGTGCACCCGACCCTCTGCCACGCCGGCCTGGTCGAGATCCATCGGTTTTCGAACGAGATTGCCAGCCGATGTCATGTATCCGGGTCTCCTGTCATCAGCCCTTGCCGGGTCGCCAGGGCTCTGTGAATCGAGAGATTATCCCATTTGAGCGTTGATAGGCAGCTACAGAGATCACGGTTTATGCCTATACCGACAGCAGACAGGCAGGGCTGCGCCGGCGCACGAATGCGCCGGCGCAGCCTTATTACGGATCAGAAATCTACCGCGAGCCTCGCGTACCAGAAGCCGCCATTATTTCCGAAGGGTGAGGTTATCGCCGTTCTTGCGCCGAGGAACGCCAGTGTGCCGTCTCCCTCAAGATCCGGTTCAACATCGAAGACGTTCTCAGAGCCGACGCTTAATCGGATGTAGTCGTTAAAACGGTAAGTCGCTTCAATGTCAACGAGCAATTCGGAGCCATAGCTCGAGACGTCCGGTGGATCACTCTCATTGAACAAACCGCCCGTCGATTTCCAGCTGCCATAATTATTCAAACGCAGATAACCACTCAGCGCATTGCCCGAATCGTAGTCGAAGGTCAGCGTGCTCCGACTCTCGGGAACCTGGTTCTCGAGGTCAAATACGCGCGCCGCGTTAATCGTGCCCGATGCCACTTTGGGCACGTCTTGCTGGTTCTGGTTGTGGCGAAAATCGACTGTCAAGTCGCCTGACCACACTTCGAAATCAGCCGTGACTGCGATATCGATACCTGATATCTCTGAGTCGAACGCATTCGCGAAATAATTTGCCAGACCGTCAAGCAATAAGTTGGCATTGGGTACACCTGCGGCTGTCAGATCGATGACGTCTTGCGCCGTGATTGTAGTGTTAAAAAGCGCGAGTCTGTCATCTATCGAGATGTCATAGTAGTCGAGTGTAATGCTGACATTGTCTGCAGGAGACCAGATCGCACCCAACGTGAAACTCGTGGATTCCTCGGGCGTCAGCGGCTGCGATCCGAGTACTTGCGCTATAACGCTATTAACCGGATACGTACCGCTGGGGATCAGATTGCCATCGGTATCCGCGCTGGTCGTTGTGTTGAGGGTATTAACCTGGCCTGGCGTCGGCGCGCGGAATCCAGTAGTAACCGTTGCGCGCAGAGCGAACTGATCATTGACTTGCAGGCGTCCCGACAGCTTGCCGTCGGTCGTGTCGCCGAACTCGTCATAGTCCTCGTAGCGAACGGCGGCGCCGAGCGTGAAGTTATCCGTGACGTCGACTTCGACATCGACATAGCCAGCGATGCTGTCACTCTCAAAACTGCCGGCAGACTCGACCGGAAAACCCTGGAACCCGTCGGATCCGACACCAAAAATGAATGCGGGCCCTGAGCTGTTAGAGGCCGGATCGCCGGCGGCGATTTTATAAGTTTCATTGCGAAACTCGAAGCCAAACGCGAAATTCAGTGGCGAAGCCGCATTACCGACGTCAAAAGTCCTTACAAAATCCGCGTTCAAGCTGGTCTCTTCCTGCGTCAGCTTGCCTGGTCGGAATGTCGTTGGTGACAAGGCGCCCAGACTCGGATTAATGGACTGAGACAATGTGTAATCTGCCTCGGCCTCAGCAACGCGTCCGCGGACATCCCAGCTCATGCCGCCAGCCGTTTCGCCACGCACACCGAGGACGAACGCCATATCGCTGATCTCAGCGCCAAAGTCCGGATTGTAGCCACCCGGGAACAGCGTGTAGATCGGGTTCAGCAGTATGAATCCACTCGGGCTGCCCGCATCGGCCGTCAGGTAGTCGGACGGGTTCAGGCCGGCGTCTGTGATGTCTTGCACCAGCTGCGCGTCCGCCGGATCAGGAATGAAATCTTCGTTGCCGTCAACAATTAACGTACTACGCCCCGCAACCATCGCGCTGGGATCCAACACCGGGTGGCGGTAGAAGAAGTCGGAGACCGTGTCATTGTCGCTGAAGCTGACGTTGCCGAATAGTTCCGCGTTGTCGCCGATATCGACACCCGCATTCAAAAAGAACTTGAGCGTTTCGACATCGGGATCGCCCCAGCGCTGGCACAGCTCGTCCAATGGCACGACACCCGGTCCAACGAAATCGATCACCGGCTGACAGTCAGCACGTTGCTGGCCACGCGAGGTCTTATCCGCCGTCGAACGTTCAATCGTCGCGTTCAGGAAACCGCTGTCGCCAAGCGGAAATCCGCCGTTGGCCGCAATCGTCGTGCGCGAACCGTCGCCTTCGAAGTACTCCCCGGTCTGTGCCGATACGGTAAATCCTTCGGCATCGTCTTTCAGAATCACGTTAATCACGCCAGCTATGGCGTCCGAGCCGTACTGTGCCGAGGCGCCGTCGCGCAACACCTCAATGCGCTTGATTGCCAGTGCAGGGATGGCTGCGTAGTCCACGGCCTGCGCGCCCTGGTTAACGGTACCCAACGGCGCGAGCTGCAGATTCACGAGCGGTGAGCGATGTCGGCGCGTGCCGTTCACGAGCACGAGCGTCTGGTCCGGCGACAGGTTCCTGAGCGACACGGGACGAATAAACGCGGTGCCGTCCGCAATCGGGAATCGCTGCGTATTAATCGACGGCGCAACCTTCGTCAAACCATCGGTCATGTCGAATGTCGACTGATCAGTTAACGATGCGCCGCCGAGAACGTCTATCGGCGACAACGTTTCAGTCGGCGACTGGCCTTCTCTGCGCGTACCGGTCGTCACGATCTCCTCGATCGCTTCGTCATCTGCAGCATCCTGGGCCAAAGTGACTGAAGACGTCGTCGCCAGCGGTACAGCGACTACCAGCAACAGTCCCCAGATGCTGAATTTCGTGGATAATTTCATGGTTTTCTCCAAACGTTATTCATGTTGATAAGGAGAGGCGCACGACCTGCCTGACACGCCATTATGGATGTCGGCGATAATCGAGCTGTTAGTCGAAATGAGCGCTCCCCCCGGAATCGAACTTCCTGTATTTCTTAGTACTTTTGTATACCCTTAATGTTCAACGAAGTACAGTCCTGCGGCGGATCACGGGCTCGATCAGCCAGGCGAATAACAGCGCGGTCAAGGCCAGACACAGTACGATGACCGCGCCGGCAGGCATGTCGGCGCGCAGCGTGAGCACGAGTCCGAGCAAACAGCCGACCAGGCCCACTGCATAGCCGCTCAGCATTCTGATGCCGCGCCGCGCGATCCGGCGCGTAGCCAGGGCCGGCATGATCAGGCAGGCGAACACCATGTAGATGCCGACGAGCTGCACCGAGACTGTGACGGCGAAGGCGAATATAGCGTAAAAACCGAAGCCCTGCAGATGATCACGCATCCAGTACCAGGCAGTGATGATCAAGGCACTGACGATGGCCGCAGGCCACAGCTGATCGGGATTCACCCACAGAATCTGCCCGACGAGCAGTTCCTTGAGATGCTCTCCCCCGTGCGGGTTACCGGCGAGCAATAATATGCCGACGGTCGCCGCCAGTACGAACGCGACGCCGATCAGCGCCTCCTGGATTTCGGGGAAGCGCCTGTCCGTCAGATGCAGGATGAAGGCGGCAACAAGTGCAGCCGACACGGCCGCGATCTGCACCATCCAGCCTTCGGCCTCCCAGCCCATCGTGTCCGCAGCAATGACACCCAGACCGGCAACCTGTGCGATCGCGAGGTCGATGAAGATAATGCCACGCCGCAGTACCTCCGTGCCGAGCGGCACATGCGTGCTCAGCACCAGCAGACTGGCGAGCAATGCCGGCACGATGATGCTGAGTTCGGATGCGTTCACTCGCTTAACTCCTGCAGCATGCTTATCGTCTCATCGAAAAGCCGAAACAAGTCGACGGCACCTGTCGTTCCACCAACCGTATAAGGCAGCGTCACCTCCGGGATGTCCAGCCTTTCAGATAGCCAGATCGCCGGCCTCTCATTGGAGTACGGCGTGCGCAGCACCGCCGCCGGCGGATTCGGGGACAGCTGCTCGAGCAACGTTGCGAGCTGCGCGCCACTCGCCGGGATACCGGGCCTGGGTTCCAGCGTCGCAACCACATTGATATCGAGCCATGCAGCAAGATAGCTGAAGCTGCGATGATTGGTCGCCACGCGCAGGCCAGACAGGCCGGCCGCCCTCTCCTCCCAGGTCTCTATCGCTGCAGCCCAGCGTGCCTGAAAATCGGTAAGGCGCGATTCGTAGTGCGCCGCATTGGCCGGATCGATTGCGGCGAGTCGCTGCTCCAGTGCCGTGCTGATGCGTCGCAGATTGCGCGGATCGAGATGGACATGCGGGTTTCCCTGCGGATGGATATCGCCCTGGGAGCGGTCGATCAGCGTCGGCACCTCGAGCTTGCGCACAAAATCGGCAGCCAGGAAATAGCCGGTACTGCCAGGCTGGACATTCGCGCTGCCAGCACGTCGGAGCAACAATGGCAGCCAGCCGATTTCGAGATCGGCGCCCGTGCACACGACGAGATCGGCGCCGCGCATCGCTGCGATCAGGCTCGGCTTCGCCTGCAGGCGATGCGGGTCCTGAAACGCAGTTGTCGCGACTGTGATCGCGGCTTTGTCACCGGCCAACTCCTGCACCAGCGAACCCCATTCCGGTTCGCAGGCAAACACGTCCAGTGCGTTCGCAGACAGCGGCGTGAGGCAGGCAATAAAGAGAACTAGTATGAATCTCACGGCCGTTCTCCTAGAACTCGTGCGCGCCGTGCGCACCGACGCTCATGATGTACTGCAGCAGGAATTGCTGGTCCGTGTCGGAGAGGACGCGATCGTTGGTGTACTGCACGCGCAGACGGCTGAATTCGCTTGGCGACCAGTCCAGCATCAGGCTGCTGCGGCTCGAACTACGGCCCGGATCCTCGAGTTCAGTGCCGAGCAATGAGCCGATATTGTCGGCATCCACGGTTTCGTGGCGCAATCCGACGCGCCAGCGTGGCACGAATTGCCAAATGCCCTGCAAATACCAGCCGGTCTGATCACCGTCGTATAAAAGACTATCGAACACACCGGATTCCGAACGGCTAAAGTACTCGCCCTGCAATTTGAAATTGCGTACACCGGAATTACCCTCAGGCGCCCATTTCCACACGAAGTCAATCAGCGCGAGGTCGCTGTCACCGGTAAACGTCGCCGGGTCAGCGCCCCCGTCCTCCTCGCCGGAACTGCGCTCGACGGCATCAACGTCAATCCACGACGCACCAACCTGCCAGCTGTGGCTGACGCCGACATCGCCGCCGAGCTTTGCGAACAGCGTGTAAGCACCTGGCGACGTCTTGCCATTCGCACTCGCCGGGAAGCCCGCACCCCAGGTGAGCTCGCCGCCGAGTTCGAGCAGGAGTGATGTCGGCGCGATCCAGCTGGCGCGGATGCCGTCAACGATATACTGACCGCCAAAAAATGCCTGATAGGGCAACGGCCGGTCCGCGAAATCATCGGCATGTCGGTGAAATTTGTTCAGATAGCCGGCCGCCGAAAACATTCGACCGCCCGTCAATGACCAGCCGCCGGGAAAGCCCGAGGTCTGGAGCCAGGCTTCCTCGAATTCGACATCGACCGCACCATCTTCATCGGCTAATGCGAACGTCAGGTTGCCGAAAAAGTTCCCATCGACATTTGCTTTCAGGTTGATCTCGGCCTCGCCGAGAGAAAATCCTGACTCTCCGGTACCGATTTCGCCGCCGCGCAGGAATCCGGGAACCTGTTCCCAGCCTCGATCGATATCGGCATAGCGGCCCGTCAGTACGGCACCGAGTGCAGGATTGAATGTATTGGCGGCCGAGGCTCCCGATGATTGATCAATTGCCGTTTGTTCCGCAATCTCGAAGGCCTCGCTTGCTTCCCGCTCTGCGCCGCTGGCTTTCGCCTCGGCGCGCTCGACGCGCAATTCCAGCTCGCTGATGCGCGCTTCATATTCGCGCTGCATGTCGAGAAGCTGCTGCCTGATTGCGGCGACTTCGCCAGCCAGGTTCTGAGCCTCCGCGGTACCGGCAGAGGCAAGCAATAAAATCAGTAACGAAACTATCGATCTGGTCTTCATCTCAATGCGCCCTTTCCTGATACGGCATAGCAAAATAAGTGATGCCTGCCATGAAGGGATGGCGATCGCCTGACTGATTGGCGGCGCAATCGCCCGGTTCATGATCTTGCTGGAGGTCAGAGGAACGTGGGAGGGCCACGTTGTTTTGCGGACACCACGGCGATTGAATGTCCACGCTGGACCGACTCAGGAGAAAAGTAGGCAGCAAAGGGCTGACTATCCGGTTGTACACCGTGATCCAGGCAGGCGGACAGGACATGACTAGCGGATACACAGGACGCACAGACCTGATCCTGAAACGTGCCCAGCTCGTGTTCATAAGCATGGGCGATCGCTCCCGTCTGCGCGATGATCAGCAGCACGATGGCCGCCAGCCAGGAGTTTCTTGCGAACCTGTCCATAACTGAGACTATAACCTGAGGACCCCCATGCACAACAGATTCTCTATCCGGGCAAGCCGTCATGCCGATTGCCATCAGTGTCTATTGCAACTATGGTTGCCCCATGGACGAAAAAGAACGCAAAGAAGCCCTCCACGACAAACACAAGAAGATACTGTTCCGTGTGATGGGAAGAATTTCTGTCTATTACGCGATACTGGCAGCTCTCGTCGCGATCATGCTCACCATTTTTCCAGGCATGATCGATCAACTTCCGCTCGGCGGCGTCGGTGACATCGCCTATTACGGCAGTTCCAACATCACTGATCTCGAAGACGCCTTTCTAAGTGCTGATGACGAGGAACTCGAGGACATTATCACGCAAACCACTCGGGCACGGCTGGAGCGCGGACCCGCCTGGCTGCGCGGCGCATTGTCCCTGTTATACGCAATGGTATCGACGTTACTGCTCATGTTGCCCGTATCGTGGGTGTACAGATCGATACACGCCGATAGTCTGTACGATCATTCTATCGATCCCACGACACTCGTGTTACCCGCGGTAGTTGCTGGCATCGTCACGGTCGTTCAACACAGCCTGGCGCTGGCCTTCAGCCTCGCTGGAATTGTCGCTGGCGTCAGATTTCGCAGGGCGCTCAGTGATACGTTCGACACGCTATTCATACTTTCATCGATAGGCGTCGGCATCTCTGCGGGAATCAAGTCGCTCGAGATTGCCGTCATACTGACTGTATTCTTCAACTATGCGGCGATCCTGGTCTGTGCATATGGCGACGGACTGGAATCGCAACATGTGCTGCAGCGGAAAATTCGCCGCAAGCGCGCGAAAGCAAATCGGGCGCTTGAGAATCAAACCAAGTCCGAGCGAGTCGATCCTATGTCGGGTCTCTAGGCGATTCGAACATTTTGCGCATCACGTCCTCGCCGCGGCACCTGGCAATTATCTCTTTTTCAACCGTTTTCGAATCGTTCAGTATGTTGTAGAAACTCTTTACGTATTCGAGCGACTTCTCCCTGGTATTGGAATCCAGCTCTGCAGTATTTTCGTACAGAGCAGTAATCTCATCGCGTTTTGATTGCATGTGACGAATAGCATCGTCCAGCATATCGGTTGGCTGACACAGCCCGTAGAAGTATCGTCGCCGCACATCCTCAATCGGTATCTGTCGGGGTGGCAACGCATAATCGGCATTCACCATGCCGGACATGTCGAAGTCGAAAGGAATCGGAATGAGACCGCCATCCGTTTCCTCCAGTCCCAGCACCTCAGTATTGTGGCAACAGTAATTGTCGCCTTCACCTTTTAGCACCGAATAATCGTTGTTGCCGATCAAGAACTGGAACATCTGCACCAATGCGATATACGGATGATCCAACTCATGGTATTCGATCGCGGGCACACGCAACCTTTGCAGTCCCAGGCGATTTGCCATTATGGATTCGTCTTCGATGAGAAAAGTATAATCCGTCCATGGCTTTAACTTCTCGTCGCTGTCCACATAGCTGAGTCGAATTAGCCGCGTCCTGAAGCCGACATCGGTGATAATCTGAAAAGTTCGATACGCCAGGTACTCGAGAACAATATATTGCTGGTACTTGTCTCCGTGCTTACACGGGGCAACCATTTTCAACTTGTTCTGTCCGTCGAACAGCGTTTCCCTGACCTGTGATTTCTTGAAATTGAGTTGCAGCGGCGGCAGATTGCAGTACTCGCGGCGGAAGTTGCCGCGGGTCCGTATCGAGACCTCGAGCCTTCGAGTCTCGCCACCAGTGTCCATATAGGTCCACTGCCCGGGGAAATAGAGGCGCACGTCCTGGCGTTTCTGTGCATAGACTTGCGCTATCGGAGCCGTCAACACAGCTTTCAGAACCGTATCGTCGGTAAACAACGGTTGCTCTTCGGCATCGCCCGTGCCGCTCATCAGATTGAGCGTCAGGAACAGACCGACCGCTACCGACCGACGGGCTATCCGGGGATAGATAGACATAGTAAACCATGATAACAATTTGGACGTGGCATATATCAACTAGATAGTTCCGCCTCCGCGCGGAGCAGATCCTTTTCGGTATCCACGCCCGCGCCGGGCGGCTCGTCCGGAATGCCAACGCGAATCGTCATTCCCAGCGCAAGCGCGCGCAGCTGCTCCAGTTGCTCGCAAATCTCGAGGTCCGAGGCCCTTGCGCTCACCAGCCGGCGCAGCACACCGCAGCGATAGGCATAGATTCCGTGATGATGCAGCGCCGTGTTCATCGCCGCATCCTTTTGCGAGTCGCTTCGGGCAAACGGAATCGCCGCACGACTGAAATAGATCGCATTACCATTTTCGGCAACAATCACCTTGACGACGTCCGGGCTCAGGAAATCTTCACGAGAAGCGATAGGCGAGGCAAGCGTCGCGATGTCAGCAGTCCCGTCATCGAGCAGCGATGCACATTGATCGATAAGGGCGGCTGGCATCGCCGGTTCATCACCCTGGAGATTGACGACAATACGCCTGTCGTCCCAGTCGAGAACATCGCAGACTTCTGCAATGCGTTCGCTACCGGAACGGTGTTGTTTGCCCGTCATGCACACGGTCGCGCCGAATGCCTCGGCAACATCTGCGATGCGTGCATCATCGGTCGCGATGACGACGTCGGTGGCACTACTCTCGGTGCCGCGCCGATACACGTGTTCGATCATCGGCATACCGGCGATCTGCCGCAGCGGTTTGCCGGGCAGCCGCACTGACTCGTACCGTGCAGGAATGACAACGAAGAAGTCAGTCATTGATCACGCTGCTCGTCGCGCAATCGCGATTCAATTTGTTCAAGCCACGGTCCTGCCAGCAGTGGATCCATCTTCACGTCCACAGGAACCTTCCAGAGCTTGTCGGAACTGGGACTACCGAGCTTTACCGCATCCTTCTCGGTCATGAGAATATCGAACTCGTCACCGAATCTAAGATCCCTGCGACCGATTCGCGCATGGTCCGGATACGGATGCTCGATCACCTGAATATCGTGCGCGCGCAGTAAGTCGAAGAATCGGCTCGGATTGCCGATTGCGGCGACCGCGTGCACGGTCGTATCGGCAAAGCCTTTGATGGGCCGCGCCAGCGAGCCGTTTAGCCGGATAACCTCGGTCACTGTCATTTCGAATTCGATTGCATTCTGTTCAACCACCGATAGTGACCCGGCATCGTCGCGAAGCCGGCCGTTAACCAGCACCTGATCAACTTCATTGAGCCGCGACAGCGTCTCTCTGAGCGGGCCCGCCGGCAACAACCTCCGATTGCCGAGGCCGCGAGATCCATCGATCACGCAAATCTCGTACGTGCGTTCCAACCGATAATGCTGCAGCCCGTCATCAGCGATTATCAGGTCAGCACCATCTTCAACCAGCATTTCAGCTGCCCTGATTCGATTGGCATCGACGACGACAGGGCATCCTGTGCGCATAGCGAGTAGCACCGGTTCGTCGCCAACGACGGCCGGATCACTCGCGTGATCGACACGCATCGAAGACGACGCCTTGCTGCCACCATAGCCGCGGCTCACGATGCCGGGTGAGAATCCACGCGCCTTGAGCTCGCGCGTAAGCCAGATAGTCACCGGCGTCTTTCCGGTCCCCCCTGCGGTGATATTACCGACGATAATGACCGGCACGGGCGCGCTGTGGCTGCCGAGAAGACCGAACCGGTACAGAAATCGGCGCAACTCTATCAACAGCCAGTAAAGGCCACTTAGTGGCAGTAACCACCGATACGAACCTGCGCCCTCATACCATACACGGTGAATCCATCTGTACACGATGCGCGTTCCTACTCCTCGCTGAATTGCATTCGATACAACGCCGCGTAGTGTCCGTCGCGGGCGATCAATTCCTTGTGCGTCCCCGACTCGACGATCCGCCCGGCATCGAGAACGATGATCCGGTCAGCGCGCTCTACGGTGGATAGTCGATGTGCAATGACAAGCGTTGTACGATTCTTCATGAGTTCATTGAGCGCCTCCTGGATCCGCCGCTCCGATAATGTGTCAAGAGACGAAGTGGCTTCATCGAGAATTAGCACAGGCGCATCTTTTAGCAGCGCCCTGCCGATCGCGATGCGTTGCCGCTGCCCACCCGACAATAATACGCCGCGATCGCCAACAATTGTCTCGAGGCCATCAGGCATTTCGTTGGCAAAGTCGAGCACGTGTGCTGCCTCGGCCGCAGCAATCACGTCGGCCTGCGAGTGTTTGCGCAGCTCGCCGTAGGCGAGGTTATTGTTAATTGTGTCATTGAACAGGATGACGTCCTGGCTGACCAGGCTGATATTGTCGCGCAGGCACTTAAGCGTATAGTCGCGAATCGGCGTGCCGTCGAGCAGTATCTCACCCGCATCGACATCGAAATAACGCGGCAACAGGCTGATGAGCGTCGACTTGCCGCTCCCTGAATGACCAACAATCGCCAGTGATTGGCCGGGCTCAACCGCAATGGAAATGTCTTCGAGCACCTGACCCGTCTCGTCGCCATAAGCAAAACAGACGTCGCGGAACTCAACATGACCGCGAGCCCTCTTACCGTCGATCGTTCCATCGTCCGCCTCGTCCGACTCGTCCATGACCGAAAACAGGCTATCCGCTGCGGCAACGCCCCGCTGCAACGTCGCATAGACATTTGTGATCCGGCGCACAGGCTGCAGCATCAGCATCATCGCGCTAAAGAACGAGATGAACTGACCGGGGGTCAGGTTTCCCTTGACCGACTCCTGGCCAGCCACGAAGATCACGCCCGCAACACCGAAGCCGAATATCACCTGCGTGACGGCAACACCAAGCGACCGTGCACGAACCAGCTTGAGGTTCTGTTTTCGATTACGGCCGTCGACTTCGTCCAGTCGGTTCTTTTCGTAATCGTAGCCGCCAAAGATTTTGACCACGCGATTACCGGTAACGATTTCCTCCGTCACCTGCGTCACTTCGCCGACCGAATCCTGGATACGAGCGCTGTAACGCCGAAAAGCGACGCTCAGAATTCTGACCAGCGACGCTACGAGTGGGAAGATGACTGCAACGAAAAGGCTCAGCTTGGGACTTTGCAGCAGCATGACGAATATAGCCGCAAAAACTGTCAAAATATCGCGGATCGCGACCGTCACCACACTGGTTACGGACTCGGCCACCATCTCGACGTTGTATGTAAGCCGCGACAGGAGTGGGCCCGTGGCGCGCTCCTCGAAATATCGTGTTGGCAAAGTCAGGAATTTACGGAACACGTCACGCCGCAATGAGCTGATGACGTTGCGACCGATCAAGCCGAGCGACGCTTCCGTCGCAAAACCGGCGATGCCGCGAGCAATGAATATCAGGACGAAAATGACCGGCATCCAGCGCGCAGTCTCGAGATTCTGTGCAACGAGCGCTTCATCCATCAGCGGCTCGAGCAAATAGACAAGGCTGCCTTCGATCACTGCCGTTGCCGCCATACCGACGATGGCAATTGTCCCTATGCCCTTGTGCGGCAGGACATAGCGCCAGAGTCGCCGGTAAATGTCGGCTGCCCTTGGATCGATGCGTTTAGTCACAGTGATTCGTTACGCCCGCCCGACACTACTCTGAGTCCGCTTCATTGACCGTGGCGATACTGATCTGTACAAAACCAAGTCGTCCGGCGATGTCCATCGCCGTAACGACATGCTGATGTTTTGCGTTGGCATCCGCACTGATCGTCAGCGGCAGCGAGTTGTCACCGCCGGAAACTTTCTGCAGCGCATTGCGAATGGTCTCCGGACGGCTGTTGATCAGTTCGCGACCATTGATAAGGTAGGTCCCAGCCTCGGTGATCATGATGTCGATCTGCTCGGGAATCTCCTCGACGACCGCCGTGCTTTCCGATTCTGGAAGGCGAATCGCGATCCGTGACTGCTTGACGAAGCTCGTCGAAACCATGAAGAAGATCAGTAACAGCAAGACGACGTCGATCAGCGAAGTCAAATTGACCTCGGGCTGCGTCCGTGGCCGCAGGCTAAGGCGCATCGGTTAACCCTTGTCCTGGCGCCGATGCAGCGCCTCGACGAGTTTGATTGCCTCTTTTTCCATGTCGACAACGAGAGTGTCGACGCGATTTCGATAATAGCGATATCCGATCAGTGCCGGGATTGCGACCGTCAGGCCTGCCGCCGTCGTGATCAGCGCCTCGGCGATTCCGCCGGCGAGTACGGTCGGGTTGCCGACGCCATGTGTCGTGATTGCGGTGAATACCTTGACCATGCCGATGACGGTGCCTAGGAGCCCCAGCAGCGGTGAGATCGCGGCGATGGTTCCCAGCGTTTCCAGATAGCGCTCGAGTTCGTGCACGACGTGGCGCCCGGTATCTTCGATACTGTCCTTCATCACGCCGCGCTCGCGATCGCGGTTGATCAGGCCCGCCGCCAGAATCTGGCCGAGCGGTGATCCTTGATGCAGGCTCTGTATCTGCTTCTGATCGAGCTGGTCCTTCTTGACCCAGCCCCATACTTTGCTGGTCAAATCCTCGGGGATGACGCGTTTCTGCTGCAAGGTCCAGTAGCGTTCGAGAATGATCCCCAAGGCGATAATCGCACACAGGATTATGGGCGCCATTAACCAGCCGCCGGACTTGACTATCTCAACCATACAAGCGGACCCAGGGGAAAAATGAAATATACAGTTTATTCATGCCAGATTCGATGCCGCTCTTGTCGATGACTGCGTACCGATATGCGCGGTGCGGAGCTACACATGCCGACGCTGATCGCACCTGAGGTTGCCGTGACCAGGACCTCGGCTCCTGCAGCTTTCCAGCGCTCCACGACGTCCTGCTTGGGGAACCCCCAGCGATTTCCGAATCCGGCGGCGATGATCGCTACAGACGGACTCAGTGTCCGCACAAACGGCGGGCTCGAGGACGTGCCGCTACCGTGGTGCGGAACGAGCACCGCATCGACCCGGTCGAGGACGCCATTCTGCACGAGGAGTTCCTCAACAGGCCGCTCGATGTCACCGGTCAACAACAGGCGGCGCGGCCCCGCCTGGATCTGCAGGACGCAGGACGCATTGTTGCCGGCATAGTCCGCAATTGACGGGGGGTGCAGGAACCCAAAACCGACGCCATCGAGTCGCCAGTGCTCACCAGCCCTGCAGTCATGCCGTAGCGCCTCTGTACCAGGCAAAGGTTCCCCTGAGAGGATCTTTCCGACCTCGATATTGCCAACAAGGGCCGGGACGCCGCCGGCATGATCGAGGTCGGCGTGTGAAACCACGAGCCAGTCGATGCGCTTGATGCCGCGACTTGCGAGGTACGGCAAGACGATCGTATGCGCTGTACTGCCGCCGCCACGAAACGATGGCCCTGTGTCGAACAGCAGCACGTGCCGCTCCGTTTGCACGATCGCCGCCAATCCCTGGCCGACGTCGAGCACGTGCATGTCCACGCAGCCGAATCCCGGCGCGCGGGGCACATAGAGGATGACTGCGGCGACAGCCATCCAGGTCACATGCCGGCCTGGCCAGCCGGGTGGCGCGACCACCCAGACGACCGGCAAGATCACGTACAGCCAGGCGGTCGCGGCGATAGCGGAGATTGCCGGTGCCGCCCACGGCGGTATTGCGGTCACGGCGATGAGATCCTCGATCAGCCCGATGCTGTACGCCGCGACCAGCAGCGCCGTATCGCCCACGAAGTGCAGCGGACCGTCAAGCAGAAAACCCGTGAGCGCGAACGGTACTGTGACCAGGCTGAACACGGGCACGGCGACGAAATTGACGGCCGGCGCCGGAAACGCGATGCGCCCGAAAAGAAGCACGGTGACGGGCAGCAGACCGAGCAACAGCAACAGCTGGACGTTGGCAAGCTGGCGTATCGCGTTCGCCGGACGGAGTCGCAATCGTGCACGCGTTCTGGTGCCATGCTGATAACGGCGCGCCAGCCACAACAAAATGCCGACTGCCGCAAATGACAACTTGAAGCCCGGCGCCATCGTCGCCAGCGGCGCAGCGATGGCGACCGCAATGCAAACGCCGCAGACGATGCCAGGCGGACGCGGTACGCGCCGTCGTAACAGCACGAGGCCTGTGATTGCGATCATCAGGCTCGCCCTGCGTGCCGGAATCGCGACGCCGGATATGAGCGTATAGAGCACCGCGACGATCAATGAGCCGACAATGCCGGCTCGATGCAGGTTACCGCCGCAACGCAGTATCCCGGCGAGGCAACAGACCACGATGTAACCACCGCCAGCTGCCAGACCGATATGTAGCCCCGAAATCGCCATCAGGTGACTGGTGCCCGTGCGCGCATATCGATCCCACTGCTCGGGACTCAGCAGATGTCGGGCGCCGACAACGAGCGCCGCGAGCACCGCGGCTTGCGCCGGTTCAGGAATGAGTTGCGACACCCGCGTGACGAATCGCTGCCGCACAGCCTGCACTGCCCCCGGCGCCCCCGAGTCCAACAGATGATTGCGGTGGCTATCAACGACGTAACCGACCGCACCGAATGCCTCGCGAAACAACCATTGTTCGTAGTCGAAGACGCCGGGATTGCTCATGCCGCGCGGCCGCCTCAGGCGCAGCTCGAGTTGCCAGGTATCGCCCGGGAGTAACGACACGGGCGGCTCGAACCAGCTAAGACGCATTCTTGCCGGCAGCCGCGTTTCGTTGACGGGCACGCCGACAAAGGTCACAGACGGGCCTCTGGTGCCCGGAAAACCAGCGATCCTTATACGCGCGACGATGCTGTCGCCGACAAGTTCCGCTGCGATGCGGGAATCAACAACATCGTGCGCAGCGCTCAGGAACAACGCAGCCCCTGCCAGGAACCAGCCCAGCAGGCGCAGCCGATGCAGCGCCAGTGACACGCAAGCTGCAACAGAGATTGCCTTGCCGAGGTCGGAATCGATGGCGAAGCTGGTAAGCTGCGGCGCGTACATGCCTGCCAGCAACAACAGGCAGGCTCGTATCATTAGCCAGGTCTCCCAATCTCGTCATCATCAATCGCCAGCGAAACGGAATCTGAAGCAAATGCCAAGGCGGTTTTTTCGGAGGTTTGCGGTCAAACGCCATCTGCTTAGCGAGCGATGGTTCATGGCGCCGTTTCGTCACTTGCTGCACGACCATCGCCTGTGGGGAATACGACGTAAGACGGTCGTCCCGGCCGTTGCGCTCGGTTTCTTCATCGCGTTCTTACCGTTCCCGGGGCATCCGCTGATCGCCGCCCTCGCCGCCCTCGCTCTTCGCATCAATATTCCGGTCGCGGCATTGGCGACCTTTATCACCAACCCCGTGACGATCGGACCGATGTACTACTTCGCCTACCGGGTCGGTGCCGGCCTGTTATCTATGGACCCGTCGGGTTTCGAGTTTGAATTGTCTCTTGACTGGGTCACGAATACTTTTGTCTACATCTGGCAGCCAATGCTGTTGGGCGCCGTGCTCGTCGGTGCCATAGCAGCGTTGCTCGGATTTGTTGTTCTGGACTTGCTGTGGCGAAGCTCCCTCGCCGATTACAAGACGCGCAAACGCAACAAGCGCAATCGGTAAGAACCCGCCGCGGCAGGCTATCTGACTCACAGGCCGCGCGCTATACGACAGACGGCCTTGCTTCAGGTTGCAGTTTGCCGTTTTCCAGCACGAGCACGCGATCCATTCGCGCCGCGATCGAGTGATCGTGGGTCACTATGACTAGGCTCGTCTGCAGTTCCTGATTCAATTCGAGCATTAGCTTGAGAACATGTTCACCGTTGCCGGCGTCGAGATTTCCGGTCGGCTCATCCGCAAGGACGAGTTGTGGCCGCGTGATCAGCGCACGCGCGACGGCCGCACGTTGCCGCTCACCACCCGAAAGTTCGCCAGGCTTGTGCGTCAGTCGCTCTGCGAGCCCTACTCTGCCGAGCAGCTTGGCGGCTCGATCAAGCGCCTCCGCTTTCGGGACGCGCCGGATCAACAACGGCATCGCGACATTTTCTGCGGCCGTGAACTCGGGCAACAAGTGATGAAATTGATACACGAAACCGATGTATCGATTGCGTAATTCGCCTTTCGAGAACTCGTTGCTGTTATGCATCGGCTTACCGCCGACAATGACTTCGCCGCCGTCGGGATCATCGAGGCCACCGAGAATCTGCAGCAGCGTCGTCTTTCCCGAACCCGACGCGCCGATTATCGCGACTCGTTCGGCCGTCTGCACAACGAGATCGACACCGTTCAGCACTTCGAGGATCGAGTCGCCTTCACGGAAATGTCGCGCGACGCCACGACATTCGAGCACCGGATGATCCTGATCAGTCATAGCGCAGCGCCTCTGCCGGCGCGGTTCTCGACGCAACCCAGGCCGGGTAAATCGTTGACAACAGAGCCAGCCCCAGCGCGATCGTCGCGATCCTGACGACATCGGCACCGCGCAACTCGGCCGGCAGATCGCTGATGAAATACACATCGGCTGCCAGGAACTTGATACCGAATACGGATTCGAAGAACGTCACGATGCTCTCCAGATTGCTTGCCAGCAAGATACCGACAACGACTCCAAACACTGTGCCGACGACGCCGATGATGCTGCCTTGTGTAACGAAAATACGCAGTATGCTCGACGGGCGTGCGCCGACGGTTCGCAGGATCGCGATGTCCGACTGTTTGTCTCGGACGACCATAACCAGTGTCGAGACGATGTTAAACGCCGCGACAGCGATCACGAGAAGCAAGATGACGAACAGAATGGATTTTGTGATCTGGATCGAGCGAAAGAAATTTACGTGCCGGCGCGTCCAATCGGAGACGAGGACAACGCTGCCGTAATCCAATGCGACTTCTCGAACGATCGCAGGCGCCTGGAAGATCTCCGTGACGGCGAGCCTGACACCCGTCACCGTGCCTTTTTGCCGATACAGTCTCTGCGCATCCGCGATATTGATGAACGCGAGGCGACGGTCGAATTCGAACATGCCGACCCGATACAGTCCGCTCACGGTGAATCGCTTCGTGCGCGGCGTGACGCCGGCCGGCGTCACAATCCCTTCGGCCAGCGTGACTGTGACCTTGTCGCCAACAGCAACGCGCAACTGCGTAGCCAGCTCAACACCGAGAATGATATTGAATGCGCCGGACTCGAGGCTACCCAGGTCGCCGGCAGTCATGACGCCGGCAATGCCGGAGACGAGATCTTCGGCACCGGGATCGATGCCACGGAGTTCCGCTCCGCTCAGTCGCTCGCCGAAGACCAGCAGTCCTTGCCCCTGGATATACGGTGCCGACGCCCGGACACGCGGATTCTGGACGGCCGACTCCGTCAGGACCTGCCAGCCCGTCAATTTTCCGTCGACGCCTTCGATCGTGGCATGGGCAGTCATGCGCAGCAATCGATCCTGGAGTTCGCGCTCGAAACCGTTGACGACCGATAGCACAACGATAAGCACCGCGACCGCAATCGCGATACCGAGCATTGAAATCGCCGAAATCAGCGACGCGAAGCTGTTGCCGCTTCGAGAACGCACATAACGACTACCGATCCAGATTTCAAACTGCTCTTTCATCGGCTCACTCGTAACGCAGCGCGACGGCTGGATTTACGAGGGCGGCCCGGCGCGCCGGATACAGTGTTGCCAGTGAGGTCAGCACGAAAGCAGCAACAGCGATCGTGCCGACATCGGCCATTTCCAGCTCCGACGGGATCTGGGTAACGTAATAAACATCACCGGGCATGATCTGAAAGCCGAACATCTGCTCGAGGATGGGGGCGATAACGGGAACATTGATCGCGATCACAACGCCGAGCGCTACGCCGACAATCACTCCGGCCCAGCCGATCATGGCACCTTGTACGAAGAATACGCGCACAACACCGTTTGCGCGCATGCCGAGCGTGCGCAGTATGGCAATATCGTTGGTCTTATCGGTGACCACCATCACCAAACTCGCGACGATATTGAATGCCGCCACGCCAATGATCAGTGACAAAATCAGCGACATCATCATTTTCTCGAGACGTATCGCACGAAAGTAGCTCGCGTTCTCAATGGTCCAGTCGCTCGTCACGACGTCGCCACCCAGTCGTTCGGCCAGGCTCGCAGCGATCGCCGGCGCGGCCATGACATCGTCAGCGCGAAAGCGGACGGACGATCGCTCGTCGCCCAAGGCCATAATGCGCGCGGCATCCTCGGCATTGACGAGTGCCAGCAAATCGTCGTGATCCTGCAGGCCCACCTCGAAGACGCCACGCAGGACAAATCGCTTCAGGACCGGTACCAGTGTGCCATCACCGACGGGCCGTGGTATCAGTAGCACGACGCCGTCGCCGAGGCGCAAGCCGAGATCGAGCGCCAGCAAACGGCCCAGGATGATGCCGTGGCTGCCCGGTTGCAGATTGTCGAGCTCCCCTTCCAGCAGGTTGATCGGCGCGGCCGGCAACGACTTCTCGTATTGCGGCTCAACGCCGTGCACGAGCACGGCGCGTAATTCCCGCCCGGACTGAATCATGCCTTCCATCTGAACGAGTGGCGCCGCCGCCGCGACGCCCGGATGTTCGGCAACGGCAGTGACGAGCCCGCGCCAATCGTCGGTGACACCTTCCGGCCCGGTCACGAAACCATGTGCCGACATGCTGAGCAGGCGCGAGCGCAGCTCGCCTTCGAACCCGTTCATGACAGAGAGAATCACAATCAGCGCCGCGACGCCCAGCGCGATACCGGCCAGCGATATCAGCGTGATGAACGATACAAATCGGGTGCGGCGCTTGGCTCTCAAGTAGCGTAGCCCGACAAAAAGTTCGACCGGGTTGATCATCGCCACGCATTAAAGCACATCGGGCGCTCCGCGACCGAAATCGTGACGGAATTCACAGTTTTCACGAAAGTAATAAAACCTTGCAAATCATAGGTTTTTTGGCATGACTTGGAGTGATATAGTCGTCGCCAACGAGAGGAGAAGACGTCATGGCAAAGCTGCGCACACTAACCCTTCTCGCGCTGATGTTCGGGTTCATCAGCGTCGGAAACGCCCAGACGCTGGACATGGAAGGCACGACTCCCGCCGCAAGTTCGGGGCGGCCGACACGCGGGATGACCGCTGCGAGCGTTGAGCAGAGATTCGGTATTCCCGAGGCCCGCCGGGCTGCCGTCGGCGATCCGCCGATTTCGCGCTGGGACTACAAGGAATTCGTTGTCTTCTTCGAGTACGATCGCGTCATCCACGCCGTCGTCAAGCGCTAGACAGACGCCAGGCAGTTACGAAACGCCCGGGCAGTCCGCTGCCCGGGCGTTTGTATTAGACCCCGGTCTGCAGCCGCTGTGCGCGGGGAGAATCGCACTGAGCGAATATTGCTTGCTTGAGCGGAGGGCGATTATCGCCGCGCACAGCGTGTGCCGCGACCTTAAAAGTCCGTTCTAGTCGCTCGCCGGGGCAAGTTCCTGCACTGGCTTCTGTGTGATAATCGCGAGCCGTTTTCACTTCGAATTCGCCTGTGGCCATCGACAGCCTGCTCATTCCAAAAACGTTGCAACTGCCAGCAGCGGGTGACAGCTGTGGCTGGGGACGTTTGCTCGGTGCCAGCGCGGCATTGGCTGTTGCTGAACTTGCGCGCTGCACGACCGCACCCCTGCTGCTGCTTGCCGACGATCCGCGCCAGGCCGATCGACTCGAAGCCGAGCTGCGGTTCTTTGCAGGCGGCGATCTTGTTGTGCAGCACTTTGTTGAATGGGAAACGCTGCCCTGGGATGCATTCTCGCCGCATCAGGACATCATCTCCGAGAGACTCAGCGTGTTGTCGTCGCTGCGCAGCATGCGTCGCGGTGTCGTCATTGCGTCGGCGCCGGCGCTGCTGCAGCGTCTTCCTCCCGTAAACTACGTCGCTGCCCGGACGCTGTCACTCCGTGCCGGGCAGTCGTTACCCCGCGAGTCGTTTGTCGATTCGCTGACAGCCGCCGGATACCTGCGTGTGCCGCAGGTCGGCGAACACGGCGAGTTCGCCGTTCGCGGCTCGTTGATCGATATCTATCCGATGGGCTCGGAGCAGCCGATCCGAATCGACTTCTTTGCCGACGATATCGAATCCCTGCGGCATTTTTCGGCCGAGACACAGCTGTCGGGCGACGTTATCGAAGCTGTCGAAATCCTGCCGGCGCGTGAGATACCACTCGATACCGATTCCATTCGGGATTTTCGCACACGCTACCGTGAACGATTCGAAGGCCAGCCCGGAAAATCCCGAATCTACCGGGAGGTTTCGGAAGGCATTGCGCACGGCGGTATCGAGTATTACCTGCCGCTGTTTTTCACGGCAACAGCCGGCCTGCTTGATTACCTGCCTGAAGACTGCGCCGTCATTGCAGGCGACGGGATCGCGGCTGTGCTGCACCAGGCCTGGGCGGAAATCGAGGAGCGCTACGAAATCTGTCGACTCGATCCTGAGCGACCGATTCTGTCCGCGGCAGAGACATTCGCGACCGCGGACGCGGTGCTGGCACAACTTGAGCGCCTGCCAACCATTCGTTACTCGGCCCAAACTCTGGCAGAGGGTAAGACTGTCGAGAATTTCAGAACCCGGCTGCCGCCGGCGCTCAGGATTGAGGCGCGCTATGAGAACGCTGCCGGTGCTTTGCTGCAGTTCTTACAGACGTTTTCCGGGCGCGTGCTGTTCACCGCCGACTCGGCGGGCCGGCGTGAGCAAGTCTACGAGATGCTCAGCGGCCGTGGGCTCGAGCTCGCGCGTGTCGACACCTGGCAGTCGTTCCTGGCCGGGCACCTTCGCATCGGCATTGCAATTGCCCCAATCGAAAACGGCGTCCTGCTGACCGACGCCGGTGTCGCGATCATCGGTGAACAGCAACTGTTCGGTGAGCGTGTCCGGCAGCGCAGCCGGCGCCGGCGTACCGACCGGGATCCCGAGACGATTATCCGCCAGCTCAATGACCTCGAAGCAGGCTCGCCGGTCGTGCACGCCGAGTACGGCGTAGGTCGTTACCTGGGCCTGACGACGCTACAGGCGGGCGGCATCACGGGGGAGTTTCTGCACCTCGAATACGCCGACGGCGACAAGCTGTACGTGCCCGTGCACGCGCTCGAGCTGATCACCCGTTACGCGGGCGCGTCGCCCGAGAATGCACCGTTGCATCGCCTCGGCAGTGATCAATGGGCGAAGGCGCGGCGGCGCGCGATCCAGAAGATTCGCGACATCGCAGCCGAATTGCTCGACGTCTACGCGCGCCGTGCTGCACGCCCCGGGCATTCCTTCCGCTGGTCCGAATCTGATTACCGGGCGTTCGAGGGCGGTTTTCAGTTTGACCTCACCGAAGATCAGAACCGGACCATCGACGAAGTACTCGACGATCTCGCCTCCGACAGCCCGATGGACCGCATCGTCTGCGGCGATGTGGGCTTCGGCAAGACCGAAGTCGCGTTGCGAGCCGCATTCGCCGCCGTTGATGGCGGCAAACAGGTTGCCATCCTCGTACCGACGACCTTGCTCGCACAGCAGCACGGCCAGACGTTTCTGGACCGATTTGCCGACTGGCCCGTCCGCGTCGAAGTCCTGTCCCGCTTCCAGTCATCCAAGGCCGTCAGGTCGATCGTGGCAGGCATGCGCTCGGGGACCGTGGACATCGTCATCGGTACGCATCGGCTGCTGCAACACACCAAGGATCTGAAGGATGTCGGGCTCATCATTATCGACGAGGAGCATCGTTTCGGTGTTCGCCACAAGGAGGCGCTGAAATCGCTGCGCAGCCAGATCGATGTGCTGACGCTGACGGCGACGCCCATACCGCGCACCTTGAACATGGCGTTAGGGGGGCTGCGCGACATGTCTTTGATAACAACACCACCGGCTGAACGACTGGCCGTCAAGACGTTCGTGACCGAATGGAATGATGTGCTGATCCGCGAGGCCTGCCTGCGAGAGATAAAGCGCGGTGGACAGGTGTATTTCATACACAACCGTGTTGCAGACATTGCGCGGGTGGCGGAGAAACTCACCGCGCTCGTGCCTGAAGCGACGCTGCGAATCGGCCATGGCCAGATGCCCGAACGCGAGCTCGAACACGTAATGCTCGATTTCTATCATCGTCGCTTCAACGTTCTGCTGTGCACGACGATCGTCGAAAGCGGCATTGATGTGCCGACTGCGAACACGATCGTCATCGACCGCGCCGATCGCTTCGGACTCGCCCAGCTGCATCAGCTGCGCGGTCGCGTCGGTCGTTCACACCATCGCGCGTACGCGTATCTCGTCGCCCCGCCTCGAGCGGCAATGACGGCCGATGCCATTAAGCGCCTGGAGGCCATCGACTCACTGGAAGATCTCGGCTCTGGATTTGTGCTCGCGACGCACGACCTCGAAATTCGTGGCGCCGGTGAATTGTTGGGTGATACGCAAAGCGGCCAGATTCAGGAGATCGGATTCTCCCTATATACCGAACTGCTGGGCCGTGCTGTCGAGTCGCTCAAAGCCGGCCATGAACCGGATCTCGAGGGCCCGATCGACGTCGGCATCGACATCAATCTGCATATCGCCGCACTGCTGCCCGAGGACTACGTACCGGACGTGCACCTGCGCCTGATCCTGTACAAGCGCGTTTCCTCGACAAAAACAGCCGCAGAGCTGCGCGATCTACAGGTCGAACTCATCGACCGATTCGGTTTGCTGCCACAACCCGCGAAAAACCTGCTGCGCATCGCGGCGATTAAACAGTCCGCCGTTCAGCTCGGTATCGAGAAAATCGACGTGGCCGACCAGGGCGGCTACCTGAAGTTCGCGCAGCAAAGCCACATTGATCCTGTCGCGCTCGTGCATTTGGTGCAAAATGACAGCCAGACCTACAAGCTGCGCGGATCGCACCGCTTGCAGTTTCGTGGCGATTTAGGTGAGATCGAGGATCGATTCACGACGGTGGAGAAACTGCTTGACCGGCTGGCGGTCAAAGAACCTGAAGCGATGACCGGCTGACCGCAGCAAGAGGTACGAGTGGCGAAATGAATGGAATGACATGGCTTGTGGCTTCCTTACTGCTTATGGCGACCGCGGTAGCCCAGGAAGAGATCATCGAAGAGGCGCCCGGCGCACGCCGGTATACCGTCGAGATAATCGTATTTCGCTACGCCGAAGACGTCGCCGTGGGAACCGAGGTATTTCCGGCGGACAAAGCCGTTATCAATAAGGACAAACCGATTTATGACGGTGCGGATAACGTGTTCGGAGATACTGACGTCGCACCGCCGACGCTCCCAACCCCCGCACCGCGGAGAAACGCCGACACGGCACTGCCGTTACTCGAACGCGTGATGCTCCTCAAACAGGAGTTCACTATGAATGACGTTGTCAGGCGACTCGAACTGCTCGACGCGTACGAGCCGATTATGCATGTGGGTTGGACGCAGCCGACCGTGCCGCGCGACTTCACGCGACCCATCGACCTGGCATTTTTCGGTTCGCCTCCCCAGGGGCTCGAAGGTAGTTTTATGCTGTATCTGGGTCGCTATTTGCACCTTGTCGTCGATCTGGCACTTGACGCGCCCGATCAAAATAGCGGCTTGCGAACGCAGGTCGACGAACCGGTCTTCAATTACGGCGATACACGGCTGCAAAATGAAAACGACCTGATGTCGAGGTCGGGACGAGTTCGCTATCAGATTCAAGAAGACCGGATTTTCAAAAACGGCGACATCCGCTATTTCGACCATCCAAAATTCGGCGTTATCGCCAAGATTACGCGAGCTGAAGATGCCGAAATCGATGCCGCAGAGTCCGCACCCCGGACTTAGTCGGCGGACTCCGTCAATAGCGCGTCCAGGAACTCCCGCGCCGTCTGTCTCGGGCTCGCATTCTCAGACACTGCCACACGAAACGATACGGTAACGAATCTCGATACGGTCGAGCGCGGATGATGCAGACCCAGGTCGCGAACAGCGGAGGATATTCGCGCCGAAAAATCGTGCACGCTGTTTTCGTCTGACCCATGCGACAGAACGATCAGTTCCGCGCGACCAACCCTGCCGACTACATCGCTTGCGCGCCGAAGGCAGCGGCGCACCGCCTGGCCAACCCGGCGCAGACAGGAATCGGCCGCATGCCGACCGAATACATCGATGTAGGCATCGAAATCATCGAGCGTGAACGCCACGAGTGCCAGCGAACTTTTCTCGCGGGCCGCAACCGCCCAATCGTGAGCGAGAACTTCACGGAATGCCCGATCGTTGAGCAATCCCGTAACCGGATCATCGCGCGACAGGTCCCGAATACGCCGCTTCGCCTTGAGCAACGCCTGATGCATCTCACTGCCAGCAACGGCGCCGGCCCCGCCCCGCCAGTACGCTACGTAGAACTTTGCCGCCGATTCGCCCTCGACACGCAACGGTTTAAGCACCAACAGGAATTCGCGGCCGCCGAGTTCGACCGGAAAACTCGTTTCCTGCTGCGATCGCACAGACTCCGATATCTCCAGCGCCAAATCACGACCGACCAGTTGCTCAATGACGTCGGCAAACGGCCGCTCGCGGGCTTCCTCGCCACCAATGGCCTCGAAAGCGGAGTTGCTGAGCACGACAGGCCAGTCGGGATGGTCGACGCGCACAATGACGAGCGGTTCGGCCGACGCTTCGATCACCTGGTGCAGAATCCGGCGTTTGATCACGTTATGCATCCAGTTGCAGCGGCGGTCGATCGCTCCATTGCGCGACCGCCGTATTCGCCTGCTGCCATTCATCGCTGGCCAGTAATGACTCGCGCAGGACGTGCCCCGTACCGTGCAGGCGCGCGAGGCGCACGAGCGACAGCGGATTCGAGTAGTCCTTCAGCGACTCGACGGCTGCCTCTGCACCACTCCGGTCGTTGCAGACGAGCACCATATCGCATCCGGCGTCAAGTGCACGCCCGGCGCGCTCGGGTATCGAACCATAGGTACTCGTTGCCTTCATGCTCAGATCGTCGCAGAACACCGCACCACCGAAGCCCAGGCGTGAGCGCAGCTCACGCTGTATCCAGAACGACGAGAAGCCGGCCGGCATGGCGTCCATTTCTCGGTACACGACATGCGCAAGCATGACACCGGCGATCAATCCGCTGCTGCACAACCTGTCATACGGACGCATGTCATCGAGAACCAAGCCGTATTCCCGTCCGTCGACCGGTAGCTTGAGATGCGAGTCTGCAGCAACGGCACCGTGTCCGGGAAAATGTTTTGCAACGGCCGCCATGCCAGCGGTATGCAGACCACGACAAAAAGCCGCTGCAAGTTCGGCGACAGCCTCGGGATCGACGTGAAACGATCTGTCGCCGATGACCTCGCTGAAGCCCCAGTCGAGGTCGACACATGGAGCAAAACACAGATCGATATTCGCGGCGCGCAGTTCGGCGGCAATAAGCCAGCCCGCTTTGCGCGCCAGATCGAGCGCGTGTTCCGGATCCGTATCGTATTCGTGGCCAATGCGACGCATGGGCGGAATTGCACTGAAGCCGTCACGAAATCGTTGTACGCGACCACCCTCATGATCGACAGCGACCAACAGTGACGGACTCCTGAGCGCGCGGATCTCTGCAACGAGATCGGCGATCTGCGCGGGCGATTCGTAGTTGCGCGTAAACAGGATAATGCCGCCGACGGCCGGCTCACGCAGGAGATCGCGATCGGCCGGACTCAGCGTGACCCCGTCGATATCGAGCATCACCGGTCCAAGTGACATACATGCTGTCCGTGATTTCCAGAAGCCAGGCCCAAGCTGGGCCAAAAGCTAGATTAGTGCGGCTCGACAACGCGGTTCAAGCGCCCGGGCCACGATGTGATAATAATTCTAGTAAAAACACATAACTGACTGAAATTAAATTATTTACTGAAGACCGCAATCGACTCAACGTGGGCCGTGTGCGGAAACATGTCGATGATTCCCGCGGCCTCGAGCCGGTAACCCTGTTCGTTGACCAGCGTGCCGGCATCGCGCGCCAGCGTCCCCGGATGACAGGATACATAGACGATGCGCTCGGCGCCGATGTGTTGCATGTTACGCACGATTTCGGCGGCGCCCGATCTCGCCGGATCGAGCAGCACCCGATCCCAGCCCGCGGCGAGCCATGCCTCATTGCCATCGATCGTGCGGAGGTCACAACAGCGAAAGGCGATATTGGCGAGGCCGTTGCGTGCGGCATTATCGCCGGCGGCAGCGACGAGTCGCGCGTCACCTTCGACCCCCAGCACGTCGCGAGCGCGACGCGCCAGGGGCAGGGAGAAATTGCCGATGCCGCAATACAAATCGAGCACGCGATCCGCGGCGCCGGCATCCAGTAATTCGACAGTTCGACTCACCATGCGCTCGTTCACTGCGCCGTTGACCTGTATAAAATCCAGTGGCTCGAACTCGATCCGCAGGTCGAATTCGGGCAGCGCATAGTAAAGGGCTGCAGCATCTGTTTGCGGATACAACAATTCGACCGAGTCGATGCCACCCGTCTGCACGTAAACGCGCACGCGCTCTGTTGCGCCGAAGTCCCGCAGTAATGCCTCGTCGTCCGGCGTGGGCTGATCCAGTACCCGCAATACGAGGGCTACGGCATTGTCAGCAACGGCTACCTCGATTTGCGGCAATCGGGCGCGAATCGACAGCTTGCCGATCACGTCGCTGAGCGCGTCGATCATGTCATCGACGGGCCTGGCGAGGACTTCGCAACGCTGCATGTCGGTAATGAACGGTGCATGCCGCTCGCGAAAACCGACCAGCACCCTGCCCTTCGCGGGCACGTCCTTGACCGCGAGACGCGCGCGCCGGCGATAGTGCCACGCCGGGCCGGCAATCGCGTCCAGCCAGCGGTCCGGGGACACCTGGCCGATGCGTTCGAGGCTGTCTCCCAAGGCCTGGAGTTTGATTTCGCGCTGCTGCTCGTCGGTGACATGTTGCAGGACACAGCCGCCGCAGCGGCCGAACACCGCGCAGCGCGCATCGACGCGCTCGGCCGACGGCTCAAGTACCTCCAGCAATTCCGCTTCATCAAAATTTCGCCGCGATTTGCGCCGCCGAAAGCGCACTTCCTCGCCGGCCAGCGCCCCGGCGACAAACACCTTTTTGCCGCTCAGCGCGGCAATACCACGGCCGTCATGCGTGACGGCTTCGATACGGGCCGTTTCCGGCTCCCGACGGCGTCGCGACAATATCCGCTCCTCAGGTTGCGGGCCAGGCCGCAAGAAACTCATTCAGGTGCGGTTGGTCCATCGCCGTAAGAGCCTCACGCACGATGTCGCATTCGCGCTTGAGGCCGGCTACATCGAGACGGCCACGCATGAGCTCAAAGCGCAGGAAGATGAGCCAGGTGTTCAGCACATCGGTTTCGCAGTAATCGCGAATCTCGCGGATTCCACCTTCCCTGTATGCATCCCACACCTTGTCGCCACCCATGCCGAGCTTGCCCGGCAACCCCAACAGCAGCGCTGTATGCTCGAGACTCGCGCGTCCACGTGGCTGAAATCCGGCCAGTACGTCCATGAGATCGATATGTCGCCAATGGAAGCGGCCCAGGTAATTGTTGTAACGGAACTCCCTGTCGGAATCACCGATCTCCCAGTATCGCGGCGCCTGGATGCCGTGCTTCAGTGCCCGGTAGTGCAGCACGGGCAGATCGAAACCGCCGCCATTCCAGGACACGAGATCGGGCGAATAACGTTCGATGCCGTCGAAAAAACGGCGTACAAGCTCGGCTTCGTCGGCGTCTATATCGCCCAGGCTCCAGACGCGAAAGCTGTCACCAGTCCTTAATGCGACAGAGATCGCAACGATGCGCTGTTGATGCAGCGGCAGAAACTCCCGGCCCGTGGCCTGCAGTTGCTTGAAGAACATCGCCGCGGCGACTTCGTCGTCCGGAAGATCGCCGAGATCCCACAGGCGGCGCCCGAAGTCGACATCCGGGACGGTCTCAATATCGAAGGAAAAGCAGTGCATTACTCGTTAGTTCCGGTCGTTGATGAGGCCGTTTCCACGACCGCGAAGGCAACAACGAGACCGGCTTCGTCGGTCAGGCTGACATGACCGGCGCCGATACCCAGCTCAGCGCAGAGTTTCTGCGCGCGTTCGGACCAGATAATCAATGGCCGACCCCAGTCATTATTGACGATCCCGACGTCACGCAGCCACATGCCGTGACGGAACCCGGTTCCCATAGCCTTGACGGCCGCTTCCTTGCCGGCAAAACGCATGGCCAGAAATCTCACCGGCCACTTGGATTTCTCAAACAGCTCCAGTTCTTCCTGCATCAGCAGCCGGCGCACGAAATGTTCACCAAAGCGATCGTAGCTGGCCTGGATGCGGGAAACCTCGACGACGTCGGTGCCAACGCCAAATATCATTATCCGCTCACGCTGCGCGCCTGCGACATCAAGCGTTTCATCTCGCTGACGGCTGGCCCGAGACCGTCGAAGATGGCGCGCGCGATAATCGCATGACCGATGTTCAATTCGACAATCTGCTCGATCCCAGCGATCGCCGCCACGTTGCCGTAATGCAGCCCATGTCCGGCGTGCACGGTAAGCCCGAGTTCATCCCCGTAACTTGCCGCTTGCACAATGCGCTCGAGTTCTTCTGCCTCTGCATCGTCTTGCGCCTCGGCATACTGGCCGGTGTGCAGTTCAACGACGGGCGCCCCCGCCGCGACAGCAGCCTCAAGTTGTTCAGGCTCGGGATCGATGAACAGCGAGACGCGGATACCGGCTTCGGCCAGTCGCAGACAGGCGTCTCTGACCCTGTCCAGCTGACCGCTGACGTCGAGACCGCCTTCGGTCGTCAGCTCCTCGCGTTTCTCCGGAACCAGGCACGCATCGGATGGAGCGATACCGATCGCGATACCGAGCATTTCGTCTGTAACTGCGCATTCGAGGTTCATGTGCGTACGCATGACGTCCTTGATAGCAACGAGGTCGCTGTCCTGGATATGGCGCCGATCTTCGCGCAGGTGCACGGTGATGCTGTCTGCGCCAGCCTTCTCGACAATCACCGCAGCCTCCGCGGGTCGCGGATATGGGGTGCCGCGGACCTGTCGCAGCGTCGCCACGTGGTCGATATTGACGCCAAGATTTAGTGGTCTGGGTGACATGGGAACTTATTCTAGCGTGAAGTCGCGCCTACAGGTTCTTTTGACGATGCAAGTCGACAAGGACCTTGCGGCTCTTCAATTCCTTGCCGCCCAGGTGAAAGCCAATCACCTCGCGCAGCAGACGACTCGCAACGCGCAGGACCTCGGGTTCGTCAAAGCGCTGTGCGCCGACGGCCGCCAGCTGCGCGCCCGAAAAAACCATGGCGCCCTCGGACCGCTGGACGCGCACCGGTCCTTGCTCGAACCGGTACTCGTAATGCTGGTCGGCCTGCAGGTCATCGTTGGAACCGAACTCATGAGCGAAATTCAATGCATAGCCGATCTGCCGCAGCAGTTCGATCTCGAATTGTCTGAGACATGCCGCAATGGCGTTCGTCGCGGCTAATGCCCGAATCGTTCGGCCGTACATCGCGAAGATCTCCGGCTGCGGATCGTTGCGATGCAGAAAATGCAGCAATAGTTCATTGACGTAGAATCCGGACAGCAGCGCGTCCCCGGACAGACGGAGCGGCGTGCCGTTGACCTCGGCGCCGGTCAGCGTGCCCAGATCCGATCGCTGCACCCAGGACAGGGATAACGGCATGAAGGGACGCAGCAAGCCCTTCAGGCGGGATTTAGCGCCGCGGCTGCCTCTCGCGACCAGCGCTAGTTTGCCATGATCAGAGCTAATGACATCGAGGATCTGGCTCGAATCGCGAAAGGGTCGGTGATGCAGGATGAAGCCGGGCTGTTGCTGGACGCGTCTGGGAACTGTCATTTACGGTGATTCATGATTGGTGTTTCGGCGCCTGTCACGGTACCTCATAGCCAAGTCGCAGCAGTTCCTGATCACTGTCTGACCAGTTGTCTTTGACTTTGACCCATAACTCGAGGTGCACGGGACAGCCATGCAATGCTCTCAACTCCCGTCGTGCCGCCTGGCCGACCTTTTTGAGGACTTTACCGTCCTTGCCGATGACGATTCCCTTCTGGCTGTCGCGCTCGACCCAGATTATCGCATTGATCGTGAGCCTGTCGTCGTCCTTTTCAAAACCCTCGATTTGCACAGTCAATCCATACGGCAACTCCTGGTGCAGCAATAGGGTCAGTTTTTCGCGGATGATCTCAGCTGCATGAAACTCCGCGCTACGATCTGTCCGCATGTGCTCCGGAAACAAAGGCGGCGACTCTGGCAGATACCCGGGTATGACGGCGAGCAGTGCGTCGAGGTTGTCCAGCTTCTCTGCCGAGATCGGCAGTATTTCCGCGAAATCGTAACGCTCCGTCATTTCGGCAATGGCAGCAAGTAACTGCTCTTTGGGCCGGACGCGATCGACCTTGTTAAGCAATGCGATGACGGGCGCCCTGCACGAGCGGAGCCGTTTGAGAACGTCGCCGTCTGCATCAGTCCAGCGCGTAGCTTCGCTGACGAACAGAACAAGATCCGCATCGGCGAGCGCATTCACAGCCGTCCGGTTCATGAGTCGGTTCATCGCCTTGCCGGCCCTGCGGTGCAGCCCGGGTGTATCGACGAAGATTATTTGCGCGGTGGCAGTCGTGTACACGGCGAGAATGCGGTGCCGGGTCGTCTGCGGCTTGTGCGTCACGATACTGATCTTCGCGCCCATGATCGCGTTGATCAACGTGGACTTGCCGACATTCGGTCGTCCGACCACGGCCACGAAACCGCAACGTGTCTGCGTCATGAAATGTCGGTACCGGCCAATTCCTTTAGCATCTTCTGCGCGGATTCCTGTTCCGCGTTGCGGCGTGTTGTACCACTGCCATCTGTTTGCGCTGCCCCGTTATTCACGGTGCAGGTGACATCGAACTGCTGCTGATGGGCCTTGCCACTAACTTTGACAAGCTCGTACTCGGGCAATCCCAGCCCTCTGGCCTGTAACCATTCCTGCAGGCGCGTCTTCGGGTCGCGAAGGTCAACGTCCGCGGTCAGGTCATGTAATCGATCCGCCAACGCGCGTTCGACAATTTTTCGCGCCGCTTCAATGCCGGCATCCAGGTAGACTGCACCGAATAACGCTTCCAGGGCATCCGCAAGAATCGATTCGCGACGATGCCCGCCCGTCTTGCGTTCACCACTGCCTAGAATCAGATGCTCGCCGATGCCGAGGTCGGATGCGAGTTCGGCCAACAAAGTGCCCTTGACGAGCGACGAGCGCAATCGACTAAGATCGCCTTCCTGGGCGTTAGCATGCGAGCGGAACAAGAAATCGGAGATCAGGAAGTCAAGTACGGCATCGCCGAGGAACTCGAGGCGTTCGTTGTTGTCCCCCGACGCGCTTCGGTGTGTCAGTGCTTGCTGCAGAAGCCGCACATCGTCGAACTGATAATCCAGCGTCTTCTTGAGCCAGGTCTCGGCCTTATCCAACACGTTTGTTAGCGACGTACTAAGACGGATTTATCGAAGTGCACCGTAAATGAAATATTAGCAATGAAAGGCGCCGTGTGGTCATAAACGGCCGCAACCTCGAAACCACCGTCAACGGCAGTGACCTTGATGTCACGGTAATTAATCACACCGACACTCTCGACATCGAAGCGCCTGGAAATAGAGCGATGAACCATTGCCCGATTCGTATTTTGCCCGTCGAATTCCTCGCGCACACCCTCGAGCACCCCAACAACCTTCATGTAATTCAGGTATACGGGCGTCAGGCGTATCGCAGCGAATGCGATCAGGCCGACAAACGCCGCGAGTATCGCGAAGCCGAGCGTCGTAATACCGACCTGGCGTTTCGCCAATTTCCTGTGCCCATTGTCCAGTGCTCGTCCCATGCCGCATGCACGCCCGCGGCCTACCGCGGACACCGTCTCCAGCTGTTGATTACGCCAAATTTAAAGCAATTTTAATGGTCAAATCGGTGACATGCACCACATTATTCGATCTTGCTACCAATCCGGTCCCAGCGAGGCCAGCTTAAGCCGTCCATATGCATCCAGATACGCACCGCCTCGCCGACAAGGTGTGTCTCCGGAATCGCCTGTATGAAACGACTATCGCGACTATTATCGCGATTGTCACCCATGACGAAGTAGTGCCCGTCCGGTACACGGTAAACACCGTCATTTCTCGTGTAGGCCGCATTCGTGATCAGAATCTCATGGGTCCTGTCGCCGAGCTTCTCGATGAATCGTGGCTCAAGCGGAGTTGCGTCGGGATGCTGATTCAACTCGATCTTCTCATCGTTGATTGTCAGCTGATGCCGCTCGTAAACAATCTCGTCGCCGGGCAGGCCGACCACGCGTTTGATGTAATTGACGCTCGGATCAGCCGGCAGACGAAAAACCACTACATCGCCCCGTTGGGGTTCTCCGGTTTCCAGAACCCTGGTCTCGGTAACCGGCAGGCGCAGGCCGTACGCATACTTCTTGACGAATATAAAGTCGCCCTGCAGCAGGGTCGGCATCATCGATCCGGACGGGATTCGAAACGGTTCGAATACGAACGAACGAATAATCAACACAAACAGCAACACCGGGAAGAATGAGCGAGAATACTCAACGAGAACTCGTCTCGACGCCGAACCATCGCTTTCCCTGCCGCCGCGTTCCCAGACGAACTTGTTCAATGCAACGACAAGCCCGGAAAACAGGGTCAAAAGTGTCAGGATTAATGCCAGGTTTATACTCAAATTCTGATGCTCACTTGTCTACCCGCAAGACCGCCAGGAATGCCTCCTGCGGGATCTCAACGGATCCTACCTGTTTCATCCTTCGCTTGCCGGCCTTTTGTTTTTCCAGCAGCTTGCGCTTGCGCGACACATCACCACCATAGCACTTCGCCGTTACGTTCTTGCGCAGTGCCTTAACCGTGCTGCGTGCAATGATCTGCCCGCCAATCGCCGCCTGAATCGCGACGTCAAACATCTGCCGCGGAATCAGCGCCCGCATGCGCTCAACGAGGTCGCGGCCGCGCGATTGCGCATTTTCACGATGCACGATCACCGACAGGGCGTCTACGCGTTCCTTGTTGATCAATACATCGAGGCGCACGAGCTTGGCCGCGGCAAAGCGCTCAAAATGATAGTCAAACGACGCATAACCGCGGCTGACCGACTTGAGGCGGTCAAAAAAGTCGAGCACAACCTCTGCGAGCGGCATTTCATACTCTATTGATACCTGGCTTCCAAGGTAGCGAATATGCTTTTGCACGCCGCGCTTGTCGATACACAGCTTGATGACTGAACCGACGTATTTGTCCGGAACGAGGATGTTCGCAGTGATGATCGGTTCGCGCAGCTCAATAATCTCGTTGACGGGAGGCAAATTCGACGGATTGTCGACAAGCGTGATGTTACCGGAATTGTCGACGACCTCGTAGATCACTGTCGGCGCTGTCGTGATCAGTTCGAGGTCATACTCCCGTTCGAGTCGCTCCTGCACGATTTCCATATGCAGCATGCCAAGGAACCCACAGCGAAAGCCAAATCCCAGCGCCGCCGATGTTTCGGGTTCGAAATGCAAAGCAGCATCATTCAGACGCAGTTTTTGCAATGCCTCGCGGAAGTTTTCGTAATCGTCAGATTGAATTGGAAACAGCCCTGCAAATACGCGTGGCTGAACCTGTTTGAAACCGGGTAACGGCTTGGCGCATGGTTGCCGTGTCAGCGTCAGCGTGTCTCCGACGGGTGCACCGTAAATGTCTTTGATCCCGGCAATCACATAACCGACCTCGCCGGTCTCTAATGCATCGCGATCCTCCATCTTTGGCGTGAAGCAACCAACCCGATCCGCGGTGTATGAATCGCCTGTGGACATAACCGTAATCTTGCTACGCTTTGGCAGGCTGCCGTTGACCACGCGCACGAGCGAAACGACTCCTACATAATTGTCAAACCAGGAATCGATAATCAGTGCCTGTAACGGGGCATCGCGGTCGCCCTCCGGCGGCGGGATCCGGCTGACCAATGTTTCGAGTAATTCGGGCACCCCTTCGCCTGTTTTCGCGCTGACTTCGACGGCATTGCGTGCGTCGATACCGATAATGTCCTCGATCTCGACCTTGACGCGTCCAGGATCGGCAGCTGGCAGGTCGATCTTGTTCAGTACCGGCAACACCTCGAGTCCCTGATCGATCGCCGTCGTGCAATTGGCGACGCTTTGCGCCTCGACACCCTGCGCGGCATCGACAACCAGCAGCGCGCCCTCACAGGCGGCCAGGGAGCGCGAAACCTCGTAAGAGAAGTCAACGTGACCTGGCGTGTCGATAAAATTAAGCTGATAGACCTCACCATTCACAGCGTGATACTTGAGCGAGACGCTCTGCGCCTTGATCGTGATACCGCGTTCGCGCTCGAGGTCCATCGAATCGAGCACCTGCTCGCCCATCTCGCGATCGGCCAGCCCGCCACAATGCTGAATGAATCGATCGGCCAGCGTCGATTTGCCGTGATCAATATGCGCGATGATCGAGAAATTGCGGATGTGCTTCATGTGCGGCCGTTACCTAGAATCCGTGCGAGCGCTTCGCGGTCGAGATGATACTGGCAGACCAGCTCGCCGTCATACTCGACGACCGGAACCCGGGTAGCGTACTGGCGGCACCACTCCTCGCAAGCGTCGACGTCACAGACTTCGATTTCTAGCTTGCCGCGCACGAGCGGCAGTAATTCCTCGACAAGCTGTTCACAGAGATGACATCCCTGGCGACTGTAAACCTTAAGTTTCGCCACTCAGACACCTGCACCCGGTTCAGACAGCCTTCTGGCGACCGTCGGCACGAAGTTACTCAGGCATGCTTCCCGGCGCAGGCGCCAACGTCCGCTGACGAGCCCTGCTGCAAGGCCGACCAGCGCCGCGACTGCAGCCGTCAGTTCATTCATTGCCAGCCCATAGGCCAGCGCGGCCGCGGCCACGGCCCCGGCGAGCGGTAAGCCGTAGACGATGAGTGCCGCGCGCAGTAGATTGTGTGGCGCGAGGGCGACCTCGACGAGATCGCCCTCGCGAAGTTCGAGGCCGGCTGCAATCGATGCCTCGACATCGCGCTGGCGGCCGGCATCGCTAAAAAGCCCCGCGCCGCAACCCTTGCCGGCCCTGCATCGCGGACACGCGGCAGCGACGTCAATGCCGACAACGGCGCGCGTGCCGTTCGCATCACTAACTAGTGACTGGATTCTGCCCTGGGGATTGTCCATCGATGTTGTATAGCAGTTCGGGCGGGTTTTTGTCAGGCACCTGCCGCGGTGCGGCTAGTTCGGCTGCATCGACCTCGCGATTTGCTCGACCGTTGCTGCCGGTACTTCACCGACCGCTGTGATGAGATAGCCATCGGTCGCAATACTGAACGAATTTGAAGCGCCGACTCGCGATGGTTTTGAGATCGGCTTGCCGTCACCTGGCTCGACAAAGACGGATACATTGGCGAGCCCATCGCTGAACAGTAAGTGCGTCACGGGTTCATCGCTGCCAGGAAGTTCTTCCTGATGCGTCGAGACGATCCGAAAACCCGGCGGCATTCCGTCGTTAGTCCAGTCAGACTCTGCTGAGTAGTTGATCAGACGCCGCGGCTCCGATGTGTACCAGCGGAAATTCTCGGTACTGTAGGTTGGCGCCAGTGCGCTCACGTGAATTTCCTTGTCGAGACTGATATCCGCGAACTTCACCTGTTCGATTGCTTCACCGTCGGTACCGATCAGCTTCGTCTGTAGCGGAAAACCCGTCTCAATATCGAGCCAGATGCGATGCCCGAAGCGATACTCGTCATGCGGTCGTATCGCGACGATCACGGCCCTGCGGCCCGCAACTCGCTCCCGTTGCACGATCGAGACATCGTATTCATTGCCAAAGCGAATCTCGCTCGAAGGCAATGTCGAAAACAGAGTACTCTGGTCATTCCACTCTTCGACCAGCACCGACTTCTTGTCGGGAAGTATGCAGTGCACTTCGTTACCGTTGCGGATTATTTCGAGGCCATTGCCTTCCTGGATGACGACTTTTTCCCGAACGACGCCGTCCGTTACAACGTGCACGACTTTGAGCGCCTCAGCCTTGCCGTCTTTGATACGGATGACCGTGCCTTCGTAGTTCGTCATCTGCACGGCGTTTGTCATCTTGCGCAGCCAATCGTGCGGATCGATGTCCTGGGCCTGCAGGGCTGCGCTAAAAGCGACGAAGACGCTGACCGCAACACAAACGGTCGCGTTCAGTTGTCGTCGGCTGGAATTCATGATGCTATGGCGTTTGCTGATCAGCGGCTTCGCTGGGGGCACGGGCACTGTCCGGCGCATCTTCGGCATCATCGTCCTCGGTATCGGCCAGCGCATCCTCACGCCTTTGCAACGGCGCGAGGCGGGCATCAATATTGCTGGCCCCACTACTATGAATCGCTCGATATTGCCACAGTGCGTCCACCGGCGTCGGCGGGATGCCAATATAGTCCGCTGGCGGTACCACATAGCCACCAATGTCGGCATCGTCTGCCAGCAGGTCCGCCGGCGCATTGTCGCCGGCCACACCGCCGATCTGCCGCACACCGAGAATCGCCATGAGCGCAACGCTTACAGCAATTGCAACGCCGGTAACTGGTCGCAGGAATCGGCGTCCGGCGGGCTCAATCGCGTCGAATTCGTCCTGAAGTGATTTGTCATCGATAGCCGCCGCGATCCGCTCGCGGAGCTTGTCGCTGCCCTGCACGGCACGCTGCCCACGAATCGCCCGGCTGATGGCGTAATATCTAGCTGCCTGCTGCCTGAGTTCAATATCCTGGCTCAACCTGCGCAGCAGTAGTTCCGACTCGTTATCTGGCAGCTCGCCATCCACGAAGGCCGAAATCTGCATTTTTATTGCGTCGTTCATTTGTCCCCGCCTGCTTACCGAATAAGGGTACCTATTTTCTTACTGATCGCATCACGGGCCCGGAAAATCCTCGATCGCACGGTGCCCACGGGACAATCCATCGTTTCTGCGATCTCTTCATAACTCATTCCATCCAGCTCGCGCAAAATAATCGCTGTACGCAAATCATCCGGCAACGCTGCAATGGCGCGCTCCAGCGTGTCCTTTAGCTCGTTGCTCAGGGTCACCGATTCCGGAGTGTCCGTCTCTTTGAGCCTGGCATGCAGCCCGTATTGATCCGGATCCTGCAGGTCGAGCTCTATGTCAGTAGGTCGCCGCCGCTGCGACGCCAGGTAATTCTTGGCGGTGTTCACGGCAATCCGATACAGCCAAGTATAAAATGCGCTGTCGCCCCGAAATCGCGGCAAAGCCCGGTAAGCCTTGATGAAGGCCTCCTGGCTGATGTCCAATGCCTGCTCCGGATCGCGCACATATCGCATTACCAGATTGACAATCTTGTGCTCGTATTTGAGCACCAACAGGTCAAACGCGCCCTTGTCGCCTTTCTGGACCCGCTTGACCAGTTCCTTGTCGGTCGCCTCATTCGACATGCGGTCTTGTCCCGTCATGATCGAAACTCAACCGCCCGACTCCCGGATAGACCGGCACGATCCTCGAAAGTTCTGCGTTTAAGGGTATATACATGCGCATTCTGTGACACAGTTCGCGAAGCGGCGGAGCAACTGCTGTTGTGACCGAAACGAGCGCCACAGCCGGGGCATGGTAGCAGCTTCAGGCCGCGGTCCCCAAGTGGCGCCAGATCACCTGCAAGCGCCGCCACTTCTTGTTTTTTCTGCAATTACCAGCGAGCAGTTCAGCGAATCTCTGGCCATCGTGGGTCTCGATACGCAGCCAGGCAAGTCCGGCTAATACGACGCTGCCGCTCGCGAGTCTCGCGGCCCGCCAGTCGCGCTCGCCGACCCGTACCGCGACATCGCCATTCGCTGCAATGCGGATACCCCGGCAGCACTTATACCCCCTCGTAATAACGCAGAGCTCGCGAACGCTGAGCATAAGCCATACGGCAGCAGCCGCCAGAGAGAGCCGCGGGCCAATCGACAGGGTCAGAATCGTGACGAGACCGAGGACGGTCGTGCAGCAGCCCGAAAGGACGACAATTCGGCGCAGGCGCGTATCAGGTGTCAGTTCGGTCGAGAATGCGCTGGACGACAATGGCGATTTCCGCTGCAGGTTGCTCCTTTTGTAACAAGTAGCCCACGAGCTCGGGATCCGACAGCGACAAAAGCTGCCGAAACGCCGCCTTTTCGCATTCGGGCGCACGATTGTAGCGACGTTCGAGATAAAGCGTCAGAAGCTCATCGAGTTCGCGCATACCGCGCCGGCATTGCCACCTTAGCCTGGAAATCTTAGTGCCGCCTTTCGGCGAGCATCTTCTTGGTTTCGGCGATCGCCTTCGCCGGATTCAGATCCTTCGGGCAAGCTTGTGTGCAGTTCATGATCGTGTGACAACGATACAGCCGGAAGGGATCTTCGAGTTGATCGAGGCGCTCGCCGGTCGCCTCGTCGCGACTGTCCACAAGCCAGCGATATGCGGCAAGCAACGCCGCGGGCCCCAGATAACGATCACTGTTCCACCAGTAGCTCGGACAACTCGTCGAACAACAGGCACACAGTATGCAGGCAGCCGGTTCGTCGATGCGCACCTGCTCTGCCTTGCTCTGCAGCCGCTCCCGGTCCGGCGGCGGCGGTGTCCGCGCCTGCAGCCAGGGTTTTATCGACGCGTACTGGGCATAGAAATTGGTCAGGTCCGGCACGAGATCCTTGACGACCGGCATGTGCGGTAATGGGTAGATCTTCACATCGCCTTTGATCTGGTCTATAGCCCGGGTGCACGCAAGCGTATTGCCACCGTCGATGTTCATGGCACAGGATCCGCAGATCCCTTCGCGGCAGGAGCGGCGAAATGTCAGCGTCGGGTCGATTTCGTTCTTTATCTTGATCAGCGCGTCGAGAACCATCGGTCCGCAGGTGGTGAGCCCGACTTCATAGGTATCGACTCGCGGATTCTCGTCTGTGTCAGGATCGTAGCGGTACACGGCGAATCGGCGCACGTTCTGTTCGCCATCCGCAGCAGCAAAAAGCTGACCTTTTTTGATTCTCGAATTGGGCGGCAATCTGAATTCGGCCAACGTCTCGACTCCTAGTACACGCGTTCCTTCGGCGGCACGGCTTCCACCTCGTCGGTCATCGTTTCCTGATGCACGGGACGATAATCGAACGAAACCTGACCGTTGCTATCAACCCATACCAGCGTATGTTTCATCCAGTTCTCGTCGTCACGCTCGGTGTAATCCTCGCGCGCGTGCGCGCCGCGACTTTCGAGCCTGTTTGCCGCAGACTGCATCGTCGCCACCGCATTGAGCATCAGGTTCTCGAGCTCCATGGTCTCGATCAGATCCGTGTTCCAGATCAGCGAACGATCGGCGAGTTTGAGGTCGCTCATGCTCGCGAAGGACTGGCCCAGCAAATCGACGCCTTCCGCGAGCGTCTCTCCGGTGCGAAAGACCGCCGCATTGTTCTGCATGATCTTCTGCATCTCGAGCCGGATCTCGGCGGTTGGACGCGTGCCCCTGGCATTGCGCAGCCTGTCGATACGCTCCACGCTGTTCTCTCCCGCATCGGCGGCAAACGGTCTGTGCCGAACTCCGGGTTGCATCGTGTTGACGCAATGGTGTGCAGCAGCCCTGCCGAAAATGACGAGGTCGAGCAGCGAGTTCGAGCCAAGTCGATTGGCGCCATGCACCGAAACGCACGCGGCCTCGCCGACGGCCATCAGGCCGGGCACCACGGTTTCGGGGTCGCCATCCTTGACGGTGACTACCTCACCCATGAAATTGGTCGGGATCCCGCCCATGTTGTAATGCACGGTGGGCAACACCGGAATCGGTGCCTTGGTCACATCGACACCCGCGAATATACGCGCCGTCTCGGCGATCCCCGGCAAGCGCTCCGCGATGACATCGGGGCCCAGATGTTCGAGATGCAGGAATATGTGGTCCCGTTCGTCACCGACACCGCGACCTTCGCGGATCTCGATGGTCATCGAACGACTGACGACATCCCGCGACGCGAGGTCTTTCGCGTTTGGCGCATAGCGTTCCATGAAGCGCTCGCCGTCTGCATTTGTCACGTAGCCACCCTCACCGCGCGCTCCTTCGGTGATCAGGCAGCCGGAACCGTAGATGCCAGTGGGATGGAATTGCACGAACTCCATATCCTGCATCGGCAGGGCAGCTCGCATCACCATCGCGTTGCCGTCGCCCGTGCACGTATGCGCCGACGTGCAGGAGAAGTAAGTGCGACCGTAGCCGCCCGTGGCGAGGATGACCTGATGCGAGCGGAACCTGTGCAGACGACCGGTTGCCAGGTCGATCGCCACGACGCCACGACAGGCGCCGTCTTCCATGATCAGGTCGACGGCAAAATACTCGACGTAAAACTCGGCCTCATGCTTGAGCGATTGCTGGTACAGCGTATGCAGCATCGCATGACCGGTGCGATCCGCCGCGGCGCAGGTGCGTTGCGCCGTACCCTGGCCATAGTGTGTCGTCATGCCGCCGAACGGCCGTTGATAGATGCGGCCGTCTTCAGTTCGGGAAAACGGCACACCGTAATGCTCGAGCTCGATAACCGCGTCCGGCGCTTCCTTGCACATGTACTCGATGGCGTCCTGGTCGCCGAGCCAGTCGGAACCCTTGATCGTGTCGTACATATGCCAACGCCAATCGTCCTCGCCCATGTTGCCGAGCGCGGCGCTTATGCCGCCCTGGGCTGCTACCGTGTGGCTGCGCGTCGGAAAAACCTTGGATATACAAGCCGCGTTGAAGCCGGCATGTGCAAGACCGAAGGTCGCACGCAATCCGGCACCCCCGGCGCCAATGACGACAACGTCGTAGCTGTGATCAATGAATTCGTAGTCGCTCATGCTCCCAGGCCAATCCTGAGAACCGCGTAGATCGACGCGACCGCTACGAATATGTGCGCAAAACGCGATGCGACCAGTGACACGACTTTGATCCCCGGATTATGCACGTAATCTTCAATTACGACCTGCACGCCGAGGTGGGAATGATATGCGAGTGTGGCGCAGAGCAGCGCAATCAACACGCTGTGCAACGGTGCGGCAACGAACGCAACCGTTGCAGCATGATCCAGACTGCCGAGACCAGCGAGCGAGACTACAAACCACAGCCCGAGCAGTACGAGCGCGACAGCCGACACTCGCTGTGCCCACCAGTGCTCGGTACCGTCTTTCGCCGAGCCAAGACCAAGAACCTTGCCTAGCGGCGCGCGCAGACTCATTGCAGCAGCACCCAGAAACCCGCCGTCAGCACGATCGAAACGATCAGGACGAACCAGGCTGACGCATTGGCCTGACGCTTTTCGAAGCCGCGCCCGGCATCCCAGAAGAGGTGCCGTATGCCGTTAGCCAGGTGCAAGAAGAACGCGAAGCTCCAGCCGAGCAAGAACAGGCGACCGACTAATGACGACATCAGGTCTGCAAAACGGGTGTATTCGGCGGCTCCGGCAGCCGCATTCACGAGCCAGGCGGCAAACACCAGGAGACCGACAGACATCGCGATGCCTGTGCCACGATGCAATATGGACAATGTCATCGTGATCGGCCAGCGGTAGACCGAGAGATGCGGCGACAGCGGTCTGTCGGGATTACTCATGCGTCTGGTTCGTCCTGTCAAAAATCGATGCAGCGACCGGCTTTTTCCCAATCTCCATACCGCGTCGGGTCCGGGCCGTCGCGACCACCAATTTCTTTGGGCCGCGCGGTCTCCGTCCGCTCGTTCACAGCGGCCGACTCCACCGCCTCTTGGGGGTCATCGTCGTTCGAATCGATCTTGTTGTTGGCGTCGCCACCGGTCATGCCGAGAGTATGCCAGACAAGCCATTCACCTGCATGAGCGTGATGCAGGCCGGTACGAACGGATACAATCAGCCCACTATGTCAGACCTTCCTTACGCAACAATTGACGTACTTGGCGCTGACGCACTGGGCTTTCTGCAGGGACAGCTCACTGCCGACCTCTCCTCTCTCCGCGGTGAAGAACGGCTCTGGTCGGCGTGGTGCAATCCGCAAGGTCGCGTCATCTGCATGCTGACCGTTGCCGCGATCGAGGGCGGCTATGCGCTGACGTTACCGGCGGAACTCGCCGACGAGGTCGTGAAACGGCTAACGCTGTTCCGGTTCCGCGCACGAGTCGAATTCGGGGTACGGCCAGCCACGCCAGCGGAACTCGCAATCGAGTCCTCGGTCGACGACTGGATGCGCGATAAGCTGCGTGCCGGTCGCGCGGAGATCTGGCGTGGTCAATCCGAGAAGTTCACGCCGCATATGCTGAACCTCGATCTGCTCGGTGCCGTCAGCCTCGACAAGGGCTGTTACACGGGTCAGGAGGTCGTCGCCCGAACCCACTACCGGGGAGCCACCAAGCGCCGCTGCCTGCGCTTCGAATCCGCCGAACCCGTCGCGGCGGGCGACAAGATCTATGCGGGCGATCGAGCCGTCGGCGAAGTCGTGAATGCGCTCGGCAACGACCTGCTCGCCGTCGTCCCTGTCGACAAAGCGGACAGCGATCTGACCGTTGACGGCATTGTGCTGACGAACGTGCCGCTTCCCTACCTGTAGACGCCGAGTGCGGGGATAATCGCGCCGAGTACATGTAGGTAAGCGAGGGGTGATTATCGCCGTGCTGAGCGCACGCTAATCGAATACTTCGGGTCTCATGTGAGGAAAGAGAAGCACATCTCTGATCGACGCTGAATCCGTAAACAGCATGACGAGCCGATCGATGCCGACACCGATGCCGGCCGTCGGCGGCATACCGTACTCGAGCGCGCGAATATAGTCGTGGTCAAACGCCATGGCCTCCTCGTCACCGGCATCGCGACTTGCAGCCTGGGCGCGGAAACGTCGGGCCTGCTCCTCGGGATCGTTGAGCTCTGAAAATCCATTGGCGATCTCGCGACCGGCAACGAAAAACTCGAAACGGTCAGTGAGGAACGGGTCGTCATCATTGCACCGGGACAGCGGCGACACTTCGGTCGGGAAATGCGTGACAAACATCGGCTGGCGCAGTGTATGCTCACAGGTCTTTTCGAAAATCTCGATTTGCAGCTTGCCGGAACCATAACTTTCCCGGACAGGGATGCCGAGCTTGTCACAGACGTCGACAAGATAATCACGATCGCGCAATTTCGACTTCTTCAGCTCGCGGTTGCACTGCAGAATAACGTCCTCGACGGTCACGCGCTGGAACGCCTGGCCAAATTCGAATATTTCATCCTGGTATGACACCGCCGTACTACCGTGCACGGAGTCCGCCATGCCGTGCATCAGCGCCTCGACCATTTCGATCAGATCTTCGTAATCGGCGTAAGCCCGATACAGCTCAAGCATGGTGAACTCGGGATTGTGCTGCGTCGATACTCCTTCGTTACGAAAACTGCGGTTGATCTCGTACACGCGCTCGAAGCCGCCGACGATAAGTCGCTTGAGATTCAACTCGGGCGCTATGCGCAGGTACAGCAGCATGTCGAGCGCATTGTGCTGCGTCGTGAACGGCCGGGCGATGGCGCCGCCCGGCGTCGTCTGCATCATCGGCGTTTCGACTTCGAGATAATCCTGGGCATCGAGGAACGCGCGAATATAGGCGACGATCGCGGAACGCTTGCGAAAAACCGACCGGCTGTCCTCGTTCATGATGAGGTCGACGTAGCGCTGCCGGTACCGTGTCTCCTGGTCCGCGAGGCCATGGAATTTCTCGGGCAGCGGGCGCAGCGACTTGGTCAGCAGGCGCACCGCATTCGCCATGACAGTCAGTTCGCCGGTCTGGGTGCGAAACAGCTCGCCGGTAGCGCCGACGATGTCACCGACATCCCATTTCTTGAAATCCTGGTACACGTCCTCGGCCAGGCGATCGCGTTCGAGCCGGACCTGGATCTGGCCGGAACGGTCCTGCAGCTTGATGAAGCTGGCCTTGCCCATGACGCGTTTGGCCATCATGCGGCCGACGACGGCAACGTCGACATGTTCTTCGCGCAAAGCCTCATTGTCGTGCTCATGGAACGTCTGCTGCAGTTCATCAGCGGTCGCATTGCGATGGAAATCGTTCGGATACGCGTTGCCACGCTCACGCAGCGCATCGAGCTTGCGGCGGCGCTCGGCGATCAGCTTGCTGTCGTCCTGATTGGAATCAGTCGTCACGTTTCTACAGACCTTGCTTGAGACTTGCTTCGATAAAACTGTCGAGGCCACCGTCCAAAACAGCCTGAGTGTTACCGGTTTCCACACCGGTACGCAAATCCTTGATGCGACTCTGGTCCAGCACGTACGACCGAATCTGGCTGCCCCAACCAACGTCGGCCTTGCCCTCTTCGACTGCGGAGGCTTCTGCGCGCCGCTTTTGCATTTCGAATTCGTAGAGCTTGGCCTTGAGCTGCTTCATCGCCTGGGCCTTGTTCTTGTGCTGCGAGCGGTCGTTCTGGCACTGCACGACGATATTGGTTGGCCGATGCGTGATGCGCACTGCAGATTCTGTCCTGTTGACATGCTGGCCACCGGCGCCGCTCGCACGGTATACATCGATGCGCAAGTCCGACGGATTGATATCGATATCGATGTCGTCGTCCACTTCCGGGGAGACGAACACCGATGCAAACGACGTGTGGCGACGATTGCCCGAATCGAACGGCGATTTGCGCACGAGTCGGTGCACGCCCGTTTCGGTGCGCAGCCAGCCGTAGGCGTAGTCGCCGATAATATGCACGGTGGCGCTCTTGATGCCCGCCACCTCACCGGCCGATGCCTCAATGACTTCAGCCTTGAAATCATGCGCTTCGGCCCAGCGCAGGTACATGCGCAGCATCATCTCGGCCCAGTCCTGTGCTTCGGTACCGCCTGCACCGGATTGAATATCCAGATACGCGTTGTTGGGATCCATGTCGCCGGAGAACATGCGGCGGAATTCGAGGCCGGCCAGCTGCTTTTCGAATTTGTCGAGGTCGGAGACCACTTCATCGACCGTATCAGCGTCTTCGTCCTCGATCGCCAATTCGAGCAACTGTTGTGCGTCGTCGAGGCCGGACGTCAGACTGTCGAGCATGGCCACCACCTGCTCGAGCCGGGCGCGTTCCTGGCCGAGCGCCTGCGCGCGCTCCGGCTCGCTCCAGACGTCGGGTTGTTCAAGTTCGCGCTGAACCTCGGTCAGCCGTTCTGCCTTGCTCTCGTAGTCAAAGGTACCTCCTCAACGCAGTCGAGCGTTCGCTAAGGTCGGCCAGCTGTTGTTTGATTGAACTCGTTTCCATGGTTACTTCCGGTGGTCCGGCACGGACGACGCGCGATCTTATCACGCTGTCCCGTCGTGCAAAGCGGTAATTTGCTCAACGACGAGTTGTGGTGATTCGACACCACGGAACTCGTTAACATCGAGTCTGTAGGCAAGTTGCACGACACCACGAAATGCCGGCCCTGCCTGGTTGAAGGCGATCGCGTCAACGATGCTGCTCCCGTCAGGCGGCCGCACGCGCAGTTTCAGATGATTCTCACCGACCGTGCGTTGCTCGATCACCGTGAAGTCGCCACTCCACAGTGGCTCGGGAAACCCTGACCCCCAGGGTCCGGCATCGCGTAACGATCGGGCAAACTGCAAATCGAACGCCGTCTCGGGAAGCACGCCGTCCGAGACGATCGCACCGCTGAAGTCCGCATCAGGATACAGCCTGTCGAGCTGCGCGGCCGCAGCTTCCACAAAACTTTCGTAATCGGCAGTCGCGATAGTCAGCCCGGCTGCCATTGCGTGGCCGCCGAAGCGAATAATCAGATCCGGATGCATAGCGGACACAGCCTCGAGCAGATCGCGCGCATGCACGCCTGAGATAGAGCGCGCGGATCCTTTCAGCCGGCCTTGTGCTTCGCGCGCGAAGGCGATAACGGGACGGTGGCAAATCTCGCGTACGCGCGCCGCAATCAGGCCAACCACGCCCTGATGCCAGGACTCCTCGTATACACACACGCAGGACGGCCACTTTTGCGCGTCCAGAGATTTCACATACGCGAACGCTTGTTCACGCATTGTCGCTTCGATGTCGCGACGCTCTCGATTAATCGTGTCGAGCACACGAGCATGTTGCTGTGCCTCCATCTCATCGTCGGTAAGCAGGCACTCGATGCCGATCGAGATGTCTTCGAGCCTGCCTGCCGCATTGATGCGCGGCCCGGCGACAAAACCGAGATCGCTACTCACTGTGCGTGAGAGTTGCCGTCCGTACTGCGTAAGCAGCGCACGAATTCCGGCGACGGTCCTGCCACTGCGAATGCGCTCAAGGCCTTGGTGCACGAGAATGCGATTGTTGTAATCGAGGGGCACGACATCGGCGACCGTGCCGAGCGCCACGAGATCGAGGTAGCGTGCGGGCACTTTTGCCGCGCCCGCACGACCCCGCTGTTCAAGCGCACGGCCGAGCGCTGCCATCAGGTAAAAGGCGACGCCGACGCCCGCCAGGCTGCGGCTGGGGAATCGGCTGCCGTCGAGATTGGGATTGACGATGACATCCGCGACCGGCAACTCGGTACCCGGAAGGTGATGATCGGTCACGAGCACCGCTATGCCATGCCGTTTTGCTTCAGCAACACCAGCGACACTTGACACGCCGTTGTCGACAGTCACGATCAGTGCCGGATGGCGCCCCGCCGCGACACGGACGATCTCGGGCGTTAACCCGTAGCCATACTCGAACCTGTTCGGGACAAGGTAATGGACATCGGTGAAGCCAAAAGTGCGCAGACACCGCAGCATCAGTGCAGTGCTCGTCGCACCGTCGACATCAAAATCACCAACCACGATAATGCGCCGGTCGCGGTTATCGAGCAGCAGTTGGACCCCGGCCTCTACGTTATCGAGCGAACCCACGGGTGCCAGATGAGCGAGGCTATAGTCGAGCTGCGCGGCAGCCGTCACACCACGCGCGGCATAAAGTCGCGCATGCAGCGGATCCAGCGTGCCCAGTGCCGACAACGCGGCCGGCTCCGGCACTGGTCGTACGACGATCGGTCGTTCCGCACGCATCGGGTTCACGCAAAGAATGGCGCCAAAGGACGCCAGAAACGCCAGGCGTGTTGACGCAGCACATTCGCCACGAGACCGTCCTGGAATAACAGGATCAGTCGACTGAGGCGAGTGGAATCCAGCGCCGTACGCAATTCCTGCAGGCACCGCTGCACAGATTCGATGTCATTCGCAGCGAAACCCGGCACCGCGACGAAACCCGCGACCGACGCCTCCAGACAAGCCGCTATCGAATCGGGCCATGGTTGGACGACACCGGTCTTGCTCATCCAATAGCCCTTTAGCAGCGGATCGTCGGCGAACAGCGGCGGATGCGGCTCCGTGTGCTGTTCAGGCGCGAAACCGCCGCCCCACAGCCATAAGGAATTGATCGGCGGCAGGCCCTCGGCGTCGCGGCGCACGTTCACCTCGTGCTCATGCAGTGACATTTCAACTTCGCTTAGCAGGTTTCGATAGCTGCCGGAGGCTTCACCAGACGGCATAAACTCATTCGGCAAACACTGATCGACGACGTACGCCGGCGAATGTGCCGTTGCCATCGGCACACTCGAGCGCAGGTAGCCACAGTTACCGATGCGAGCAAAACCAAATTTTTGTTCATCGGCGAGCGTTTGTTGCAGATGGTCGAATACCAGCCGGTGGTCGGACACCGGCAAAGCGTCTTTGTCGAGCGCGTGCAGGCACAGATGATCGAGGCGCGGCTCGAGGTAAACCGGGTCCGCAGCGGCAATCCAGACAGTCGGCCGGTCACCCGTCTGCCCCCACATGCGCAGTGCGGCGAGGCCTTCGTCGGGATACGGCAAATTAAGCGCAGCGAGCACGGATTCAAGCAGCTCCTTAGGCTGTGACGACGACTGCAGCGAAGAGCGAGACAGCCAGGACTTTAGCCCCGCGTCTTGCAGCCGCGCTCCGCTGACAGCGGGTAATACAATGATCGCAGCGTTTTTTTCATAGGGAACTGTCACGACAATTGCGAAATGGCGCTGGCTTTGTATGATGCGCGGAGATGGCTGATAGTAACGGAAACGGGAATTGAAGTTCACACTTGAGACACCGACGGCAGTCACGATCCGCAGCGTGTCGGATGCAGAAATCCGCATCGGCGAGAAGCGCTGGTCGCGGACGATTGCGCTGACAGCCGCCGGGGTGTTGGACGGCTGGGCAGAGAAACCGATCGATTCGCTCGTTGCGGAGGACTTTGCTGTGCTTCTCGATACCGCCCCCGAGATGATTGTTCTCGGCACCGGTCCGGCGCATGTCCTTCCATCGCGCGAACTGATGTTCGCGTTTGCGCGCCGCGGTGTCGGCTTCGAAGTCATGGATACGCGTGCGGCCGCCCGCACGTTCAATGTGCTCGTCGGAGAAGGACGACAGGTCGCCGCCGTGTTGTATCTCTGAATCGGGCGAGACCGGAAGAAGCCGTCGAGGTTCTCGAGAAAGGGATGCTCAAGCCGATGCTACGGGCTTAACGGGCGGCGCTGGTACCCGCCGATATGCGGCAGGTAATGCTAGCGACAGGCGGCGGGCAGGTGTTTTACCTGTATGACGCCGCCGCTCGCGCAAACCCAGCCTACGCTGCCGTCGTTATCGACCGCAGTGAGGTTGACTGTCTCGCCGGATATATTCGCGTTTGCGTCGTTGCCAAACTGGACCGAAATGACGGCGCCCGTGACGGTGACCGATGCGACGTACTTGCCCTGAATCCCTGCGGGCGGCACGATCGCGGCAGCGGCGTTATCGGCCGGGAATGCACCGTGTTCCTGATAGTACTCGGTGACCGCAGTTTTGGCACCGCCCGCGACATTGAGGCCTTCGGCGATCTGGCTGCGGACCGTGTAGTCGAGATACATCGGAATCGCAGTGGCCGCCAGTATGCCGATGATGGCAACCACGATCATCAACTCGATCAGCGTAAAGCCCCGCTGAGCGAGTCTCATGTTCGGCTCCCGCGAACATCGGTGCAGCGGCTCTGGTTTATTTTTATTATCGGCTGATGATAAGAGGAAGGCATTTGGGTTATTGCTGTCTCATTTACAGCTTTAGTCTGACAGAAACCAACACCCACCTCGCCGACCCCTATCACATTGGCGGGCTCGGACTGCGTCAGATTTTATGTCACATCGCAGCGACGTTGAGCGCCCCTGAACCGATCGCGCGTTTGCTGATAAGTCACCGGCAGGCCGCGCGTGCATAACTGGCGTTGGCCGAACGCGGGCATTGTGAGCTGAACTGTGAGAGGACGCCGGGTTAAATGCGGCCGGACACCTGATTGCCTGCTTTCTAGAAGCTGCCGATCAGCACCAATTCGAACTGACGACCGCGGGTAACATCCGTGATTTCGTAACGCGCCACCGGTGAGATACCGCGCTCGGCCGTATAAAGCGTTCGCGTGCGCGTTTTTGACTCATTGAGCAGGTCATTGGCTTGCAGGCGAATTTTCAGACCCAACCAGCGTGTCGTTTCGACAAAGGCGCTTATAATCGTGCCTTCGTCGAATACGTCCAGCTCATTGACCTTGAACAAGGGTCTCTCGGCGCGGGTAATGATGCCCAGCCCCCAAGCTATTCGTTGTGGCTCAAAGTCCTGACGAAGATCAATCGTTGCCATGTATCGCACGTCAATATCGTCGAATGGAATCCGCGATGATATTCTTCCAGCCGATGAAAGTACCCGGTCCTCACCGGTCACCGGATCGACGACGGAAGAATCCTGCCAGCGTGCCTTGATATCCAGCCGCGCAGACTTCAGTCCCAACCGATCCAGCGGCGCGGTGCCTTCCACCTCAATACCCCAACGCCGGCCATCGCCGATGTTTCCGGGCGCCTCGAACGTCGGCGTCAGGGGTAACAAGTCTTCGACATCGGATATCCAATGATGATAAGCCCTCAATTTCACGACACTGATATCACCGAAACGGCGTTCATGGGTGAGCTCGGCTATCCAGGTTGTCTCGGGGCTGAGATTCGGATTACCCAGGGCAAGATCATCATCCTGAAACACTGAAGCACTGACGAAATCGTTGAAGTCCAGTTGCGAGACTTCTCTTGCCATGCGAAATCGGGTCTGCCTGCCCTGCTCCGGGGAATGACTCAGTATTGCGTGCGGTTTGACGAACGTGAAATCGCGCTCCAGCTCCGCATCACCGGTTTGAGTCAACGTCGATATTTCGGCACCGATTCCGTAGTTCAGCTCAAATGCGCCCACTCTCCAGGTGTCGGACAGCAACACGTCGATACGCTCTTCCTCCACCCGGGTATTGGCGCCGGGCACGTCTTCAACGACCGGTCCTGAGCCGGTATCCACAGTCTGCAGCAACGAACCTTCAAGCGTATTGAAGGCGCCTTCCATGTTGAACTGAATCTGGTGATTGGCGATGCCCGTCCAGTCAAACTCCATGCGTGCGATGGCTTCCGTAGTTTCGGTATTCGTGTCCGACAGCCGGAATAAGGTTTGCGTATTCGTGTTATCGAGGACGCGTTGGCTTGATACCTCATTAAAGTCATCCCCGATGAAGATCAGGATTCCCTTGCCGGTTAGATCGTCTTTTAATGCACGCTCTGCGCTCACGCCGATCTCGTATTTATCGCTTTCACGATCGTCAACGATATCCTCGTGAAATGGCTCATCAACGCCATTCTGCGGTACGCGATCCGCAGTCAGTGTTTCATCGACCTTGTCGTATCCGACCTCTGTATTTAACTGCAGGAGTGTTTTGCCGATCCATGTCGATGCATTCAAATTGGCGCTAACGGTCAGATGCTTGTTGAGTACATCATTGGATCGGTCTTCAGACAGGTTGCCGTCCGCGTCGTAAGAATTACGTGAACCGATGCTACTGTGCGCGTGGCGATCGCCGCCGATACCGGTGTTGACATCTATATTCGACCAACGATCAGACAGCGAGATACTGCCTCCCGGCATGATGACGTCGTTCTCGGAGTTCTTGTAGACGAAAGCATCCCACCGTACCGCCGCAGGCGATTCATCATGCAGAACAATATTCACGACAACCTGCTGACCTTGTAAATCAACGCCAGTTGTCTGTCCGCGAATCAGGTCGATACGAACAACGTTGCCGGCCGGTATGCGACCCAGCATCGAAGCCGGTGTGTCCTGCTTGACGCTGGGACGCTGGTTATTGATCAGGATATTGCCTGCAGCGGTTGTGAAGCCTCTTGAGTCATCGCCATTGTCCAGTTGAAAACCCGGCACCTGATTGACCATGTCGAGCGCTGTGCTTGGCTGGTAGCGCTGAAAAAAGGCGGCCGGATATGCGACAACCTGCGCGGGCAATACCGTCGATAAGACGGATTGTTCATGGTCGTCTTCGTCCGGATGATCGGCAATAGCAACCGCTGAGCACAGGAACCAAGCACACAACAGGCCGTTGGCAACCCCGCGCAAGTAATTTCCTAAGTAATTATTTCGATTGAAAATTTTCACAACTCTATCTGTATAAACACCGCTCGGAATCAAGCATGGGAATCTTAATACCAAACGGGCGTGGGGTCAGAACTAAATATCAGGAACCCACGGATCGTCGGCCCATCCTGCGCCGGTTCTCCGAACCTGGGCGTCGATCAGGTAGGGCTTGCCATCGCGACTTGCCCGTTGAGCTCGTGACAGCGCCGCCTTTAACTGCCGGGGGTTGTCTGCGACTTCGGCCTGTACACCGAAACCCTGTGCGATCGAGGCCATGTTCATGTCCGGTTTGCCGAGATAGTCATGGACGAAACGGCCTGTCTGCGCCATGCGTCCTCCCGGATACTGCGAGATGACGCGATTGTGGGGCCCACCATAAGCATGATTGTTGTAAACGATCGTGATCACAGGCAGTTCGAGCCTCGCCATATTCCACAATGCGGTCGGGCCAAAGATAAAGGTACCGTCTCCAACCAGGCAGATCACCTGACGATCAGGCCTGGCGAGCTGCACACCCGCCGCCGTGCCGACGCCGGTGCCGAGATGTGCGCCGTAATAGAAAAACCGTTCGCGGCCATTGATCGGATCATAGACGAAGCTGTGCGCACGCCCGATTGAGCCACCATCATCGACAATGATGGCATCGTTGTCAGCGAATGCCGCTATTTCATAAGTGACCCGATCGGAGAGCATCGGACTGTCGTTCCAGTATGGATTCTTCGATATCTGCGCAGCAATCGCATCGACGCGCTGCCGATAGGCGCGGCTGGCGGACAGTCGATCGGCCGCAAGCGTTTGCACGGATGCCGTTAAGCGATCATCGATGGCTGCCTGTAAATCGGCAAGTCCGTAAGCGACATCCGCGATCAGGGGGACATCGGTGCGCAGCACGCGTCCGACGCTATCCGCATCGATGCGCATGTCGATGAAGCGCGTGTCTCGCGGCACAATGAGCCGTGCGCCGCTGTGCTGCAACTTGTCGCCAACATTGAGGACAACGTCCGGTGACGGCGGGTAGTCAAGCCGGTCGACGGAGCGTACATCACCAACCCAGAGCGGGTGGTTCTGCGGAAAACTCGTGTGCACCTGGCGAGCCTGTACGACGGAAATACCCAGCGTCTCTGCCAGGGCGACCGCCTGCGAAATCGCCTTGGCGCGGTATACTTCGTCGCCCACGATCATCAACGGTCGCCTGGCGCCAACCAGAAGATCGGCGGCCCGCTCGACTTCGGTCGGGTTCGGGCGCACGCGCATGCGGGGATCGAGCTTGTCCTGATCGATGATCTCGGTACGAATCTTCTGGCCGTCGAAATCCATGTACCAGCTCATGTAGCTGGGACCGTACGGCGGAGTCCACGCAGCCTTGAACGCACGGCGCGTGGTATCGGGGATCTTGTCGGCACGACTTGCCACCCAGCGGTACTTGGTAATCGGCGCCACCATATCGTCCTGGTTTTCCACTTCCTCGAAGGCATCGCGCCCCACCGCCGATGTCGAGGGTCGCGTATAACTGTAGAAGACCAGCGGGACCTGCTCCTTCCAGGCGTTGTACATCTGTCCCATGGCGTTTGTGAGCCCGACGACCCCGGCCTGCATCACGATGGCGGGTTCGCCCGATGCCTTGATATAGCCGGCGGCCATAGCGGCACCCGGCCCTTCGTGCGGCGTGATGATGTATTTGAGCTGCGGCCGATCGACCAGCGCTTCGTAGAACGAGGCGTCCTGGCTTGCCGAATTGCCGAAGACGTAGCGCACGCCCGATGCCAGCAGTTGCTCCGCCAAAGCCTCACCGGTCGTGCCTTCGAACAGCCGATAGCCCAACCCGTCGGGGCCCAGTTCCTGGCCGTGTGCGACATTGCTGACCGAGCGCAGCACCGAGTCGGCAGCCGTGGCCGACACTCCCATCGCGACAAGGCGACTGATGAATTCGCGGCGTGAGATGGCTGCAGACAAATACCCGACTACTAATTCTCTCATTGGCCTGCTCCTTCCGGGTAAGTCTCAGCGAGATAATCGGCCATGACGTTGATTTGATCCGCGGTCCACCTCCCGCCACGCCCGACCATGCGATACAGAGCACTGAGCCAGCCATCGCGATCCGTCTTCAGGTCTTTCCACATGCCTTCGCCGTGGCAGCGAAAGCACTGCTCGGCGAGCATCTGCTGGCCCGGATTGTAGGACGAGCCCTCGCCGAAGTTCATGGTCAGGTAATCGATGATCATTGCCCGGTCCGGGTCGTCGATGGGCGCCCTGTAGATCATGACCATGCGATCAACGGTGTCTTCCCACACGTCCCGCGACGCACGCTTGACCAGTGCCGTGCTCAGGGCATGGCACGCCGCACATTTTTCCGACACCAGTTCGCTGCCCTGTCCCTCCGGCAGGGAAACTGCCTCCTGGCCAAACGCAGCGCCCGATCCGGACAGGCAAATCGGAACCAGGAATACCGCCCCGATCACGCGACTGCTTGTCAGGGCTTTTAGAATTGTGTTCATGCGTGCCCCCTAATGGAATGGATTCGTAACTTCAAAGTGTTATTCCCATCCTTGCGTTCTCGCTAATAACCCGCCTCCGATTTAATTCTAGTAGTGCCGTAATCACGAAATTACTGATAACGACCGTGGCGCTCTAATATTTCTATCTTGTAGCCGTCCGGATCCTGAACAAAAAAGAATCGGGCCAACAATTTCCCGTCACGATGAAATTCAGTGATATCCGTCGGCGCAAATTTGAGCTGATCGAAACGCTCGTGCGTCTGATCGAGGTTGTCGACACACACCGCAACGTGACCGTAGCCATCACCATGTGTATATGGCGCAGTCCGATCCTTGTTGAGCGTCAGTTCGATCTCGAAATCGTTTTCGGCGTTGCGCAAGTAGACCAGGGCAAAACTTTCGAAATCGAAATGATCGGCGATCTTCAGCGCAAAGGCCATGTCGTAGAAATCCACGGATTTGTCCAGGTCCAGGACACGGATCATCGTGTGTATTGCTTTCGCCATGACCGTTGTCCTCATGCGGCTGTCAGGGTTCTCAACTATGCCTCGGTACGGTGTAAACTCCTAGGGTCAGGACACGATCGGAGATGATGCAAATGCTGCAATTACTACTGGGTCTCGTGTTGTTTTTCGGCATGCATTCCGTATCGATTGTTGCCCTGCCATTGCGCGACAGGATGGCGGCCCGGAGCGAAATGGGCTGGAAGGCGGTCTACGCCCTCGTGTCGCTGATCGGCATCGTCCTGGTCGTTAGGGGCTATGCGGAGCTCAGGCAGACGCCGACGTTACTCTATGTGCCTCCTTTATGGTTACGCCACGTGGCTGCCGTTCTTCTGTTGCCGATTTTCTCGCTGTTCATCGCCCCCTATTTCCCCGGGCGTATCAAGGATGCCACAAAACACCCGCAGCTCATGGCCGTGAAACTCTGGGCTCTGGCGCACCTGTTGACCAACGGAACACTGGCTGACGTCTTGCTGTTTGGTTCGTTTCTGATCTGGGCCGCAGCTGATCGAATTTCGATGCAGCGTCGCGTGCCTCGGCCATTGCAAGGCGCACCCGAATCCCGCGCAAATGACGCTATCGTGATCGTGGTCGGGCTGGTGCTGTATGCGGCATTTGCCTTCTGGCTGCATGAAGCGATGTTCGGCGTCAGGCCGTTCATTGGATAGCTCATATGACACAGTTTGCAATAACAAGGAGTCCCGGCATGCGTGATTTCATAATGGCATTGTTGCTATTGGCGATTTCAGCCAGCGTTTCGGCGCAGACCAAGGGTGGCGATGAACTGAGCGGACCGTATGACGTCGTAGCGCGCTGGCCCGAGGACGTCTGCGGCGACGGTTGGCAGATGGGTTCGACGGGCGGCGTCTGGGCCCAGAACGCGGACCGCATTTTCGTATTGCAGCGAGGTTGCCTGCCGGAGCTAGAGCCAACCCGATCCATCGTGCCGACGCGAAATGCATCGCAGTACTCGTTTGCCGCAGAGGACCCGGCACGCCATCCCCGGAGGGGTTTGCATCTGCTGATCTTCAATCGCGACGGCGAATTGGTCGAGTCCTGGGAGCGGCACAATAACCTCATGGTACGGCCGCACCGGGTCGTGATGAATCCGCATGATCCGCAGAACCATGTCTGGCTCGTCGATGACGGCGCACACATGGTCCATAAGCTCACGAACGACGGTGAGATCGTCATGTCCCTGGGCGAATTCCGCGTGCCCGGCGATGACGAGAGCCACTTCAACCGGCCTACGGACATTGCGTTTCTGCCTAACGGGGATTTCTTTGTCAGTGACGGTTATGTGAATACACGTGTAGTCAAGTTCAACGCCGATGGAAAGTACCTGCTCGAATGGGGCGAGCCAGGAACCGGTAAGAGCCAGTTCGACACGGTGCACGGGATTACCGTGGACAACCAGGGCCGCATCTACGTGTGCGATCGACGTAACTCGCGCATTCAGATTTTCGACTCCGACGGCAACTACCTCGACGAGTGGAACAACATCACTTACCCCTACTACATCCATGTCTCAAAGGATCAGCATATGTGGGTCAGCGATGGCTGGACGAACAAGGTTCTGAAGTACGACTTAGACGGCCAGTTGCTATCGTCCTGGGGAACGTTCGGCAAACTGCCCGGCGCCTTTTGGGGCCCGCATCAGTTCAGCGTCGATGACGAGGACAACCTGTATATTGCGGATGTGCACGTCGGCCGGGTACAGAAGTTCACGCCTAAGCCTGGCGTCGATCGGGACCGGCTGGTCGGTCAAAAGCCGTAACGCGTTCAGCGAAGACCCCGCCCTGTGCGGGGTTTTTTCTGCGGCATCATCTAGTCCAGAATCACGTCGCCCGAGATACCGTTACTCTCCATCATGGCGCGGAGATTCTTCAGCGCGTCGAGTTGAATCTGCCGCACGCGCTCTCGAGTGACACCGATTTCCTCGCCGATCTGCTCGAGCGTCGCGCGGCGGTAGCCGCGCAAACCGAATCGTCGCTCGACCACGGTGCGCTGTTTGTCGTCGAGTTCGCAGACCCAGTGATCGACAATTTCCTCCACGAGATCCTTTTGTGCACACCGCGACGGTTCGGCGTCACGGCGCGCATGCAGCCGATCCACCGGTCCCGCATCGTCGTCCGATTGAGCGGCACGGATCGTCACCCGATGATGCAGCGACAGCAGGCGTTCGACGTCGGCGACGTCGCGGTCGATAGTTTCTGCGATTTTGGCGGGAGTCGGCGGTACGTTCTGTTCATTGTGCAGCCGTCTTGCCGCACGCAGACAACAGTTGATGTCTTTGATGATGTGTATTGGCAGCCGTACCGTACCCGATTGATTCATTATCGCCCGCTCGATCGTCTGCCGTATCCACCAGGTCGCATACGTTGAGAAGCGAAAACCGCGCTCGGGGTCAAATTTCTTGACGGCGTGGATCAGTCCGAGATTGCCTTCTTCAATCAGATCCAAAAGCGGCAGCCCGCGATTGACGTAGCGCCGCGCAATCTTGACAACGAGACGCAGATTGCTCTCGATCATGCGCTGGCGCGAAGCTTCGTCGCCGCGCTGCGCGAGGCGGGCGAAATGCTTTTCCTCGTCGGCCGTCAACAGCGGCGACGCACCTATTTCATTGAGGTAGAGCCGAGTAGGATCGTGCGATCGGACGGCTGCCTGATCATTTTGACGTGCATTGCGCAAGCAAGTCTCCTTGTATATCAAGGAGCGAATGCCATGCCATCAGACTTAAGTCGAGTTATCTCGCAGGTAAAAATTGTCGCGGGTTAATCGGCTTGCCGTTGCGCCTGATCTCAAAATGCAGTCGCGCCTTGCGTCCCGGCCCCTCACCCATCGTCGCGATTCTCTGGCCTTTATTGATTGTCTCGCCTTCTTTGACCAGCAGCGACGCGTTGTACCCGTAGGCACTCAGGTAGGTGTCGTTATGTTTAAGAATAATAAGCTGGCCGTAACCGATGAGTCCACCACCTGCATACACGACGCGCCCGGATGCCGCAGCACGAATAGCCTGTCCTGTTTTGCCATCGATCAGCACACCGCTCCCGGTGCCCGGTTTTCCGCCGAACTCGACCGTGATTCTGCCGCCAGTCGGCCACGCCCAGTCGGGCGGCGGCTGGTCCGGGATCTTTGGCAACGGTTGCGGCGCGCGGCGCGGCGCAGACGACCCGGCGATGCGCGCCGTACCGCCCGATGGCGGCGTCAGCCGCAGAACCTGACCGGGAAAAATCAGCGAGCCGTCGCCCAGGCGGTTCCAGCGCGCGACGTCAGCCGGATTCTTGCCATAGCGCCACGCGATGGAGAACAGCGTCTCCCCGGTGCGCACAATGTGTTGTCCGGCAGGGTCGTCCCAGCGAGTACCCGAGCCGCAAGCGCTGACGCTCAGCGCGATGCATAGTAGCAGTGCGGTGCGCAGTGAATGATCTCGAGGACGTGCCGGCATCAGCCACGGACCATCAACCAGCCGATGATGGCGGCGGCCAGCGCGACGACAGCCCAGCCGATGCCTTCGACGTACTTCCTGAGATTTGCCGCGAGCCGGTCGCCGCCCAGAACGATCAGGCCCGACACGAGGAAGAACCGCGCGCCACGACCAATCAGCGATGCAATAAAGAAACCGGGCAGGTTCAATGCCGCGACGCCGGCCGCAATCGTAAAAACCTTGTACGGTATCGGCGAAAAGCCGGCGACAAAAATGGCCCAGAGACCGTACTTATCGAACCATTCGCGGCTGGTCACGTAGGCTTCCCAGTAGTGCGAATCGGCGAGCCATGGTCGTATCGCTTCGAACAGACCCATGCCGATTGCATAGCCCGCGATGCCGCCGAGGACTGAATAGACCGTGGCAATGATCGCGTAGCGCCAGGCGCGGCTGCGGTCGGCCAGACACATTGGCGCCAGCATGACGTCGACGGGGACAGGAAAAAAAGACGACTCGGCAAAACTCATGACGCCGAGATAGCGTTCCGCGTGCGGGTGGCGTGACCACTCGAGGACACGCTCATAAAGTGGCGCGAATAACCTCATCCCTGGACCAGCGGCACAAAACTGACCGCGCCGAGGGACAACTGCTCGAAATGATCGTTCATGCGTGTAACGAGCATGAGTTCCTGGCAACCCGGCGGTCCAACGGGGATGACCATGCGTCCACCCGACGCGAGTTGCTTAAGGAGTTGGTCGGGCAGCTCGCCCGCCGCGGCGGTGACGATGATGCCGTCATACGGCGCATACTTCGGCCAGCCTTGCCAACCATCTCCGGGTTTGAACTGGACGTTGTAGATGTCGAGTTGTCGCAGCCGCCGCCGTGATTTTCTTAAAAGCTCGGGGATTCGCTCCACCGTGTAGATCTTTTTGACGAGCGGCGCCATGACAGCGGTCTGGTAGCCACAGCCGGTGCCGATCTCGAGCACGCTGACGCCGTCGAAGCCACCAAGCAGCGCTTCGGTCATCCGCGCGACGACGTACGGCTGGCTGATTGTCTGTCCCAATCCGATCGGCAACGCAGTATCTTCGTACGCCCGACTGGCAAGCGCCTCATCGACAAACAGGTGTCGCGGCACGTCGCGAATCTGCGCGAGCACGTCTTCCGAGCGAATACCCTGGTCGCGCAGTCGTTGCACGAGCCGATCGCGCGTCCGTGCCGAGGTCATGCCTATGCCCCGCACAGCGTTGCGCGCGTCAATCACTCTCCAGCCACTCCGAGAGCTGCGGCAACGCCTCATGTCGCGTCAGGTCAACTTTAAGCGGCGTTACCGCGACTGCCCCTTGCTCAAGCGCATGAAAGTCAGTACCCGGTCCGGAGTCCTGACCCGGACCCGCAGGGCCAACCCAGAAAATCGTCCGTCCGTGAGGGTCTTCGGACTTCACCACCGGTTCCGATTTGTGACGAAACCCGAGCCGCGCCACAACGATGCCGGTAAGTTCCTCGTAAGGGCGGTCCGGAACATTGACATTGAGAATCAGGTCCGACGGTAACGAGTGCCTGGCGAGCCGCTCGACGAGTTCGGTTGCGACCCGCCCTGCCGTCGCAAAATGCTGCAGGCGGCGGCCGACGAGCGACACCGCGATTGTCGGCAGGCCGAGGAAACGACCCTCCATCGCCGCCGCCACGGTCCCGGAATAGATGACGTCGTCACCGAGGTTGGCACCATGGTTAATGCCGGATACAACCAGATCGGGCTCGTCTTCGAGGAATCCGGTCAGCGCAAGATGCACGCAGTCCGATGGCGTGCCGTTAACGTGGTAGCGATTGTCGCCTACCTTTGATATGCGTAGGGGATCGTTTAGTGTCAGAGAATTGCTTGCCGCCGAGCGGTTACGGTCCGGAGCGACGACCACGACATCGGCGATCGCTTCCAGGCAATCGGCCAGCACGTTGATGCCGGTTGCCAGGTAGCCGTCGTCGTTACTCACGAGAATTTTCATTGTATGAAAAGAACCAATTGCGTTTGGCCGCTCAGGACGCGCTCACTATACTCAATGTCCCGGCCACACCATAGCCTGAGTGAGCCTGCGTGACTGACGACGATTCTGAACTGTTTCGCCGTGCGGTGTCGGGAGCGAAACCGCTGCGTTCCGACTCCCGTGCGCCTGCCCCGGCGAAAAAACCGAGGCCCAAGGCACGTTTCTCGCGCGCCGATCGCAAGAATGTACTGCGTGAGAGTCTGCAAACCGATATCGACATGATGCAGCATGACAATGCCGATAGTCTGCGGTTTCATCGCGCGACGGTCGGGCGCCGCACGATGCGTAAGCTCGCGCGTGGTCATTTCACCATTCAGGCCGAGATCGACCTGCACGGCATGACCGTGGCAGAAGCGAAGCCGCGGCTGGCGGCGTTTATCGAGTCGTGCGCCAGCAACGGGGATCTGTGCGTGCGCGTCGTGCACGGTAAGGGACTTGGCTCCGGCGATCGCGGTCCCGTCCTTAAATTCAGCGTGGACCGCTGGTTACGGCAGTGGGATGCCGTGCTCGCATTCGTCTCGGCGCGGCAGGTCGATGGCGGCACCGGCGCGATCTACGTGTTACTGCAAGGAAAGTAGGCCGTGGACGGGATGTTTCTCGCCGGAAGTAAAGCGCAGCGCAGCGAGCCATGACGGCGAGAAATATCCGGGCTGCGGCCTAAGACGGTTGTGACAATTCGGCTACTTCCCGCAGAACCGCCGTCGCGTAGCTGCCGCGCCCGAGACGAAACTCGAGCCACAAGGTATCGTCGTCGATGTCCCAGCTGAGTTCGTGCACGCGCATGCGTAGCGGCCGAGTCGCCGCTTTGACGCCGGCGCGTACCAGTCCGTCGCACAGATCCTCGTGTGCCGATGCCACAGCTGTCTCCAACGTCGCGACAGTTTGTGTCGTGCACGGCGCCCCATCACCCCAAAGCGTGCCGCTCGGGTGAATATCCAGTTCCGCGCAGCGGCGGGCGATCTCCGCATTCACGTCATCGACAGCGAAGACGCTGCCCGAGCCATCCAGATTCGCGAGTTCGCCCGGCTGGATCGCGTTCCAGGTTGCGGCTCGCACGCGGGCATCGACTATGTCGTTGAAGATCAAAGCACGCGCCGCGGAAAGCGCTATAGAACGCTGGGCACGAGATACTCGCCGGCCTGCAAACAACGCACGGGAAAACTCGATATTGGCGGCATCGCGACCGAAGCGTTGTGCTCCGAAATAGTTGGGAACGCCGCCCGTATCGATTGCAGCCAGACGCGCGGCAATGCTGTCTCGGCGCGCCTCGACTTTGCCGCCACGCAGTGCAATGCGAAACGCGTTGCCATCATGCGTGCCCCGTTGCAGCTTGCGGCGATGTCTGTGCTGCTCGAGGATGCGCACGCCGTCTGCAGAGAATACTTCCCAGTCGGTTCCACGGGCGGCCGGACGCCGAATGCTGAACCACTGCCGCGTGATTGCATGCCGATCCTTGAGTCCCGCAAAGCCCACATCACGGACGGGCACGCCGGCATGAGCGGCGAGACGGCCGGCCACCCATTGCGTATTGGCGCCCGTCTTCTCCACCCATAGCCAATCATGTTCGCCATCATCTTTGAAATCGATCGTCAGTATTTCGGTCACGACAAAATCGGCGGGTGACTCGCGGATACACGCGGCGTACAGCGTCGGGCCCAGAGCGCGGGCCCAGTTCGGAAGTCTTTGCAAAGAATCACTCAGCGGGCAGCGTCGGCCGCTGGCACAACCTGGTAGAACGTTTCTTGCCGGCCGATCATGCCGAGATCGGTTCGGGCGCGTTCTTCAGCGGCCTCGGAACTCTGCTTGAGATTGACTACTTCGGCGTCGAGTGACTGATTCCGTTGCCGCAAGGTTTCGTTTTGCGCGCGCTGCCCGGCGACCGCGTTGCGCAACTCTCGCGTCTTCGTAAAGCCGGTGTCGGAAAACCACAGCTGACTCTGTAGCGTCAGCGCGAGCATTCCGAGCATAAACAGCAGCCAACGAGCGTTTCCCAAATCGAACCCCAAGCCATATCCCGAACTAATCGCTACGACGCTGCGACAGAAAATGCCGCACGACCGGCATAACTGGCTGCAGCGCCCAGTTCCTCTTCGATGCGCAAAAGCTGGTTGTACTTGGCAATGCGATCCGATCGCGACAGCGAACCGGTCTTGATTTGCGTAGCCTTCGTACCCACCGCGATGTCGGCGATCGTGCTGTCCGAGGTCTCCCCGGAGCGATGTGAGATCACCGCAGCAAAGCCTGCGCCCACCGCCATAGTAATTGCATCAAGAGTTTCCGATAAGGTACCGATTTGGTTAGGTTTTATCAAGATTGCATTGGCGATACCCTGCTCGATGCCACGACGGAGGATCGTTGTATTCGTGACGAACAGGTCGTCGCCGACGAGCTGCACCTGACTGCCTATACGCTCCGTGAGCAGTTTCCAGCCGTCCCAGTCGCCCTCGTCCATCCCATCCTCAATCGTGATGATCGGATACGCAGCGGCGAGTTCGGCGAGATATGCGCTAAATCCGTCCGCATCGAACGAGCGACCCTCGGACTCCAGCCGGTAGGCACCGTTCGCAAAAAACTCGGAACTGGCGACATCCAGCCCGAGCAGAATGTCACCGCCAGCTGCGAATCCGGCACGCTCTATCGCCGTCATGATCGTGTCGAGCGCCGCCCGATTTGACGGCAAATCGGGCGCGAAGCCGCCTTCATCGCCAACGGCCGTGTTCAGTCCCTGCTCGCGCAGGACGCTTTTCAACGCGTGAAATATCTCGGCGCCGTGGCGGAGCGCCTCGGCAAAGTTCGGTGCGCCAACCGGCAGGATCATGAACTCCTGGATATCGACGCTGTTGTCAGCATGCGCGCCACCATTGATGATATTCATCATCGGTACCGGCATCGTCGTGCTGTCACCGATGTGGCGAAACAGCGATACGCCTTCCGCCACGGCCTGTGCCCGGGCAACGCCTAATGAAATCGCGAGCAAGGCATTGGCCCCGAGCGCGCTTTTATTGTCGGTGCCATCCAGGTCGATCATGCATTGGTCTACCGCGCGCTGATCGGCAAACTCTCTGCCGCGAAGCGCATCGCGCAACACACCGTTGACGTTGGCGACTGCTTTTTGCACGCCTTTGCCGAGGTAGCGGGACTTGTCACCGTCGCGAAGCTCAACCGCTTCGCGGGTGCCCGTGGATGCCCCCGACGGCACGGCAGCACGCGCCGTGCTGCCATCGGCGAGCGTGACGTCGGCCTCCACGGTCGGATTGCCGCGGGAGTCCAGTATCTCGCGGCCGTGTATCTCACTGATTTTTATCATTGTTCTTCCAGGTAGTCGTGTTGCTTGACGGTCGTGTCGATTGCAACGAGTGTCTCGATGAGTGATTTCATTTTGTCGAGCGGCCAGGCGTTCGGGCCGTCACTGAGTGCCTTCTCCGGTTGCGGATGCGTCTCCATGAACAGGCCGGCGACACCCGCCGCGACCGCCGCACGCGCCAGCACCGGGATAAACTCGCGCTGACCACCCGACGCCGTACCTTTGCCACCGGGCAGCTGCACCGAATGCGTGGCGTCGAAGACGACCGGACAACCCGTACCGCGCAAGATGGCGAGGCTGCGCATATCGGCTACGAGGTTGTTATAGCCGAACGAAAACCCACGCTCACAGACCATGATGCTGTCATTGCCTGTCGATTTGGCCTTGTCAACGACGTTTTGCATCTCCCAAGGCGACAGGAACTGGCCTTTCTTGATGTTGACCGGTTTTCCGGCATTGGCTGTACGCAATATGAAATCGGTCTGCCGGCACAGGAACGCCGGCGTCTGCAGAATGTCGACGACCTCTGCAGCCTCTTCGATCGGCGTGTCCTCATGCACATCAGTCAGCACGGGTACGCCGATCTGGCGCTTGACCTCGGCGAGGATGCGCAACCCCTCTTCCATGCCCGGACCGCGAAAACTACCGGCCGAGCTGCGATTCGCCTTGTCGAACGAGGACTTGTAAATCAACGGCACGCCGAGACTGCCGCAAAGTTCCTTGAGCGCAGCGGCCGTGTCGACGGCCAGCGCCTCGGACTCGACAACGCAGGTGCCCGCTATCAGGAAAAGCGGCTGGTCGTTGCCGGCCTCGAAGCCGCACAGTTTCATGCTTGCGCGACCCGGGGCAGTCTGCCTTCGTGGTGTTTACGCGCGGCGCTGATGAAACCGATGAAAAGTGGATGGCCGTCGCGTGGATTCGACGTGAATTCGGGGTGAAACTGGCTGGCGAGAAACCACGGGTGCTCAGGAATCTCGATCATTTCAACGAGGTCATCGACCGACAGGCCCGAGAAACGCAGCCCGGCCGCTTCCAGCCGCGCCCGATAGTGATTGTTCACCTCAAAGCGGTGGCGGTGACGCTCTTCGACCGTCGATCTACCGTAACTCGTGGCGGCGAGTGAGCCTTTCACCAGGTTGACCTGCTGACCACCGAGCCTCATCGTACCGCCAAGGTCCGATGCCTCATCACGCAGCTCAACTTCGCCGCTTTCGGTCTGCCACTCGGTGATCAGTGCAACCACTGGATGCGGTGTTTCTCTGTCGAACTCCGTACTCATCGCGCCTCTTAGGCCTGCCAGGTTGCGTGCAGCCTCGATGACGGCAACCTGCATGCCCAGACAGATGCCGAGGTACGGAATGCCATTTTCGCGCGCGTAGCGTACCGTTTCGATCTTGCCTTCGATGCCCCGATCGCCGAAACCTCCGGGTACGACGATGCCGTCCATGCCGCGCAGGCGCTCGACTCCGTGCGCCTCGATATCCGTCGATTCGATGTAGTGAATGTGGACGCGCGTGCGGGTGTGGATGCCACCGTGCAACAGCGCCTCCGACAGCGAGATATAGGAATCCTTGAGGTCCATGTATTTGCCAACCATGGCGATGTTCACTTCGCTCGTTGGGTTCTGCTTCGCCTCGACAATGGCGCGCCACTCGCTCAGGTCCGCCGCGGGCAGATCGAGCCCCAGCTGCCGGGTCACGATGTCATCGAGGCCCTGCGCGTGCAGCATCTCCGGAATCTTGTACAGATCATCGACATCGTAGGCCGAAATAACGGCGTTTTGCGGCACGTTTGTGAACAACGCGATCTTTTTACGCTGTTCGGTCGGCAGCGGCTGTTCGGAACGGCACACCAGGATATCCGGTTGAATACCGATCGAGCGCAGCTCTTTGACCGAGTGCTGTGTCGGTTTGGTCTTGATTTCGTGCGACGTCGCAATATAGGGCACCAGGGTAAGGTGCACGTAGACAACCCGGTCGTGACCGAGGTCGACGCTCATCTGGCGAATGGCCTCGAGGAACGGCAGCGATTCGATATCACCGACAGTACCGCCGATTTCGACGAGGCAGATGTCCGCAGCGCCGGCGCCCTTTGCCACGCACTGCTTGATCTCGTCGGTGATGTGCGGAATGACCTGGACCGTGGCACCGAGATAGTCGCCGCGGCGTTCCTTGCGAATCACCTTCTCGTAGATCCGGCCTGTCGTGAAATTACTGTTGCGACCGGTCGTCGTACGCACGAACCGCTCGTAGTGCCCGAGATCCAGATCGGTCTCCGTGCCGTCATGCGTGACGAACACTTCGCCGTGCTGAAACGGGCTCATCGTGCCCGGATCGACGTTGATGTACGGATCCAGCTTGATCATGCTGATTGTAAGGCCGCGCGCTTCGAGGATGGCGCCCAGGCAGGCCGACGTAATGCCCTTGCCAAGCGATGACACTACGCCGCCGGTAATGAAAACATACGATGTCATAGCAAGGCCTTACTCCCGCAAACAACAAAGGGCTGGATCAAAAGCACCATAGTTGAACTATGAGCTCTTCTCCAACCCTTAGGTATGTGCGCCGTCGTTGGATAAAAGACGGTTTTAAACGTTAACAGAGAAGCCTGAGGGACACAATCAAAGTCTAGTGAATGGCGGGCCGATTGTGCCAGTGGATCGCCGTACCGGGTTCACTCACGGCTCCGGCCGCAATCCAGAGGTCGGCCACGGCCACGAGGGCGCCATCCGAATACAGCAGCGGGATCCGGTCGCGCAGCCACGGCACGATGCCTTCTTCCTGAAGTAATTTCTTGAGTTTCTTCGTATGTGTTTGACTATATAACTTAATTTCCTCGCCTCCGACCCGATAGCGGAGTTCGAGCTTGCCCGCCATGACGGCATCCGAGAGTCCCTGCGCGGCCCCCTTGCGGAACACGAGCATGCCGAGTCCGTCCGCAAGCAACACGCGCTCGCCGCTGATCTCTTGCGTCACGGTTGCCGGCGCTTCGAGTTCGCCGGCCGGCAACAAGTACAGCTGGTCCCGGTATCGGCGCGCGCACACGCCCGGCCAGGCGACCAGTGGCTGGGCATCTTCTCGGGCCTCGACGAGATCCGTCATGACCTTGTCAAGATGCACGGCACCCGGCATCGGCAGACCGAGTTGCAAGATAATGTGTCGCAGCACATTGCGCTGGCGTGCGGGGCCCAGTTCACGGAGCCTGTCAAGCGACAAACGATCGGCACGTGTGCCGAGTCGCTGCCGATCGGCATCGGCAAGCTCCGTTAGCAGCATTGCCGCTTCACGGGCCAGTTCGGCGCTGCGACGAATCCGTTTGGCGGCACCTGGCCAACGCGCCTCGAAACCTGGCAGAACATGATGGCGTAAATAATTGCGATCGAATTCCTGATCGAGATTCGATGGATCAGCTATGCAGTCGAGCGCATGCGCCATCGCATATTCCTGCAGAGCCTTGCGCGGAATCTCCAGCAGCGGTCGCACGAGCCAGCCGGACGCAAACTTTCGCGCGCTGTTGATGCCCGCAAGTCCAGCCGGACCGCTCGAGCGCATCAGATTGAGCAATACGGTTTCCGCCTGATCGTCCTGATGATGCGCGCTCAACAACCAGTCGCCTGGCTCGAGCAAATTGCGTAACGCCGCGTAACGCGCGGTTCGCGCCGCGCTTTCAGGACCGCCGCCAGACCGCAGATCGACAGTGACACGCCGGCTGATGAAATCGACTTCGTGACTGGCGGCGAAATGCTCGCAATGTTTGCTCCAAGCAGCCGAATCTCCGTGTAGCCCATGGTCGACATAAACTGCCAGCATCGCGGCGCCGTGCGCCTCCCGTGTCGTCGCCAGAGCATGCAGCAAAACGGTGGAATCGAGACCGCCGCTGAACGCGACGACAAAGCGCTGCGGCTCGCCGGCAACCGCAGACAAGACCGTGAGCTTGTCAAGCAGGGTCTCGGCAGTAAACGTCACGCTTCTTTGAACTGACCAAATCCGGCCAGGCGCCGTTGCCGCTCTTCGAGCAATCGATCGGTCGGCGTATTCTCAAGTTCTTCGAGATGTTTTAATAATGCATTGTGGATGATGTCGGCGGCCTGCTTCGGGTCGCGGTGAGCCCCGCCAAGCGGTTCAGCCAGCACTTCATCGACAAGACCAAACTCGTTGAGGCTCTCGGCCGTGATGCGCATGGCTTCTGCGGCATCCTGCGCCTTCTCTGCGCTTTTCCATAGGATCGACGCGCAGCCTTCGGGCGAGATCACTGAGTAGATGCTGTACTGCAGCATCAGCAGGCGATCGCCGACACCAATCGCCAGCGCACCGCCGGAGCCACCCTCACCGATCACGACGCAGATAATTGGCGTCTTGAGGCCGGCCATCAGATACAGGCTGTATGCGATCGCCTCGCTTTGACCACGCTCTTCCGCACCGACGCCCGGATACGCGCCCGGCGTATCGATGAGCGTGACGACCGGTAGGGAGAATTTTTCGGCCATGCGCATCAACCGCTGTGCCTTGCGATAGCCCTCAGGCTTCGGCATGCCATAATTACGCCGCACACGCTCCTTGGTATCGCGGCCCTTCTGATGGCCGATAAACATGACCGGGCGACCGTCGATACGGCCGATACCGCCGATGATTGCGGGATCGTCGGCGTACATGCGATCGCCATGCAGCTCCTGAAAATCGGGCGCGATCAGTTCGAGATAATCGAGTGTATACGGCCGCATCGGGTGCCGCGCAACCTGTGCGATTTGCCAGGCGCTGAGTTTGGCGAAAATGCTCTTCGTTAATGACTCACTCTTGCCACGAAGTCGCCTGACCTCGTCATTGATGTTGATTTCGGAATCATCACCAACAAAGCGCAACTCCTCGATCTTCGCCTCGAGTTCGGCAATAGGTTGTTCAAAATCGAGAAATTTCAGATCCATGCGGCCGAACCTTACATGATTTCGCGACCCGGCGCGTACAGCAGACGGACATTATTGCTGCCCAGCAATTCGCTTAGTTGATCGCGCAGTTCGCGGCTCGGACGCACGCTCCATTCCGGGCCGAGATTGAGGCGCGCCGCCGCCGTGTCGCCCGTGTATTGTACTGCCACGTCGCAATTACCTTCGCGATACGGCAGCAGCAGATCGTGCAGCTTGACGAGTAATTGCTTGCCCTGCCCGTTCGGCGCGAGGCTGAGGATCATGCCTTTGGCGCGACTTTCGATGACGCGGTCGATGCTCATGACGTTCTTGACATTGACTTTCCAGCTACCCAGAAAATCGTCGTACCGAAGCGGTCCGCTAATCACGATAATTTCGTCCTTGACGAGCCGATCCCGGAACTCGCGGAACACCTCACCGAACAGGCTGACCTCCATCCGCGCGGTGTCGTCATCGAGCACCACGCTAACCCGGTTGCCCCGCTTGCGGATGTCAACCACAAGCCCGGCGACGGTGACTTCTTGCCGCGACTGCGCGTAGTCGCGTTCGCCTTTCGACTTCGGCGGTGGCGGCTCGGCGACGATATCACTTAGCTTGCCATCGACGAAGAACATCGCATCAGCACGCACGGCGTCGAACGGGTGGCCTGTCAGGTACAGCCCGAGCGCCTCCTTTTCGTTGCGCAGCAATTCACGTTCGGGCCACTCGGCAACGTCGACCGGCTCCGGTGAATCCACGACAAGCGGCGTCGCTTCGAGGCCGAACATGTCATTCTGCCCCGCCGCCGCCGCACGCGCCTGCTGACTCGCGCTGGCAAGCGCTGCGGGAACGTGATTGACGAGGCTGCGGCGTGATCGACCCAACTCGTCCATGGCGCCTGACTTGATCATGGCTTCGAGGGCGCGGCGGTTGATCTTGTCGTGATCGACCCGGCGACAAAAATCAGAGAGGCTCTGAAACGGGCCGCGTGCTTTGCGCTCCGCGATCAATGACTCCACAGCAGCACGCCCGACACCTTTGATGGCGCCGAGGCCATAAAGGATCGTTTGCTCGTCGGCAACGCTGAACGGATAGGCCGAGCGATTGACGTTCGGCGGGATCAGCCTGAGCTGCTGCATGCGACAGTCGTCCTTGAGGGTGACGAGCCGATCGGTGTTGTCGAGGTCAGCACTCATTACGGCAGCCATGAAGGCGGCGGGATAGTGCGCTTTGAGGTATGCGGTCTGGTAGGCCAATACCGCATACGCGGCCGAGTGCGACTTGTTGAAACCGTATCCCGCAAACTTCTCCATCAGGTCGAAAATGCGCGTGGCCGTAGACTCGGCAACGCCCCGCTCTGTTGCACCGGAGACGAAGATCTCGCGTTGCTTTGCCATTTCCTCGGGTTTCTTCTTGCCCATCGCGCGACGCAACAGATCGGCAGCACCAAGCGTGTAGCCCGCGAGCAGTTGCGCAATCTGCATGACCTGCTCCTGATACAGGATAACGCCGTAGGTTGCCTCCAGCAGCGGTTTAAGATCGGGATGCAGGTAGTCGATATCCGCCTTGTTGACGGCGTGTCTGCGCGCAATGAAGTCATCGACCATGCCCGACTGCAGCGGACCGGGTCGGAATAGGGCAACGAGTGCGACGAGGTCATCGAATCGATCCGGACGCATGCGCTTGATCAGGTCGCGGATGCCGCTCGATTCGAGCTGAAACACGGCAGCGGTCTGCGTGCTGCGTAGTAACCGGAATGTCTTGCTGTCACGATCGGGAATACGATTGATGTCCAGCTTCGCGTCCGGATCGGCCTCGTTCACAATGCGTACGGCCCAGTCGATGATCGTAAGCGTCTTTAAACCGAGAAAATCAAACTTGACGAGACCTACTGCCTCGACATCATCTTTGTCGAGTTGCGTGATTATGTGCGTACCACCGTCTTCGCAGTAGAGAGGCGTGAAGTCAGTCAGCTTGTCCGGCGCGATAACAACACCACCGGCATGTTTGCCGGCATTGCGCACAAGCCCTTCCAGCGACTTCGCAAGATCGATAATCGCGGCAGCCTCTTCGTCATCGCGATACATCGTCGCGAGCTCTTCAGACTGCTCGAGCGCTTTATCGAGCGTCATGCCGAGGTCGAAAGGCACGAGCTTGGCGATGCGATCGACGAAACCGTACGGTTGCCCGAGGACACGTCCGCAATCGCGGATGACGGCTTTGGCCGCCATCGTGCCAAATGTGATGATCTGTGCGACACGGTCGCGGCCGTAGCGCTCAGCAACGTATTCGATAACGCGGTCGCGCCCCTCCATACAGAAGTCGATATCGAAGTCCGGCATCGACACCCGCTCAGGATTGAGAAAACGTTCGAACAGAAGATCGTGATGCAACGGATCGAGGTCCGTTATGCCGAGCACCCAGGCAACCAGTGAGCCGGCGCCGGAGCCGCGGCCCGGTCCGACGGGAATGTCGTGCTCACGCGCCCAGCGGATGAAGTCGGCAACGATCAGGAAATAACCCGGAAATCCCATGCCACGAATGACATCGAGCTCGGTTGCAAGACGTTCGAGATACGGTGCGCTGACGGCAGCCTTTTCGTTCGCGGGGACTGCTTCGATCTCGAATTTACGCTCAAGTTGCGCCTCGAGACCCTGCCGCGCCATGGCTTCCAGATACTGCGTCTCAGTCTGACCGTCGGGAACGGGAAACGCCGGCAGAAAGCTGGCGCCGAACTGGAGGTCCAGATTACAGCGCCGTGCGATTTCAGCGGAGTTCTCGATCGCTTCGGGCACATCGGCGAACAATTCAATCATCTCGGCCGTGCCGCGCAAATACTGATCGCGGCTGTATTCGCGTGGCCGATCGGCGTCGGCGAGGACACGGCCATCTTGTATGCAGACTCGCGCTTCGTGGGCATTGTAGTCGTCGCGGCTCAGGAAACGCACATCGTTTGACGCAACGACCGGAACGCCGGCTGCACTAGCGAGGCTCAGATTCGCTTGTACGCATTCTTCCTCGCCATTTCGTGATGTGCGAATGAGTTCGAGATAGTATCGATCACCAAATACACCGGTCCAATCCGCCACGAGGTTGCGTGCGCGATCTTCATGACCATTAATCAAGGCACGACCGACATCGCCATGCACTCCCCCCGATAACGCGATGAGCCCGCTACAGCTTGACGCATTCAACCATTCGCGTCGTGCGAGCGGCTCTCCGCGAACCTGGCCCTCGAGAAACGCCCGGCTCAGCAATCGCGACAGATTTCGATAGCCTGTGTTGTTCTGACACAGCAGGATCAGCGAGTACGGCCTGTCCTGCTCATCGTCTGTCGCGATACGCAGGTCCGCTCCGATGATGGGCTTGAGGCCGGCCGCCACCGCCTTCCGGTAAAACTTGACCATGCCGAACAGGTTATTCTGATCAGTTAGTGCGACGGCCGGCATGCCGTCGTCGACACACCGATCCATCAGTGCCGGAATGCGCACCGTGGAATCCACGAGCGAGTATTCGCTATGTACATGCAGATGGACGAACGGCGTTATGGTCATTCTGCGACCCTCAAAGGCGCAAAACTAAGGCGATGTTGCTCGCAGGGACCGAATTGTCGCAGCCGATCTCGGTGTACCTCTGTGCAATAACCTTTGTGGCGGGCGAACTCGTAATTTGGATACAGACCATCCATCTTGACCATGATGCGATCGCGCGTCGTCTTGGCAATGATCGACGCTGCACTGATTGCGGGCACAAGCCCGTCCCCGCCGACAATGGCTTCGACCGCAACTTTACGACCACGCACCTCCACAGCAGGCATTCGATTACCATCCACCAAAACCCCGGTGGGAACAACCGACAATCCCAGAATCGCCCGGCGCATTGCCAGCATCGTTGCCGTCAGAATATTGAGGACGTCGATTTCGGCGGCGTCCGCCCAGGCAACCGACCAGGCTAAGGCCCGCTCACGAATGGTAGCTGCCAACACGTCACGCCGGTCGGCGCTGATCTTTTTCGAATCATCGAGGCCATCGATCGATCGGCCCGGGTGTAGTATCACTGCCGCCGCAACGACCGGACCGGCGAGGGGCCCCCTACCGGACTCGTCGATTCCGGCGACGGTTTCTGCAAAGCGAAACATGCGCCCAGTATCTTGTGGGTACGGTGCTGATGCAAGCATCGCCGGGACCGATGCCCGCTGCCGGGGAATACTGGACAATTGGTCTACAATAACTGTTCGCTTAACGTCAGTTAGCCATTTAAAACCATGACCTTTGACGGATCGAAACTATGAACGAACGGAAAGTCTCATTGCAAGACCTGTGCAAGCATCTCGAAACGCAAGGATTCGACTGCCAGATCGAAGGTAACCCGGCAACGATGATAGATGCCGTCGACACGCTCGAGGATGCAGGCAGCGGCAACATCAGTTTTCTCGCTAACCCGAAGTACAGGCAGCATCTGGAGACCACTGCCGCATCAGCAGTCATCGTCGGCCATGATGACACGGCGCCGGCACACCTGGCCCTGATCCGATGTGCCGACCCGTATGCTGCGATTTCAGCGGCAATCGTCTGGATCCATGGCTATCGGCGGCACCCACAATGGGGCCGGCATGAGCGCGCCACGATCGATCCGACGGCAACAATCGGGGCGAATGCCAATATCGGGCCGTATGTCGATATAGCGGCCGGCGTCACACTAGGCGCCAATGCTGTGGTCTACCCCGGATGTTATATCGGCGCCAATGCCACGATCGGGGACGATGTCATTCTCTATCCCAACGTCACGATCTACGCAGAAAGCCGGCTGGGAGATCGTGTCACGTTACATTCCGGAACCGTGGTCGGCGAGGACGGTCTCGCCTACGCGCCGGTCGCGGCCCGGTGGTCCAAGATCCCGGCTATAGGACATGTGGTCATCGAGGATGATGTTGAAATCGGTGCCAATTGCTCGATCAACAACGCGACCGTGGGAGAAACACGAATTGGCAAAGGCACGAAATTCAGTGACGGTATCGTCATCGGACACGGTGTCAGTATTGGCGAGAATTGCATTTTCGTCGCGCAGTCCGGCGTAGCCGGATCAACCAAGATTGGTAACAATGTACAGATGGCCGGAGGGGTTCTTGTATCCGGCCACCTGCGCATCGGCGATAATGTGACCCTCGGTGGGCGCAGTGTCGTCTGGTCGAATATCGAATCTGGGCAAAATTATCTCGGTAACCCGGCACAGAATTCATTTAGTTATCGCAAGAAACTTGCCGCCGTTAATCGATTGCCGGATATGCGCCAGAAGTTGCTAAACCTGGAACGGGAAGTCGCAGGTCTTCGCAAGCGGCTGGCAGAGCTTGGCTGACGCTATCGAGCTAGCTCAATAACAGCCTCGGCAGCGACCCCGTCTGCGCCAAGCGCCAGCTGCGATCGCAGTTTGGCGAAACTGATCGCGATCGCCTGACGTCTCTCGCGATCGTCCAGTAATTCCGACACGGCCTTTGCGAGAGCTTCGGGGGTCGCAGCCTCTTGTATGTACTCGGGGATCAGCGGCGACTCGGTAATGTTATTCGGCATCGTAAAATACGTCGTTTTGATCAACCCGAAGCGTCGAAAAATAAACGCCGATAACCACGCGACCCGGTATGCCGCAATTGTGGGTTTGCCGAGTAGTGCAGACTCCAGTGCGGCAGTCCCCGACGCAAGCAGCACGACATCGGCTGCCGCCATAGCTTCGACCGAATACGTGTCGGTGACTGTAAAATATTCGGCGATGCCCGCATCGGCGAGTTGCTTCTCGATCATCGGCCGCAGCGTCTGGGTCGCGACCGGCGTGATGAAGCGAATGTTAGCGTAAGACTCCGCGAGCAAAGCGGCGGCGGCCGCAAACGACGGGCCAAGTCGGGCAACCTCGCCGCGACGGCTGCCGGGCATGATAGCGACCACGGGATCGCCGTCGACGCCCAGCATCAAACGTGCCGATTCAACATCGATATCGGTCGGCATGTTGTCCGCCTTTGGATGGCCGACAAACACGGCGTCGACGCCTTCCTGATCGTAAAGTTTCTTCTCGAACGGCAATATGCACAGAACTCTGTCCGCTGCCTTCCTGACTGTTTTTATGCGGCCCGCGCGCCAGGCCCAGATCGTGGGACTGACATAGTGCACGGTGCGAATACCCGAGCGTCGCAGCGACTTCTCCAGTCCGAGATTAAAGTCCGGTGCATCGATGCCAACAAATACATCGGGTGGATTTTCGCGCCAGCGACGGACCAGAGACCGACGCAGCGCGAGAAGTCGGGGGATCTCCCTGATAGGCTCAATGAGGCCGAAAACCGCGAGCGACTCTGCGTCTTCCCAACTCTCGCAGCCGGCTGCGACCATCGCCGGGCCGGCCACTCCTTCGAATACTGCGTCGGGAACCCGGGCGCGAATGGCGGCAATCAGACCCGCACCGAGCAGGTCGCCGGACGCCTCACCAGCAACGAGGCCGATCTTCATGTTCGTCAGCGCAGGAGCCCGCGTTCGGACGAACGCAGTGAATCAAGAAGTAGTCCGAGTTCAACCTGTTCGCTCGCGCGCGTTTCGATCTCCTCGATCGCATCTGCGAGCTTCATGCCTTTACGGTAGACGAGCCGATACGCGTCTTTGATGTTTTTGATCTGCGCGGCATCGAAGCCCCGACGCTTCAAGCCCTCGCTGTTGATACCGCGCGGCGAACCCGGGTTTCCGGAAACCATCGTGTATGCCGGTACGTCGCGCCTGATGCCTGAGTACATGCCGAGAAATGCATGGGCGCCGACCTTGCAGAACTGGTGCACTCCGGTGAAACCCGCCATGATTACCCAGTCGCCGATATACACATGTCCGGCCAGCGTCGCGTTGTTGGCCATAACGGTGTTGCTGCCGACACGACAGTCATGTGCGATATGCACGTACGCCATTAACAGATTGTCGTTGTCGATGACGGTTTCCGAATCGCCCTGCACGGTGCCGCGGCTGACTGTGCAGAACTCGCGTATCGTATTGCGATCGCCGATCCTCAGTCTCGTCGGTTCATTCGCGTATTTCTTGTCCTGCGGATCGTCGCCGATCGACGCGAACTGGTAAATATGATTATCGCTGCCAATGACAGTCGGGCCATTGATTACGACATGACTGTCGATGCGTGTGCCGCTACCTATTTCCACATTATCGCCGATCACGCAATACGGTCCGATCTCGACGTCGTCTCCGATCGCCGCGCTCGCCGCGACAATGGCTGACGGATGAATCACGACCTGTCTGACTCCAGCTTTGCGACGCGGTCAGTCAGTTTGTCCAGGCGCCTGAACCGGGCGACCTGTCGATTCCATTCGTGTATCGGTTCAGAAGGCCAGAATGAAGCATATATGCCGGGTTCTTTGATGTCTTTCGACACCATACCTCTGCCGCTCAATGTCACGTCATCACAGATCGTGACATTATCGACGGCGCCGGATTGGCCACCAAACAGGCACCGCTTGCCGATTACGGTGCTGCCCGCGATCGCGCATTGCGCGACGAATACGGTGTGTGCACCGACTTTGCAGTTATGGCCGATCTGTACGAGATTGTCGATCCTGACGCCGTCCTCGATGATCGTATCATCCAGCGCACCGCAATCGATCGTGGAATTCGCGCCGACCTCGACGTCATCACCGATTTGCACGCCACCAAGTTGCGGAACCTTGAGCCACCCGTCCGGCGTCTTGAGGTGACGAAACCCGTCAGCCCCAATAACGACGCCTGGATGCAAAATGCACCGCGCGCCGATCGTTACATCGCGCGCCAGAGTTACATTTGCGATCAGCCGCCCGCCCTGACCAATGCTGCAATTGGGTCCGACGACCGAGCCCGGGCCGATATAGGTATTGGCATCGACCGTAACATGGGCATCGATGAATGCATTCGCCGCAACATATGCGCTGTCCGCAATCGTCGCAGTTGACGACACGGTCGCCGCCGGGTGCACCCCCGGTTCGAACGAGGGTGGCGGTGAGATAACGGCGGCCATTCGCGCATAGCATTCGTATGGATTGTCGGTGACGAGCGAGGCAGCCGGCGACAAGCTGGCATACTCTTCGCGCAGAATGACGGCGGCCGCCCGGGTGTCGGCGAGCTCTTGTTTAAACGCGGGATTCGCAAGAAAACAAAGGGACGACGGACCAGCATTGGGCAACGACGCTACGCTGTCGACAGTTACCTTGGGATCGCCGATCAGCTCACAGCCGAATCGCGTCGCCAGTTCTCCGAGGCTGATTTCCATGACCGGCGCGTCCGACGGACGACGCCTGGTCAGCGAGCGCCGGTTGCCTGGAAGTTTGCTTCCACGGCCCGAAGTACTTCCTCGGTGATATTAACGGCGGTGCTTGCAAACAATACGCCATCGCCAACGACGAGGTCGAAGCCTTCCTGCTGCGCGTAGTCCTGCACTTCCTTGAGCAGTGAGCGCTGCAAGATTCCGAGTTCCTCATTCTGTCGCAAATTCAAATCCTCACGAAACTCGGTCTGCAACCGCGTTACTTCACGCTGTAAATCACGCAGGTTTTTCTCGGCATTGCGACGCTCTGTCTCACCCATCACGGCAACGTCTTTTTGCACTTTGGCGGCCAGGTCTTCGTACTCTTTTTGCTTCGCCAGAAACTCACGCTGGCGCGGCGCGAACTCTTCCTGCAAAGCATCCATTGCGGCTTTCGTCTGCGGCGCGCGCTCCATTAAGACCGGAATATTGACTACGCCGATTTTCAGGTTTTGTGCGCTGGCCGGCATTGCGAACGCGCAGAGGAGCACGACACCGAAGCCCACTCGAAACATGTGTTGCTTTACAAAACTCATAAATTTTCCAATCCTTAAAACGCTTGACCAATCGAGAACTGGAATCTTTCCAGTTCGTCTCCGAAAAACCTGTCGTTGCCCTCGTACTCGTTGAGCGGAAACGCATAGCTGAAACGAAACAGCCCCAGCGGCGCCAACCATTGTACGCCAATACCGACCGACGCACGCAGCTCATCGAACTCCGGTTCGTACAGGACCGGCGAACCGAGCTTGTCGGTGAACGACACCTCGCCAGTGTTGAACACATTGCCTATATCGTAAAAGAGGCTGGCACGCGCCTGACTGGCAAATTTCTGCGGCAGCGGCAGTATAAGCTCTACCTGACTCGCAACCAATACGTTGCCGCCGTAGGGGTTGCCAAAACTGTCGCGCGGCCCGAGATACGACTCGCGGAAGCCACGTACTGACTGCGGGCCACCGCCAAAGAAATGCTTGAACGGCGGCAGCGCTGTCGTATCGCCGACACCCTCGCCCATGCCCAGTTCGGCGTTAACCCTCAGGGCCCAGCGCCGCCACAACGGAAAGTACTTTGTAAAATTATAGCGCGCGGTGTAGTACTCGACGTCACTGCCAGGAACGGCGTAGGACAGAACGAACTGTTGTCGCGTGCCGCGGGTTGCAAACAGGGCACGGTTGCGACTATCGAACGTCCAACCGACCAGCAATTCGTAGGCATCATACTCGGTGCCAAAGAAATTGAATCCGGCCCCTGTGTCCTCGATGAAGGTATCGCCGTTGTTTAACACCCATTGCTGTGCCTGCCGCGTGCTCGAAGCCGACGCTAACAGCTCGGCATGCTGATACGTCAAACCGAATGACAGGGACTGAAATTCACTCAACGGATAACTATAATTAACTGTTGCTCCGGCGCTCGTCGTTGAGAAATCCGATGAGGCCGATGTGAACTGCGTGATGTCACGAAAATTCACGCTGACTGTGCGACTAATGCCATCCATTGACCGGTATGGATCCGTATGCGACAAGCTGTAAAGTTTCTGGAATCGCCCGGAAATCAATTCCAGCGCAACGCGGTTTCCGCTACCAAGAAAATTCGTGTGAATAATACTGCCATTCAACAGCAATCTCTGTGATTCAGAGTAGCCGACGCCACCACTGAACTGTCCCGGCATACGATACTCAAGTTCGAAATCGACATCGACGAGATCCGGGCTGCCCGGTACCGGCGAATTGCTGGTCTCGACACTTTCTACGTATGGCAACCGCTGCAGCCTGATCTTGGAACGATCGACGAGTCGGTTTGAAAGATACGAGCCCTCCAGCTGCCGCATCTCGCGGCGCAGGACCTCGTCGTCAACCTGATCGATACCATTGAAATTTATCCGCCGCACATAGACGCGACTCTTCGGATCGATGTAGAACGTTATCGCTGCTTCCTTGTTTTCATGATCGAGTTCTGGAACCGGTTCGATTTCGGCGTTGGCATAACCCTGCTCGCCGAGGCGCAACGACATGAATTCGGCAGTTTGGGTCAACAGATTCTGATTGAATATGGAACCCGGTTGCGCGAGCACCAGTGCACGCAGGTACTCCTCCGGAACTACCATGTCGCCGACAAGCTTGATATCCGAGATCGTGTACCGATCGCCTTCATGAATGCCGATCGTTACGAAAATATCCTTCTTGTTGGGTGATATCGCGACCTGCGTCGAGTCGACGCGAAAGTCGGCAAAGCCGCGATTCATGTAATAGGAGCGCAATGTCTCCAGGTCGCCCTCCAGAGCTTCGGCTGAATAGCGGTCGTCTTGCCGGATCCATGACAGCCAGTTGGCCGTATCGAGCTCGAAGTCCTCGCGGATGTCCTCCTCTGGAAATGCCGTGTTGCCGACAATGTTGACCTGCCTGATCTTGGCACGATCGCCTTCCTTGATGTTGAACCCGACCTGCACCGTATTGTTCGGCCGATCGTTCACGTAGCTATCGACCACGACCCCATACTTGCCGCGAGCGTAATACTGTTCGCGCAGCGCCATTTGCACATTTTCGAGTATCGAGCGATCGAAGGTTCGTCCTTTAGCCAGCCCGACACCGCGCAGAGACTCCAGGAGTTCTTCCGTTTTGATGTCCTTGTTGCCCTCGATCTCGAAACTTTCTATCGATGGTCGCTCGCGCACGACGACGACAAGCACTTCACCGTCGCGGCGTATTTCAACATCGTCGAACAGCCCCTGCGCATAGAGTGCGCGAACGGCTTCCTGCACGCGGATCGCGTCTATCGTGTCACCGATATTGATCGGCAGGTAATTGAATACCGTTCCTTCGGAGATCCGTTGCAGACCCTCGACGCGCATGTCGCGGACGACAAAAGGATCGGCAGCGAGCGTGGCAAATGGCAGCAACAAACACAGGGCTGCGATCGCGAGGCAAGCTCTGTATCCGGCCGAAACAGTGTGGTTGGAGCGAATTCTCATGCAGCGATTATCCCAATATTCTCGCTATGTCATTATAAAAAGCGAAGCTCATCAAGAGAATCAACGCCAGAATCCCAAACTGCTGTCCGATGATCTGCGACCGTTCCGACATTGGACTGCCTTTCAACAATTCTATTGTCTGATACACGATCTGACCGCCGTCAAGTACGGGCACGGGCAGCAGATTCAAAACGCCAAGGCTGATGCTGACCAGCGCCAGGAACGCCAGAAATTCGTTGAGGCCGCGCTGTGCCGAGTCGCCTGCGTATTGTGCGATATTAATCGGGCCACTGATGTTCTTGATCGATACGTCGCCGGTCACCATCCGCCCGAGCATGCGTATCGTGAACAGCGTCGACGACCACGTTTTGTGTACCGCCTGGGACACCGAATCAAGCGGTCCGAACTGGCGCAGGTAGTAATAGTTGCCAATGTCGCCGGACGCGCGAACGCCAAGCAATCCTCGTGTTTCGCCGTCGACCTGCTGTTCGCCGATGACAACATCGACAGTCTCGGTGTAGCCGTCGCGGACGTATTCAATGGTGACGCTTTTGCCGGCGCGGGTCGATACGACGCTGACGAGATCGCCATAGTTTTTGACCGGCTCATCGTCCACTGCCGTGATGCGGTCGCCGGCCGTAAGCCCGGCGCCCTCTGCCGCCCCACCTTCCACGAGCTCGCCGATTATGGCCGGCGGCTGCCACGGCTGGAAACCCAATCCGTCGAATAACATGCCGGGTTCGGTCAGTCGCGCTGCATCGTCTCCGACGATCATCGTGGCACGGCGCTGCTGCCCCTGTTCTGATTCCAGCGTCAGCGGGACACGACCGTCAGCCACCATGTGGTCGAGCATCGCCACCAACGTAGACTCCCAGTCTGCGGTATCAGCCTCGCCGACCGCGATAATCCGGTCGCCGAACTCCAGACCCGCCCGGGCCGCATAGGAATCCGGATCAACGTCACCGACGGCCGGTTGCAGCGTCGGTATTCCGCTGACAAAAAGTACCCAGTAGGCGACGATCGCAAACAGGAAGTTGAAAGCCGGACCAGCCAGCAACACAGCGATTCGTGCCGAGATGGGCCGATGATTGAACGCCCGCCCTTCGTCCTCGGGCTCGATCGAGCCTTCGCGGCCATCGAGGAAACGCACGTAGCCACCGAGCGGGATTGTCGATATACAGTATTCGGTCTGATCCGCGCCGCGCGTCCAGGTCCATATCGGCTTACCAAAGCCGATCGAGAAACGCAGCACTTTCATGCCGGCCCAGCGACCGACGATGTAGTGGCCAAACTCGTGAATCGCAACCAGCAAGCTGATCGCGATAATGAACGCCAGCAAATTCGTCAGCGCATCACCCATGACAGGCCAATTCCCTTAGCAAATTCAACAGTTTGAAGCGCATACCTGCGTTCCGTTGTGGACCGTGCAGCGCTGCCCTTGAGTAGTGTTGACTGGCAGGGTTCGCCGCAGTTCCCACGGTCCAGACCGGAAGCCTGGACGGCGCACAGTGAACAGCAACTGAACAGCCGCTCATCGCAGCCCTGCCCAGCTGGTGCCGAGTGCAAAAAGCGGGGCTGCGGCGGCAATGCTGTCGATGCGGTCGAGCACCCCGCCGTGGCCCGGGAACAGAGTGCCGCTATCCTTAACGCCCGCCGTGCGCTTGAACATACTCACGGTCAGGTCCCCTACTATCGACAGTATCGCTGCGGCGAGACAAAACGGCAGCAACGTCGCAAGATCTGTCTCGGTCCAGAACGATGTGCCGACGACCAGGAGGACAACAGCGACGAGCCCGCCAATGACACCTTCCCAGGTCTTTCCCGGACTGATCTCGGGTGCCAGTTTGACTCGCCCGAATTTCTTGCCAGCGAGGTATGCGCCAGTATCGGCAACCCAGACGACAAGTAAGGCGAACAACAAAATCAGCTGCTCAATGTCGTACAACACGACCAGTGCCACATACATCGGTACGAGCACGATCGCGCCAATCACCCAGCGTGCGGGCATGGGAATCGGTGTCGGGAAAAAAAAAGTCCAAATCAGCGCAAGCAGCCACCACACCATGCCGGCCAGCAATAATTGGCCGGCGTATTCTGGCATTGCAACCACGAATATCCAGAACAGGACTGCGATCGCTGCCACATACACGATCCGTAACGGGGTGCGAGCGCCAGAGAAAAAGCCAGACCATTCCCAGGCACCGGCGAGCAGCAACGCAGCAATGACCAACTTTGCTATGACCGGCGGCAATGCAAATAACACGATAAGCAAAGCCACCAGAGCAACAATTGCAGTCACCACTCGTTGATTCATGTACTGACCGCCTTGACCTGCTCTCCGGTATGTCCATAGCGTCGCTCGCGCCGCGCGTAGAAGGCAATCGCCTCATCGAACTGCTTGGCGCCGAAATCTGGCCACAGCGTGTCGCAGAACCACAGCTCGGCGTAAGCGAGATTCCATAGCAGAAAATTGCTGATGCGCTGCTCGCCACCCGTACGTATCAGCAAATCCGGGTCGGGTAGTCCCGCAAGCGCAAGATTTGATGCAAACATCGCGTCGTCGATGCTCTCTGCCTCAATCTCACCCTCGGCCACCCGCCGAGCCAAACGACGCGCAGCCTGCAAGATATCCCAGCGGCCGCCGTACGCCACCGCCACTTGCAAGCGCAACCCGGAATTACCTCTGGTCTGGTCCTCGGCCGCGGCGATCTTGTCGAGCAGTCCGGGCTGCAACTGGTCGCGCGCGCCGATGAATTCGAGCCTTACATTATTACGATGCAGCTCGTCGACTTCTCGTTGCAGCGCTTCGACGAAAAGCCCCATAAGCATGCTCACTTCTTCACGAGGCCGGTTCCAGTTTTCGCTGCTAAATGCGAACAAGGTCAGGTATTGGACGCCGCGCTCAGCCGCAACTTCAACAGTTCTGCGCACCGCGCCAACACCGGCACGATGCCCCGCATGCCGCGGCATGGCTCTCTTGCGAGCCCAGCGGCCGTTGCCATCCATGATGACACCCACGTGCGTCGGAATATTGGGATCTGAGCTCATCGGCAATAATCCAATCTGGCTGTCTGTCTCCTAAACCTCGAGCAATTCGGCTTCTTTGTCGGCCAGGACCTGGTCGATCTCCCCGACATATTTGTCGGTAATTACCTGTATTTCGTCATGCGCCCGGCGTTCATCGTCTTCACTGATCATCTTCTCTTTGAGCAGGTCCTTGATGTCACTCAACGCATCGCGCCGAATATTGCGTACTGCTATGCGACCGCCTTCGGCCTCCGCGCGTACGACACGAATCATGTCCTTCCTGCGCTCCTCAGTCAGCGCAGGCAGCGGCACGCGAATCACGGTCCCTGCCGATGCCGGATTGAGGCCGAGATCCGAAGTCAAGATCGCCTTCTCGATGACGGCCACCATCTCTTTCTCCCACGGCGTCACCGTCAGCGTCCGCGAATCTTCAACATTGACGTTCGACACCTGATTTAGCGGCACCTGAGCACCGTAATACTCGACCGTGATGTGATCGAGCAGGCTCGTATGCGCCCGACCCGTGCGCAATTTCGTCAGCTCTTGCCTGAGCGATGCGACGCTCTTCGCCATTCGTTGACCAGCATCTTTTTTGATCTCGTCCAGCACCTTAAATGCCCTCTAGAATAAACTCACTGCCCTGCATCAGGCCGTCACCAGCGTGCCGACATCGTCGCCGGCCATCGCCTGCGCGAGCGCATTGGCCCTCGTCAGGTCGAATACCCGCAGGGGCAAATCGTTGTCGCGACACATAACTACGGCGGTCGCGTCCATGACCAGCAATTTGTCGGCCAGCAACCGATCGAATGACACGGTATCGAAACGCCTCGCCTTCGGGTTTGTGGCGGGATCCGAGTCGTACACGCCATCAACCTTCGTTGCCTTGAGTAACACGTCGGCCCCGATTTCAATTGCCCTGAGACTGGCCGCTGTATCGGTGGTAAAGAACGGGTTACCCGTGCCCGCTGCAAGTATCACCACACGCCCCTTCTCGAGATGGCGCACGGCGCGACGCCGGATGTAATCTTCGCAAACTTCATGAACCTGCAGCGCCGACATGACCCTGGCGAACACACCCAGCGCTTCCAGCGCATCCTGAATTGCCAGCGCATTCATGACCGTCGCCAGCATCCCCATGTAATCGCCGGTCACGCGATCCATACCGGCGCGTGCCAGGCCGGCACCACGGAATATGTTGCCACCGCCAACGACAATGGCAATCTCGACGCCCTGTTTTTGCGCGGCGGCGATTTCTGCGGCCAGTCGCTGAATTACGGCGGGCTCGATACCGTAGTCCAGTTCCCCCATCAGCGCCTCACCGCTGAGCTTCAGCAAAACGCGTTGGTAACGGGGGGAAGCACTCATCTATACGCCATTGTTTTTTGCCGGTAATGTCTTTATCAAGCCTAGCATCTATTAAATCAGAGGGTTAAGCGAGATATCTTAGCTGGCACCTTTAACCTGAGCCATGACCTCTTCGACGAAGTTGTCCGGCTTCTTTTCGATTCCTTCGCCGACCTCGAAGCGCACGAAGGCCAGCACTTTCGCGTCGTTGCCGGCAAGCAGCCTGCCGACGCTGCTATCGGGGTCCTTGACAAACGGTTGCCCCAACAGCGTGATCTCTTTGAGGAACTTGTTGAGGCGCCCGTTGACCATTTTCTCGACGATATCGGCGGACTTGCCTGAGCCTTGGGCCTGTTCCGTCAGAATGCGCCGTTCGCTTTCGAGCGTTTCGGCTGGCACACCCGACTCATCGATGCACAGCGGATTGCTGGCAGCTACGTGCATGGCGATATCGCGAGCCAGCACTCGGTCGCCGCCCTGTAACGCGACGACGGCGCCGATACGGGCACCGTGTGTGTAATGGGCTATCACGCCGTCGGCTGCAATCGTCTCGATGCGGCGCACACCGATATTCTCACCAACCTTCTGGATCAGCTCGGTGCGGGCTTCCTCGACACTGCGGCCGTCTGCGAGTTTCTCGCTTGCAAATGCTTCGACGTCGGTAGTCCCGGACGTCAGTGCCGTTGCCGCCACTGCCTCGGCAAACGCGACGAAGTTGTCGTCTTTCGCGACGAAGTCCGTCTCCGAGTTGACCTCGACAATTGCCGCCTTGTTGCCGTCCTCGGCGATGACAATGCGTCCGTCTGCAGCCACGCGACCAGCCTTCTTATCAGCCTTGGCCTGACCTGACTTGCGCAGCACTTCTGCAGCGGCATCCAGGTCACCATCGACCTCCACCAGAGCTTTCTTGCACTCCATCATGCCGGCGCCGGTGCGCTCGCGTAGTTCCTTCACCATCGATGCGCTAATAGACATCTAGTGTTCCTCTTGTTCTCGCTATCTTGCCAACCCGGCCCGGATCACTCGTCCTTGGCGGCCGTCTTCTTTGCCGTCTTCCGCGTCGCTTTCTTTGCTGTCTTCTTGGCTGCCTTCTTGGCTGTCTTCTTGCCTGCCTTCTTGGCAACCTTTTTGGCTGTCTTCTTGGCCGCCGTCTTGGCTACCTTCTTTGCCGCCGGCGCTGCATCGGCAGGCGCCCTGGTCTCGGCCACTTCTGACTTGGCTGGCTCGGGCGTTTGTGCCTCTGCTTCAGCCCGTTCCGGCTGCGGCGCAACTTCCTCGGCCTGTTCCGGTTGGGCTTCTTGCGCTGCAGCCGCCTCGGGCTCTGCAGCTACGGTCTCCCGCGGCTTTTCGGCTACGGTCTCCCGCGGCTCTTCGGCTACGGTCTCCCGCGGCTCTTCGGCTACGGCTTCCTGCGGCTCGTCGCCTGCGGTGTGCTGCGCCTCTTCGACGGCTTTGGGAATCGCGACCTTTTTCGGCGGTACTTTCCGCTTCACCGTGGCTTTCTTGGTCGCCTTCTTCTTGCGACCGGCCGTCTTCTTGACGTTACCTTCCGCATCCAGCTCGACGAATTCGTCCTCGCCGAGAACCACTTCCGGCAGCGAGGCTTTGCCATCGATGACCGCATCCGCAACCATAGCGGCATAAAGCTCAATCGCACGCATGGCGTCGTCGTTGCCCGGAATGACGTAGTCGACACCCTCCGGCGAGCAATTGGTGTCGACAACTGCGACCACCGGAATACCGAGCTTGCGAGCTTCGCGGACCGCAATGTCTTCGTGATCGACATCGACGACGAACAGTATGTCAGGCAAAGAGTTCATTCCCTTGATGCCACCGAGACTGCGCTCGAGCTTGTCGCGTTCACGGTTGAGGCCGAGCACCTCTTTCTTCGTCAGGCCCTCGAAACCGCCTTCTTCGGCCATCTGCTCAAGTGTCATCAGGCGTTTTACAGATTGACGGATCGTTTTGTAGTTCGTCAGCATGCCGCCAAGCCAGCGATAGCTGACAAACGGCATGCCTGCCCGCGTGGCGTGCGTCCGTATCGCTTCCCGTGCCGCGCGCTTGGTGCCGACGAACAGCACCTTGCCGCCGTCTGATACCGTTACCTTAACGAATGCGCAGGCCTCCCGCGCGAGCGGCAGGCTCATCTCGAGATTGATGATGTGGATTTTGTTGCGCTCGCCGAAGATGAAGGGCGCCATCTTCGGGTTCCAGTAGCGGGTCTGATGTCCAAAATGCACGCCAGCCTCTAGCATCTGGCGCATGGATACGTCTGCCATTTTTTGTACTCCGGGTTAGGCCTCCGTACACCCCATCTCGCAACCCCTTTTCAGGTGGGGCACCCAGCGTGATGTGACGGTGTACGTGTGGATTAATTGCCTCTGGGGCGCGCGCTTTATACCATAGCTGGTCGCGGGCAACAATGCGGAACCCGAGGCATTCTCCCGCTAGCTGGCCTCAATCCCGACAACCTCCGAAACTCAATGACTGTAACGATCAAGACTGCCGACGAGCAGGACAAGATGCGGGTTGCCGGGCGGCTGGCCGCCGATGTGCTGGATATGATCGGCGATTATGTCAGCCCGGGCGTAACGACCAATGAGCTCAACGACATCTGCCACAGGTATATCACCGAGGTACAGGACGCGATCCCGGCACCCCTGAATTACCGTGGCTTCCCGAAGTCGATCTGCACCTCGGTCAATCATGTCGTCTGCCACGGCATTCCCGGGGAGCGCAAACTCAAGGCCGGGGATGCGCTCAATATCGATATCACTGTCATCAAGGATGGATTTCACGGCGACACGAGCCGCATGTTTTTTGTCGGCAAGCCGAATATCCAGGCAGAACGACTGGCCAAAGTCACGTTCGAGGGCATGTGGCTCGGTATCGAGCAGCTGGCGCCCGGCAAGCGACTCGGCGACGTAGGCGCCGCGATTCAGCATCATGTGGAGAAACATCGCTTTTCGGTGGTCCGCGAGTACTGCGGACACGGCATCGGCCGGAGTTTCCATGAAGACCCCCAGGTGCTGCATTACGGCAGTTTTGGTACCGGACTCGAGCTCAAGGCGGGGATGACGCTGACGGTCGAGCCGATGGTGAACGCGGGCAAGCCCAACGTAAAACTGCTGCCCGATGGCTGGACGGTTGTCACCAAGGATCACAGCCTGTCAACGCAGTGGGAACATACTGTGCTGATCACCGAGACGGGTCGCGAGGTCCTGACCCTGGGAGCGGGCGACCGTTGAGTACACTGAATTTTCACTTTTATAATCAATGAGTTACACGGATAACGAATGGTCCGAGTCGTTTGCTGACGACGCCGCTGTCACGCTCTTGCGCGAGCTGCTCGCCGACGGCTCCGCCGGCAGCAGCCGCAGGGCCCTCGAAGCGGCCAGTAACAATATCAGGGAGCGTTTTCTCGCCGGCGAGTCGGTTGTCAGGCTCGTGCATCTGCGCGCAGCGGCCGTCGATGAACTGCTGCTCGACCTGTGGCGACGACACACGGAGGACTGTGCCAACGTCGCCGCGCTCGTCGCCGTCGGCGGCTATGGCCGCGGCGAACTGCATCCCTTTTCCGACGTCGACATCATGTTGCTGCTGCCCGACGAGCTTCCGAATGGTGGCGAATCCCGCCTATCGGATTTCATCACCGCGCTGTGGGATGTCGGACTCGAAATCGGCCACAGTGTGCGGACTGTCGCCGAATGTGGCGAACAGGCGCGCGCCGACCTGACTATTGCGACCACACTGATCGAGTCGCGACTGCTGGACGGCCCAGACGATCTGTACCGAGCCATGCAGACCGAGATCGCGGCCGACAGGATCTGGCCGTCGAACGAATTTTTTGTAGAGAAACGCAAGGAGCAGATTGCCCGTCATCACCGCTACCACGACACGGCTTACAATCTGGAACCTAACGTCAAGGGCAGTCCTGGCGGCCTGCGTGACATCCAGATGATCGGCTGGGTCGCCAAGCGCCACTTCGGTGTCGAGACCTTCGACGAGCTCGTCGCCCACAAGTTTCTGACGAAGCTGCAGGTGCAGCGGCTCCATGATGGCCAGGCATTCCTGTGGCGCATCCGCTTTGGCCTGCACATACTGCGGGGCCGGCGCGAAGACAGACTGCTGTTCGATCACCAGATCAAGCTTGCGGAAATGCTCGGCTACGAGGATGCCGCTTATACGCTGGCCGTCGAGCAACTGATGCAGCGTTACTACCGCACTGTCATGGAGCTCAGCCGCGTCAACGAGATGCTGCTGCAGCTGTTCGAAGAGGCAATCCTCATGGATCCCGACGCGCCGCCGGAACCGCTCAACGAGCGTTTCCAGGTGAAGAACGGATTCCTGCAGACTGTCGATAACCAGGTTTTTGCGCGCGATCCGTCCGCATTGCTCGAACTGTTTCTGCTGCTGCAACAGAATCCCGTCATCCGCGGCGTCAGCGCTTATACGATCGGGCTGATCAAGCACAGCCTGCACCTGATCGACGAGGAATTCCGGCAGAATCCGCGCAACCATCGGCTGTTCCTGTCGATCTTGCGCGCGCCCGAAGGTGTCACCCACGAGCTTCGGCGCATGAATCTCTATGGCGTGCTCGGCCTGTATATTCCGTCGTTCGGCCGCATCGTCGGGCGCATGCAGTACGACCTATTCCATGCCTACACGGTCGATGAGCACACGCTGTTTGTCGTCAGCAACCTGCGCCGCTTCGCCCTCGCCCGCTTCGATCATGAATACCCACACTGCAGCCGCATCATGCAGTCGTTCGAGAAACCAGAGATCGCCTATCTCGCCGGCCTGTTCCACGATATCGCCAAAGGCCGCGGCGGCGACCACTCGGAGCTCGGCGCCGTCGATGCGGAGGCGTTCTGCCTGGAGCACGGCCTCAGTCGCTACGAGGCGCGCATCGTCGCCTGGCTCGTACGCTATCACCTGATCCTGTCGACGACGGCGCAGAAAAAGGATATCGGTGACCCGGACGTGATCAACGAGTTCGCGACGCTCGTCGGCGATCCCCTGCACCTCGACTACCTCTATGTTCTGACCGTGGCAGACGTGCGCGGCACGAATCCGAAACTGTGGAATTCATGGAAAGCGACTCTGTTTCGGGATCTCTATGAACTGACCCATCGCGCCTTGCGGCGTGGGCTGGAAAACCCGATCGATGGCGAACAACTGGTCCTCGAAAAGAAGACCGCGGCAAGAGAGGTGCTGGCCGAAACCGGCATCAGCGACGCGAGCATCGATGCCGTCTGGGAGCTCCTGAGCGACACTTATTTCCTGCGTCATCGCACCGATGAAATCGTATGGCATACGAAATGGCTCGCTGACGCAGACATCAAGTCTGAAATCGGACTTGTCGATGTGCGCCAGCAGGAAGGCGGTGACAGGATCGAAGCGATCCTTTACACGCCGAGAAAGAAGCATACTTTTGCGCATGCGACCGCGGCACTCGACGAGCTCGGCATGACGATTGTCGACGCCAGAATCGTGCCAACCAGAAATGATTACAGTATCGACACATTCATATTCATGGAGCTTGACAAGCGGATGGAAATCGACGCATCGCGTATGAACAAGATTCGCCGTTCATTGACCCGGTTACTGACGGTGGGGGATGACAGCGTTGCGAGAGTCACCCGCGCCGCGCCACGCCAGGTACGCATGTTCACGACGGAGACCAACGTGCAGTTCGGAGAAGATGCACGCAACGGCCGCACGATCCTCGATCTGATCGCGGCCGATCGCCCCGGTTTGCTCAGCAAAGTCGGCCAGGCGTTCATCGCCCAAGGAGTCGAAATCGAAGCGGCCAAGATCATGACAATCGGTGAGCGCGCTGAAGACGTCTTCTACATCAGCGACGAGGCCGGGGCACCGCTTGACGAAGCGGCAAAGCAACGATTACACGACGAACTCGTCGCAAAACTAGACGATAATGGCGCTGCAGGCGTTTGATGAGGCAGGCACCGCCGTGGAAGACACTATGCAGGAACTGATCGAGATCATCGACCTAGGCTTCGAGACCGGCGCCCGGATGGAGAACCAGGCAGATAGCGACCGGCTCGTTGCAGCCGTGCAGCACGCGATCACCTTGCTTGATTCAGGCGAAGCTCGCGTCGCCGAGAAGATCGACGGCGCGTGGCACGTCAATCAATGGTTGAAGAAAGCCGTCCTGCTGAGTTTCCGCCTCGCGGACAATCGGGTCATGGCGGGGCAATACAGCCGTTTCTTCGACAAGGTGCCGCTGAAATACGCCGATTACAGCGCAGCGGACTTCGCCCGCGATGGCGTGCGCGTGGTCCCCGACGCAATCGTGCGGCGTGGCGCCTTCGTCGCACCGGACGTTGTCCTGATGCCGAGCTACGTCAACATCGGCGCTTTCGTGGACTCCGGCACGATGGTGGATACCTGGGCAACCGTCGGCAGCTGTGCTCAGATCGGCAAGAACGTGCATCTGTCGGGTGGCGTCGGCATTGGCGGCGTGCTCGAGCCCGTGCAGGCGGGTCCGACTATTATTGAGGATGACTGTTTCGTCGGTGCCCGATCGGAAGTGGTCGAAGGCGTCATCATCGAGAAAGGCGCTGTGATTTCTATGGGCGTGTATATCGGTCAAAGCACGAGGATCTACGACCGCGACACCGGAGAAGTCAGCTATGGTCGAGTACCGGCCGGTTCGGTCGTCGTGCCGGGCAGCCTGCCATCCAGCGATGGCAAATACGCGCTGTATTGTGCAGTCATCGTCAAGCATGTTGACGAGAAGACACGCGCGAAGACCAGCCTCAACGACTTGCTGCGCAACGCTGAGTAACGGAACAGAGTGCGGTGCTGACGGTATACGGAATCAAGAGTTGTGATACGTGCAGAAAGGCGCGGCAATTTCTCGTGGCTGAGAGAATCGAACATCACTTCCATGACGTGCGTGACGACGGTGTCGATATTCAGATGCTCGAACGCTGGGCCGATCGCATTGGCTGGGAAAAGCTGCTGAACAAGAAGAGCCTGACCTGGCGTAAAATCCCGGAAGTCGACCGTGCCGACATGACACGTGACAAGGCGCTGGCTGCGATGATCGAACGGCCGACCCTGATCAAGCGGCCTGTGCTCGAGGCCGAGCACTTCATCGCCGTCGGCTTCTCCGAAAAACGGTTTTCCGACTTTCTGAAAAAGATGGCCTAAGGTAGGAGCGCGCCGCCACGCAGCACCCACAATGATCACTGCAGACCAAAACACGATCGATCACCCGGCGGTTACATTGCTTTGCGATCTGATACGGCGTCCATCGGTCACGCCGGATGATGCGGGTTGCCAGGAAATCCTGATCGAACGATTGTCACGCGTCGGCTTCAACTGTGAATCGATGCATTTCGGAGACGTCGCAAATCTCTGGGCCCGACGCGGAGATTCCGGTCCTGTATTGTGCTTCGCCGGACACACGGATGTCGTGCCTCCGGGTGACGAAGCTCAGTGGCAAAGCGACCCGTTCGACCCGAACGTGCGTAACGGATTGCTGTACGGCCGCGGCTCGGCCGACATGAAAAGCGGCCTTGCAGCGATGATCGTTGCAGTTGAGGCATTCATCGACTCGCATCCTGACCATGACGGCAGCCTCGCGTTCTTGATCACCAGCGATGAGGAAGGTCGTGCGCGCGACGGAACATTCATGGTCATGGAAGCGCTGAAGTCACGTGATGAACGCATCGACTGGTGCGTACTCGGTGAGCCTTCAAGTCAGAATACGCTTGGGGACATCGTAAAAATTGGCCGGCGTGGTTCCTTGAGCGGGATATTGACTGTACGTGGTATACAAGGACATGTGGCTTACCCACAGTTCGCCGATAATCCCATCGCGCGCTTCGCGCCGGTACTTTCAAAATTGCATATGATCGAGTGGGATCAGGGCAACGACCACTTCCCGCCGACGAGCTTTCAGGTAGTCGACATCCGTGCCGGTATCGGGTTTCCGAACGTCACACCGGCGGAACTGAGTGCACGATTTAATTTTCGATACTCGACTGAGTGGGATCACGAACGATTGAAGAATGAGATTCACGCAATATTCGATTCCCACGAACTCGACTATGAGCTGAATTGGCATCTATCGGGCGAGCCGTTTCTGACCAGCCCGGGAAAACTGACAGAAGCGATCTGCCAAGCGGTCAGCGAGCAGACTGGTACGAAGCCAGAACTTGCGACCGGAGGCGGCACCTCAGACGGCCGTTTCATCGCGTCGGCCAACACAGACGTCGTCGAACTTGGACCCGTCAACGAATCAATTCACAGAGTTAACGAACATGTCCGCGTCGACGACGTCGTAACCCTCACGACGATGTATCAGCGAATCATAGAGCTAATGCTGTTGTAGGAAGCAACAAGGCCTGTGGGCGGGATGTTTGTCCGCGAGACCTTAAGCGAGCGTAGCTCGCAGTCCGCGGACAAATCATGGCGACCGCAGGCCTTCCCTAGGCTTTCCGCAGATTATTCCAGATTCCGACAGAGCCTAGGACGGCGACCGCGATCAGTACCCACGCGGGCATCGACAGTCCCAGGAATTGCCAGACGATCTCGGCGCATTCGCCCGAACCTTGGAAGACCATGCGCAATGCGTCGGCCAGCGGAAAGTTCTCCAGCATGTAGTTGAGACCGGGACCACACGCAGGTACCTCATCGGCTGGCAGATGTTGCAGTCGCACATGCCATCCTGCGACGCCGGCGCCCGCCGCTGCGATAACAGCCAGGAACGCAGCATAGACCCGCCTTCCCCACGCGGCAGGGTCATGCAAAGCCGCGATCAGAAACACGACACCAATACCGATCACAGCGACGCGCTGCAACACACACAACGGACAAGGGTCGAGCAGTAGTACATGTTGCGCATACAGCGCGAAGCCCATCAATCCCGTGCAGCACAAAAAGCCCGCGAAGTTTATAGCGCGTTTGTCAGGAATAACCATGATTGCTTAGAAGTCGAATCCGTAATTGGTTCAGTCAAACTTGATTTCAACATCAAGTTTAAAGCGATTGTAATCGTGTTCCGTGCCCTGGAACCTATCAATTTCATTAATTAAAAACGTTGCCCCCAGGAATATTGCTTTTGAGACAGCATACTTGCCCTTCAGGATATGCCCAGACGAGTCCGTGCCTCCGCCGCCGAAATCTGAATCATTGAACGTTCCGATGACGGCGTCTGCTTCAATGTCCTGGTAGGTCCAGCTGATTTCCTTCTGTCCTTTGGAGTTGGCCGACCCGATCTTCGCGCCCACCGCGTAGCCCGTATCTTCTTCGCTCACTTCGTTGTTCCAGACCCACTGCGCGTAAATCGACAAGGGCCAATTACGCACCCTTGTGTCCAGTTGGCCAAACAGCTCGGTGTTCTTATAGTCGTGGAGGTAATTGCCATTGAGATCGACGGAGTTGCCTTTGCTACGGCCGTTGAAAAAAGGTTCGTTGCCGATCGTATTGGTATAGCCGAAGTAGCCAACGCCTGCCGTCAGCTTCGCATTCTCACCAACATTGAATTTGCCACCGACTTGAACTGCGTACAGCAGTGAGTCATCGCTAGCCGAACGCTCTTCGACCGAGAAACCCGCCAATGTGCCGAAGAATATGCCCTTGCTGTATTTGGCTGCGACGCCCTCGGGATTGAGGTCGCTATCCCAGATCAGCGGGGCGCCGCCTGCTTTGTACATCGGGTTTCCCATCTTTCCGCCGTAGATCTTAAGGCCATCGGCGGCCGCCCATTCGACGTAGGCCAGATCGAAGCCGATATCCTTGGTCGTGAAACCGCCGTCGAATGTCACGTTTCTTGAAACCGGATCGTCTGCACCGGAAGCGATCTCCATAACAACTGTCACATCCGGATGAACGTCGGCGGACATTGCCAGTCGGGCGCGGTAACGGCTGCGATTGCGGCTTGCTTCGCCGTCTTCGTCAATGCCCTCGTAGCGGAGGCGCAAGTCCCCTTTGAAACTGATACGGTCAACCCAACTGTCGGTGGCGTCTTCTGCGGACGCTGGCTGTGCTGTGCAGAAGACGAACGTAATTGCGACCAGAATTGCCGCTAAGGAATTCACTTGGAAAAGTCCTGTTACCAGCTTTCCGGAATCGCTATATATCAGACATTTCTCGTTGACGAAACCGGTTTTTCAGCGACTCTCTGCCGCAGGTAGGCCGGCGCAATCTGCTGCGGATCAAGGGCCTCGGCGCTGTTCAGGCCAGCGGCGCCGGGATCCAGGAGATACCGGGCTCGTGGATAGTGCGCCTCGGCGATGCTGTCAAAGCGATCACGATTTAGAGCCAGCAGCTCGGGATACCGCTGCCAGCCGAAACCGGCGGCAACGCGCCGGCCGGCGATGTCCGCGGCGATTTCTGCGATCGCCTGCCGGGCACACAGCCGCTCCGGCGCGATCGCCTGCGGCAGCCCGGCCGCATCGCGACGATAAACGCCGAGGTAAACCTCGTGCATATGCGCGTCCTGGGCAACGACGACCTCCTGAGCTTCGTGCGTCGCGAACACCTCGGCCGCAACGGCGGCGAGCGACGAGACCGGCACGATCCTGAGCCCGGCGGCATACGCCAGTCCCTGCGCAACCGACGCCGCGATGCGCATGCCGATAAACGAGCCGGGCCCGTTGCCAAGCACGAGCGCATCGAGATCGGCAATCGCCACATCCGTTTCTTTGCACACCTCCCGGATCATCGGCAGCAATATATTCGTGTGCTCGCGCGGCCGTTCCTCGTGCCGTTCGGTTATCGCAGCGTCGCTTTGCAGCGCGACGCTGCAGGCAACCGACGATGTATCGAGTGCGAGCAGCTTCAAGCCACTGCGCCCCTGCGTTCGTGCGCTGCCAGGAACCGGGACACCTCGTCGAGGGCTGCCGTCGACCCCATGGGCTCGAGGATGTTCAAAAACGTTCTGCCGTAGCTTTTCGTTGTAATGCGCGGATCGCACAGCACGATGACACCGTAATCGTTCTCGTCTCTCAATAATCGGCCGGCGCCCTGCTTCATCGCGAGCGCCGCCTGCGGCAGCTGATGCTCGGTGAATCCGTTGCCGCCCTGGCGGCGAATGAATTCCAGGCGTGCCATCATGAGCGGGTCTGCAGGCGACCCAAACGGCAGTTTGTCAATCGCGACGATCGTCAGTGCCGGCCCGCGCACATCGACGCCTTCCCAGAAACTGCCTGTCCCGAGCAGCACGGCGTCACCAATATCACGAAAGCGGCGCAGCAAATCGTCGCGCGGCGCGTCACCCTGCACAAGCAGTTCGCGTCCCGCCAGACGCTTCTTGCGTGTACGGAACCATTTCCTCGCCGCATTGAGCGCGCGATGGCTCGTGAACAGGCAAAACATGCCGCCCGACGTCATCTCGAGCAGCGGCGTCACGGACTCGAGAACCGCCGCCGTGTGGTCCGGGTCTGAAGGCTGTGGCAGATCGGGTGGCAAGTACACGAGACCGTTCTGTTCAACGGCATACGGGCTCGGGAACGCGAGACCGTTTGCGTCTCTGAGCCCCATGCGCGACGCGAAATGCGTGAAATCCTCGCCAATTGCCAGCGTTGCTGATGTGAACACCCAGGCCTGGTGGCCACTGTCGATCAGGCCCTGCAACGTGCCCGACACGTCAAGCGGCGTCAGATTCAGACGCAGACTGCGAGGATTAACCTCCAGCCAGCGCAGCCCGTCCCAGCCATCATCGTCCGCCAGCAGAGTCAGTCGTTCGATCGCGCCGGTCAGCTGCAGATGCAGTTGCTCGAGTTCGGCGCCTGCGTCGCGGATCTCGCCTAGTGATTCGTGCAGATCGCCAAGCGCCAGTCGCAATCCATCCAGCGGCTCGCGCATATCGGCGATGACCTCACCGAGCTGGTATCGGCCCTCTTTGCGTGGCGACTCGGCGCGCAGCACACGCATCGCCGTCTGCAGTTTGTCGATGCGCCGCTGCAGCTCGGGCTGCTGAAACGCGATTGTCTCGGCGCGCACTTCGTCGACGAGTCGTTCGAGTTCGCGGCTGCCCAGCGCGACGCCGAAGAACTGTACGGCAAGATCGGGAATCTGGTGCGCCTCATCGAGAATGATCGCCTCGGCTCCGGGCAGAAATTCGACGAAGCCCTGCTCTTTCATCGCAAGGTCGGCGAGCAACAGGTGATGGTTCACGACAACGAGATCGGCTTCCTGTGCGGCACGCCGCGCCTTGATCACATGGCAGTTCGAATACTGGGGACATTTCTGTCCCAGACAGTTGTCGACGGTAGACGTCACGACCGGCCATACCGGTGAATCCTCGGCGACTTCGGTGAGTTCCGCGCGATCGCCGCTGTCAGTCCGGTGGCGCCATTCGCGCACCACCCGCAAGTCGTCGACTATCGACGCAGCGACGTCGGTCGCATGATCGAGACGCTGTAAGCACAGGTAGTTGGCGCGGCCTTTTAGCAATGCCGTCGTGACCGGTCGACCGACGGCCCTGCCGATCAGCGGCAGATCGCGATGGTACAACTGATCCTGCAGTGCCTTTGTTCCGGTCGAAATGATCGTCTTCTGCCCGCTTTGCAGCGCCGGCAGCAGATACGCGAACGTCTTACCTGTACCTGTACCCGCCTCGACCACAAGCTTGTCGCGATTCGCGATCGTTTCGGCCACTGCCTCAGCCATCCAGGCTTGTCCTGCACGCGGCTGGAATCCGGGCAACAACTTTTTGAGCGGGCTGTTTGCGCCAAAGAATTCGGAAAGGTCGTTCACCGAGCAGAGATTACACGCTTCGTCTGTGAATGACAGGTGGGTATTCGGGTACGATCCGCGGGAAAATATCGGGCACGGAGCCGTGATTAGTAGCTTGATGCCGGCGAAAACCGACTCAGCAAGACTCGAGGAAAGGTGTTTGGCGGAGCGTTATAGGTTGGTCGGGCTAGTCTCGCCACACGACGACATTATCGTGCGCAGGCGCAGCACGGCCTGTCCGTGAATCTGACACACTCTTGATTCGGTCACTTCGAGCACCTGCCCGATCTCCTTGAGGTTCAGTTCACGCTCGTAATAGAGAGACAATACGAGGCGCTCGCGTTCAGGAAGTTTGTCAATTGCTGCGGCGAGCTTGTCGCGCAATTGCGTCAAGTAGGTCTTTTGATCCGGTGTCGGTGTCGTCGAGGTCGGTGGCGCCCGATGCAAAGACGGTTCATCGATGGTTTCTTCAAGGCTGAACAGGCGACTGCGGGCGCTATCGGCCAGTATCTTGTGATATTCGGCAAGCGTAATACTGAGCCGGGCAGCAATTTCTTCGGTTTCTGCACGGCGTCCCGTCTCGGCTTCGATCGCTTTTATCGCATCCGCGACGTTCCGGTACTTCTCGTACACGGACCGCGGCGTCCAGTCGTGCCTGCGGATATCGTCCAGCATCGAGCCACGGATTCTGATGCCTGCGTAAGTTTCAAAGCTCGCGCCGCGTGTCGGGTCGTAGTTGCTGGCCGCCTCCAGTAGCCCGACCATGCCTGACTGCATCAGGTCATCGATGTCCACAGACGATGGCAGTCGCGCGATGAGATGCTGCGCGATACGCTTGACGAGACCGGCATGCTGGGCAACCACTGCATCGTCTGCACAACCGTCGTTGGTCGCAACGTTGCTGTACGTATTCATGCGACTTTTCCTCTCGAAGACTGACCTGCGAGCAATCGTATTGCGAGGAAAAATCCGATACCGTACGTCGGTCCATTCAACGCAAGTGTCCCACCATTGATCATCTGTATGTCTTCCTTTACGGGTATCGTTTTTGCCAGCGATATTGCCAGCACATGCCAAAGATCGAGCGGATACAAGCATAGACGCGCGGCACGACATAATTTGTGATTCGAGTCACAAATACATAATTATTGGGGAGTTACGGAGCAGACGGCGGCCACATCACACGTTCCTGGCCCTGCTCTTCAGAACGTTCTGTTACTATTCTCGGCTACACATATCGGGGCAGCGCAGGCCATTCGTGGCGTACAATGGCTAAAGTATCGTCGCCGGTGGCCGATATGCGAAATAGCAACAACAATTGTCAAGGTTCGAGATTATGACAAGCAGGTCCGACCCGGTCGACCAGGCTCAAAATGGTGACGCTGTCGATAAAGTCGAAAAGTCGGGCGTCGCCGGCAAGAGGTCGCGCGATTCAGAGACGACTGACGGCTTGTTGGACGCCCCTGCCGCACCGAATGTCACGTTCGACCTGATTTCGAGTGCCAAACTGCTCGACCGTCTGGAGAAGTCGCTGGCATCACAACCCGCCATCGACGGCATCCGGGTCCTGGAAATCAAATCGGCAATCGAGAAAGGCGAGTACAAGATCGACGGTGAAGCCATCGCCGACGCGATAATTCGCCTGGAGCGATCATTCTGAGAGTAATCGCGCCAGGGCTCTGATGAAGCGCGCAAGCGATTCATCCACATTCGATATCAAAAGAAACAGTATTCCTGCTGCAGAAGTCGGTCGTCTCCGTATAATCCCGCTTCTGAAGGTGCACGAATAAGCGCCACGGCTAAAACGAGATTGCGGGGAATTCAGTATGACCTCCAGCCTTCCTTCCCTTCGGGACTGGGTAGAAGACGTTGCCGGCCGCACGCAGCCCGACGAGATCCACTGGTGCACGGGCAGCGACACCGAGTATCGGCAACTGATCGACGAAATGACGGCTAGCGGTACGCTGTCTGCACTCAATCCCGAAACCTATCCGAACTGTTACCTGCATCTCTCGGATCCAAGTGACGTGGCCCGCGTGGAACATCTGACCTTCGTCTGCACCGAGAACCAGGAGGACGCCGGACCGAACAACAATTGGATGAGCCCGACCGAGGCGCATGCCAAGATCGACGCACTGTTCGACGGTGCGATGCGCGGCCGGAAGATGTATGTCATTCCTTACTGCATGGGACCGATGGACTCGCCCTACTCGCGGTGTGGCGTCGAAATCACCGACAGTCCGTATGTCGTCGCCAACATGAAGCTCATGACACGAATGGGCACGGCGGCGCTCGAGCGCATTGAACGGGACGGCCAGTTTGTCAAAGGGCTGCACTCGATCGGGGACCTGGATCCCGAGCGGCGCTTTATCATGCACTTTCCGGACGAGCTTTCGATCAAGAGCATCGGCTCGGGCTACGGCGGCAATGCGCTGCTGGGCAAGAAATGTCATGCACTGCGTATCGCCAGTCATCAGGCACGCGAGGAAGGCTGGATGGCCGAGCATATGCTCATCGTCGGTATAGAGAGTCCCGATGGCGACACGCATTACATCGCCTGTGCTTTCCCGTCCGCGTGCGGCAAGACCAACCTGGCGATGCTGATTCCGCCGCATTCGTTGCCCGGCTGGAAGGTCTGGACCCTCGGCGACGACATCGCCTGGCTGCATCTCGACAAGCAGGGCGAGCTGCGCGCAATCAATCCGGAGTCGGGTTACTTCGGCGTCGTGCCCGGAACCAATACCAAGACCAATAAGAACGCGTTTGACATGATTAAGCACGACGCCATTTTCACCAATGTCGCGCGAACGGCCGACAATGAACCATGGTGGGAGGGCAAGCAGGTCGGCGAGCCTGCCTTTGACTGGCAAGGGCGGCCATTTGACGCGGCCAATGGCAAGGCTGCGCACCCGAATTCGCGATTCACGGTTTCCGCGAAGAACAATCCGAGCTATTCAGAACTGGCAGAGGCCTCTGAAGGAGTGCCTATTTCGGCGATTGTGTTCGGTGGCCGGCGCCGCCGAGTTGCTCCGCTCGTCTACGAGGCACGTGACTGGGTGCACGGCGTGCTCGTCGGCGCCAGCATGGGCTCGGAAATGACGGCGGCGGCATTCGGCGAAGTCGGCAAGATCCGGCGCGACCCGATGGCGATGAAGCCATTCTGCGGCTACAACTTTGCGGACTACTGGACGCACTGGCTGTCGTTCGAGGAACGTACCGACAAGCTCCCCAGGATATTTCACGTCAACTGGTTTCGCCAGGACGACGACGGTAATTTTCTGTGGCCCGGATTCGGCGAAAATCTGCGCGTCTTGCGCTGGATCATCGACCGTTGTGAGGAACGTGTCGCTGCTCGAGAGACTCCGATCGGCTACATGCCCGAGGCCGGCGACATCGACACCTCGGAACTCGATATCAGCGTGGAGACGATGCGCGAATTGACGTCGATCGATGTCGAGCGATGGCGGGCCGAGAACGAGCATTTCGCCAGCTACCTGGACGAATACGGCGACCGTGTTCCCGCGGTATTGCGTGCAGAGCAGCAACGCATCGCCAAAGAATTAGCCAGGATTCAGTAATCGGGGTAATGGGAATATTCCTGATTTAGTGTGCTAAATCAGGAATATTCCCTTTACTCCTACTCGATCGCCTTGAAGTGCACGGCCAGCGACGAACCGGGCTCTTCGGCCCGACCCAGGCCGATTACGCCCTCGCCATGGAGTTCGGTGCTATCGCGACGCACAAAAACCTCTTCGCCCTGAACGTTTTGCAGGAAGGTGCCGTTAGTGCTCTGATCGACCAACATGAACTTGCCACGACGCATCTCGACCTTGGCGTGAATTCGTGAAATGAGATTGCCCTTGATGACGAGGTCGTTATCTTCGGCCCGCCCCAGGTTGACGCTCTTACGCTGGTCATGTACTTCGATCGACTGGTCGCGAAACGACAACAGGAGCTTCGACGCCTTGCGGGGTTTATTCTCCCACTCGATCGTCGGCAACATGCTGGTCGCCTCTTCCGGATTCCAGAGGAATTCGTACAGTGCGACTTCGTCGATCTTGCCGCGCACGGTCGCGACATCGATCTGACGCGTTTGTTTTGCAAGTTCCGGGTCCATCTGCTCAACGGTCCCGCCCGATAGCACTATCTGCCGCGCCTTGGCCTGCGACGTCATGCGATTGGCCGTGTGTACAGCCGCTCCAAAGATGTCGTTTTGTTCCTGCACCACCGGACCAAAATGACAGCCGATGCGGATCGATACGGGAATGCGGTCTTCCTGCTTGTTATCGGCCGTAATGCGTTTCTGCATCATAACGGCGGCGCCCATCGCTTCTTCGACCGTTCCAAACGTCGACATGACCTCGTCACCAATGGTCTTGATGACCGTACCATTGAACTGATGCGTCGAATCCTTCATGACATCGAGGCACAGGGCGACGGTCTCGCTCGCCTTGGTATCGCCAAACTTGTCATAAAGCTGTGTGCTGCCGACGACGTCAGCAAACAGAATCGCGACTTCGAGATCTCTCGCCATAAAGTATCTGTAACTACCTAAAAATTAGCGCTATTTTTCGGCAACAATATACGCTATCCAGGCGAGATCCGCCTCACCCGTATCGTTCGGCGTAAACTCACCGTTGCCTTCGCCATCCTCGTCCTCGCCCTCCCAGTAGACTGTCACATTGCTAAAGCCCGCTTCCAGTAGCAGGTCACGTAATTCGGGCGCGGTCCAGAGTCGCCACGAATAGCTGAAAGCACGCTTGATCTTCGAGCCGTCCGGAAACCTGAAATGGATGTAGCACTGCATGTGGTTCGTCACCGGATGGAACCGGGCCTGGTGCCAGATATAGGTGAAACCGTCGTACTTGGTCTTTTCCTTGGTTTCCTCAAACGATTCCGGACCACCGAACATATCGAGGAAGAACACGCCGTCGTCCTTGAGCGATGCGTGGCAGCTGCGGAAATAGCGCAGCATCGTCGCCCGCTCTTCGAAGATCCAGTAACTGAAATTGAAGGCAGCCAACAGGTCGACCTGCGGTGTTTTCACGGCCAGCACATCCGATTCGATCAGGCTGACACGTGCCTGATCCTCAGTATCCAGGCGGCTAACGCGATTGTTTCTCCCCCACTCCAGCACAGACGGGTCGATGTCTACGCCGATAGCAGAATACTCCGGCCCCTGACGTACCCACTGGCAAGCGAGACTTGCCGTGCCGCAAAAGTCTTCGCGAAACAGGTAGCCAGTTCTCCCCGTCAGCTCCCTGAACGTCGTTTGCAGGAAACTGACCTCGTTTTCTACATTTTGCACCGACTCCTCATACAACTCGTGTATGTCGGCCTGTTCGGCCATTGTCGGTCTACGGGCTTCGTTGGCGGTCTTCGCGCTCATGGGTATACAGTCCTTCGGATCGGGTCACGGGACTGCATTGTAGCCGCGGACAGGGCACGGCGCTATCGGTCTAACGCGCTTCGTTTAAATGGGGACATTCTTAATTTTTTTCAAATGAGCAGAATATCCCCGCATTGCAAGTCAGTGCTGCCCCGGATCGAGCTTGACGCCACGGCGCTCTTTGTAGATGTATGCCTGCATGGCGATCATGTGCGGATCGTCGGCCGCCAACTCCTGCCCTTCTAACGGATTCTTCAGGCACCAGTTGATCATCTCCCAAAGCTGCGCCACACGGCCAAGTTGTTTCTGGAATTTGGGATAAGTCTCCGGATGGGTGTTGGTCGCGTTCGGATGGCATTGCGCGCACGCGACACCGTTGGTGCCAAGTTCGGGACTCGTCCACAGCCTGCGGCCCTCGGCTGCCACCTGTTCGAACTGTGCCATCCACCGTTCGACATCTTCCTGCTGAAACTCATCGGCGAATGTCGGGCTGGCGAGACACAATAGGACTGCTGTTACTGTCAGTTTCTTCACGCCTTACTCTCCTAGTAATGCCGTTGTGCCGGCGTGCGTTTTTGGGGATCTGTAAAGGACACATCCTCCGGATGCCCCTTAGCCTCGTTAAACGCGACCGTGCGATTCGAGTTGTTATAGAGATTGAATTCAAGATCCACGCGGCCCGTGTGCATGTTCATGAACTGCCAGCCCGTGGCATCGCGTTCGTTAAACGGATCGGCGCGGTTCATCGGTACGGTCAGGATCGGCAGATGACTCTCGGCTTGCGCATAACTCTCGGGGTACGGCCATGGCCACGCGGTCGACATGACCGACGTAAACGCGATGTTGTCGATCTGGTTGTACTGGATCTGATGGACGTGGCCATAAATAACATTAACCTTGTCGAACGGTTTGAGAAGCTTCTGGATATCCTCGGCCTCCTCGGTCCAGAAGTTCCAGCCCTTGTAGATCTTCTGCAGCGGCGAGTGCGAGAAGACGACGATCGGCGTACCTTTCTTCACCTTGCGCAGATCGTCCCTTAACCATTTCATTTGCTCGGCACCCACCATGAACGGCGAGCCGTTCGGATTGTCGAGACCGGCCATCTCGTTCATGCGCCGCTCGTCGGACTCCCAGCGGTTATAGGTCCAGTCATCGTAGGTCAGGATGCTGTTGAGCGTGACGAAGTGCACGCCCTTGTGGTCCCAGCTGTAATAGTGGTCGCCGTATAGCTCGCTCCAGTACTCGCCGAGATCGAGGTAATAGTCATGCTCACCCATGACGACGTGGGTCTTGGGACTGAGCCCGGCGAGGATCTCGGCGCCGTGATCAAGTTCGGCCTTCGTGCCGAGTTGGGCGAGATCGCCGCCAAACACCACGAAGTCCGGCTTTGGCTCGAGCAGGTTCGCCTCGGCGACCGCACGAATCAGGCCCCGGTCCCAGTTGCGAACGAACTGGTTACCCTTAATGTGCTGGATGTGAGAATCCGAGATGTAGGCGAACGTGAAATCCGGACCGTGTCCCTTTGCGTTCGATAAACGCACGAGGCTCACGGGTAACATGCCCGCGATAACGCCCGACACGGAAGTCTTGAGGAATTCCCTGCGGTTATTGATGAATTTGCTCATTGTCCACCTCCGGGCAAATCGGCACGCGCGACTGATGTGCCGACCAGGTGCGCGTACTCCGGACTCGTCAGCGCCTCCATGAATGCAATCAGATCGCCGACTTCCTGCTCACTCAGATTCAGGGGCTTGATGCCGCCGCTCAGGAAGTCATTGACTTTATGGTCGGGCTCCATGACACCGCCGTGGTTGTAATGCTGCATGACCTCGTCGAGCGTCTTGTGGCTGCCGTCATGCATGTAAGGCGCCGTAACGGCGATGTTTCTCAGCGTCGGCGTCTTGAATGCACCGAGCGAGCTGAATTGATCATCGACTGCAAAGCGGCCGAGGTGCGACGTGTCCGCATCGCTGAGCACGGCCACATCGACATCGACACCCTCGTTCTTGGCCACCTGGAACGCACGGGCAAGCTCGGGCACCCTGTCCTGGATGGCGTTGATACCGACGCCGATGTTGTGGAACAGGTGATCGGTGAACAACGCATGATCCTGCTCGATCGTATGGCAAGAGACGCAGCGACCGTTGCCGAGGAACACTTCGAAACCGCGCTGCGCGGCCTCACTCATCGCGTCTTTCTCACCGCCAAAATACCAGCGGTCGAACGGTGAATTACCTGCGACCTGGGTACGCTCGAACGCCGCAATCGCCATCGTGACCTCTTTCATCGTGATGTTTCGTGCGCGCACGCCGAACACGTCCCTGAATGCCTTGACGTACGCATCGTCGTCGCGAATCGTTTCGAGGATCGGGTCGTGGCTCGGCAGCGCCATCTCGACGGGATTCAGGAACGGGTGCAGCGCCTGGTCCTCGAGACTGGGCGAGCGGCCGTCCCAAAACTGAGTCTTGTTGTACGCGGCATTAACGACCGTCGGCGCGTTACGCGTACCCGTCAGCTTGTTGATGCCTTCCGAGACCGACAGGGGGCTGTCGGTGAAAACTTTATCGGCGGCGTGGCAGGTCGCGCAGCTGACATCCCCGGTGGCGCTGAAGCGCATGTCGTTGAACAGCCGGCTCCCCAGCGCGATCTTGGCGGACGTTTGCGGATTGTCCGCCGGGATCGGGACCTCGGGCAATCCGAGCGGGGTCTCTGCCCGAGCCGGGCCGGCGAACGTTAAAAAAACCGCGAGAAGTATGAGTTTTTGCACAGTTATCACTCTCTTTTCCCCTCAATAATCTGTTGGTCAAATGAACCGGCCAGCGTGTCGACAGCATCGACACCGCAGTTGAATACGGCCATGCCATCGAACCACACGATCTGCGTCGGCTGCAGCACGCGGACGTCCGTGTACCCGGCGTCCATGAGTTTTTGTTGCAGGATTCCTGCGCGTTTACCCGTCTTGCAGTAGACGACGATCGGTGCGTCACGATCGTCCGGCAACGACGAGAATTCACCGCTGTCTGCGTCGTGCGGCAGATTTATCGCGCCGTTGATGTGCGACGTAGCGAATTCGGCCGGCGAACGCGCGTCGATCAATGTAAATGTCGAGTTGTCGGCCAGGTAGTCGAGCAGAAGCGCCTGGCTAACCGTGGCGTCGTGGGCTGGAAGTTCAGCATCCGTTAGGTCAGGGCCGCTGATCAACGCCAGGCCCAGCAGCAATGCGACGACACGGGAAAAAACCGTGAGACTGTCTGCCATCCGACCCCCGACGAATCCTTAATTAGAATTAGTCTAATCAGCATAGGCTGGGGAACTGAGGGGTTTATGTCAATTCGGGGGAATGCTTACGCGGCTATCGGCATCATATCGAGCGCCGCGGTAACGACGCCGACCCCGGCGCCTTCGCGGAATGCGTGCTCGGACAGGTATCGCCGCCAGGCACGTGCTCCCGGCTGCCCGCCGAACAAGCCAAGCATGTGACGCGTGATGCGTCCCAGGCGCTCGCCCTCACCAAGCTGTTTCTCTATATAAGGAATCATCTGCGCGACGACGGCACGGCGATCGGGCAACGGCCATTCGGGCCGCAGGTACTTTTCGATCTCGGCGAGAAAATACGGATGGTGATACGCCTGTCGCCCGATCATGACGCCGTCGACCTGTTGTAACAGCTTATCGATCTGGTCGAGATTCTGAAGGCCGCCGTTAAGCACGATCTCGAGCTCCGGGCAGTCGTGCTTGAGCTGAAGCACCCGCTCGTAATTGAGCGGCGGGATCGTACGGTTTTCTTTCGGGCTCAGCCCTTCCAGTACAGCGATCCGCGCGTGCACGATGAATCTTTCGCAGCCGGCCGCCGCCAGCGTATCAACAAATGCACGCAGAAATTCGTAACTGTCCTGATCGTCGATTCCGATTCGTGTCTTTACGGTAACCGGTATCGGGACCGCCTGCTGCATCGCAGTGAAGCACCCGGCCACGACGTCGGGACGAGCCATCAGGCAGGCACCGAACTCGCCGCTTTGCACCCTGTCGCTCGGGCAGCCTACATTGATATTGATCTCGTCATAACCGACTTCGGCGGATGCTTTGGCGGCCGTCTTCATCCACTCCACATTGCTGCCGCCGAGCTGTATCGCAATCGGGTGCTCCGTCTCGTCGAAGCGCAGCAAACTGTCGCGATCGCCGTGGACGATTGCCGCCGCAGTGATCATCTCCGTGTACAGTTGCACGCTCGGGCTCAGGAGCCGCATGAAGTAACGGCAATGACGATCGGTCCAATCCATCATTGGTGCGATGCAGATCTTGTTATTCATGCCGTCAGGAATAAAGCTTGGTGGGGCTCGCAATGCCATGCACAAGTCTAAAACATGACAGCCTAGTCCGCCGCATAACCAATGCTCTGCATCGAGACCCGAATGTCCTGCAGCACATCCGGGTCTTCAATCGTCGCAGGCACGCGATAGTCGTCACCATCCGCGATCTTGCGCATCGTGCCACGCAGGATTTTTCCAGACCGCGTTTTCGGCAGCTGCGCAACGACAGCGGCCGACTTGAACGCGGCAACCGGGCCGATTTGCGCACGTACCCGTTGCACTACCTCGGCAACAATATCCTCGTGATTGCGTTCAACACCGGCTTTCAATACAAGGAAACCGACAGGTAACTGGCCCTTGAGATCGTCGGCAACGCCGATGACCGCGCATTCGGCAACATCGGGATGGCCCGCGAGCACTTCCTCGATTGCGCCGGTCGACAGTCGATGGCCCGCAACGTTGATGATGTCGTCGGTGCGGGACATCACGAAGACATAGCCGTCCTCGTCGATATAGCCGGCATCGCCGGTCTCGTAGTAGCCGGGAAAGCGCTCCAGGTAGGCGCTGCGGTACCGATCGTCGGCCTGCCACAGGCCGGGCAGCGTGCCTGGCGGAATCGGCAATTTGCAGGCGATGGCACCAACCTCGCCCGCCGGCATGTCGTTGCCCGCAGGGTCCAGTACGCGTACGTCCCACCCGGGGGCCGGCCGGCCCGCCGAACCGGCCTTGATGGGCAGCTGTTCGATGCCGAGGCAGTTGGCAGCGATCGGCCAGCCGGTCTCGGTCTGCCACCAATGATCGATCACCGGCACATCGAGTTTTTCCTCGGCCCAGTGCAGTGTGTCCGGATCGCAACGCTCGCCAGCAAGAAACAGGGTCCGCAGACCGGACGTGTCGTACTCTTTTATAAGCAGTCCATCGGGATCCTGCTGTTTGATGGCGCGAAACGCCGTCGGCGCCGTGAACATGCACTCGACGCCATGCTCGGACACGACTCGCCAGAAAGCACCGGCATCGGGCGTGCCGACCGGTTTACCCTCGAACATGACCGTTGTGTTGCCGTGCAGCAGCGGCGCATAGACGATGTAGGAATGCCCGACAACCCAGCCGACGTCGGAGGCTGCCCAGTACACCCGTCCGGGCTCGACGCCGTAGATGTTTTGCATCGACCAGTGCAGCGCGACGGCGTGACCGCCATTGTCGCGCACGATGCCCTTGGGCTGCCCGGTCGTACCCGAGGTGTAAAGTATGTACAGCGGGTCGGTTGCCTCGACGATCACGCAATCGTGCGGCTCGGCTGCCGTCACCGCATCATGCCAGTCGATATCGCGACCGGCGACAAGCATCGCCTGCTCTTCAGGACGCTGCAGAATGATGCAACAGTCGGGCTTGTGCGCAGCAAGATCGACGGCCTGGTCGAGTAGCGGTTTGTAGGCGACTATGCGACTGGGCTCGATGCCGCAGGAGGCCGACACGATCGCCTTGGGCGCGGCGTGATCGATACGCGTCGCCAGCTCATTGGCTGCGAAGCCGCCAAACACGACGGAGTGCACTGCGCCAATGCGTGCACAGGCGAGCATCGCCACGACCGTTTCAGGCACCATCGGCATGTAAATGATGACCCGGTCGCCCCGGGCAATGCCCTGCGCCGCCAACGCGCCGGCAAACAGCGCGGTCTGGTCGCGCAGTTCCCGGTAAGTCAGTGTTCGTTTCGAGTGCGTAACCGGACTGTCGTAGATCAACGCGTTTCGGTCGCCGCGGCCGGCATCGACGTGACGGTCGAGTGCATTGTGGCAGGTATTCAGCTGACCCCCGGCAAACCAGCGATACAAAGGCGCGCTGCTGTCGTCGAGGACGCGGTCCCAGCTTTTGTGCCAGTCAATAGACTCTGCTGCCTCGGCCCAGAACGCTTCGCTATGGTCCAGTGACCGGCGATAAAGGGAATCGTATGCACTCACAATGCGCGCCATTCTACGCGCATTGTGACGTATCCGATCGACCTTGCCCGATCGGTGGGATCTAATTCTCGAACTGAACCTCACTGGCAGTGATCGTACTGCCGTTCCATGTGCCTGATGCCTCGACGAGGCTACCCTCTGCATCTGGGAAGAAGTCGGCACGATCAATTTCCGTGCCATCCAGGTCCCTGAACACGGTAGCACCGAATGTCGTTACGGCAACTCCCAGAATCGTGAAGTCCGGATCGCTGGCGCTGCCTGCGTCGACGAATCCACGCAAGGCAACTTCGCCAGTAAAGTCCACAAGGTCCTCGCGTTCCAACCGGGTCGCGACAACGCCTCCAGCATCTTCAAATCCGCGAACCTCGACGAAATTACCGCCATCCACGTGAGAGAGGTTGAACGGTTCACGATTTTCGTCACTCTTATCCTCGTAACGTGTCGATTCATTGACCCTAATGACGATCCCGAGCAGCGTGAGCCTATCTGCCTGCACGTCTTCGACCAACGCTTCGAATCGCAGGAAACCGGAGGCTTTGATCTCCACCCTGGTGGCGACCAGTACGCCGGCGGCATTGATGTCCCCCTCGACCTCGACCTTGCGATTCAGAGCCGGGTCGCTACCGGGTGGTTCGAACACTGTCTGCGCGTTGGTCATCACGGGCACACCTTCGACATCGAAGTCCGTCGGGGTCGTCACGTCGAATCGCGTGATAAACCCTTCAAGCTCCCCGCGATCGCCTTCGGCACCAAAGTCGCCGCCTTTGAATTCCACGCGTGTCGCGACGAGTGGCCCTGCCGAGCCGCCCGGCGTAGCGCCTTTCGCCTCGACAAGCTGACCATCTTCCGGTGTGCCGGTCGGGAAACCGATTACTTCATTGGCATTGCTGAAATCGACGACGAATCCGTTAATTTCGAACGTCGTCCCGACAACATTACTCACGATTCCGGTCAGCTCGAATTCACTACCCGCGAGCTTCAGTTCGATGCGCGTGGCGGCGATACTGCCATCGGTGAGGAAAAAGCCACTGACCTCGACAATGTCGTCGACGTTGAGACCCTCCAGCGAGGCCGGACTGATGCTGTCGTCAAACGACGTATCAGCGTCGACGCGGACCGTCTGCCCGAGCACCGTGAACGTGCTCATCGCCGTATCGATACCGGAAATCGGACCCTCGACAGCGTCATCAAAGGTAACGCTGTCTGCCGTGCCGGTTGTCGGGTCATCCCCTAACTCTCCCTGGACCACGATCACCTGGCCGACCGCAAGATCGGATTGCGATCCCGCGCTGCCGTCAATCGTAAACGTCGCGCTGCTTGTATCGAATGTGACGCCATTGACAATGACACTACCGAAACTGGTGAGCGTGCCTTTCGACACCACACTGGCCACAGGCGTCGGAGTACCACGTGCATCGATGCCCGCGACCTGTTCGCTGCCGCCACCGCAGGCAGCGAATACCAGCGCGCCGCTCAAAATAAGAAGTGAATTGGACTTCATGGTCATTCCTCTCGTTTGCGGCCTTCGATCCAGTAAGCGCCCAGGCCCAGCCTGATACCGTCTTCGTCATCGCCGTCTTTGATTTCATGTTCGGTTAACCAGGCATCTACGTGCTCCAGAAATGCCTGGCCCTCTTGTGCAATAAATTCACGGAATGCGGGCACCGCACTCGCCGGCACCTGCGTGTTGGTCGCCCGACGCTCGAAACGAGGCGGGTCGGTATCCGATCGATGCAGGTTGTAGGCCACCGTGTACCCCATGTCCTCAAGAACGCTGCCGGAACTCAGCATCCGTTCGGGATCCATCATCGTTGGCATGTAATAACGCATCTTTACTATCAACCTGCCATCCGTACCTTCCTCTACCGCGCCGACATGCTTGAGTTCCTTCAGCATCGTCGTTGCGGCAACGTCACCACTGTATTTCCCGCACAACGCTGCAAAAGAATGGCCCCCGCCCGTGGGCGACAGCGGCACCGGATTACCATCGGCATCAAGGAAGTCCTTGTCCTGATGCCAGCCGGCCAGCACCCGCGTCGCATAATTCATGCGGCTGAAAACTTCCGGCTCTTCTTCCTGCAACAGGGTGCGCAGGCGACGCACCTCACGCCGCGTCAGGCCTGTCAGAATCGCGACTCGCGAAATGTTGGTTGGCCGACCGCGGATGCCGAAGTCCTCGGTAGCAACCTCGACGTAAGTCGCTTTGCAGACGTCGGCCAGTTCCCGCCAGTTCACGCCGGCTCGCAACATGATGCGCGCAACAGGGCGAAACAACAGTCGCAGGGCGACGGTGGCCGGCTCCTTGCTGTCACTCATGAATGAGCCTATATGTCTCAGATATAGCCATACCGCCGCCATTCTACCCTGAAACAGGCGGGCTCACCCACGGATGAGCCCGCCAGATGCCCGCCTAGAAGCGCAACCACCTCATCGAACCTGCCGTCAGCTACCATCTCCGGGCTCGAATTCAACCACCCGCGCGTCGAGTTCGCCCGGAATGCAGAACTGGTCACCCTCGAAACTCTCGGCCTCGACGACGTCGCCTGTCTGCAGCTGGCGGAAGAACTCCGCCCGACCGAGAGGCTGGTCATTCGCACCCTCGAAGTTGTTTTCGCTAACACTGTCCGTGCGCACGGTCACGCCTTGAATGACGAAGCTGAAAGAAGTTTCATCGCCGGACTTTGATGTGACCGGACCGCGCAGTTCGCACTCGAAATCGTTGTTGTCTGCGGCGAGCTCATCGCGTCGGATACGCGCCCATGCCACTGAACCATCGCCATTGTCACGTCCACGTGCCTCGATGCGATCTCGCAGCTCGAGCCGGCCTACGAATTGCCCCGGCGTGAGGTGGTCACCATCATTGCCGGTATCATCCTGTACGCCGCTGCCACCCGACGGTGTGATGACCAGGCCCAGTCTTGTCGTAAAGTTCGGCGTTGCCGAATTGACATCGACAAGAGCGACAAGATCTTCGGTCCGCACATTGTCCTCGATATCCCGCCCGGCTTCGCGCAGCACGAGCGTGCCGTTGTTATCGAAGCTGCCCTTGATTTCAACGCGCATGCCGACGAGTGCTTCCAGTCCTGCTGCGTTGTTGACCGGTATCTTCCTGCCGTCGATCGTGAACGTATTCGGCGTGGCACCCAGGTCGACTGCCTGCAGGACGCCCTCGAACTCGATTTCGCCAACGCGATCGCCGGTATCGAAAACGTCCTCGCGCTCAAGTCGAACCATGACGTAGTCGCCACCAACGATGTCCGCTTTCACTTCGACAAAGGTTCCGATCAGATCGCTATTCGGTAGCAGGCCGTCCTCGAAAATGCTGCCGGTGCCGACGATGAACACGACGCCTTCGATGGTTATCGAGCTGCCGTCACTCGCGACACTCTCGACGAAACCCTTGAGTTCCAGTTCGTCGCCGGCAACGGCGGGATCACCAATGTCAGGATTACCGCCAGCCGCGTCCAGTTCCCGGTCGACGCGCGTTGCCAGGAAACCATCCGGGGTCGGGAAAGCGCTGACTTCTACGATCATGCCGAGTTGCAGATCCCGAAAATCGATACCCGCCACGCCGTCGTTATTGCCGATGTCGTTGTCATATATCGTATTCGCATCGACTCTTACTGCCTGATCAATAACAACAAAGGTGCCAATTGTCGGATCATTTGCGTCCGGCGTAATACTGTCGATTGGTCCTTTGAGGTCTTCGTCAAACTCGAACCGTTCCGCCGAGCGCTGGCCGCCTGACTCCGTCGCGGTGACGCGAACTTTCATGCCAAGCCGCAGCCGGCTGTCATCCCCCAGCGATTCAGCCTCGTCCTCGATCGCAATGACGGTGCCCGAATGCACTTCGTACTTCGTGCCACTGACATAGACGCTGCCAAAACCAGTGATCGCACCGACGGCCGTGACCGACACAGGTACGACCGGCGCGGGCCCGGGGTCATCCGCCACCCCATAGGAAGAACCGCCGCCACAGGCCGCAAGGCTTGCGCCAATGACCAGGCCCAAGCTCGGCCCGATTAGTCTCTTGAGTTTCATCATCTTCCCCTCTCTCCATTAACGCTGAGATCCCGTCGGCGACGGGCCTCGTCCAGATCATCTCGGGTGCCCTCACCCGCTGATCAGGTTTCTGATGCTAATGGAAAACCATATTTGAGTCAAATTATCTCAAATATGCTGTTTTATTCGCAAGACGGCCACGCAAATCGCCACCGCTCGGGTTACGTCGGGCGGGCATAACGCGGAGCGCCGCGCCCGCGACACGGCAGTTGCAGTGTTATGTCAAATGCAGATTGATCCGCGCGGATGCGCGTCAGACCGGGTTTCGCTAGTCACGAATTGTCTGGAGCAGCCATTCGGTCGGCACCTCGTTGCCGAGCTTCCTTTCGCGAGCCAGCTCGTAGACGCGACCGGCAATTGGATAGAACTGTGCGCCCTGCAGGTTGCCGCGCTCGGAGTACGTGATCTGCTGATCCGATGTACGGCCGGGTTTGGCACCCAATAACAGTTCGGCGAAGGTCACCATGCGATCGGGCAGCGTTGCGCCGTGGCCGCGTTTGCGCAGGACATCACTCTCCGGGTCGCGTCCCTGGCGCGCTTCCCAACCGAGGTACTCGTCATCGAGGGCAAAGTGCGGTAGACCGACCGGTGCAGGCGCGTCGCCAAAGCGGAAATACACGTCAACCCGGTCAAGACTCGCCTGGTCCGGTACACCACCGCCACCGATGTTGACGATATGCTGTCCTGGCTCCAGGCATGCCCCATCCATGACCGGCACGGCGGAGTCGGTTACTGCCGCGACGATATCCGCGCCCTTGTAGACATCTTCGGGTTTGTCGCATGCCTGAACTTCGATGTCGTGCAACTCGCGCATCTCGGCAGCGAACGCTTCGCGGTGCTTCCTCGTGGGACTGAATACCTGCAATTTGCGGATAGTGCGAACGGCCGTGAACGCCTGCATATGCGAGCGCGCCATACCGCCCGAACCGAGCATGCCGACGACCGCGGCATCCTCGTTCGACATGTACTTGACACCAATGCCGCCATCGCCGCCGACGCGCATGTGCTGGAGCACGCCGTCATTGATGAAGGCCAGCGGCTCGGCGTTCTCGATCGACGTCAGGAAAATCAGCCCACAGTAAAGCCCGGGGCGCGTACAGTACTTTTCCTGAGTCGTTACTCCCTCGTATTCGGTTTCATAAATGATGTCCGACTTCATGCGTACCGCGAAATAGCCGCTCGTCGAGCCACCCTCCATGCTGCCGAACTGGTATCTGCGCGCGGGATCGCTGGTCGGAATGCGAATGTCGATGCGCGGCCGGCACACCGCTTCGCCCGTCGCAATATTTCGGTACGACTCCTCGAGCACTGCGATCGTGTCCTCCATCGTCAGCACCTGTGCGACGACCTCGTTGTCGATAAAGAGCGTCATGTCCTGGCTCCGGCGTTGTGCCCTGGGCTTTTGGATTCATACCCCATAGGCGGCACTATACGGCAGACAAGCTGAATATTATGCGTGATCATTATTCCGAGTGACGCAACGATGCAGACAGAAGTTCGACTGAGCGACAGTGCAATCGCGGGGTTCATCCACTCACACCAGCTCCCGTCTGCATTCCATCGACTGGCCGCAGATCACTACCTGCCGCTGGCCTCGTGGATCGTCAGTCGCTGCTCATCGGCTGCGACGCCATTGCTCGGCATCAACGGCGCACAGGGCACGGGCAAATCGACGCTGGCCGAATTCCTGAAACTTGCCCTCGAAAGCGCGTATCAGTGGCGCGTAGCGGTGGTATCGATCGATGACTTCTACCTGACGAAAGCCGAGCGCCGCCGCTTGGCTCACGATGTACACCCACTGCTGGCAACGCGTGGCGTGCCGGGCACCCACGATACCGGCATGCTGCTGCAGTGCCTCGATGAACTCGGCGCTCTCGGGCCGAGCGGGCGCTGCCGCCTGCCCCGTTTCGACAAGGCAGAGGACGAGCGCAGCGATCGCAGCACCTGGCCGGAGATTGCAGGACCTGTCGACCTGATCATCCTCGAAGGCTGGTGCGTCGGCAGCGTTGCAGAGGATGATGCAACGCTGGCTAAACCGGTGAACAGACTTGAACGTGAGCAGGATGCAGATGCCACGTGGCGCAGGTTTGCCAATGAACGACTGCAATCAGATTATGTAGCAGTGTTCACCCGGATCGACGCGCTGGTGTTCCTGCAGGCACCGAGTTTCGGGGCGATCTACCGCTGGCGGCTCGAACAGGAGCGACAACTGGCAGCGGTCACAAGCGCGACAGCGCCGGGCGTCATGAGCGCACGGCAAGTTGCTGACTTCATTCAGATTTATGAGCGAATCACGCGCAACAACCTGGCGCTGTTGCCGGCGTCTGCCGACGTTGTCCTCGAACTCGACGAAAATCACGGATGTCTCGCCAGCCGTTACGACTAGCGCGCCATTTTCGGTGTCTGGGCCTTAATATTTCGAGGAATCGGCCGATAAACATACTGAAATTCCGGGAGAAATGACTGTGATTGAACCGCCGATGCCGCTGGATGAAACCATGCGCCTGATGAGCCTGCATTCGTTGCGCATTCTGGATACGCAGCCGGAAGAACGCTTCGATCGGGTAACGCGCATGGCCCGACGAATGTTCGATGTCGAGATGTGTCTGGTCAGCCTCGTCGATTCACAGCGCCAGTGGTTCAAGTCGAAGCAAGGCATCGATGCCTGCGAGACCCCCCGGGCCATCTCTTTCTGCGGACACGCCATACTCGACGAACAGATTTTACTGGTAACCGACGCACGCGCAGACCCACGATTTGCCGACAATCCGCTGGTCACTGGTGAGCCGAAAATTCGCTTTTACGCCGGGTGCCCGATCCACAGCCCGGACGGGCGGCGCATCGGCACTTTGTGTCTGATCGATTCGAAACCTGGCGAATTTTCGGCCGATGACGAGGCAATGCTCCGGGACTTTGCCAGGCTTGTCGAAGACGAACTGGCGCTGCTCTCGCAGACAACTGTCGATGAATTGACCCGCGTCTCCAACCGACTTGGTTTTAACACAGTCGCACGGCACATGTTGTCGCTGTGTCAGCGCACGAGTACCAATGCGGAAATGGTGTTTTTTGATCTCGACGGATTCAAGGCAGTCAATGATGACTTCGGGCACGCGGCGGGCGACAAGATTCTGAAATTATTTGCGAAGCTGCTCACGAAGTGTTTTCGGGCAACCGATATCGTCGCCCGGCTCGGCGGTGATGAGTTCGTCGTACTGATGACCGGGACGGACGACTCCTCGGCCGCATTGACGCGCCTTGAAAAACTCGCCAAAGCGGAGAGTAAGTCGATAAAGGGGGAGCTTGTCTGGAGTGTCGGCCGCGTCATATTTGATCCCGAACGCCACCAAACGCTAGAGAGCATGCTCGCAGAGGCCGACTCGCGGATGTACGAGAATAAATTGCAGCGACGCCTTTCCGGCAGCTAATCAACCCCGCTCTCGCGCGACGACAGCGGACGCGGGCGCTAGCCCGATGTCCGCAGCCCGGCTTCCACGAGCGTCTTAGTAATTGTACCAGGCAATCTTCCGGTTGACGTCCCAGAGATGTTGTCGCGACCGATATCGGCTGTTAGGTAATCCCCGAACTCGGTGACTTCGCTGACGTGGCCGATCAGCTGCCAACGCCGGAGGAAAAATGCGTCGTACTCGAGCTCGAATACTTCCGGATCCGTGTAGGTCCAGGGCGCGAGCGCTGTTGCCCGGCTCTCACGATCGGGCAGATCGCGCTTTCTGTTGCGGGATTCGATCACAGGCACAAGCTCCTCGTTCCGAAAGCCTAAGGGATAGTCTGTGCGGCGAGCAAACCATCCACAGAGCAAGTCGGTAGATTGGCACACAAAGAAGGGGCGGTGATTACCGCCCCGAAAATTATCTGTCCGCCCAGCTTATCAGGCAACTTCCACCTTGTGCGGTGTCGTTACCTCGACTTTTGGCAGATAGATTTCGACGATGCCGTCGTGCAGCTCGGCTTTCGTCTCGTCGAACTTGACCTCCACCGGCAGGCGGATGGTTCTGAACAGACGGCCGTAAGCCATCTCGTGACGATAGAAATCGTCTTTCTTTTCCTCCTCCTTGAACTCGCGCTTGGCCTCGAAGGTCAGCCGATCACCGACCAGGGTAATCTCGAGATCATCTTTCTTGATGCCAGGCATCTCCGCGCGCACTAGCAACGCATCGTCCTTGTCGAGGATGTCGACTCTTGGGAAGGCCTCGAACGACTCTTCCATTTCACTCCAGAAGGGCCATTTCCAGGTCTCGGGCTCAAAGAAACCTTCCATCCAACGGCGTGGGAAGCGGTTCTCAAAGAACTCCTCCATGCTGTGGGTGAATGGCCTCATCTCCCGGCCGACAGCTCGATGCTGTTTCTTCGGTAGGATGTTTAATACATTGGCCATTAGTGCTCACCTCCTTGGGTCCCGTGTTGGAGACACTCCTCCGACACGTCTTATATTGAACCTCTGGGCGCAAATGCCAATCCGTAAAATTCCGAATTGCCAGGATCATTCGTACCGAGTAACTTGCACAATGCAATTGACGACGAGACTCGGTCCGGGAGCGGCATTAAAGTCGTATCGGCAGATCTCTCGCACGGATTCCGCTGGCCGCGTAGATTGCATTGCCGATCGCGGGCTGCACCGCGATGATCGGTGGCTCGCCGAGACCCGTCGGAAACTCCGTGCTCTCCATGAAGCGAATGTCGATCTCGGGCACATCGGCCATTCTGAGCGGCGTGTAGCGATTGAGATTGCGGCCGGCCACCTGCCCGTTCCTGAACTCCGTGCCTTCGTGCAGCGCCAGGCTCACGCCCCACAGCGTCGCTCCCTCGGCCTGCGCCATCGCGCCGTCGGGATGCACGACCGTGCCGCAGTCGATCGACTGCCAGATCTTCCTGACCTCGACCGCCTTGGATTCCGCATCGACAGCGACGTGTGCAACACACGCCACCCAGGTGGGCATCGTGCGCTCCTGACCGTGGCACACCGCGACGCCCATGCCTTCGCCCTCGGGCAGTTCGCGTCCCCAGCCGGAACGGTCGCGTACGTCTTCGAGTACGGCCGCGAGCCGCGTCGCCCCACCGACCGATTCGGGCGCTTTGCCGGCGTTCTTACCCGCCCCGTCGAGCATCGCCAGCCGGAATTCGATCGGATCCGCGTCCACCATGTTGGCGAGTTCGTCCATGAACGACTCGACGCCCCAGCCGACCCAGCCGGGTCCAACTGCGCGTAGCCACCCGGGCAGAAAGGTCCGTTGCGCGAGATCGTTATTGATCGCACGCACGCGGTGGTTCGCCAGCGTGTACCAGTGATCACCGCCGCTGATCGAGAACGGGTCGTACTTGCCATTGCCGTCGACGCCATCCGGCATAAAGCCCGGCGCCATGGCCAATGTCGGCCAGCCGGCGGCGGCCGCATGCTCGATGCCGGTCAGTTGACCGCCCACGTCGAACGATGCGTCAAACTGCTGCACCGATGCCGAACGGCAGCAATCGAAGCGGCTGTCGTCGTCGCGCTGAAATACGAGCTTCACGGGCTTGCCGAGTTCCTTGGCCGCCAGTGCTGCCGGGATCATCGGGTCGCCGAACAGACGCCGGCCGAAGCCGCCGCCCAGGTAATACTGATGGATGACAATATCGGTTTCTTCCATTCCCAGCGCCTTTGCCAGCACGGGCAGAATCAGCGACTGCCACTGATTCCCGGAATGGATATGGCATTTGCCGTCGACGAATTCGACCAGCGCGTTGGCAGGCTCAAGCGTAAAGTGCAACGCCGTGCTCGTCGTGTAGGTCGCGCTGTGGGTGGTTGCCGCATCTCTATACGCGGCCGCGACATCGCCGTCGTCGACCACGAGCACGCCCGAACGTTTGTCCGCAGCGAGCTTCGCGCCTTCGGCGACGATGTCCGCTTCATTGACGTTTGCCGTTGGTCCCGGCTCCCACTCGACTGTGACGGCTGCCGCCGCCTTCATCGCACTCGGAAAATCATCGGCAACGACGACGGCCCATCCCTGTAATGTCTCACTCGGATCCGTGAGCGCCAGCGTCTGCTGATAACCGGGGATGTCTCGGGCGGCGGTATCGTCGATGCTCTTGATGGCGCTGCCATAACGAGTCGGCGGGATCAGCGGATGCGCGAACACCATGCCGGGGAGCTCGACGTCGATGCCGTAAACCGCCTGGCCGGTCGATTTGGCCGGAACGTCGCGCGCCTGCGCCGGCTTACCGATCAAGCGTCGTTCCGCAGCCGGTTTGAGGGGCAGCGCGCCGAGTTCCTCTTCACTGAACGTGCGGCTGATGTCTCCCCGACGCACGATCTGCGCAAATGTTACGCCCTCACCGTTTGCGGTCACACTGCCCGCTTCGACGCTGCAGTCGGCGGGATCAGCGCCGAGCAACGCGGCGCCGGCGTCGCGCAGTATCGTGCGCCCGGCGGCACCGGCCTGGGACAGCATCTTGAATGTCGTGAACACCGACCACGAACCACCGGTGACCATGTAACCCCACTTCGGATCACTGTCGACGTGCTTGATGTCGACGGCATCCCAATCCGCGCCCAGCTCATCGGCAATAACTCTCGCCAGCGCCGTGCCGACGTGCTGACCCATCTCCGCTTTGGCGATGTTTATCAGTACGCCTCCATCGCTATTGATTTCGAACCAGACGGTCGGCGCAAAACTGCGGCTGGCGGCGGCGTCTGCAAGATCGGTCGCCACTTCTTCACGGCTGCACCCCGGCAACACGACACCGAGACCCATGATGAGACTGGTACCGGCGCTGGCTGCAAGGAACGACCGGCGGCTTATGGCGCCCTGAACATTATCGGCTCGCATTGCCATGACTACGCCCCCCCGCCGCTGGCAGCGGCCCTGATTGCTTTACGGATACGCGTGTAAGCCATGCACCGGCATAGATTGCCGTTCATCGCTGTCGAAATATCTGCGTCACTCGGATTGGCGTTGCTCTCGAGTAAGCTGGCCGCCTGCATGATCTGGCCGGACTGGCAATAGCCGCACTGCGGTACCTGCTCGTCGACCCACGCCTGCTGTAATGCTTTACCGGCATCGGTCGCAAGCCCTTCGATCGTCGTTACACCGCGGCCGGCCACGGTGCTTACGGGCGTAATGCACGAACGCGTGGCTTCGCCATCAATGTGCACGGTGCAGGCGCCGCACATCGCGATGCCGCAGCCGAATTTTGTGCCTTTGAGTTTGAGTTCATCACGAATGACCCACAGCAATGGTGTGCCTGGCTCACTCGCCGATGTTACGGATTCCCCGTTCAGTTCGAATTCGATCACGGTTACTCCTCATTGTTCGTGTTTCTTGGCGACATCGTCAGTGTAGTACATGTTGCACGCCGATCAAGAATCGGCGGCCCACGCGGCGAGTGTCGAGCCTTTTGCAACCAGTTCTTCCAGGAGCGGCGCCGGCGTCCAGTTGTCACCGAAGTGCTCGCGAAACTCGTTGATTCTTGCCAGGACATTGTCGAGACCGACATCGTCGGCGTAGTGCATGGGGCCGCCGCGCCACGGCGGAAAACCGTAGCCGTAGACGTAAACGACGTCGACGTCGCCCGGGCGCTGCGCGATGCCCTCCTCGACGATCTTCAGTCCCTCGTTGACGAGCGCGTAAATCAGCCGATCGACGATTTCGTCCGCGCCGATATCGCGCCGCTCGACACCGAGCGCTTTGGCCTCGCGCTCGACGACCTCGAGCACGGCAGGGTCCGATGATTTCCTGCGCGTCTCCGGATCGTAGCGATAGAAGCCCGCACCGCTTTTCTGGCCGAGGCGGCCCATCTCGACCAGCGCATCCGGCACGCGGTAGCTCTTCGGATCACCGCGCTTTTCGACCGGCAGCGCCTCGCGTGCTTTGTAGCCGACATCGAGTCCGGCGAGATCGCCGACGCTGAGGGGCCCCATCGCCATGCCCCAGTCCTGCAACGCCGTGTCGATCGCCTCGGGCGAGCTGCCCTCGATCAGGCACAGCTGCGCTTCGCGCATGTACGGCCCCAGCATGCGGTTGCCGATAAAGCCGTAGCAGACACCCGACATCACCGGGATCTTGCGAATCTTCCTGGCCAGTGCCATGACGGTTGCGAGCACGTCGTCGGCGGTCTTGTCGCCGCGCACGACCTCCAGGAGCTTCATGATGTGCGCCGGACTGAAGAAATGCATGCCGAGCACATCTTCGGGACGCTGCGTCGCCGCAGCAATCGTATTGACGTCCTGGTAAGACGTGTTGGTCGCAAGAATTGCACCCTGCTTACACGTCTCGTCGAGCTTTGCGAAGATTTCGTTCTTGAGGCTCGGATCTTCGAACACGGCCTCGATGACGAGATCGCAATCACTGAGCGATTCATAATCAGTCGTGCCCGCAATCAACTCGCGGCAGGCTTCTGCCTGCTCCCCGCTGAGCTTGCCGCGCTTGACGCTGCCGCCATAGTTCTTGTCGATGATTGCGAGGCCCTTATCCAGCGCCTCATCATTGATCTCGAGCAACCTGACCGGGATGCCTGCATTCGCGAAACTCATCGCGATACCACCGCCCATCGTGCCCGCGCCGATGATGCCGACGCTCCTGATGTCGCGACGTGCGACGTCACGGGGCAATCCCCTGATCTTGGCCGCTTCGCGCTCGGCGAAGAAAACGTGTTGCAGTGCGCGCGACTGCGGACCCTGCATCAGTTCCCAGAACAACGCACGTTCATTGGCAAGGCCTTCGTCGAATGGCAACGACACGGCGCCCCGGACCGACTCCAGCATCTGCAGCGGCGCAATCTGACCTTTCGCACGTTTCGTAAGCTCTGCGCGCATCGTCTCGAAAAAGCCGTCATCGACGGCCTCGACGTCGAGGTCACGAGTGCGCCGAATGGGCGCATTGCTTTCGAGTAATTCATTCGCATAGGCCAGCGCCTGCTCGCGCAGATCGCCCGACACGACCTTGTCGATGAGGCCGAGATCGGCCGCCTGCGCGGCTGCGATCGGATTGCCGCTCGCCATCAGATTTACAGCTGCGGCGACGCCGGCCAGCCGCGGGATTCGTTGCGTGCCCCCTGCGCCCGGAAACAGGCCGAGTTTGACTTCAGGGAGCCCGATCTTGCCGGTATCCAGCGCAATGCGGTAATGACTCGCCAGCGCCGTTTCGAAACCACCGCCGAGCGCAGTGCCATGCAGCGCGGCGATCACGATTTTCCCCGAGGCCTCGATTTCGTCGAGCAAATCGGGAAGGTACGGCTCCCGGGGCGGCTTGCCGAATTCGGTGATATCTGCGCCCGCGATGAAGGTACGCCCCGCGCAGAGAATTACTATGGCCCTGGTATCGTCATCCTGCGCCCTGCGCACGGCGTCCTGGATCCCCTGCCGCACGGCTTGTGACAACGCGTTGACGGGCGGGTTGTCGACGGTGATTACGCCGATCGAATCGATGACTTCATAGCTGACGGGTGAATTCATTTTATTATCCTTCTATCAATACGCCGTAATGGCGAGATAGTTTAGTTGATTCCACTTGCCAGAGGCGCCCGCCGGGGCGGGCTCCTGTAGTCGGATTCTGGTAGCATCGCATTATCATGTACGGCCAACTGATCGAACAAGCGGAGAAGTACCTCAGGTCCCTGTACGGGCAGGACAATATCGCCGCGCAGTTAAAACGCGGGCTGGCCGAATTGCTGGCCGAGGGCGAAGCCAATGCCGACGCTGCATGCCGTGCTCTGAAACTCAGTCGCCGCACATTGCAGCGTCGCCTGCGCGCCGAAAAGACGAGCTTTCAAAAAATTCTGCAAGAAGTGCGTGCCGTGCTCGCGGTCAATTACCTCAGCGACGAGCGTCTCAAGGCGCTCGAGGTTGCGATGCTGCTCGGTTACTCGAGCATCAGCTCGTTCACGACGGCTTTCAAGTCCTGGTATGACATGCCGCCGGCCGAGTACCGGCAGAAGTTCCTCGCGCACACTTGATCTGTATGCGGCCGCCATGCCGGCGACAGCCTTAAGAGCGGCCTTTTGTTAGCGAAATCGCGGCTGCACGACGCTCACGCAGATTAATACGGCAGGTTCTTCTCGACCGTTACCCACTTGCCGCCCTGCACCTGGTACAGGTTCAGATAATCGCCGCCCTGATGTTTGGTCGGGCTGAAGGACAGCGACGGCCCGCCGAAAGGATCTTCGTAGCGGTCGATACGCTCCAATGCAGCCAGTATCTTGGCGACGGTTACGTCACGGCCGGCTTCCTCGAGCGCGCGAACAACGAGATCGGCCATGACGTAGCCGATAACTGTCTGCGGCGCCGGATCCTCACCGAACGCCTCAGCGTATTCGCGGAACCAGTCACCGGCCCAGGATCCGGCGGCGACTTCGGCCTCGAAATCCGGGAAGTAGTACGACGCAGCCGCATAGAAACCCTCCATCGCCCCATCCGCTGCGGCCGCGACTTCGGGGAGGTACGGCACCATATTCGACACGATCGGCGCGTCCCACCCCGCATCGCGCGCAGCGGTGTAAATCAGGATTGCGTCCTTGATCAGGGGGCCGAGTGCAAGCAGCTCGCACCCCGAATTCTTGATTGCCGTGACCGTACCGACGAAGTCAGTCTCGGCGGGTTTATGACGCCCGACGTAAACCACCTCGAGTTCGTGATCTTCGACAGCCTGTTCGAAGCCGGCCTCGACTTCCTGACCGTAGTCACTCGCGACGACCTGCGTGCACACTTTCTTGAAGCCGTGCTTTTCGACCAGGTAGGCCATAGCGCCGCGAATCTGGTCTCGATAGCTGACGAAGTAGGCGAACTTCATCGGATGCAGCGGCTCGTACATCTGCGTCGCCGCGGTCGTCGGAAACAGGCTTGGCACGTTGGCCTCGAACATACGCGGCATCAGCGCAATATTCATCGGCGTCCCCATACTGCCCACCATGAGGAAGATATTGTCGACGTTCAGGAGCTTGTTGGTCGCTTTGACAGCCATCGGCAACTGGTACTGTGAGTCCTCTGCGACGAAGCGGATCTTGCGACCATGCACGCCGCCCGCGGCATTCGCCTGCTCGTAGCGCATGCGCTGACCGTTGGTAATCGGCACACCCAATATCGCGACGCCACCCGAGAGGTCCGTATGCGTGCCGATGACTATCTCATCGGCCGTCACACCACGGGGCGCATCTACACTCGGCGCGTCTCCACCGCCACCGCAGGCGCCTGCGACAAGCGCGACAAGTACCATCCATCGTTGCATTGAATCTCCCCGGTGTTGCGATCTAGCTGGCGTACATCGCTTCGATCAGTTCGCCGTACTTTTCGCTGACGAAGCTGCGCTTGAGCTTCATCGTCGGCGTCAGCTCTTCGTCCTCCGCCGTCAATAATACATCGATCAGCCGAAACTTCTTGACTTGCTCGACGCCGGAAAACCCCTGATTGACACGCGTCACTTCTTTGTTGATCAATTCGACGATTTCGGGACGAGCACACAGCGAACGGTAATCGGTAAACGGCACCGAATGTGTCTGCGCGAAGTGCTCGACATTCTCCTGATCGATCATGATCAGGCAGCTGAGGTACTTGCGCCGATCGCCGATGATGACGGCGTCCGAGATGTACGGGGAAAACTTGAGTTCGTTCTCCATGACCGACGGCGTGATGTTCTTGCCGCCGGCCGTGATGATGATGTCCTTGAGCCTGTCGGTAATCGACAGGTAGCCTTCCTCGTCGATTTCGCCGACATCGCCCGTACGTATCCAGCCGCCGACGATAGTCTCCGCGGTCTTGTCGCGGAGGTTCAGGTAGCCGTCGAACTGACCGTCCGAGCGGGCCACGATCTCGCCGTTGTCGTCGATGCGCACGTCGGTGCCCGGGAACGGCAGGCCGACCTTGCCGAAGCGAAACACCTCCTGCTGCGTGCTTGTCACAATACCGATCTCGGTCTGGCCCCAAAGTTCATCGATCTCGATGCCCATTGCCAGGAACCATCTGAGCAGATCGGGGGAAATGGGCGCCGCCGCGGTCGCGGCTTTTTCTGCGCGGTCGAGCCCGAGAACTCGCTTGATATTGCGAAATACGGCGCGATCGGCGATCGCGAACAGTAACCGGTCAATGACCGTCAGCGATACTTGCCGCTCCAGCTTGCCCGCGCGCCGCCGACCGATGGCGAGTGCCAGCTCGTAGGCTTTGCGGCCGAGCCAGGTCGCCTCGGACATCGCCGTCGTCACGCGCGAATAGAACTTTTCCCAGACGCGCGGCACGGCAAAGATGTAAGTTGGCGACACCTCCTGCAAATTCTGCATGACGGTCTCCGGACTCTCGGCAAAGTTGATTGTCGCCCCGTGCGCGAGTGGCAACCAGCCCGAGAAGATTCGCTCCGCGATGTGGCAGAGCGGCAGGTACGTCAGGAGTTCGTCGTCCGCGGACTGCCGCAGGTAATCAGGTGCCAGTTGCATCTGGAAAAGTATGTAGCGCTGCGAGAGCATCGCGCCTTTCGGCAGCCCGGTCGTCCCCGACGTGTAGACGAGCGCGGCCAGGTCGTCGCCGCTGCCATCCGCGACAATCTTCCCAATCAGCCCGGAGTTGTCGCGCCCGAACCGGTCGCCGATTTCGTACAGCCTCTCGATCGGCGCAACCTTGTCGTGCTCGAAACCGCGCAGCCCGCGCCAGTCGAAGACATACACTTTCTCGATATTCGGCAGTGCCGTCGCGATCTCCAGGTATTTGTCGAGCTGCTCCTCGTCCTCGACGAACAGGAAGCGGCAGCTTGAGTCGGAGAGCGCGTGCTCGACCTGACGCGTCTGGTAGGTGGGATAAATGCCGTTTACGACGCCACCGGCAAGCATGGCACCGACATCGGCCCACAGCCACTCGCGGCAATCCTCGCTCTGGATCGAGACAACGTCGCCGCGCTGCAGTCCCAGCGACAGCAAGCCGTGCGCAATCTCCAACGCGCGCTCACGATAATCATCCCACGAGTAGCTCTGCCAGATGCCGAAGTCCTTCTCGCGCATCGCAATCCTGTCGCCGCGCTCGGCCGACTTCCTGAGAAACAGCTTGGGCAGCGTGTCGCAGCCGTCGATCGCGATCGTTTTGTCCGGCATCCTGTCGCTCACCGCCAGGTCTTCCGTTTCTTCCAGCGTCGCCGCCCGCGCACGCCCTCGTCTTTCTTACCGAGGTAGAATTCCTTGATGTCCTCACTGTCGAGGAGCTTGTCGCTGGGCCCGTCCATGACCATGCCGCCCACTTCCATGACATAGCCGCGCTGCGACACAGTGAGCGCGACGCGTGCATTCTGCTCGACGAGCAGAATCGTCAGCCCCTGCTCTTTGTTGAGGCGCGTTACGATAGCGAAGATTTCCTGGACCAGCACGGGCGACAGGCCCAGTGAAGGCTCGTCGAGCAGCAGCAGCCTGGGCCGCGCCATGAAACCACGCCCGATTGCGAGCATCTGCTGCTGGCCGCCCGACAGGTAGGCGGCCATCTTTTCCCGCAGGTTGCGGAGCGCCGGGAAATAGTCGTAAACGGTCTCGAGGTCGCTTTTGACCGCGGCTTTGTCGCGCCGGTTGTAGGCGCCCATCGCGAGGTTTTCGGCCACGGTCAGGAACGGAAACACCTCGCGTCCCTCGGGCACGTGCGCGATGCCCTGCCGCGCGACCCAGTCAGGATCGCGACACTGAATCTCCCTGCCGTCGAGCAGCACCTGCCCTTTGTTACTGTCGAGCGCGCCGGTTGCCGTCTTCAGAAGCGTGGTCTTGCCGGCTCCGTTGGCACCCAGCACTGCGACAATCTCGCCTTCGTCAACGGCCAGGCTAACGCCACGAATCGCCATGATCGGACCGTAGTAGGTCTCGATATTGCGCATTTCGAGGAGTGGCACCGTCATGCCGCGACTCCGAGATAGGCACGCTGCACCTCGGTATCGTTACGAATTTCCTCGGGCGTGCCAATCGCGATGACCCGACCCTCGTTGACTGCCATGACGCGATCTGCCACGCGGCCGACGAGATTCATATCGTGCTCGACCATGATGATCGTAATACCGAGATCGTGTTTGATGTCGTCGAGCCAGAACGAAACGTCGTCGGTTTCTTCGTTATTGAGCCCGGATGCCGGCTCGTCGAGCAACAGCAGCGAAGGCTCGGCGCAAAGCGCCCGCGCGAGTTCCACATTCTTGCGCGCACCGTAGGAGAGATCGGAAATGCGCTTATCGCGATACGGCTCGATCTCCATCAGGTCGATGATGTCCTCCACCTTTCTGCGATGTTCGATTTCGGATTTGCGAACGCCGGGCCAGAACAGGAAATTGCTGAACGGGTTCGCGCGCGTGTGACAGTGGCGACCGACGAGCAGGTTCTGCAGCACGGTTGCGTGTTCGAATAATTCGATGTTCTGAAACGTCCTGCCGATGCCGGCATGCACAACGCGGTGTGCCGGTAGCTCGAGCAAATCCTGTGCGCCGTAATGAATCGTTCCGGCCGTCGGTACATACAGGCGGCTGATCAAATTGAAGATCGTGCTCTTGCCGGCGCCGTTAGGACCAATGATCGCAAACACTTCGCCGGGCTCGACATCAAACGAAACATCCTCCACAGCGTGTACGCCGCCGAACTCGATCGACAGATTGCGAACCGAGAGCCTCTGCGGCGCATTCATCGCAAACGCTCCGTTTTGAGATACGACTTCTGCCGTACAAACGACGACTTGCGGTAGTACGGGAAGGTCTCGAAAAAGAACCTGAGCTTCATCCAGCGGCCATAGATGCCCAGCGGTTCGAACACGATCACGACCACGATGATCAGGCCGAACAGCAATGGCTCGAGGCCCGCTGTCTGCCCGATCGATGGCGGGAGGACGTCCTTGAGGAAGCTCAGCGCAACCGGCAGGATCGAGATGAAAATCGCGCCGAAGATCGCGCCGAGGATGCTGCCGAGTCCGCCGACGACAATCATCAGCAGCAGCTTCAGCGACTCGAGCACGCCGAACGCTTCGGGCACGATATACGTCAGGTGATGTGCGAGCAGCGCACCGGCGAGGCCTGTGATCGCGGCGCTGACGCCGAATGCCTGGATCTTGACCCATTCGACGTTGACGCCGAGGCAACGCGCCGACAGCTCTGAGTCGCGCACCGCGACAAACGCCCGCCCGGTCGGCGCACGAAACAGGTTTGACGCGCCGAGAATCACGACCAGTGCGAGGAGCAGGTCGACGTAATACTGCTGCCAGGCGCTGGTGAGCCGCAGGCCGAAAATCTGCAGGCCCGGTACGGCAAGTCCGGCGTGGCCGCCCGTCAGACTGCCCCATTCACCGAACACAGTCTCGAGCAGGATGCCGAATGCGAGCGTCGCGATCGCAAGATAGAAACCGTGCATTTTCGACGCCGAGCGGCCGATCAGCATGCCGATCGCACCGGCCAGCACGACTGACGCCACGATCGACAGGCTGAAAGGTACCCCGTGCGACAGCAGGATCGAGTGCGTATACGCGCCGATGCCGAGAAAGCCGGCATGCCCGAAACTGACCTGCCCGGTGTGGCCCGTCAGTATCATCAGCCCAACGCCGGCGATCGCGTACACGAGCAGCAGGCCGAGCTCGGCAAGATAATAGTCGGCGAGCAGCAGCGGCGCCGCGATCAACAAACCGATGACTAGTGCAACGCGGATCTTCTCGCCGGTCTTCGCGAGAAAGCGGATGTCGTCGTTGTAGTGAGTCTTGAACAGGAACTGCATGACTCAGACCTTCTTCTTGTAGGTCTGCACGATCAGCCCTTCGGGTCTGACGAACAACACGATCAGCATCACGACATAGGCCGACACGCCCTTGATGCCCGGCAGGTAGTAGTCCGCGAAAGGTTCGATAATGCCGATGAGCAGGCAGCCGAGCAGCGCTCCCGGGATCGAACCGAAGCCGCCGACGATGGCGCCCGCAAGTGCCTTGATCCCAAGGAATCCGATCGTCGTATCGATCTGCGTCACGGGCGCGAGCAGCGCGCCGGCGGCGGCGGCGATGAACGCCCCGATCGCCCAGGTGAACGACACGAGGCGCTTGACAGGAATACCCATGTAGTAGGCGGCGAGTTGGTTTTGCGACGCCGCCTGCATCGCGACTCCGTAGCGCGTGCGAGAAAAAAACAGGTAAACCGCCAAGACCAGGATCACGGTAGCGACAACGATCGCAATGCGATCGAGGTTTATTTCGACGAGACTGCCAAGCCCGATCTTGCCGTCGAATGGCGTATCGAGCGAGCGTGTATTCCAGCCGAAAATCATCCCGGCCAGGGCGCGAAAGATGAAGCCGAACGCAACGGTGAGGATAAACACACTGGCCTGCGACTCCCCGATGATGCGGCGCATAATCTGTGCGTCGACGAGGTAGCCGACCGCCGCGATCGACAGGCAGCCGAGCACAAACGCTGGCCAGAAACCCCACCCCAGTGCTTCGGAAAAAGCGAGCACGGCGAACGCGCCGAGCATCATGAACTCGCCGTGTGCGAAATTGACGACCTCGGTGGCCTTGTAGATCAGCACGAAACCGAGCGCGATCAGGCCGTAGGCACAGCCCTGCGCAATGCCGGTTATCCCCAGGTGAATGACATCACTCAGCGGCAGCAACAGCGATCTCCTGTATCCGGCTCAGCGGGGTCCACCATGCGGGCGATCGGTGGGAGGCCGTTATACAGGCGGTCCGTGGGAGGCCGCCATGCAGGCGGTCGGTGGGAGGCCGCCATGCGGGCGAATGTTGCCGGCATCCCCGCTCGCACGATGCCTAGCTGGCTTTGCGCATGTCGCCGCTCAGGCGGCCGATCACATCGCCAACAATGCCCAGCGCCTGACTGAGCAACTCAGGCTCGATCGTTAACGGCGGCAGAAAACGGATCACGTTACCGCGCACACCGCAGGTCAACAGGAGCACGCCTTCAGTCAGAGCGTGCGCAGCGATTGCTTTGGTCAGCTCCGGATCCGGCCTGTCGGCATCGCCATTTTGTACGAGTTCTATCGCACACATGGCACCTGTCGTTCGAATGTCGCCGATGCACGGATTCTTGGATTGCAATTCCGTTGCCCACTTGCCAATTGTCTCGCCGATTGCTTGTGCCTTGACGCAGAGCTTCTCCTTCTCGATGACGTCGAGCACCGCGAGTCCGGCGGCGCAGCCGATGGGCGAGCCGCCGTAGGTGCCGCCAAGCCCACCGGGCGGCACCGAATCCATGATCGTGGCTTTGCCGATGACGCCCGCCAGCGGGAAGCCGCCCGCCAGACTTTTTGCCACGGGCATCAGGTCGGGTTCGATGCCGGCCTGCTCGCAACAGAACAAGGTACCCGTGCGGCCGAATCCCGACTGCACCTCATCGACGATAAGAACGATGCCGTGCTCATCGCAGATCGCCCTGAGCTTCTGCAGGAAGCCGGCAGGCGCCGGGTAGAAACCACCCTCGCCCTGCACGGGTTCGATAATGATTGCAGCGATACGCGTCGGTTCGACATCCGACTTCCAAAGCGTCTCGAGCGCGGCCAGCGAATCGGCGGCCGACACGCCGTGGAACTCGATCGGAAACGGCACATGGAACACTTCGGCCGGAAACGGCCCGAAGCCGACCTTGTAGGGCACTACCTTGCCGGTCAGCGCCATGCCCATCATCGTGCGCCCGTGAAACGCGCCGGAAAACGCGATAATGCCGCTGCGTCCCGTGTGATATCGGGCAATTTTTACAGCATTTTCAACGGCTTCTGCACCAGTCGTGAGGAAGATCGTCTTCTTCGGCGTCGGCCCCGGCGCTGCCCTGTTGAGGCGCTCGGCGAGCTTCAGGTAAACATCGTAAGGCGCAACCTGGAAGCACGTGTGGCTGAAGCGCTCGAGCTGCGCCGTAACGGCGGCGATGACGTCAGGGTGATTATGTCCGGTGTTGACGACGGCGATGCCGGCGGCAAGGTCGATGTAGCGATTACCCTCGACATCCCAGATTTCGGCATTTCTCGCCTTGTCGGCGAACACGTTCGTCTGCGTGCCGACGCCGCGCGGCGTGTTCATTTCGCGGCTTTGCAAGAGGTCTTTGTTCGTTGTCATTTCTTGTCCTCCTATGCGATGAGTATATTGCCAACAGGGGCCGAAAGCGCCCCGAAATGACGGATTTAGGATATGATTCGCGGCTCTTTGAGGAGGACGATTCATGCGCGAAATGATGCAATTCTATATTGACGGCAAATGGGTTGATCCAGTCACGCCCAATCCTCTGGATGTCGTCAATCCGGCAACCGAGGAAGTCTGTGGGCGCATCAGCCTGGGTTCGGCAGCCGACGTCGATCTGGCCGTCGCCGCGGCGAGGGGCGCTTTTGCAAGCTACTCGCAAACAACGCGAGAACAACGCATCGAACTCTTGCAGTCGATTCTCGACGAGTACAGCAAACGGCACGAAGAGATTGCCGAGGCGATTATGGATGAGATGGGCGCCCCCTGGGAACTCGCCAAAGGCGCACAGGCACTGAGCGGCCCGCAACACATCAAGGGCGCCATTCGTGCGCTCAAAGCCTATGAATTCGAGGAACTCAATCGTGACACGCTGATCGTCAAGGAGCCTATTGGCGTGTGCGCAATGATCACGCCCTGGAACTGGCCCGTGAACCAGGTCGCTTGCAAAGTCGCGCCTGCGCTCGCTGCCGGCTGCACGATGGTGTTGAAGCCGAGCGAGATCGCGCCGTTCGACGCGATGATCTTTGCCGAAGTCCTGGACGCCGCCGGCGTGCCGGCGGGCGTGTTTAACCTCGTCAACGGTGACGGTCCGGGCGTGGGTACGGCACTGGCGCAGCACCCTGATATCGACATGGTCTCGTTTACGGGCTCAACACGTGCCGGCGTCGCCGTCGCACAGAATGCGGCGCCCACGGTCAAGCGTGTCGCCCAGGAACTCGGCGGCAAGTCGGCCAACATCCTGCTCGACGACGCCGATTTCGAAACAGCTGTAAAAGGCGGCGCCGAGGATGTCTTCCTGAACACGGGACAGTCCTGCGATGCACCCTCGCGCATGCTCGTTCCCAAAGACCGCATGGAAGAAGCCACGGCAATTGCGATATCGGTCGCCGAGGCAACGGTGGTCGGCAACCCTCGTGACGAAGGCGTCGATGTCGGCCCGCTCGTCTCGGCAACCCAGTGGGATAAGGTACAGACGCTGATTCAGAAAGGCATCGACGAAGGTGCAACGCTTGCGACCGGCGGGCCTGGTCGACCCGAGGGCCTCGACAAGGGCTACTTCGCGCGCCCGACGGTATTCAGCAATGTGACCAATGACATGACGATTGCCCGCGAGGAAATTTTTGGCCCCGTATTGTCGATCATTCCTTACGAAGACGAAGACGATGCGGTGCGCATCGCTAACGACACGCCATATGGCCTGTCAGGCTATGTGTCGTCCGGAAATCTCGATCGGGCACGCAAAGTAGCGTCGCGCCTGCGCACGGGCATGGTCCATATCAACGGCGCGCACGGCAATACGATGGCGCCTTTCGGTGGCTACAAACAATCGGGCAACGGCAGGGAATGGGGCGCTTACGGAATGGAAGAATACCTCGAAGTAAAGTCGATATACGGCTACGAGGCCAAAAGCTAGATGAGAAGAACCCTCCTGATCCTGGGCGCGCTCGCCGCTCTGCATCTCTATGCGTGCGCAGGGGACTCGGCATTCCCCCTGGCGACGGGCAAAGGCACCGTCCGCGCGATCAACGCGATCACCACATCGCCGGCGATTACCTTCCTGATCGAGGAGCGGCAGGTAGGCACGGCAGGTTATAAAGGCGCTACCGGGTCACAGGAATACGACGACCTCGAATATACGTTCAACTTCGAGGTGAATATTCCCATAACCGGCCGCCGGCGTATCGCCAGCCAATTTCTCGACGTCGTCGCCGATAAGGATTACACGTTTGTCATCAGCGGTACTCTTGCGAACGCCACTGTTACGTTATGGGAGGGCGATACGCGGCAGTGGGAAGAGACTGATACCGTCTTCGAGGCACGTTTCGGACACGCGGCCGCGGCGCTTGGGCCTGTCGACGTCTATTTTGCGCCTGAGGGCACGGCTCCCCTGCTCGGTGAGCAGATCGGCACACTGTCGTTGGGCGAGATACTCCCCGCAGCAGACTATGCTGAAGGAATCTATGTCGTTACGTACACAGCTCCCGGCGATCCGTTGAATGTCTTGTTCACATCAGATCCTGTCGCTCGCGGCGCGCGGGATTCATCGATCGTCACGCTGTTCGATGCCGACGCAAATGATCTGGCGCCCGTCTCCGTATGGTCGTTCAATGCTGCCGGAGCGGCTGCCAGGCTGACCGATGCGGGTTTTCCTCCAACGCTGCGGTTTTTCAACGCATCGACGGCACTCGGTACAGCAGATATCTATAATGATGAAGATCTGCTGACGGCGCTGGTTATGAATCATGCTTTCGGCGATATAACCGGTGATATCGAGGTCAGCACCGGCACGAATTCGCTGACCTATACGGCGCCGGGCAACACCGGCAGTATCCTGTTCGAGAATGACGTCACGGTGCCGGCGGGCACGCGCGGTAATTACTACGTTGTCGGCGAAACCGGCGCGCTGAGCGCTATCACACACTTGCCGGATCGACGTTCGGTCGAGACCATTTCCAAGTTCAGCTTTATGCACGCCGCTACGAATCATCCAAGCGTCGATGTCTATATCGTGGAGGCGGACGCCGACATCGCTGAAATAAATCCGTCGGTCTTCAGTGTGCCCGTCGGCCTTGCGCCGCTGCAGACAGAACTTGTGGAAGGCAGCTTTGATCTTTACGTGACAACGGCCGGTGAGAAGACGGTCATCACCGGGCCCGTGCGACTCGACACGACGCTCGGCGGCGTTATAGACATTATTATGCTGGACACTGTCGATCCCGCGACGGCGGACATCGTTTTTATTCCGCTCCCCTGAGCGGCCGCCGTATCAGGCACGCGCCAGGTCGGCCTCGCGCGCCCGCTCGTGCACTTTCGTTAACGCGCTTCGTAAATCATTCGCCGCAAGTTCCGGCGACAGCGCCAGCATCCCCTCGATACGTCGCCTCAGCCGTGCGTAAGCAATATCGAATGCCGCTTGTCGTGCCTCGTGATCATCGTAGTATGCCGGATCGGGAATGCCCCAGTGCACCGTGATCGGGGCGCCGTTCCAGACAGGACACGACTCAGCGGCCGCGCTGTCGCATACTGTGATGACGATATCGATCCTGGGCGCCGCGTCACCGCTGAATTGATCCCAGGATTTCGAAGCCAGGCCATCGACGCTGTGTCCAGCCGCGACAAGTTTTTGCAACGCCCCTGGATTGACCTGTCCGGTGGGATAGCTGCCGGCACTGTAGGCCGTGTACCTTCCCTCGCCAAGCTCATTCAGCAAAACCTCGGCAAGAATACTGCGCGCCGAATTGCCCGTGCACAGGAAGAGGACGTTCATCACAGCGGCACCGTAGCACCGCAACAGGGAATTACAAGCGCCGGTAGGAGGCCGCCATCCCGGCGATCGGTCGGAGGCTGCCGTGCGGGCGATCGGTGGGAGGCGCCATGCGGGCGATTGGTGGGAGGCCGCCATGCGGGCGATTGGTGGGAGGCCGCCATGCGGGCGATTGGTGGGAGGCCGCCATGCGGGCGATTGGTGGGAGGCTGCCATGCGGGCGATTGGTGGGAGGCCGCCATGCGGGCGATTGGTGGGAGGCCGCCATGCGGGCGAATTTCACCGCTCTCACCAGATTCACAACTTGTTGTAAACCCATCGCAAAGACAGCATCGCCAGGATGGCTTCCAGGGGCTCAGCGCAACTTAGAAAAGGCCGATTCAGTGAAGCAAACAGAATCTATCACGTAACGGCCGTAACACAGCGCCGCGAAACTGTATTCCTGGCTCTGCAGAATGCTCGCATTCTGATCAATGCGATGCGGGCCGAACAGAAATCGGGTCATGTAACTACACTTGCGTTCGTGGTGATGCCGGATCATTTGCACTGGCTGCTTCTTTTGCCGTCAGGAAAAGAACTGTCCACCTGCGTTGGCCGAGTGAAATCCCGGTCGGCCCGCTTGATCAATCGTGCATCGGCCAGGCGTGGCAGACTATGGCAGGACGGTTTCCACGACCATGCCATACGCGCAGAGGAAGACATAGTCCACGTAGCGCGTTATATCGTTGCCAATCCCCTCAGGGCAGGTCTGGTAAGGAGTTTAGGTCGGTACCCGTTTTGGGATGCTGTCTGGCTGTGAACCGTTGGCGGGTCGCTGGCATGGCCGCCTCCTACAGGGTAGCGGGCCGTTGGCTGGTCGCCGGCATGGCCGCCTCCTACAGGGTAGCGGGCCGTTGGCGGGTCGCCGGCATGGCCGCCTCCTAAAGGGTAACGGGCCATTGGCGGGTCGCCATGCGGGCGATTGGTGGGAGGCCGCCATGCGGGCGATTGGTGGGAGGCCATTGGCGGGTCGCCGGCATGGCCGCCTCCTACAAACCCGCTACGAAGCGGTCGCGGCTTCGATATAGGCAGAGCGGTCGTTCGCGGCGTCTTCCGGAGAGATCGACTTCGCGTTGTACATCGCCTGGTCGGCAACGCTGATCAGGTGCCAGAGCTCTTCGCCATGTTTGGGCATCAGGGCGATGCCGACGCTGGCTGTGCACTGAATCTCCTGGCCCTGGATGATGTAGGCCTCCGATGCGGTCTGCATGAGCCGCTCTGCGACGTGCTTGGCGTCTGCGATCTCGACGCCCGGCAATACGATCGCAAACTCATCACCACCGAGGCGTCCCAGTACGTCTTCGGGGCGCAAACAAAATTCGAGCCGGTGGCCGAACGCCTTGAGCAGCGCATCGCCCGCATGATGGCCGAAGCGATCGTTGATGGTCTTGAATTGATTCAGGTCCAGATAAAGCACGGCGCCCTTGTCATAACCGCGTATGCACTTGGCGCCCTCCTTCTCGAATCCTCGACGATTGAGCACGCCGGTCAACGGGTCGCGAAGCGCGTCGGCGAGCATCTTGTCTTCGTTGCGCTTGCGCTGCGTGATGTCGATCAGCGTCACCGAGATGTCTTCGCCCACTGGTTCACCGACGATGCGTATCCAGCTTTTGCCGTCCTCGGTTTCGGACGACGCCTCAAAACTGACCGTCGTCCAGTCCTCGGGGTTGCGGTCAAAATGGCTGATCAGCCGATCTGGCTCCAGTTGCGAGAGCTTGTCGAGTGGCATGCCGACCAGGGTTCCGGAACCGCTGTCCAGGTATGATTCGGCCGCGCGGTTCGCGAATATGCAGCGATACCGAAGTTGCCTGTCGTTGGCGTCCCGCGCGAAGCGCAGGATGCCGTTCGACGACGTCTCGATCAGTGTGCGAATCAGGTGCTCGTTGTCTGCGAGTCTATCGAGCGCGTTGCGGCGCTCGGTGACGTCGCGGCAGACGACCACCATGCCGAGTTTCTGACCTCTCGGACCCAGCAACGGCCGGACGCTGAGCTCGTAGACGTTGTCGTTGTCGAGCCGCAGTGTCTGAGTCAGATCGAGCTCGTTGGCCTTCTTTAACAGCGACCGCGCCTTCGGAAAGTCCTCCCAAAGCCGGGCGCCGAGCAATTCCTTCTCAGTTGCATTCAGGAATTTCTGCGCGCTGCGGTTGACACATACGATGGCTTCCGTTGAATCCAGCACAATGATCGGATCGCGAACATGATCGAACAGCATTTGATAACCAAATGGACTGAATTCATAAAAGCGCAGCGTCACGCTTGCATAGAAATACAATGGCAACAACAACACCAGCGCCGATGCCGTGACGGGAAAATCGGGTGGGCCGAGGCCCAGGTAGTTATTGCCCAGGCTTGCGGCGAATGGCAAAACGGCACAGATCAACAGCAGAATGACCGTGTTGCGATGCGCGGGTGCGATCGTCGGCAGCCGTCCCGCCAGCGCGACGACCGAATAGGCGAACAACCCGTAGGCGAATGGCGCGTGCACGCGGTTGAACCAGTAATGGTCCGTGGAACTCGTGAAGCGTATGCCTGAGTCTGTTTCCGCGACCGCCCAGATGATGTTATGCATCGAATTGGTCAGCGCAAGAACGGTTGTCGCGATCGGGATGATCGACAGCATCGCGATGACCATCGGGTGCGGCGGGCCAGCGGTGTATTCGCGATAGACGACGTAGAACGCGATCGGAATGAAGCCGGCCGAGCAGTAACTGAGCACCCGGCCGATACCGTAGATGTTCAGGTCCTGAGTGCCGTAAGAGAACGCCGTACCGGCAACGAGCACGCCGATCAGGAACAGGAAGAATCCGATAACGCTGTTGGAATGCTGTGGCGACGAGCGCGTAACCCGAATCGCCAGACCGAGATACAGCACGGCCGCGACAGCAAAAACTGCGCGCAACCAGGATTCGGGCGACTCGGGCATCAGGTCGCTCCGCGCGCAATGATGTCAGTTTGGCATAACATCCGGCCATGCTAGCCGGACCCCGCGCGACATAATGCGGCACAGGTCGCATTCCTGAGAGATTTCAATGGGGTAGAAGCGCTTCCTACCAGCCCGCGCAGGTGTCCGCGATCAGCATATCGACGACGGCCACGGCGGCGTCCTCGTCGCTGGCTCCGGCTTCCCGCTCACGCTCAAAAACATCCTGTTGTCGGTGTGCGCTTGTGCCGCGCGCCAGGATGTCGCGGGTCGATTCAACCTCCGCCGTGCAGCCGAGCGCTTCGGCATCTTCGGCGACGAGTTCGAGGATCTCCTCGAGCAACGTCGCGAATGGCACAACGACGCCCTTGGCCAGGTCAATCAGACCCTCGTCGAAGCTGTAACGCATGGCGCGCCAGCGGTTCTCCCGAATCAACATCGGCGTGTAGATACGCCAGCGTTGATTGTTTCTTCTGAGCCGGTACAGCATGCGCAGAATGCATACGAGCGTCGCCGCGAGTGCGATCGAATCGTCGAGGCGCGTGCAGACATCCATGACGCGCGTTTCGAGCGTCGGATAGCGCGCGCTCGGCCGCAGATCCCACCAGATCCTCGTCGAGTCCTCGATGATTCCCGCATCGACGAGGATATCCACATGCCGGATGTATTCGGCATAGCTTGCGAAGCGTTCGGGAAGGCCGGTACGCGGCAATGCGTCAAATACGGTCAGGCGATAGCTCTTCAGCCCTGTGTCGCGGCCTTCCCAGAACGGCGACGAACACGACAAAGCCAGGAGGTGCGGCAGGAAATATGACATCTGGTTCATCAGATCGATGCGCAGCTCGTCATGGTTGATGCCGACGTGGACGTGCATGCCGCAGATCAGCAGCCGCCGGGCGGCGGCCTGCATCTCCAGCGTCAGCGCCTCATAGCGATCTTTGCGAGTCTGCTTTTGATCCACCCAACTGCTGAACGGATGCGTCGACGATGCGATCGGCGCCAGGCCATGATTGTCGGCCACTTCGACAATGATATTGCGCAGCCTGATAAGATCTTCGCGCGCTTCCTGTACGTTGTTACACACCTTGGTGCCGATTTCGATCTGCGACCGCAGCAGTTCCGAAGTGACCTGACCGCCGCAGCGCTCCTCGCACTCTTTCATCAGGCTTTCAGGCGGATCGATGATCAGCGCTCGTGTCTCGCGATCAACGAGCAGGTATTCTTCTTCGACGCCAATGGTGAATGGCGGTTCCGGATTATTCATCGTAACTCCCCTGGTCCCCGGATTTCTTTGTCGATCTACGCCGTTATGCGTGCATCGCGCAGTCCGATTCGTTCCGGTATCGATTCGATGATGTTGTGCAAGACCGCCGCGATTTCGTCGACGCCGGCGATATCGTCAACGAGATCCTGCCGAACCTCGATGCCGACATGCGGCAGGCCGATCTCTTCCGCGTGATGGTCAATCGTAAAATCCTGCGGCGCTTTGCCAGAGTACGGCTCATTGTCGCCGGTCATGTAGCCGGCTGCGCGAAACTCTTCGATAAAGATATCCGACAGGCGTTGGTCCTTGTCCCACAGCACACCTACTTCCCAGAGACGTGACACGCCATCGAGCACGGGCGTGAAAGTGTGTATCGAGATGAAGGCCGGTGGTGGACCGACCGCTTTGAGTCGTGCGATCTGCTGATCGATCGCGTGGTGATACGGCCAGTAGATGGCATCGGCGCGGCGGTCTTTTTCCGCCTGCGTGAGGTTGCGGTTACCGGGCACGAGGATGCCGTCACCATACTCGAGGAACGCACTGGGACCCAGGAGTCGCCGGTTGCAGTCGACGATGAGTCGCGAGTATTGCGCCAGCACCGCGGTGACGCCAAGACTCTTGGCCACGCTTTCGGTCAGTGAGCCTGCGCCAATGTCGATGGCCAGATGACAGCGTCTCGCAAACGGGTCGAGACCCATATCGCCGACGGCGGCCGGGAAACGGCAGCTTGCATGATCGCAGACCAGCAGTATCGGGGCTTCGGAGAGCGGATTGAGCACATAAAACGGCGACGGCTCGTCGGCTGACAGCAACGGGATATTCGGATCATTTTCAGCGCCATCCGACATGAATCAATGAGTTAGAGTTATTTGCCGATCAGTGTACCCCATCAGGCCCGGAGTTCCGAGAAGCGGTTGCCGCCCCAGGGCTCGAAAGACCGCACCGAGGTCGGGCGGGCGATGTAATACCCCTGTGCAAACTCGATGCCGAGCGCGCCCAGTTTCTCCAGCACCTGCTTGGTTTCGACCCGTTCGGCGATTGTTGCGATACCCATCGCATGGCCCACCTCGCGAATCGCTTTGACCATGCTTTCGTCGACGCTGTCGTTGGCAACATTGCTAATGAACTGCCCATCGATCTTGAGGTAGTCGACAGGCAGGTTCTTGAGATACGTAAACGACGACAGCCCGCTGCCGAAATCGTCGAGTGAGAACTTGCAGCCGAGCGCTTTGAGCGTCTGCATGAAATGTACGACGCGTGTGAGATTCGAGATCGCCGCAGTTTCCGTGATCTCGAAACAGACCGCTCCCTTCGGCAATTTCTGCTTCTCGAGCTCCTCGATCAGATCGCCAAGGAAACGGTCCTCGCTTAATGACGTGCCCGATAAATTGATCGCAATCGTATAACGCGCTTCGCCGTCGGTATCGCGATCCGCGAGCTTCGACAATGCCTCTTTGACCACCCAGCGATCGAGCGTCGACATCAGGTTGTAGCGTTCGGCAGCCGGTATGAACTGATCGGGGCTGACCAGCTGACCATCCTGGTCACGCATGCGCAACAGCAACTCGTAGTGGCCACGCGCATTGCCATTCTGCTTGCCGATGCCGATGATCGGCTGGAAGAACAGTTCGAGACGATTGTCGTCGACGGCACTGCTGATACGCGACACCCACTTCATCTCTTCGTGGCGTAGCGATGCATCGCTGTCCCGGTAAAGGTGAACCTGGTTGCGGCCCATGTCCTTCGCCGAGTAGCAGGCGACGTCGGCCGAGCTCATGAGACTCGCAACGTCCTCGGTCTCGCTTGTGATCATGACGACACCGATCGAACACCGAATCGTCGTAAACGAATCCTGCCATTCGAAGCGGTAACCTTCGACAGCGCCGCGGATGGCCTCAGCCACCTCCATCGCGTCCTCCTCTGTGCAGCGTTCGAGCAGAACGCCGAACTCGTCGCCGCTCAGGCGTGCCAATACGTCGCTGGTGCGGATATTGACGTGCACGATCTCGGCGAGTTGCTTTAGCAGCGTATCACCGGCCGAATGGCCGAACGTGTCGTTGACGACTTTGAACTGGTCGAGGTCGAGATACAGCAGAGCATGCGTTGATTCGGCATCGCTTCGCAGAGCCTCGAGCGCCTTCACGAGACGGTTTTCGAATTCGCGACGATTGATCAGGTTGGTCAGCGCATCATGAGATGCCTGATAGCTGAGCTGGCGAAACAGGCGCGTTTCCTTGCTGATGTCATGGAATACCATGACCGACCCGATGATATTACCGATGCGATCGCGAATTGGTGCTGCCGTGTCCTGAACCGGGATCTCGTCGCTGTTCGCGTTAATCAGCACCGAATTTTCGTCGAGCGTGATGACGCGTCCTTCCCGGAGACAACGCATGACTGGATTGTCGACCGTCGCACGCGTGTGCTCGTTGACGATCGTCATGATGTCTATGATCGGCTTGCCACACGCATTACGCATGTCCCAGCCCGTGAGATCCTGAGCAACCGGGTTGATGTAGTCGACACATCCGTCTCTATCGGTCGTAATCACGCCGTCACCGATCGATTGCAGCGTTACCTGGGCGCGTTCTTTTTCTTCAAAGACGCGCGTCTCGGCGCGCTTGCGATCGGTGATATCGGTGATCGTGCCCTCGTGGGCGATAACATTGCCGTCGTCATCGCACACCGCGCGCGAGTTCTCGAGGACGACGATCTCGCGACCATCCTTGCGCCGCAGCCGGTACTCGAAATTCTTGACGAAACCCTGCGCCTCGAGCCGCGCGAAAACACGCTCGCGATCGATCGGGTTAACGTACAGCAGCGTCGTCTTGCCGATGGCCTTGAGTTCCTCCACGCTCTCGTAGCCCAGCATTTCGACGAGCGCGGGATTCGCTGTGATAAGTTCGCCTTCACGGGTGACGATGTAGACACCATCGACGACGTTCTCGAAAAGCCCGCGATAACGCATCTCGGAGCTCCGCAGCCGATCTTCGTCGAGCTGCCGCTTGATCGCGATGCCGGCCAGGCGCGCCATGCGGCCCAGTTTGTCGAGCTCATCGGTGCTGGGTCCGCGTGCTTCTTTGACGTACACGTCGAGCGTGCCGATCACGCCGCCACCATCACCCTCCAGGAGAAACGACCAGGCGGCTGCGATCTTGTGCTCGGCGGCTATCTCTCGATGCCGCAGCCATGCCGAATTGGTTCTGACGTCCACTGCGAAACTGTCCTTGCCGGCATGGACGGCCGCACCGCAGGTGATGCTGCCGGCCGCTACGGCGATGCGACCGAGTTTCAGCTTGAAGGCATCCGGCACGCTCGGCGCCTGCGCGATTCTGAGCGAGCGACGATCGTCGTCAAGCTCCATGACAGCAGCGCGAAAATCGTCATTGATACGTTCGACGCAACGACAGATCGCGCGCAGCGTCCGATCGTATGGCGTGCTGGCCGCGATCATCTCGAGGATCTTGTTCTGTGCAAAAGCGATATTCTCGTTGCGTTTGCGCTCAGAGATATCGGAAATCGATGCCCGTATCAGGCGGCGACTACTTGACGGCAGGCGGCTGAAGCGGACCTCGCACGGTATCTCGTTACCATCCGAATCCTTATGCAACCACTCGAAGGTTGGATGCCCTCCTTCAAGCGCCCTGTCGACGAAGCCGCGACGCACACCGAAAGACGGTAATCCGTCCGGCTGCATTTCGGGACTGATCTCCTTGGGACCAATCGTCAGCAGTCGGGTTCGCGACAAATTAAACAGTTTGCAGGCGTTCTCGTTAGCATCGACGAGGCGATTCTCATCGATATCGAGTACGACGATTGCCTCGGGTGCGTTCTCGACCAGCGCGCGATAGCGCTCCTCGTTTTCCTTGAGCGCCATCTGGGCTTTTTGCCGTCCGGTGACGTCGCGCAGGCTAATGACAAAAATTCTGCCTGCACCGACTTCGAGCTGGCTCGCATTGATCTCGGCGACAAATTTTTCACCGTTCGCGCGTACGGCATCAACCTCGCCGCTCTCGACTTTGATATGCGTTGCATCGAGATTCGACATGAACGGCGTCAGAAATCTTTCGACCGAGCGTTTTTTCGCATCGGGCAGGATGTGCTCGATCTTCGAGCCAATCAGCTGATCTCGGGTGAGTCCGAAATAGTTTGTGCAAACCTTGTTGCAATTGCAGACGATGCCGCTCTCGCTCACCGATAACAGGGCTTCGCTGACGCTGTCGAAAATGGCTTCAATCGGGGTCGTGCTGGTCAGCGACTGCGTGATCGTCGCTTCCATCTTGTCATAATGCTGGTCGATCAGTCTTAAGAGCTCGACGAAAGCCGGTTTCTCGATTAAGGACGATTCTTTCGCCCGTTTAATCTTGTCGCGGAGCTCCTTGTGCATCGGCCAGCCCGTTCAGTCCGTTGAGAACGATTTCCCGAGACTCACTCTAAAGTGACGATGCCCTCGCCGTCTGTGACACGACTCTTATTTTGAAATTTAATTTGGGAAATATTTCCCTTTTATAATCAACATATTATGAAAAAGAGCTGATGCTCTTTGACGTTGCCGGACGGGCAGTGGAGTGGATTGCACATAAGCGATGCGTCAGTCTTCTTGAGCGGGCAGTACTCGAATGAGCTCCCCGTTTTCGTCGGTCGTGACGATGCCGTCCTCAATCAGCTCGCGCGGTGCCTGCCCGACCTGGATCGGTACGGCCGTGACGCTCGAGAAAGAACCGCCGTCCATGTCGATCTCGGCAGCCACATTGAGATACAGACGTCCCTCGCGCAACGGGATGACTGAGACCTGTTGCGCAGCCCGCCCGCGGTTGCCCTCCGTCTTGCTCGTGGCGATCGCGACCTTATTCGGCTGCGACTCGGGAAATTGCAGGGCCGTCGCATCATTGACGCGATAGCTCACATCGAAAGACTGCGCCTCTAGAGAGGATTCGAACTGCAAGTCGATGGCAACAGGCTGACCAACGATCGGCTGGCCGATGATGCGATAGCTGATCTGAATCGGGCTTTGTGGTTTGCTCGTCGTCACGCCCGACTCACCGGGTTTCAAGCTGGTCCGGGATTCGGTCACAGAATCGTGTGTGCTCTCAACTGCTGCCGAATCAACGGGCGCCTCATCGGCACCGTTGCCGCAAGCACATAGCGCCACCGCGTACGCGGCGACCATGATGAGTCGATTAATTCTTGTCATGTTCCTACCTTGCAAAACACAGGCTAGATCGCCTGCATAGTGACATCAAAACAGATCTGGGTTTCAGATGGTCGTGGAAAGTCAGCAGGTGACTCGGAATCCGCGAAACGAAACTCTGTGATATCCATAACGTAAGTACCCGGACTCAACACATTCGTGTTTGCCACTTCCTGGTTAGGCTCGCAACTGAGCCCCTCCGGAAACGGCACGGCCGAAACGCCATTCCGCATGATTGTGATGTCCGGATCACTGTGCATGTGGATGTTCGGATCGGTATCCGGCGCCGTATTGCAATTGTATCCCGGCGGCGGTGTCGACGGCGGATTCACCGTATTGACTTCGATTCGATAACGAGCCGTGTTGGCGACATTGACTCGCAGATAGCGGTATTCAGAGAGTTTGTTGCCATGGCGTCGGTTATCGAACTGACTGTTCGAGCAGATTCTCAGAATCGAGCCATCGGCAGCAAAGTCCGTGTAGATCGGCATTACGTCGGGGGCGCCGCCAGCATCATTCGTCTCATTGTCACCCCATATGTTCAGGACGGAGGCATCGATTTGCTCATCACCTAGCTGTGCGTCGAGCAAATCCTTGCCGGTTTGATCCAGAATTGCGCGCAATTCAGCCGCAAACGAGAAAATCGTTGTGAACGCTGCCGTTGTCACCTGCTCGCCGACCATAATATTGTAAATGGGGTCAAAACCTATTGAGCCCGTATCGGTGCCCTCACTATTTATGTCCCATAGATCGTAGATCAATCGCACGACCGAGATCTCGTCGTACCAACCCTGACCACCGAAAGTGCCACTCTCCGCATTTATTCCGAAGCCTCCGGATGACCCGGCAGCGCCTGTATCGCAATAAAGCGGATTGTCGAGTGCCATCGCCGCCAGCGCCGTCGCCCAGCCTTCGCCGAAAGCAAGTCGGGCATCGAGACGATCACCAAGGGAATGGGTTCCGCCAATTGAATCGGATCGTGAGAAATTGTCTTCGAAATAGTGTCCCCACTCGTGGACGATGACGTGGTCATCGAATTCATCGGTGTCGTCGCTTGCATCACCGACCAAGAACAGCGAATCAATACCACTAGAGTAAAATGAGGCACCGAGTTCGCCGGCATCAATCTCGCAGGCCCGAATCAGTTCTGGTAATAGCAAACGACAGTCTGAATTAACAACATCTTTCGCCGTGTTTTCATCGCTCCAGAACGCATCGAGTGGTGGAAAAAACGCACCTGGATCGGTCGACTCGACGAATTTTGTCGCGGCATAAACCGCGTCGAGGATCGCGAATGGTGCGGCGGCGCGCGGACTGCCATAGCTGGATCCCGTCCAGCCGGTTTCGGCCGTCATGTTGAACTCTCTGGTGCTAAAGGAGCTCGTATCGAAGTCAGCGCTCTCAACGACATACAGAGGCCGGCTGCCGAGCGGCGGCGGACTGCCACTCGTGTCGACATTGTCCCGCACCTCGACGTCCCAGCGCGATGCTCCCGTCGTCTTCTTGAGTTCTGCGCGCACGCGCAATCGCACCAACGTATTGGCGTCAATATTGGGGAACGAGTAATCGCCGACGTTATCGGACACCGTCGCAGCGAGGACACCGCCGGTAGCTACGTCGATCAATTGCACGGTCGCGCCACGTATAGGGCGCACTTGCCGCTCATCGGCGTCAAAATTCAATCCTGGACACAAATTATTCCCAATTGCCGGATTCGGCGGCACGAATTCGTAGTTGACTTTGCCAAACACGGTGACCGTCGGAGACGGTTCCTCGACCGTGATGTCGATCGTGTCGGTCGTGTTCGCCGACCCGTCGCTGACGGTCAGTCGGAATGTCAGCACCTCAGGATTCCCCGCAGCGACATCGGGCGCCATGAAATCGGCTTGCGCAGAACCGGCGTTGTTCAGGGTGACCGTCGTGCCGGCCGTCTGCACCCACGCAAAGGTCAGCGCGTCACCGTTGGCGTCGCTGCCGCTGCCCGATAGATTGACGACGGTCAGCTCGCTCACGGTCTGATCGGCGCCCGCATTGGCCGTTGGCGGCGTGTTGCCACCACCACCTCCATTGCCCCCATCACCACCACAGGCGGCCAATAGCAGTAACGTCGCCACGATCGACGCATTACGCCGTGTCGCTGCCGAGCTTGGCCTCGCGGCCCCAGACTGATTCACAGGTTGGTGCATCTCATGTGCCCAGGCGCTCACCGCCCCTCCGGTACTTGCCATGATAACGACGCAAGCTGAACGGCGGTATAACCTCGAGCGTAGTTTTGGCGACAATTTCAGACGCCGGTCTCACATAATATTGTGAGATACAAGTCCGAATTCTCCCTATCAGTATTGATAAACTTTGTCTCCCCGACCAGCGCCGGGTTCACAATACCAGTCTGAGTCGTTAGCTTGAGCGTAAAACCTATGGCAAACAAAAAGATACTCGTGACCGGTGGTGCCGGCTATATCGGCAGCCACGTCGTACGCCAGCTGGGCGAGGCCGGCGAGGCGGTCGTTTCGCTCGATAATCTGTCGACCGGCTTCGAGGCGGCCGTCACGGCTGGTGATCTCGTCATCGGTGATACCGGCGACGCAGACCTGCTCGATAGCATCTTCGCCGATCACGATATCGACACCGTGATGCATTTTGCCGCTTGCACCATCGTGCCCGAGTCGATGACCGATCCGCTCAAGTACTACGGCAACAACACGGCCAGCAGCCGCACGCTCCTCGAGCGCGCGCACGCACACGGCGTCAGGCACGTGGTGTTCTCATCCACCGCGGCCGTGTACGGCGTCCCCGCGGACGGCAAGGCTGCCGAAACAACGCCGACGCGACCCATAAACCCGTATGGCAGCTCCAAGCTCATGACCGAGTGGATGCTGCGCGACTTAAGCATGGCCGGCGGGCCAAGCTTTGTATCGCTGCGCTATTTCAATGTCGCAGGCTGCGAACCGACCGTCACGATCGGCCAGTCGACGCCCAATGCGACGCTGCTTGTCAAAGTGGCGTGCGAGGCCGCCGTCGGCAGTCGCCCGGGCGTGTCGATCTACGGTACCGACTACCCGACACCGGACGGCACCGGCGTGCGCGACTATATCCATGTCGAGGATCTCGCGACGGCGCATGTCGATGCGCTCAATTACCTGCGCGATGGGGGCAAATCGGCGACGCTGAACTGCGGTTACGGGCACGGCTACAGCGTTCGCGACGTGCTCGCCGCCGTCGAGCGCGCCAGCGGCGAAGCGCTGAACATCACGGAAAAACCGCGCCGGCCCGGCGACCCGCCCGAGCTCGTCGCCGTCGCGAAGAAGATAAAAAAGGTCCTCGGCTGGACGCCGCAGTTCGACGATCTCGATACAATCGTGCGCACGAGCCTCGAGTGGGAGCGCAAGATCGCCGCACAGGACCCGAGCGCGTACTGGGCTGCCTGACACGGAACCCGGCACCGCCAGTGCTACACTGCCACCATGAAATTTCCCCGCCCACGATCGCTTAACGGCCTGATTCTCGTAGGCTTTGGGCTCGTCGCACTGCCGCTCCTCTTAGCCGTACTGTGGGCGCTCTTCAATCTCGATCGACTCGCCAAGCAAAGTGAGCAGCTGGTCTTCACGGGCGTCGCCGCGGCGGAGAACAACAGGCTGCTGACCGAACAGGTTGGCTCGCTCGAGCGCGTCGCGCGCCAGTACCAGGTGCTGCGCAATACCGACAGCCTGCAGCTGCTGCGCCAGGACCTCGAAACGGTCGAAGCACGGCTCGGCGAGATGGCGCCGTTGACCGAACTCGCCGGCGCAACTCCGCTCGCGGCATCGATCGGCAGGGGCGCACGGCGCATTGTCGTCACGCTGGAACACGACAATCTGACGAACGCCGAAGCACAGACGGCGATCAGCGAATTCGCGCCGCTCAGACGGCGCGTGACCGAACTCACCACGATCCTGACGGCGTATATCGACACGAGGCTCGGTGAATTGCAGGAAAGCACGCGTCGGGCACAGCGGATTTCAGCCTGGCAGGTGGCGGCACTCGTGCCCGGCACGCTGATCCTCGTGTTGTTCTTTACGCTGCTCGTCGCCAGACCGATCCGGCAGCTCGACTCGGCGATCGGTCAGCTCGGCGAGAGTGGTTTCGCGAAACCGATCGAGGTCAAAGGGCCGACCGATCTCGAGCGACTCGGCCGCCAGCTCGAATGGCTGCGCGTGCGCCTGCTCGAGCTCGCGCAGGAAAAGAACAAGTTTCTGCGGCACATGTCGCACGAACTCAAGACCCCGCTCGCGAACATTCGCGAAGGCACCGAGTTGCTGCTGGACGGCACCGTGGGCGAACTCGAGAAGCCGCAGCGCGAGGTCACCGACATCCTGCGCACCAACGGACTCAAGCTGCAACAGCTGATCGAGAATCTATTGAGTTTCTCGGCCTGGCAAACCAAGTCCGAGGTGCTGACGCTGAGCGACTTTCCGATCCGCGCGCAGGTGATCGCGATCGCCAAGGCGCAGCGCCTGGCGCTCAAAGCGGCAAATATCCAGCTGCGCCTCGAAGTAGAGGACATAATTGTGAACGCGGATCGCGACAAGATTCGTACCGTCCTTGATAATTTGCTGTCAAACGCGATCAAGTTCACGCCCAAAGGCGGCTTTATCACGATTCGTGCGAGCCGCACGCCCTCGAGTTTCGTGCTCGAGTTTGGCGATACGGGACCGGGTATTCCCGAGGAAGAAAGCCCGCGAATTTTTGAGGCGTTCTTCCAGGGTCGCCGCGAACAGGGCGGCCAGGTTGCCGGCACGGGGATTGGATTATCGGTCGTGCTCGAATGCATCCAGGCCCACGGTGGCTCGGTGGAGCTGGTCGACTCGAACGAATTTACGGGGGCGCATTTCCGCATCGATATTCCGCAGAAACGCGTCGCAGCACAGCAGAAGATGGCAGCTAATGCGTAGGGATCGTCTGACAACGCGCGCGAGGCAAGCCGCAGTCACGGCGCTGCTCGTGTCGCTCGTGGGCGGCTGTGCGCAGACGAAAAGCTGGATGGACAGCCTGCGCAAATCACCGCCGTCGTCGGGCGAGGCCGTGATCCTCGGCGCGCCCGATGCCGAGCAGTACCTGAACGAGCTCTACAACCTGGCCGCCGGCGACCCGGCGACGCAAGCCGAAATCTATGCCGATGCCGAGTCGCAAGCGAAGCTGACGCCAGGCCCGCAGACGAACCTGCGTTATGCGCTCGTGCTTGCGACACCGGGCCACCCCGAGTCCGATCCGCAGCAGGCACAGGGCCTGTTGCGCGAGATTCTGGCGCAGTCCGAGCTCATGACGCCGGCCGAGATTTCGCTCGCGACGATACACCTGAAGGCTACCGAAGAGCTGATCGTGCGCGATGCCGAAACACGGCGCCTGCGCGCGTCGACGTCGCGGGCGGCAGAAACCCAGGAAGCCGCGATCAACCAGCGTCTCGCCACTGTCGAGGCCGAGAACCGGCGCCTGCGCCGTGAGCTCGAGGACGCCGAGCAGAAGCTCGAGGCCATCACGACGATCGAGCGCTCGATCAGGGCACAGGACCCGTGAGTCATTATGGTGAGCGGCCGCCATGCGGGCGATCAGTGGGAGGCCGCCATGCGGGCGATCAGTGGGAAGCCGCCATGCGGGCGATCAGTGGGAAGCCGCCACAATTGTTGCCGACTTAACTGAATCACACTAACCTTCACGCATGTCAGCCTCCAAACCCCAGTCGAAAGGCAAGATCCTGCTCGTCGATGACGACCCGGGACTGCTGCGCCTGCTCAGTATCCGGCTACGTGCCGAGGGCTACGATGTAGAGGCGGTTGAGAGCGCGCACAAAGCGCTGTCTACGCTGAATCGCTTCAGCCCCGACCTCGTCATCACCGACTTGCGCATGGACAAGATGGACGGCATCGAACTCCTGAAGGAGCTGCAGACGCGCTCGCCCGGTCTGCGCGTTGTGCTGATCACGGCACACGGCACGATCCCCGATGCGGTTATCGCGACGCAGAGCGGCGCGTTTGGCTTTTTGACCAAGCCGATCGACAAGGACGAGCTCATGGTCACGGTCGAGAAAGCGCTCAGGGTGTCGGGCTCGGCCGATGTCGAGGAAAGCTGGGCGGCCGACATCATTACGCGCAACCAGGGCATGAAGGAGGTCCTGCAGCAGGCGAAGATGGTGGCGGCGACCGATGCCCGGGTGCTGATCACGGGCGAGAGCGGCACCGGCAAGGAGCTGCTCGCGAAAGCGATCCACAATGCGAGCCCGCGCCATGACAGGCCGTTTACTGCGATTAACTGCAGTGCGATGGCCGAGAATCTGCTCGAGTCAGAACTGTTCGGGCACGAAAAAGGCGCATTTACGGGCGCGACACGCACCCACAAGGGCCTGTTCCAGGCGGCCGAGGGCGGCACGCTGCTATTGGACGAGATCGGCGATATGCCGATGCGGTTGCAGGTCAAACTGCTGCGCGTGCTGCAGGAGAACCAGGTGCGCCCGGTGGGCAGTACGGAGGCGATCACGGTCGACGTGCGCGTGATCTCGGCGACGCACCGCGATCTGCAGGAGCTGTTGCGGGAGGGACGCTTTCGCGAAGACCTGTACTACCGCCTGAACGTCGTCAACATCAAGCTGCCGACGCTCGACGAGCGCCGCGAGGATATCCCGCTGCTCGTTGCCAACTTCCTGCAGCTCATTGCGAAAGAAGCGGACCAGGAGCGCAAGGTGTATGCCCCCGAAGCCGTCGAGATGCTCGTGACGTCCGAGTGGCCCGGCAATATTCGCCAGCTGTATAACGTCGTCAGACAGAATGTCGCGCTGTCGCGCTCACCCGTCATCAGCGCCGAGCTCGTGCAGCAGTCATTGGGAGAGCATGGCGGAAAACTCGCCTCGTTCAGCGACGCGCGCGACGAGTTCACGCGCAATTACCTGTCACAGATTCTGCAGATCACGATGGGCAACGTCAGCCAGGCGGCACGACTTGCAAAACGCAACCGCACCGACTTCTACAAGCTGCTCGCGCGTCACGATCTGAATCCCGACGAATTCAAGACCCGCTAACCGGGGACAATCCTGATTTTTGCAAAAATCAGGATTGTCCCCAGTTAACCTATTCGCCGCCCTGCGCTACCTTCTTCGTATAACGCTCGGCCGACATCCCGTATTTGTGCATCAGGTCATAAAGCGTCGGGCGCGTGATGCCGAGCAGCTCGGCGGCCTTCGAGATGTTGCCGAAGCACCTGGTCAGGGCGACACGTATCGCTTTGGATTCGGCATTGCACCTGACTTCGCGCAGATTCAGTGACTCCTCTTCCGTGTCGCCTGGTGTCAGACCGAGATCGGCTGCGGTGACAAATCTGCCGTCGGCCATGATGACTGCTCCTTTTATTTTATTTTCGAGTTCGCGGACATTGCCGGGCCAGGTGTAGGATTCGATGGCTCGCACGGCATCGTCAGAAAACCCGTTCAATGCCTTGCCTTGCTGTTGGTTGTATCTCTGCAAGAGCGTGCGCGCGAGTAATATGCGGCCCTCTTCGCGGTCACGATACGGCGGAATGTTGATCGTGATTTCTGAGACGCGGTAATAGAGATCCTCGCGGAAGACGCCTTGCTTGATCAGCTCCTCGGGAATCTGATTCGTGGCACAGACGACGCGCACGTCGACCGAAATCTCCTCGCGTCCGCCGACGCGCTCAATGACGCGTTCCTGCAGGAAGCGCAACATCTTCGCCTGCAGTGCGAGCGGCATGTCGCCGATCTCATCGAGGAACAACGTGCCGCCGTCCGCAATTTCGATTTTGCCGAGGGTTTGTTTGTGTGCGCCGGTAAACGCACCTTTCTCGTGACCAAAAAGTTCGGACTCGAGCAGGTTCTCAGGGATCGCGGCGCAGTTGATCGCGACGAAGTTGTGTTCGGCACGCGGACTCAGGCGATGCAGCGCGCGTGCGAGCAGCTCCTTACCCGTGCCGCTCTCGCCAAGCAGCAATGCCGTCACGTCGGTCGGCGCGACTTTTTCGATCATGCGGCAGACGGCGAGCATGCCCTCGCTTGCGGCGACGATACCGTCGAGCGGTGACGCGCCAATCTGGCTTTGCAGGCGGCGGTTCTCGGCTTCGAGTTCGGAGATGTTGAATGCGCGATCGACGAGCAGCTTGAGCGTGTCAGTGTCGACAGGCTTCTCGTAAAAGTCGTAAGCGCCCTGTGCAACGGCCGTTAATGCATTCTCCTGCTCGCCATTACCGGTGACGACGATAATCTTGGTGTGCGGTGCGAGTTTCAGAATTTCGCCGAGTGTCGCGAGACCCTCCTCGACGCCCTCGGGTTTGGGCGGCAAACCCAGGTCTTGCAGGACGACCGTCGGTTCGTGACGGCGCAGTTCGACGATCGCCGACTCGCGATCCTCCGCCGTGCAAACATCGTAGCCCTCGAAGCACCACTTGAGCTGGTTCAGGAGCCCGGGGTCATCTTCGACGATCAGTAGTTTGCGGCTGTTTCCGTTCATGCAGACCTATTATTGTGGCCGCCGGGCCGTGGGAGTTGGCCACGCCGGCGACAGAGGCGCCATGGTGCCATGAAGGGCCCTGACATGGGAGGGTTGCGGTCACAGCGACTGGTGTGACGGGTGTTGCATTGTCCTGCGGGCATCCGCCATGGGAGACGGCAATGCGGGCGATTGTGGGTGTCCGCCGTGGGAGGCGGCCATGCCGGCGACAATCGCCCGCATGGCCGCCTCCCATGGTGAACAAACGCATGGCTCCTCTCGCAACCGACATAATACGTACTTTCCGCAGTTGCGAATCATTCGCATTTGCATTAACCTCTGCGCATACTGAGAAACAAGCACTTAGGGACAATGGACATGCACCGCAAACCTGCCGGCAGCGCCTGCCTCAGCGCGGCTTTGCTGCTCGTGGCAACCGCAGCGGCGGCACAGGATGCCGACTCGCGGCAGAGAAACGAACCGATCGATACGGTCACGATTATCGGCCACAAAACCAGCGTGGCGGACATCCCCGGCTCGGCCCACGTGATCGACAGCGACGCCCTCGACGTCTTCAACGAAACGGACATCCTGCGTGTGCTGCGCACCGTACCGGGCGTGTACGTGCAGGAAGAAGAAGGCTTCGGTTTACGACCCAATATCGGCATCCGCGGCTCGGGCCTCGATCGCAGTGCACGCATCGCGCTTTTGGAAGACGGTGTGTTGATTGCACCGGCGCCCTACTCCGCGCCATCGGCGTATTACTTCCCGACGCAGCGACGCATGCACTCGCTGGAGATCCTCAAGGGACCCGCAGCCGTCGTCATCGGTCCGCGCACGACGGGCGGCGCGATCAACATGATCTCGACGCCGATACCGGACGACACGGGCGGCACGATCGACGTTCGTATCGGCAAACACAACGCGAGCGATGCGCACCTCAATTTTGGTAGCCACGGCCAACGCGTCTCGTGGCTGCTGGAGACCGTGCAAAGTTCGAGCGACGGCTTCAAGCACATCGACGGTCCCGTCGGTGGCGATACGGGATACGAACTCAAAGACTACGTGGCGAAACTACAGATCGACAGCGATCCGGCGGCGGCGTTGTACCAGAGCCTGCGCTTCAAGGCCGGCTACACCGATCAGACCTCGGATGAAACCTACCTGGGGCTGACCGACGCGGACTTCGCTGCAGATGCGAACATGCGTTACGCCGCATCCGCGGGCGACGTGTTCGTGAGCGAACACGAGCAGTACCAGCTGAGTTACGTGTTCGATCCCGAGAGCAACTGGCGTGGTGAGGTCACGGCGTATCGCAACGACTTTCGGCGCAACTGGTACAAGCTGCAGTCGGTGGGCGGTGCCAGCATTAGCAGTGTGCTCGATGATCCCGAGATGTTTGCGACCGAGCTTGCCTGGCTCAAGGGCGACACGAGCCCCAACGACGCGATCACGAAGCGCGCGAATAACCGCAGTTACTACTCGCAGGGCGTTCAAGCCAGGCTCGAGTGGGACTTCGGCTTCGGCGACACCGAGATCGCGCTGACGACTGGTCTTCGTCTCCACGAAGACGAAGAAGACCGTTTTCAGCACCAGGACGGCTATCGCATGCAAGAGGGCGTCCTCGTGCTGACGACTGCGGCTGCGCCGGGTTCGAACACCAACCGCGTGTCGAGCGCCGACGTGACCGCGCTGTTTGTCGATACCGAGATCCGCAAGGGCAAGTGGATCCTGACGCCGGGCGTACGCTTCGAAGAGGTCGACCTCGAGCGGCTCGATTTCTCCACATCCGACCCGACCCGCAGCAACGGCCCCACACGCGTGCGCGAAAACTCGGTCTCGACCGTGATCCCGGGCATGGGCGCGCTGTACAGGCTGAGCCCGTCGTGGCGGCTGCTCGCCGGCGTGCACAAAGGCTACAACCCACCCGCGCCGGGCAGCTCCGCCAGTGAAGAGACCAGCCTCAACGTCGAATTCGGGGCTCGCTATGACGATAACCGACTGCGTTTCGAATCGATTTACTTCGTCAACGATTACGACAACCTCGTCGGCACGGTCACGGAATCGACGGGTGGTGGTGGCGAGATCGGCGATCAGTTCGACGGCGGCGAAGTCACCGTCAGCGGCCTCGAGCTCAGCGCTGCTTACGAATGGAACCTCGGCCACATCCGTGTGCCGGTTGATGTCGAATATACTTGGACGACCGAGGCCGAATTCGAGAACGCATTCGACAGCGGCTTCGATCCCTGGGGCACGGTCGAGGTCGGCGACGAGTTGCCGTACATACCGGAGCACCAGCTGCGGGCATCGGCAGGCCTCGCGAACAACACCTGGCGCGTTAACCTCGCCGCCAATTACATCGGCAGGCTGCGCACGATGGCCGGACAGGGCGCGTTCGTGTCGGCTGAGTCAACCGACTCGCACGTAGTCTGGGACGTGGTTGCTGCCTGGCAGTTCACGCCGAAGCTTTCGACTTACATCAAGATCGACAACCTGTTCGACGAGACCTACATCGCGGCAAGGCGGCCGGCGGGTATCAGGCCGGGGCTGCCGCGGACCGCGTACTTAGGCCTCACCTACCGCCTGTAGGAGGCGGCCATGCCGGCGAATTGGGCAGGCGCCGTGCCAACGAATTGGGCAGGCGCCGTGCCGACGAATTGTGGGAGGCGGCCATGCCGGCGATTACGGCACCACCTTCGTCGCCGGATTCGAATACACGCTCTCGACGCCTGCCTCGTTATACGACGTTGCGACGAACTCGTAGGTCCCCGGCACAAGATTGTTGATGACGTAGCTCGAGATACCCGGTGACGGCACGGTCTCCGAATTCGTATAAACACCCGGCGTCGTGCCCCAGTAGAACTTGTAGCCCGCGAGGTCGGTCAGCAGCGTGCCGTCGTCGTTGTGGGTCGGCGGCGTGAAGTTGAGCGTGACGGAGCCCAGGCTCACGGCCTGCACTGTGATCGAGAACGGCGCAAGGCTGTCGCTCGCATTGCTCGTATCGAACACGGTGATAACGATATCTGTGTAGACGCCGACATGCGTATCAATTGGCGTACCGCTGATCTCCCCTGTAGACGTATTGAAGCTCGCCCACGACGGCAGGCCCGTCACCTCGAACCTCAGCGTATCGCCCACATCCGGGTCGCTTGCGGTCGGGATGAAGCTGTACGGGCTGAATGCATTCACCTGGTTCGGCGCCGTGCCTGAGATCGTCGGCGGCGAGTTGGGCGGCGGGGTGGCTGTCACGGTAATTGTGAATGCCGGCAGGCTGCTCGTGAACTCGGCATCGCTGACGCTGATGACGATGTTGCTGTAGGTGCCCACAGGCGGCGTGCCGGATAGTTCGCCCGTCAACGTACTGAAGCTCGCCCAGGCAGGCTGCCCCGAGATGCTGAACGTCAGCGTATCACCGACGTCCGGATCGTTCGCATCCGGCGTGAACGAGTAAGTCATTCCCTCCACGATAGAGGTCGCCGGCGTGCCCGAGATGGTTGGCGGCGAGTTGGGCGGCGGGGTAGCTGTCACGGTAATCGTGAATGCCGGCAGGCTGCTCGTGAACTCGGCATCGCTAACGCTGATGACGATGTTGCTGTAGGTGCCCACAGGCGGCGTGCCGGATAGTTCGCCCGTCATCGTACTGAAGCTCGCCCAGGCAGGCTGCCCCGAGATACTGAACGTTAGCGTATCACCGACGTCCGGATCGTTCGCATCCGGCGTGAACGAGTAAGTCATTCCCTCCACGATAGAGGTCGCCGGCGTGCCCGAGATGCTCGGTGGGTTATTGACCGGATCGGGTTCGGTGCCGCCGTTACGGGACACATCGTTGATCGTGTCGATGTCGGCATCACTACCGCCGGCAATGGCCATAAGAACCGTGTCGAGCGTCTGGCGATAGTCATCCGGAATCAGCGTGCGGATAAACATCGGATCCATGCCGCCCTGAACACCGGCGACGGCGTCACGCAATTCCTGCAACTTCGGATCGGCAGAGACGGCAAGACAGGCGTCGAGGCCGACGCGCGTGGCGTCCAGCATGCCGGGCGTCACGCGGAGGCCATGGATCGTTGTCTGCGGCGTGAATTCCGAAATCTGGTTGACCGCCGTATTCATTGCGGCGGTGGCATCCTGGCCATTGACGTGCAGTTCATTTTGCATCGACTCGAGCAGCACCTGCACGGCAACAACAATTGCAAGCGCAGATGTTCTGGCATCGACGCGCGGACCGCCACGGCCGTCGACGACGCCGTCGATCAGATCGGATGCTACGGCACCCAATACCGTATCGCCCGATGACGGGCGGCTAAACGCCAACTGCAGATCACGAACACGGCGCACGGTCTCACCAAGCGACTCCGATGCTTTGACCATCTCCGCGATATTCGATGCATCGATGAGCGCACTTACCGGGCTGGTTTCTGCGAGCGTTGTGAGGCCGTTATTGAGCGCATTGATTACGTGAGCCTCGCCAGTCACGAGATTCGACTTGTTGATGCCGCCAGGCAGATCGCGCGCAACTTCGACAGCGAAGGTCGAGAACGGATTGACGTTGGCAACGGTCTTCTTGCCCGGCTCTTTTACGGCGCCAAGCAACAGGAAGTCCGGCGCCTGGTTAGTCACGAGATCGATGCCGTTGCGAGCATCAATCGTCAGCGGATAGTACCTGCCCTTTGTGCGTACGATAATGTTGTAGTTTGCGCTTGCGTCGCTCTCGAGTTCGGCGAGCGACACGCCATCGTTGCGAATGATGCGCATTGCCGCGCCAACGACCGGGCCATCGCCTACACTGCCTGACAATTCGTTATCGTCAATAATGTCCCCGCCGGTGTCCGCTTCCTTTTCGCTCATCAGGCATCCGCTCAATGCGAATGTCATCGCGACCATTGCGGCCGCGTTGCGAATGTGTCGAGAAGATCCATTTCTCTGCATGGGTGTGCTCCTGCCTGCCATAAAGCGGGCAACCCATTCGAGATCGGCATTGAGTTACGCAAAACGCACGGCACGGGCGTGCCGAAAAGTTGCATTTAAACTGGCAACTCCGCTGTCGTAGGCTAAGCCCGTAGACCGGTGGTTTTGCGTCCCAACCTTTCGATTGGTTTGCCCTTTTCAGTATCTGATTCGAACCGTAACACTAAATTGAGCAGAAGAAACCTGTCTCAATTTGGCGACCAAACCTTATGTAGAATGCACGTCGGAATGCGGTTGTCGGGCCCGCCATACGGGCGTATTGGACCAAACTTATTGCAGCAATGCCGTAACGTATTCGCCGATCGCGAGAGAAGAGGTCAGACCCGGCGATTCGATCCCGAATAAGTTAACCAGTCCGCGCACACCGTGCTCGGCCTGTCCCTCGATAACAAAGTCCGCGGGGGCTTCACCGGGCCCATGCAGCTTGGGCCGAACGCCCGTATAAGCAGGCGCGAGTTTGTCGGCATCGAGCGCAGGGAAGTAGCGCCGAATCGCAGTTACAAACTCCGGCTTGCAGCTCTCGTCAAAACCGTAATCGACTTCATCGGCCCAGGTGACGTCAGGCCCGAATCTGGCGGTACCCGCTAGATCGTTCGTCGCATGAATTCCGAGGCCGCCACCCGACGGCACGGGATAGATTAAATGCGAAAATGGCGACTTCCCCTGATACGCAAAGTAATGTCCCTTCGCCAGATACAAATCCGGGATTGACTCTTGTGGGGGCCCGCCCTGCGGGCGATCAATGCCAATCGTGACAGCAAGCTCTGTTGCCCAAAGCCCCGCCGAATTCACCAACGTCTTGCACTTGAACGGCTCATCACCAACGTCAAACGCTAATCCGTCATTGACAACTTTCACATTTCGCACCCGGCTGTTCCGAACCACGACTCCACCTTGCCCTTCGAACTCCGCCTGAAGCGCTGACATCAATTCGTGCGAGTCAACGATGCCGGTCGACGGTGACAGCAATGCACCGATAGACACAACTTGTGGCTCGATTTTGTTCATTTCCTCCGCGGTGACGAACGTCAAATCCTCAACGCCATTTTTTCGCGCTTGTTGCTCTATTGCATGCAATTTGGCGAGATCGTCGTCATCGGTCGCAACAATGAGTTTGCCGATGCGCTGATGAGCAACACCGCGACGAGCGCAATAATTGTAGAGCGCTTCTTTACCCTGCACACACAGCCGCGCTTTGAGCGAATCTTCCGGGTAATAGATTCCGGCGTGAATGACCTCGGAATTGCGGCTGCTCGAGTGCATGCCGATCTGCGACTCGGCTTCAAGGACGATAACCTCCCTGCCTGCAAGCGCCAGTGCCCTGCCGATCGCCAGACCTACGACGCCGGCACCGACGACAACGCAGTCCAGGCGTTCAGTCACCCTGCCCGACCATTCATTGTCCTGCATGCTCCGAACCGATCGCGGAAGCGAAATATCTGCGCAATTCGAAGCCGGTTCCGTACCTGCTGCTTGCCTGTCGGCGCGGATTTCGCGACGTGTTCGTGCCCCATTGCCGGTGTTTCTCGTGCAAACATAAGGTGATCGTAACATCCGCTATGGGTTGAGTATCGTCGCCTGACGACCGTATGCGTTGCGTCATTGAACAATAACTTGGGAAAGATTCCTAAACACCTGGAAGAAATTGTATGCAAATGGCGACACCTGTTCCAATTACATGGCCAAAATCGGCCGAAGACCGTTGTGCAAAGCCGGCAATGGCGAAACATTAGAACGCCGTCACACTTTTTTGAAAAGCGCCCACGATAATGATTGAGGAAGGCTAGCGCGTCGAGCATCGATACGATCTCGGGCGCACCTGAAAAAGGCAAACCCATCGAAAGATGGGGACGCAAAGCTACCGGTCCACGGCGTTTACCTGGACAGCGGGGCTGCCGGGGACTGTCGTTTATCGGACATCTACTCTTGCAACCCGTATTCCCGGTTTTAAATGCCGGCAGCGATGAATTTGGGTGAATTGAATGAACAAGGCTAGACAACTGCGAACGACAATCCTCGTGTGCCTCGTCACCGTTATCTCGGGCTGCCTGAGCTCGGGTGGCAGCGGTAGCCCCGACAACAGCGTGGATCCCCCAATTAACGGTAACCGCGCACCGTCAATCACGGGAACGCCGGCAATCACCATACTCGCTGGCGACGCGTACTCGTTTACGCCGTCCGCCAGCGACCTGGATAACGATGCGTTAACGTTCTCGATTACGGGCGAGCCCGTCTGGGCCGACTTCAACACGTCGACTGGCGAGCTTAGCGGCACGCCAACGGAAACCCACATCGGCGTCTACAACAACATCGTTATCTCGGTTCAGGACACAAGCAATGCGAGCGCAAGCCTCGCACCGTTTTCGATTACCGTGAATGCAGTTGGCCTCGGTTCGGTGACGCTAAACTTCACGCCGCCTACGCAAAACGAGGATGGCACGACGCTCGAAGATCTCGCGGGATACAAGTTCTACTGGGGCACGACGCCAGGTGTTTATACGGATTCGGAGGCCGCACCGTTCCCGGGTATCTCGAGTTACGTGATCGGGAACCTCGTGCCCGGGACCTACGAGTTCGTGGCGACGGCGTATAACCAAGCCGGGATCGAGAGCGTGTATTCGAATCCGGCGACGAAGACTGTCACAGCGAACTAGGGTCGGCAACTTTCCAACGGCATGTCAGAGCGTGGACTGCGCGCCCGTAATTCCACCGTCGACCCGAATGACGACGCCGGTCACGGAGCTGGCTGCCAGCGACCGGCATCTCCGCGATCATCATGTAAAAAGCCGCCATGCGGGCGATCGATGAAACTCGTTGCAGCGAGGTCAACCACCCAGTGCCCGGCCAAATTCACCAATGTCTTGCACTTGAACCGCTCTTCACCAACGTCAAACGCTAATCCGTCATCGACAACTTCCACATTTTACGCCCGGCTGTTCAGAACCACGACTCCGCCTTGCTCTTCGAACCCCGCCTGCAGTGACGTCATGCATTCGCGCGAATCGATAATGCGGGTCGACGGTGATAACAATAGGCCGACACACTCGATCACGGACTCAAGTTGCCGAGTTTCAGCCGTATCGACGAATTGTAGATCACCGACACCGTTCTTCTCCGCTTGACGTTTTAGCGCATGCAGCTTCGCGAAGTCAGATTCATCGGTTGCAACGATTAACTTGCCGATGCGCTGATGAGCGACACCGCGCCGCGCCCAATATCTATAGAGCAGATCTTTGCCTTACACACAGTCGCGCTTTGAGCGAATTCTCCGGATAGTAAATGCCTACGTGAATGACCTCGGAATTGCGACCGCTCGAGTGCATGCCGATCTGCGACTCGGCCTCGAGCACGACGACTTCCCGACCTGCGAGCGCCAGCGCCCTCGCAACTGCTAGACCGACGACGCCGGCGCCCACGACAACGCAGTCAAGCCTCTCGTTCATGTCCGCCTGGCACCCATCGCCCGAGGCCAATCAGACAGATCATGAGCGCACTGATTTTGCGCAAATCGACTGCCGTTTTGCGCTTGTGTGCCGTATGCAAATACGGCCATCAGGTTCGGTTCTTCGCCCATTGCCGGCGTTTCTCAAGAATTCCAAGCGCGATCGTAACATTCGCAACAGTGAGATTGTCGCCGTCTAACGACAGTCCGCGTTACTTCCTGCAACAGGGACTTAATGACGCTTCTTAATAGTCCGGTGAAACTTTTGTGTGTAAACGGCGACAGCGACCCGATGGCCTAAACATGCAAGACCAGTTGGCGGGCTGTCAATCGACCTGGCGGCCCGGCCGGCGATCGATTTTCGCCGATTTTGAAAATCGCAGCGGTTAATGCTTGACTAAGGTTTGCGCGCCAAGTGCCGATACAGGACGAAAGCGCGACTGACAAGGGCATACCCATCGCAAGTTGGGGACGCAAAGCCACCGGTCCGAGGTTTCTTCCTGGGCAGCGGGGCTGCCAGGGATTGTTGTGAATCACACGCCTCCTCTCGCACCCCGTTACGCTCAGGCTGTACTAGTTACGGAGAATGAGCGAGATACGAATGTTACGAGTACCGATCACCATCCTGCTGATGGTTTTGATCAGCGGCTGCCTGTCGAGCACGACTCCGGGCGGTTCCGATGTTGTCGCAGATACCAAGATTGGCGGCGGCAATGCGCCCAACAGCGCGCCGACGATTTCGGGTGTACCTGCTAACGCTGTCCTGGCCGGTGACGTTTACTCGTTTACTCCGTCGGCGAGCGATGCTAACGGCGATACGCTGACATTTTCTGTGCAGAATCTGCCTGGCTGGGCGGGTTTTGATTCGAATACCGGCCGATTGTCGGGTCAGACGACACTTGGTGACATCGGCGTCTACGACAACATCAGAATCACCGTCTCCGATGGCAGTGCGAGCGCATCAATGCCCAATTTCTCGATCACCGTGACAGAAATCGGGCTGGGCTCGATGACGCTGAGCTGGACCGCACCAACGGAGAACACCGATGGCACCCCGTTGACCGACCTTGCCGGTTTCAATATCTATTACGGGCAATCGCAGGGCAGTTATCCCAATCGCATTCGAATCGACAATCCGTCGATCGACACCTACGTCGTCGGCAACCTGTTACCCAATACCTACTACGCAGTCGCGACGTCGTTTAATACAGCGGGCATTGAAAGCGCGTACTCCAACGTTGCTGTAAAGACCGTCCCGTCGAATTAGATCGGGCAACCGTCTCGCCCTTCGTTACAACGTCGGCTTCGCACCCGTGATACCGCCGTCGACAGGAATGACAACGCCAGTCACAAAACTCGCGGCAGGCGATGCCAAATAAATGGCAATGCCGGCCATGTCTTCAGGTTTGCCGTGGCGCTTCAATGGCGTGCCCTGCCGAATCTGCTCACCCAGCGTGTCGATCGTGTGCGCGGTCATCTTGCTCGGGAATAAACCTGGCGCGATCGCGTTTGCGGTTATGTGACGATCCGCGAGATGCGATGCGAGCGTGCGTGCCAGGTGATGCACAGCGGCCTTGCTCGGACCATATGAAAACACCGGCAGCTGATTGACGTTAAGGCCGTCAATCGAGCCCACCATGATGATGCGGGCCGGGTCCTCAGCACTCGCAGCGTTCTCGAGTAGCGGCAACAGCGCTTTGGTTAAGAAAAACGGCGACTTGACATTGATGTCCATGATCTTGTCCCAGCCGTCTTCCGGGAAATCGTCGATCGGCGCGCCCCACACGGCGCCGGCATTGTTGACGAGGATGTCGAGTTGTTGCTCACGGCTATTGATTGCAGCGACGAGCGCATTGATGCCGTCCATTGTCGACAGATCCGCCGGGATCGAGATGCACTCGCCAATCTCCGAGAGCCGCGCCGCCGTCTCGTTGCAAGCCTCGGCCTTGCGGGCGGAAATGTACGTCTTGACGCCATTGGCGACATAAGCTGTTGCGATCATCTCACCAATGCCGCGCGAGCCACCGGTGACGAGTGCCACCTTGCCTGACAGATCAAACAAATCCTTCATACCCAAGCCTGTTCAGCCGTAGGAGGCCGCCATGCGGGCGATCACCGCATACTACCGCAGATTGTCGCCCTGCCCCGGATATCGTGACGCACGTAGTGGTTAATACGTAATGCTATTGACAATCATTCGCATTTGCAGTTAAATAACCCTAACACTCGTAAGTTGTTGAAATCATGTACGTCTGTATCTGCAACGCCATTACTGAGAAGCAAATCCGCAAAGCCGCAAAATCCGGCGTGCAGGATCTGTGGGGCCTGCAGGCCGAACTCGGCGTCGCTACCAACTGCGGCTCCTGCAAGGAAACCGCGTCCGAGATCTTGCGCGAGCATCGCCAGACGAAAAATCGATTTGAGCCTGTGATCTACCGGCCGTTGACCGCATAGCACTGTCACATTCAGATCAGCTAATGAGCCCCGCCACGCGGGGTTTTTTTGTTTGCTGGGCGCGAATGATCGTTGTTCTTTCGAATCTGCTTGAGTCCCTGCCTGACGCAGCTATCATGGTGGGCCAAACAACAATCTCGCATTCAAGCCGGAGTTCCTCATGAAAGGCGATGCCACCGTCATCGAACACCTCAATCGCGTCCTCAAGAACGAGCTGACAGCAATCAACCAGTATTTCCTGCACTCGCGAATGCTCAAAGACTGGGGACTGAACAAGCTCGGTGACTATGAGTTCGGCGAGTCTGTGGACGAGATGAAGCACGCCGACTCGCTGATCGAACGCATTCTGTTCCTCGAGGGCCTGCCGAATATGCAGAATCTCGGCAAGCTGCGCATCGGCGAAAACGTCCCCGAGATGCTGCAGAGTGACCTCGACCTGGAACTCGACGCCCTGCCCGATTTACGGGCCGCGATCGCTTACTGCGAGAATCACAAAGATTTCGTCAGCCGGGAACTGTTTGATCAGATCCTGAAGTCCGAAGAAGAGCACGTCGACTTCCTCGAAACCCAACTCGACCTCATCGAGAAAATCGGTGTGGAGAACTACCTGCAGTCACAGACGTAGCGCACTGACTGCAGCCCAAGTCCTTTACTAGGGCTCGGATCACATTTTTGCTGACTGACTTCTTATTGGCCAATCTTGGATACGGATGCCAGAGGCCAAAATGAAAGCACGAAATCTCTCGCTTGTGTTCGCCGCCGTTCTCACGGCTTCCACGCTAGGGAAAGCCGCACCGAGCGTAAGGTCTCATTGAATGCCTCGACCTCTTCCGGCGTCAGCCCTGTTTCAGAGTCGCGTAACCGTAAACGTCGTCACGTTGCTCGCGTCGCTCTCGTAACCGTAAACCGATAGAACGGTTGCAAAGCAACTGTAATCGCCCGGCAGAAAGTCTTTCACGGCGCTCTGCGCTGCGCCCGGCGTAACAACGGTCGGCGTTTCAGCTTGCGGCGATCCCGGCGACTCGGAATTAAACGTTGCAGGATCGACGCCGCAGTAAATTCGCGACTCGGCTTGTTCGGTTGCCGCATCGAACGTGCTGCCGTCCGTATTCTGCGTCGGGTTTGTCCATGAGAACGTTTTGGTCTGTGCGAGCGCAACGCCGCCGACGATAAGGCCGAGCGCGACCAATGCGCCAGCGAACCAGTTGCGGAAGCGAAGCCACTTGCGAGCGAACCAAAGTCTGAAGCGTTTAATCATTGCGGTTTTCCTTACGAGGTCTAAGGATCCGTCTATTTCTTATGCGTCGATGGGAAAATCGTGTCAAATGTGGGATGTACCTAGAATGTCCGCGTTCACCAATAGCGGACATTAGGTCAGGGCAAATACAGCAAAATTAAATGGCGGCTTTCGGCCAGAAGCGGCCTCTCTCGTCTGTTGGCGCGAACCTGCGAATATATAGGTACGTCAAAGTCTTTCGATTTGCAGATTCTCTTACTATACTCTGATTACGTTGCTTGTTTGAGGGAATTCATAATGAACAACAAAACTGCCTCAATCGCGATCTCCGTGCTTGGTGCGCTCATACTATTGGCATCGCTGACTGCTGACGTGACTGGCTTAGGCGACGATCCAGGGTTCGGCGGACAACAAACGATAGGTACCGTTTTCGGCGTTGTTGTGCTCGCTGTCGGCGTTTACCTCTACAAGAAAATCGGACCAGGAAGCACTTCGGCCGAGTAAGGTCGAGCAACTAGAGCAGGCGCAACTTTTTCCAATTCCTTCCTACGTAACGGGAAATCTTATACTCTTTCGTGAGTAGGATTTGGGTGCGATATTGATACAGCCCCCAGCTTGGGGTAGGCGCCCGAGTTGGCCTTGAATCCGATCGCCGCTTACTCAGTAACAAATCTCGCCCAATTTCCCCGAACCCAATTGCCTGTTTGACTGCTAACCATCGTATTATGCGTCCCGACGCAATCCATATTATCCGAGCAACTCGCAATGTCCGCTTTGGAGCGCATACCGGACGTTCCTCTTTTGTTTTTCACGACTACGACAAGCACCCTTATGACGATATACCGAAAACGGTTTTTTTGGGGTGCCACCCCCTTGGGATGGGGCCCCATTTCAGCACGAAAAGGATAATTTCTAGACAGGCAAGCAATGCACAGTCCGGTCGTGATCTCAGGATGTCCTGTGATCTGACAAAATTACTTGAACGAACTAGGCCACCCGATCCTGATATCGTAGACCTGATCGAGCGAGCTTTTTTGGAGCAACAGATCGACAGCCAGAGAAGTGATTTAGCCTATTTGATATTGGCGCAAATGAGTGCTTTTTCAGCATGGAATATTAACTAACCATTGCCTAAGTTCGAGTAATCAGGGACTCAGGCAACAGTAAGTTAATTTGTGAAATCCCAATAGAAGCGTGACACATTCAGCTCTTTTCTCAAAGCCATCCGGAGAGGAGAGCGGTATGACAAAATCAGAACAAGCGAGGATCGTGGCTTGGAGGCTTAGGATCCTGCAACATGCGGAGGGCGAGCCCTGTCAGGTCGCGCGAACCTGTCGATATTTCGGTATCTCACGCACCGCGTTCTACCGCTGGAAAAAGCGTTTTGAGGAGCTCGGCGAAGCCGGTCTGGCCGATCGGGCGAGAACGCCTCACCACTCACCGCGAGCGACGTCTCCGGCGGTAATCAGCAAGATCCTGTATCTGCGAAAGAACTATCACTTCGGGGCAGGCCGAATCGCTGCCTACCTGCAGCGCTTTCACCACGTGAAAATCGCTCGTTCGAGCGTGCACCGGATCCTGGTGAAACACGGCATGGGCCGGCTGCCGGCGAATCAGAAGTACCGACCGCACCGTAAACGCTGGAAACGCTACGAGAAGGCCCAGCCGGGGCACCGCTTGCAGATGGACGTGAAGTTCCTCGAGCGGATCCCTGGGACGAGGAAACGGCTCTACCAGTTCACAGCCATCGATGATTGCACCCGCATCCGAATCCTGAAAGTCTACGATGCCTGCAACCAGCGCACGGCAATCCGGTTCCTGAACGAGGTTCGAAAACGACTACCCTTCCGTATCCTGGCTTTGCAGACGGACAACGGCGCAGAGTTCCAGTCGCAGTTCCATTGGCACGCTGAGTCTTTGGATATCCGGCATGTTTACATCCGCCCTCGAACTCCGCATCTGAACGGCAAGGTCGAACGCTCACACCGTATCGACGACCAGGAGTTCTACCAACTCATCGATCAGAATGGCATCTCGGACGACATCCATCTGTTCAATGAAAAAGTGCGAGAATGGGAGGACTACTACAACTATCATCGTCCTCACGGGGCACTGCAGGGTCAGACCCCGTTCGAACGCCTTATCGAAAAATCTCGAGCTGACGTGTCACCGGGGTCTTGAGACCCTACATCTGGAAAATGGCGTCCCCAAGGGGATTCGAACCCCTGTTGCCGCCGTGAAAGGGCGGAGTCCTAGGCCTCTAGACGATGGGGACGAAGGACCTGGTTATTCAAAGACTTGGTGGAGCTAGGCGGGATCGAACCGCCGACCTCTTGCATGCCATGCAAGCGCTCTCCCAGCTGAGCTATAGCCCCACGGAGGCGCGGAATATATGGGCACCAAGAGTGCCTGTCAACTGGCCGCGGCGCGCGCTTCGATGAGTTCGATAGCGTGGTCCAGCCGCTTCAAGCTGCGTTCTTGCCCCACCAGCCACAACGTGACGTCTATCGGGGGTGAAACGGGGCCACTGGTGACTGCCACGCGAATCGGCTGGCCGAGCTTGCCCATCTTGATCTCGAAGCTTGCAGCCACCTCGTCTATTGCCTGGCGGATCGCCTCTTTGTCCCATTCTGGGAGCTCTGCAAAATGGTTCCTGACCGCCCTGAGGGGCTCCAGGATAACCGGCCTCAGGTTCTTTTTCGCCGCCTTTGGCTCAATGACCTCAAAGTCCTCGTAGCAGTAACGCGCACTCGCAGCCATGTGCAATAGCGTTTCTGCCCGCTCCCTGAAGCCTTCCGCGACATCCTTCGGATCGGGGCCGGCCTCCGGATCGAGTCCGGCGAGCTCCAGGTACGGCAGGAGAAGCGTCGCGATGCGCTCCGACGGGGCCGAGATTATGTGTTGTTGATTAATCCAGACAAGCTTCTCCGGGTTGAACGAAGAAGCCGATTGATTGACGTCCGCAATGTCGAACAACCGGATCATCTCGTCGACTGTGAACACTTCCTGGTCGCCGTAGGACCAGCCAAGCCTCACGAGGTAGTTCAGCATCGCCTCCGGTAGATAGCCCTGCTCCCGGTACTCGCGGATGTCGACGGCGCCGTGGCGCTTCGAGAGTTTCGCGCCGTCGGGTCCCAGAATCATCGGCAGGTGGGCGTAGACGGGAACCTCAGCACTCAGCGCCTCAAGCATGTTCATCTGCTTTGGCGTGTTATTGAGGTGATCGTCACCGCGGATGACGTGTGTAATGCCCATGTCGTAGTCATCAACGATTACTGTGAAGTTATAGGTCGGAATGCCATCCGAGCGGGCTATGATCAGGTCGTCGAGTTCCTTGTTGTCGAAGACCACCCTGCCCCGGACCTGGTCCTCAACGACAACCTCTCCCTCCAGGGGGTTCTTAAACCGTACGACGGGATCGACACCCGCGCGTGGTTCGATTCGTTGCCGACACCGACCGTCGTACCGGGTCTTCTCGCCCCGTTCCATTTGACCGGCCCGTAGCTCGTCCAGTTCTTCCCTGGTGCAGTAGCACTTGTACGCCTTGCCATCCGCCAGCCATTGGTCGATTACCTCGCGGTACCGGTCGAACCGCTCGCTCTGGTAGAAGGGCCCCCCGTCGGCATCGAGACCCAGCCAGTCCATGCCATCGAGAATCGCGTCGACGTTCTTTGTAGTCGACCGTTCCTTGTCCGTATCCTCGATGCGAAGGATGAATTGACCGCCGCAGTGGCGGGCATAGAGCCAGGAGAACAGGGCGGTGCGGACACTGCCGAGGTGCAAAACACCGGTGGGACTGGGGGCAAATCGGGTGCGGATGGTCATACAGGTGCAATCTTATCGCACCACTGCGGGTGAATAAGGCTCGTCGAGATAGAGTCAGCTGTACCGAAACCATCTGCTCTGCGGATCCAGACATTCGTCATGGCAGGCGATGACTTGTCCGGAACCGAGTACAAAACATGCTCATTGTCCAGCCACTCGAACTGATCATCGATGCTCCGTTCATCGAGCAGAGCGACATCCTGCCCATCGGACTAACTGCCGAAGGGGTTTTGCGCGCCCCGGAACGGGCTGCATTCGCACGGAGGCACTCGAACAGGTCGCTTTGATACATCGATCTGGTCTCTGACTGGCCGTAAATTCAAAGCTCGGCATGTCGCGCCAGTCTAACGCCCGAATTCGCGGCCAAAGGACAGGAAGTACTCGTTCGCGTCGAACGGACCGACGCCACCGACGCGACGATTCTGCTCGAAAGACAGGGTCAGTCGCATGCTGCGTGCCAGAAGGCGCGAAAGCGAAAAACGGACGATTTGGTCCTCATTCTCGTCACCAAGGTTGTCGAAATCCTGCACCCATAGTCGCGCAGTTAATTCCGCGCGCCAGTGTTGCGCAAAATCTCGCGATCCCGAGACTTCGAGGATGGTTGAGTCGTTGTCGTACGTCGAGTCCTCCTCAAAGCGGTCCTGCGCCAATGAGAAGGTCGCACGGAAATTGCCCAGCGCGCCGTCTACGTGGAAACTCAGGCTTCCTCCCGCCCGCACTAACGGGTTTGTCGTGGAGACAATTCCCTGCCCTCGATTGTCGGTCGTCCGGGCCACGCTCGCCAGGCTACTAAAATCGCCGGGGCAGCCGACGGCGACGCCGGCGCCCGCAAATGCGTTGCCGGCGTCCGTAATCTCCCGGCCAGCACAGATCTCGATCCGCGAGCGTGCCCCGACGGCGCGTTGCCACATGAGCCGCCCGACCGTGACAGGGTCCGCGTCTCCGTCGTTGATTTCCACGCGACCACGCCCGATGCTTGCGAAAGCCTCGCCTGACACCAGTTCGCGCCGGTACTCGAGCGAGACCGTCCCAATTTCGTGGGTCTGAGAATCAAGGTCATACTCAATTTCGCGTCCTTCGAGCGCGAGAGTAAGCTGCGTGACGGGATCGATTCGCCGCTCGAGCGCCAAACGAGCAGCCGTCGACCGGCCGTCGAGATCCTGCGTCACGTCGAAGCTTTGGTCCGCAATCGTACCGCCGACCTGCAGTAAGGTGCGCTGGCCCAACGGTACAGCGATCTGCGGGCCGGTCGAGAACGAGGTCGTGCGTTGGCGGTTCGATGGACCCATAGCGCCGAAAGCGTCGATGCGCACCTGACCATAGCCGACGCGAAAGTCCCATTGGACCCGATCGGGCACTGCATGCAGCTCGAGCACGCCGTCCACGGATCCCAGCACCTCGTCATCGTCATCCGAGAGCTCCTCGGCGTCATACCTTCGGTATTCGATGTCGCCGGCTAGCGCAGCCCGCAACCAGCGCCGTTCTGTACGACCGGCGAACCCAACGGCGAGCCTGCCGATGTCGGACTCTAGCTCATCGGCATCGCGGTTCAGGTTGTCGGTCTGCCCCAGACCGAGCTCGATTCTCCCCTCAGGCGCGGACGGCTCGTCCTGTGCCAACGCAAGCGGAGCGACAATGCACAATGCGAGGCAGACGCCCGTTCGTGCGGAGGCATTCCGGTAGTCGGACCGGCGATTCTTACGATTCGGGCGATGGTGGCACGTCACCGTAATCTCCATAGTAACCATAGCTTTCGGACAGGTCCGCGCCTGACGTCTGGTTGAGCACGCAATTAATCGCCTTCTCGGGGTCGAGCTTCTCCAACGCGGCCAGTACGGATTGCTGTGGCGTGTTGTCCGCTCGAACGACCATCAGGACTTGCCCCACCTGGGACGCCAACGTGATGGCCTCCGTCGTGAGCAAGAGCGGAGACGAATCGAATACGATCATGCGACCGACGTCGGCCGATGAAAGCTCCAAACAAAGTTCTTTCATCCTGCGACTGGCGAGCAGCTCGCTGGCATCGACATCATGGGCACCGGCCGGAAGCAGAGACAATGCGGGAATATCCGTCGGCATGACGAGATCGTCAAACGAAAGCCCCGGATCGCGAAGCAGGTCCATGAACCCTGCCTCGCGTTCTGCCGAGAACAGCCGGGTCAGGTGGGGCTTGCTCGAGTCCGCGTCGACGAGAACGACGTTCCAATCGCGCTCGCGCGCGATGCTCAGGCACAAATTGACACACGTGAATGTCTTGCCCTCGCCGGACAATGCAGATGCCACCATGACGAGATTGCCCAGCGGTAAGACGGAATGCCGGCTCGGGTCGGCGTTGCCCAGCAGTGGCCGTTTGATCGCCCGATATTGCTCCGCAAGTCGGCGCTCATCCGCACCGGGCGCCAACAAACCGTTGGCACGCAGTTGACCAGGATCGACGACGATGCGATGGCCGCCGTAACCCTGCGCGCGGGGTACGACTGTCGCAAGCCTTTGCGGCGGCGCGGTGGCCCGCCGCTTAGAATTTGCCTGCATCTCTTTCAGCGCATCCTGGATTTTGCTCATCCTGCACCGCCCGTCAGTGAGTGAATCCCCGGACCGACGAGTTCGAAGAACGCGACGCCGCCAATCAGCAGGACGAGGCCGGCGGTAGCGGTCGAGAACGAAAGAATCGCGACGCGACGTTGTCGAGCAATGCGTGAATCGACAAATCCGCTTACTGCGCCGATGACCGGCAGTCCGCTGAGCTCGCGCAGCGCGCGGGCGCTCGCTATGACCGGTCGCAGCTGCGCCAGTGCGTAGCTCAGCCCTGCGCCGCCGGCCAACGCCGCGACAAGGACTCCCGCCAGGAGCAGCAAGCGCGGTGGAGCGACAGGCCCGATGCCTGCCTGCGGCGGATTCAGTACGCGAAATTCGACCTGATCAGTCGCCGATGCCTGTTGGGACAGCTGTTGCGTCTCACGGCTTTGAATGACCGCCTGGTACTGATCGTAGATGATGTCGTAATCACGATTGAGGCGCGCGAGCTCCGCTTCCACACCGGGCACCTCGTCGATGAGTGCTCGCAGATCGTCAAGCCGTCTTTCGCGGTCGCGCAGATCAGCTTGGAGCGTCGCGATCTCGACGTCGACTTCGTTCATCGCAATCTGCAATGCCTGGTAGACCGGATTGGCCCCGAGCGCCGAGATTTGCTGATCGGAGTCCGAAACGCCTAATGCCTTAAGCTGTTCAGCGCGTTGAGCCTCGAGTCGCTTCAGAGTCTCCCGAATCGCGATGACTTCGGGATGGCGCTCGGTGTATTGAAGCAAAAGGCGATCAAGCTCCGCTCGATGGTTACGTATTCTTGCATCAATGCTGTTTGGTGCCGGTTCCCGCGTCAAAGCCGGATCATCGACCGTCAACGGTGCTTCATTGGTGATCTGTAGCTGAAGGCGTTGCCTTCGGGATGTGGCCAGTCGCAACTCGCGGCGCGTCTCGGCGATTGTTTCCTGCTCGCGCTGGATTCGCTCGAAGTAATTACCCTCTGTACCCGGCAGCCTGTCCGAGTTGGCCCGCTGAAACTCCGCGAGCGCCTGCTCGGCCTGCTCGAGTCGCGCTTCGTATTCGGCTATGCGTTCGTCGAGGAAACGCTCGGCCATGTCCGCATCTTCACGATTCGCCCCGAGCGTGTCCTCGATCAACGAGTCCATCAGCGTGCGTACGACGCCGACCGCAATCTCCGGGTACCGGTGACGGAAACTGATCGTAAAAATGGAACTCACGCCTGACCTCGAGTCGCGGTCCGCCGGCGACGCATCGATCACAATCGTGTCAGCCAGTTTTTGTAACACCTTCTCGCGATCCCGGGTGCTGATCGCAGCGGAGTCGAGCCCGTTCTCGACCGCAACGCGCCGCAAATATTCACGACTCCGCAGTGCTTGTCGGACGTACGCCAGTTCCGTCGCTACATTCGGTGCCACGATACGATCGGTTAGCAGCGGTCGCAGCTCCGAGTTCGCATCGACGTATACGCGAGCCGACGCCTCGTAGATATCAGGCAACCACGCAACCACGCCCAAACCAACAATACCGATACCCCAGGCCGTGGCGACGGCGAACCAGCGAAACCGCCACTCGCTTCGCAATTCCTCGGTCAATTGCTGAATCAATGTGTGCATGGTTGAAGTCGCTTCAGAAAACTGCCTCAGGAATGATCACTATGTCGCCGGGCTGCATCAGGATGTTTTCCTCGATGCGACCCTTGTTCACAAGGTCGTCGACGCGCAGGCGAAACTCCTCGCTTGATCCATCAACGTTTCGTACGAGCCGGCCGCGATTGCCTGCAGCGAACCGGGTGAGACCGCCGACCTCAATCATAACGTCGAGGAGTGTCATGCGTTCGCGGAAAGGCACTGTACCGGGCTCCGTAACCTGCCCAAGGACCCGGATCTGGCTGCCGAACGTGCCGACAAAGTCCTGGACGATAACGTTGACTTCGGGCGAGCGAAGATATTCGGACAGGACAACTTGCATCTCTGCTGCAAGTTGCGTCGGCGTCTTTCCGACGGCCACCAAATCGTCTATCAGAGGCGTCGATACCCGTCCATCGGGCCGAACAGGGACTGTAACGGAAAGGTCCGGCTGACCCCAGACGAAGACATCCAGCGTGTCGCCAGGACCGATCAAATACTCTCCGGTCTCCGAAGCTGAGGCCGATAAGGCCGGATCAGGAGGCGGCAGCGTGCCGCTGCACGCTGCCATGCAAAGGATCACCGGCACGAGCCAGTTCGACCAACCGCCAGGACATCTCATGGATCTAATGCAACCTCCGCCTGCATCGACTCGAGGAGCCGCACTGCATTTGCGCGTTCATCGAAATCGCGTTCTTCGGTCAACAGCGCTGCCAATATCTCTCGTGCGCGAGCCGACTGTCCGCCCACAACCAGTGCCTCGGCCAGATGGTAGCGGATTTCCGGCGCCTGCGGCGCCAATTCCGCAGCCCGGGACAATTTCTCGATGGCCAGCTCATCCTGTCCTCGGGCCAAAAGGATCCAGCCGAACGTATCGAGCACAGCCGCGTTCTCCGGCCCTACATTGTAGGCGCGTTCAGCAAACGACAACGCACCGGGCTCACCGAGCTCGTGCGAAACCCAGGCCGCGTTATTGAGCGCGACGAGGTTGTTGGGCTCAGCCGTCAACACCGATTTGTATGCCTCCAATGCCTCTGGAACGCGCCCCGCAGCCTGCAACAACACCGCACGCATCAATCCCGCTGGACCGTGACCGGGATTCTCGGCCAGCCACGCCTCGTTGGCATCCTGGGCTTCAGCCGACCGGCCCGCGAGCCGCAACGCCTGGATTTGCAGAGCCAGGATGGGCCACGTCGGCTGCCGCTCGAAGGCCGACGCCAGGCTCTTGCTGGCAGAAGTATATTGGCGCGCCGCTATGAACGCTCTGCCTTCGAGAAGGTAGCCGCCGGCCTGTGACGGGAATGCCACCTTGAGATCAGCCGCGACGGACAACGCTCTCTCGGCGTTGCCGCTCCGGAGCTCAGCGTCACCGAGCACCAACCGGATTGGAAAAGACCCCGGCGCGAGTTCGAGAACGCGCAAAAGCGCGTCGCGCGCGGCCGCGGCCTGCCCATTGGCAAGCCTCGCGCGCGCAAGCGCCAGCGTCACGCCCAGATGGTCCGGGAGCAACTGTGCAGCCCGCTCAAGCAGCGCTACAGCATCATCTGTTCGCCTTTCGGCCAGCGCGACGATGCCGCTCAATGCGATCACTTCGGGTTTGTCAGGCGCCGTAACGGCAGCCGTGTCGAGTTGCCGCTTTGCCTCAGTAACATCTCCCTCGCGCAGCCGCATTTGCACGAGGGCGAGTCGCGGGATTACGGACGTCGAATGTTCGGCGGCGCGACTGAAGAGCTCCGCCGCTTCGTCGAACACGCCGCGTCTTGCCAGGAGTTGCGCGAGCGCCGCGAGCGCCTGCGCGTTTTCCGGTTGCTGCAGGATCGTCTGCCGCAGCAGTAGTTCGGCTTCGTCCTGACGGCCTTCTTGTACCAACGAGGCTGCGACAAACAGCCGCGCGGTTGCGTCGTCCGTGTTGAACTCGGCGGCACGTTCGAACAATTGTCGGGCGCGGCCGGTCTCCCCATTGAGCTGGAAGTGAACCGCGATGGCAGTGAGCACACGCGGATCATCCGGGTAAGCCGCGACCAGCTCCTCGGCAATGTCCGCGGCGGAACCCGCATCGCCTCGGCGGCTTTCCGCGAAAAATCGCAACAAATTCGCCTCGATCGCGTGCGCGTCATCGCCGAAAGAGGCCGCCAATAAACTCGACGCATCCGCATCACGGCCCGTCGCAAGATACGCACGGGCGAGCTGCAGCTTGAGAAGCTCGTTGGTCGGATCCAGTGCGGCGGCCTGCTCCAGGTACAGCAAGCCCTGCTCTGCATTGCCGGAGAGCATGGTTGCTATGCCGCTCAGGAGACCAATCTGCGGATCTTCGGCAGCCGTATCCTGGACGGCCTGCAGGGCGTCGAGGGCCGCACCAGGGCGCTGCTGGCGCAATCGCGTCTCTGCAAGCAGCTTGGAAGCAGCCGGGTCGCTCGGGGAGACAGCGAGGACTCGCAAGAATTGCTGCTCGGCCTGACCTACGTTTCCACGAGCAAGCTGGATCGCACCGAGCAACGAACGATACTGGATCGTCTCCGGAGACGCGTTGACCAAAGGCTGTATCAGCGCGGCGGCGTCATCAAAATGCCCACCGCGAAACTTGACGAGCCCTTGATAATAAGATGTCAATTGCACCTGCGGTGCCTGCTGCGCGAGACGCGCAGCAACGGCTTGGGCTGCATCGAGATCATTGCGCGCGAGATGAACCTGCACGAGCCCGAGCAAGCTCAGGGTTTCGCGCGGGCCTATAGATGACTCACCGTACAAGTCGGCCGCACGCTGCAACTCCGCCGCTGCCTCAGTCAGCCGGTCGCTGCGCGCGAGAAGCTCGGCATGCGCGATGCGCACTCGCGGATCATTCGGGGCGACGACCAGCGCATGCTCGAGCAATTCGAAGGCCTCTGCTGGATTGCCGCGCGCAAAGGCGATCTGCGCTCGAGCAGTCAGCGCCCGTGCTCCGCCGTCGCCGACTTGCTGAGCTTCCTCGAGCGAGCGTTCGGCCTCAAGCAGGCGGTCTGCGGCAAGCAACACGTCTGCCCGCAGCATCCAGTACAGCGGGTCGTCGGCAAGACCTGCCTCAGCCGCGTCCAGAATTTTCAGCGCTTCGTCGATTTGCCCCTGACCGAGGTGAGCCTCAGCCAACCTGAGCGCGATGGAATCTCGTGGAGCACCATGCTCGCCCGCGTGGACGAACTCGGTGGCCGCATTCGCATAGTCGCCGAGCAGAAGCGCGATGTCACCACTAAGTTCGCGAGCCCGGATGTTGTCGGGCTCCAGCTGCATAACGTAGTTGAGCCGCAAAGCGGCATCTTCGTAGTTGCCGGCCGAGAAACTGGCGGCAGCCGCGTTTAGCTCCGTTTCCGGATCCGGCCGCCCGCATGCCCCCATGCTCATTACGAGCACACACAAAAACCACACACCGCCGGCTCCGCGGCGGCGTTTTCGATTATCCATCTTTACCGATTCCGACATCCGTTCGAATTGCGTAAGTGTATCATCCCGTAGCGCGGACTAACCTGCAGGACATTGCAAAGAAAGTCTTCGACTATCGAGTACGCGTTCCGCCCGCCGTCCCTCCAGCGATAGCGTCGGGGAACTTTACAATTCCGACGTGGTTTAGTCGCGATAAGGTAAATTTCCAGCGCGTCGGACTGGCAGGACACAATCTTCGCCGCTCCCGAAGCCCTTTCGGACGGGCGGTTCAACTGACTTGGGACACAGCAAAGCGATAGAATGCCTCACAGTAGCAATTGCGGGCGAATTGACTAGACGCCGATCAGGCGCCCTCGCAATTCCGTCTGCAGTCGATTTTAGTACCTGGAGGTAGGTTCATGCCCATAGCGAAGTCGGTAAACCTTGGCAAGGATGTCAATATCTTTCAGCCTGAGCTCGTCAATCTGTATGGCTGCGCGGTTGGTGATGAAACAAAAATTGGACCTTTTGTCGAGATACAAAAGAACGCAACAATTGGCGCCCGTTGCAAGATTTCCTCGCATACTTTTGTTTGCGAGGGCGTAACGATCGAGGACGAAGTGTTTGTAGGCCACGGGGTCATGTTCATCAATGATCGCTTCCCTCGCGCTACAAATACGGATGGCTCCGTGCAAACCGAGGCAGATTGGAGTGTCGAGAACACGACGATTCGACGGACGGCTTCGATCGGATCCAATGCAACGATAGTGGCTGGAGTAACGATCGGTACTGGCGCCCTGGTTGGTGCCGGAGCCGTCGTGACCAAGGACGTTGCTGACTTCGCCATCGTTGCCGGTGTGCCTGCTCGTGTCATCGGCGACGTGCGAGAGAAGACCTAATTTGCGGCCTGCCTGCATTTTTGCGGAAAGAAGCTAATCATCTTGGTCGTCACAAGTTCAGCAGTCGACACTCGAAAAGCGGGTGTTCCCTCGCTTGGAACCTGGGGTCAAGCTGTTTTGTTGCTGCTCATAGCAATCGGCGCCTATTTCCAAACCTGGGTCGACATCTGGCCCTATTGGGAAAGTCAGAATGCTGAGTACGCTCACGGGACCTTGGTTGTACTGGTCACCGTGTGGCTGGTCTGGCGTGCGCGACCGACAGTCAACCGGATTGAGCCGATGCCAAGCGCGCAGACGATGCCGGCTATCGTCATGCTTTCTGCTGTTTGGGTACTGGCGGAGAAAGCAAATGTCTTCATTGTTTACGCTACTCTCTGGCCGCTGCTCGCATTCTCGGCGCTCTGGGTCGGCCTTGGATTGTGGGCCGCCTCCCGATTCGCATTGCCCCTGAGCTTCTTGTACTTCGCCGTCCCGATTTGGGATTATCTCAAGCCCCCATTGCAGGCCATTACATCCGTAATGGTAGGGTTGTTCACGCACGTTCTCGGGATACCCGCGGCACTTGACGGTCACTATGTAACATTACCCACGGCCACGATATACATAGCCCAGGACTGCAGTGGTGCGCATTTCCTGTGTGTCGCCCTCGCTGTCGGCGTGCTGGCCGGTGTCATGCGACGTGACGCTCTGCGCACTCGCATCTTGATATTGGTCATTGCCGGCTTGCTAAGCATGGCCTTTAACTGGTTGCGCATTCTGCTAGTTGTACTAGCCTATCTGCATCCTGGTCTGAAAGACGCGCTGGATTGGATGGGGGGGCACCTCACACTCGGCTGGTGGGTCTTCGCGCTCGACCTTCTCGTCTTTGGTCTGGTTCTGCGCTTCGTACCTAGCTCTCCTCAACAACACGCGGAGAAGCGGCCGCCTTATCAGAAAACACCAACTCGATCGAACAACAGCGCCGGCTTGTCGATGTCAACTTTGGCCCTGGTCGTATTACCAGCAATCGCATGGGCATTGCCCCGTTTCGATACTTATCCCACAGAAACGCCCAACCCAGATTTTGGATTATTGACAGCGAAAAATGATCTTGTCTCACCCGACCTGCGATGGAGACCACACTATCCGGGGACGGTTTGGGAGGACCGCTTTGCAATCATGACAGATAGAGGGGTCGTCGTTGAGGTCTATGGCAATCGATATCATGAACAAACCATGGGGAGCGAACTCATCTCTCGCGGATCTCACTTGTTCGATCCCTTGAATTTCGCCCCCGGATCATCGGGCATCGTCGAGCTGCGCAACTCAGAAGGTCAGCCAATACAGGTGCGCCGCGAAGTACTGTCACATGACTCGGGGACCTATTGGCTGACCTTGTACACGTACTTTGTTGATACGGATCCGGTCGCCAGTGGTCGTCGCGTTCAGCTGATGACGGCACGTCGGTCCATATACGCTCGGGCGACAGCCGGAGTCGTTGCTGTTGCGACGCCGTGCGTTGAAACATGCGAGTCCCGAATTTCGGACCTAGAGGACGCGTTCATTCGCGCATTTGAGGACTATCGCGAAGAATTTAGTGAATAGCGTGAAATAAAAACGCCGAAAGAATTCATGACCTGAAAAATTAGCACGGGTACGTGTTGTCGGCTATGCCCATAGACCGGTAGTTTTGCATCCCTACCCTTCGACAGCTTTACCGTTTTACTAAATTTGTATATCAGCTTGTCGGATGCGCACGCAATGTCTACAGACAGGCTGAAGCGCAATTTCTTTGAAATCTGGTTCGCCGACTATCGGCCGTGATGTTCTGCCAAATGGCCACACGACCATCTCGAACTCCAGGCGCGTTCGGCTGGACAAGCATCTTATAACAAATTCATTCGCCTCATTCCGGAGCGAACCTGGGCCGCGCAATGAGGTGCGGAACGAACGACTGTGAGCCGTCGGTGATCCCGCCGTCCCGTACCAGTCCTTTCCGTACACATCGTCGTATTCCGGGTGGTAGACATACGCATGAGTGCAGCCCGGCTCCGCCTCCGAACCCCATTTGGAATTCTCGATATTGACGAGAAAAAGTCCGTACCGTTCGGGCGCGGGCCCAGACCATTGTAGTCGCCACTTGTCGTCAGTGGATGGTGCGCGGAATTGAGGCCACCATAGTCCGGTTGACAGCGGACGTAGACACGCATGAACAGCCTATCCTGTTCGGAAGCCATGTCGCGAACAATCGCATTAGAGACCTCGCTTCCGGTTGCGGGCATACGCATCCGCAGCGCCTGTGATCCGCCGAAACCTTACATAATCTGTCAACCCGCAGCCGGCGGAAGATTACCGCTGAGTGCAGATAGTAAAGTGCCTTGCCCATGGCACCGGTCGGCGGCACCTGCGTCAGGGCCTGATCCAGCCAGACCCTGATTTCATCGAGTACGAATTTGGCATGGCGTTGCCTGTCGGTGGCCGATGCTTCACTGCACGCATCGGCATTGTTGGCAGCGGCGGGTCGAGGATCGACCGTGCTAAAATCCTCGCTATGAGCAACAAGCCACTAGTCAGCGTTCTGACCCCCGTGTACAACGGCGGGGCCTATCTTTCGGAAGCAATTGAGAGCGTCCTCCGGCAGCCATACGACCATTGGGAATACGTGATCGTCAATAACTGCAGCACAGACAACTCGCTTGCCATAGCCGAGAGCTACGCACGTGCTGACTCGCGTATTCGGGTCGTCACGAACGACGAATTCGTGGATTGCGAATCGAATCACAATAATGCGTTCCGGCAAATCAGCCCAGAGAGTAATTACTGCAAGATTGTCTCGGCCGACGATTGGCTGCTTCCAGGGGCGTTGTCCCGCTTCGTTGAATTCGCGGTTGAACACCCGTCTGCGGGAATCATTGGCTCCTATCAGCAGAGCGGCAGCACAATCCGCTGGAAAGGCGTTCCTGCTGACGTCGAACTCCTCTCTGGGCGCGATGCCTGTCGGCTGTCTCTGCTGGACGAGATACATGTGTTCGGAACTCCCACCAGCATTTTATACAGGTCCGATCTTGTCAGGAGAGATCCCTCGTTTTATCCGCATATACGTCCTCATGCCGATACGAGTGCATGTTTTGCCAGTCTGAGTAGCTGCGATTTTGGCTTCATCCATGAAGTATTGACCGTCGAGCGAGTGCATGAGGCGAGAGTATCGTCGGATGTCGAGTTTCTTGATGCTGGATCACTCGCAATGCTGGAGACAATATTAACTTACGGGCCGACGTACCTGAGCGAATCGGAAATGGACAAACGCCTTGAAGATATCGAGGCGACGTATTACCGCTGTGTGGCACGTGGGCTGCTAAAGCTGAAGGGTCGTCGCTTTCTCCGATTTCACAAGGCCGAAATGCAGCGGCTGGGTCTGCGACTTGACAATCGACGGATCGCACGAGGTGCACTTGACTTGCTTGTGACGGAAATGCTGAATCCGATCACGGCACTGCGCAAGCTCAGGGTTGCCATCGCGTCTCGTTCCGCACCCGGCTCAGCTTCGAGTTAGCCTGGGTCAGTACATAAGCTGCTCCAGCGCGATGAAATATTCTTGCTGCGGCAAGATTGGCCTCCTCGACAAACGGAAGACAAATCCTATTGGGCTCCCAGGGCGGCGCGGAAATCTGTGACCATGGACCTCATTTCAGCGCGCCCGCTCGGTTGCAGCCACATAGAGGCGAGGTAGGCTGTACCTCCAACCGCAGCGCTGAGAGCCAGAGATTCGATTAAGCGATCCGTCGGTGCAAGTTTCCTGACCGCAACGACTGCGCACAGCATCACAAGTGCAGAGGAAAATGGCGCCAGAAGCGCGTTGAAGAAGCCGGAAACCGTTGCCGGAGTATCAACGAAGCTGAAATGAAGATTCGGATACATGAGTGCCAGACTTGTCCCTACATACGCAATCGCCATACCTTCAGGGCCCCAAGGAATAGCCGCCAGTAGCAATAACCCGAGAACGACAGCTTGAACCATCGCAAGTACGAGATAACGCGTTGACCGGCCGCAAGTAATCAGTACGATGCTGCTCGTTCCGGTTACGGGCCGTATCGCCGCTCCAATGCCGAATATTTGAACAAAGACGGTTGCCTCTATCCACTTGGGACCAAGCACAATGAGCGTTATTTCCTCTGCGCATGCTGAAATGAAGAGACCGAGCGGAATGGTCAGGGCCCCAATGATGAATACGATCTTTTCGTAGAAACGCCGATAGCGTTCAGGGTCCAGCTGCAGGGCACTCAAGGCCGGTTGCGCGACGCCAATAACCGGTCCATTCAGCTGCTCGATGGGCGTCAGGATAAGTTGTTGTGCCTGCCGATACAAGCCGACCGGCGTTGCGCCGAAGAGTCGGCCGATCAGCAGCTTGTCCAGATGCATGGTCAAACTATAAATAACATGCGTGAGACTGATTTCGCTGCCGAACCGAACCAGACTCCGGGTTCCCACGTTTCTGCGCGGCAGGCCGGGAAGCCACAGGCATCGGAGCCATACGCCACTCGTCACGACGGCGCTGCGGACGATTTCTCGCCACACCAACGACCAGTACCCCCAATCATTCAGCGCCAGCACGATGGCGACGATGACACTGATGACGCTCGCGGCTAGCCGAATCAAGGCCAGCTCGCCCTGACGCAGCTGCCGGAGCAGCAGAGCTTCGTGCTGCACAGTAAGGCCGTTCCAGACAAACACGAGAGCCAGGGCGATCGCTATGTCGACCAGCCTGCTCTCCTCGTAGAAAGCCGCGACGAGCGGCGCCGTGGACGCAATAATCGTTGCGAGTGTGACTCCGACGGCCACGTTCACCCAGAACAGATTGCTTACCTGCCGATGGCTGATCTCGGGTCGCTGTACGGTGGCAGAGGACAGGCCAAAGTCCCGAAAGCCGTCCAGGATACTCGTGATTGCCAGGACCATAGCAATCAAGCCGAAGTCTTCCGGGAGCAGGAGACGCGCGAGAATGGCGATCGAGGCGAAGCGGACGAATATGTCAGCCGCGTTTCCGGATGCCATGAAGACGGCACCGCGCACAGATTTCTGCTTCAAATTGGCTCGCACATCGTCGGTGCGTGAAAAACGGTCGAAAGAATTCGGTTTGTTCATATTGTACTGGTGGCCAATCTGATTACAGTCATACGGCGAATGAGCGTTGGAACATTCGTTATCCTACATGAGTGGATGCCGCGGTCTAATAATTTACAATGCGGGATATGGCAACAGGAGATTCAAGTTCAGCTCCAACGTGGTCTTGCACCCAGTCCCGGGGAACTGCTGCATGACCGACCGCTCGGCTTCGCGTCGCATTGTACTATTTGGACTGTTTGGGCAAGGCAATCTCGGAAACGATGCCACGCTTGTGGTCACCTTGCAGGAGCTTCGACGCCGCCTTGGACAGGTCGAAGTTCTTTGTGTCTGCTCGGCGCTGCCGCCCTCAGCGCAGACTTTGGATGTCCAGCAGATTCCGCTGGACCCACTGCCACCGAAGGGAGTGTGGCGGATTCGCAACCGTCAGCTTCGCTATGCGTATTGCGCTGTTGCCTACCTGGTCACGGAGCCCTGGAGACGAAGACGTATGCTGCGCCACCTGCAGGGCACGGACGAATTCATAGTCGTCGGCACCGGCGTGCTCGACGACTTCGGGATGTTGCCTTGGGACCTGCCCGCCTGGCTCCTGCGCTGGACACACTATTCCCGCAATGTCGGCGCCGACGTGAAATTCCTTTCAGTCGGGGCCGGCCCGATCCGAAACCGCCTGAACAGGTACCTGATGCTCAAGGCCGCCCGTACGGCAGATTTGCGCACTTATCGGGATACGGTGTCGAGAGACTTTCTTGCAGACCATGGTATTGATACTGAAGGGGACTTGATTGCGCCCGACGTCGTCTTTGGCATCTCGACCGAGTACCTGCCGGGGCCAGGCGCAAGCACCGGCGATCTGACGACGGTTGGCGTGGGCGTCATGGGCTATTACGGGTGGCGAAACGACCAGGCCCTCGGCGAATCGATTTATCAGGAATACGTCAGGAAGATGGCGCTGTTCGTCAACTGGTTGATCGAGCAAGAGTATGCCGTCCAGCTGCTGATCGGCGAACTGCCCGCGGACCAGCGCGCCGTTCAGGACATCACGAGCGCTGTAAGCCGGATCAGGGGGGCCGCCCCTGCCCGTCTGACTGCTCCAGCTATAGGGTCGCTGGACGATCTGCTCGAAGCAATTTCGCATTGTGGCAACATTGTCGCAAGTCGTTATCACAACGTGATTTGCGCATTGCGGCTGGGCAAGCCCGTGATCGCGCTGGGATACGCGGCGAAATTCGACGCGCTGATGCAGGATGTCGGATTGGCCCCTTACTGCCGGAGCATCGAAACATTCGATCCGGAGGAGCTGAAGACATTGTTCGTACGCATGAAAGATAGCAATGTTGAGTTAGTAGAATTAGTTCGACAAAACACGGAGAAGTATCGGCTGGAAGTCAACGCCGTATTCGATCTGACGCTTGGAACCGATTCTGTCGGACGACGTTTATGACAATATCAGGAGGACAATCTTGCACAATTTCGAATTTGGCCTGACACCGGTCGAATGAATCCCCTGGTTTCCATTCTAATTCCTGCTTTCAACTCGCAGGAATGGATCGCTGCCACTATCCGATCTGCTATGAATCAGACATGGGGCAGCAAAGAAATAGTGATCGTCGATGATGGCTCTACGGATAGCACACAAGAGATCGCACGTCAGTTCGAATGCGCAAACGTACTGGTAGTCAGCCAGGAAAATGAAGGCGCCTCCGCAGCGCGCAACAAAGCACTATCGTGCAGTCAGGGAGATTACATCCAATGGCTGGATGCGGACGACCTGATATGTCGAGAAAAGATCGCGCTACAAATGGATCAGGTAAATAACGGAGAATCGGCACGCACACTCCTGTCGTCGGAGTGGGCTTACTTCCTGTACCGCCCACATCGCGCAATTTTCGAGCCCACAGCCCTTTGGGCAGACTTGACGCCGACCGAGTGGCTGATACGACAAATGTCGCTGAATCTGCACATGCAGACGTCTACCTGGCTGGTCAGCCGTGAACTAACGACCAGCGCCGGGCCCTGGGACACTCGCCTGTCGACCGATGACGACGGCGAGTATTTTGCCCGGGTGTTGCGCAAGAGCAGCGCTGTCAAATTCGTACCTGGAGCGAAGACCTACTATCGTGTCCGCGGATCGTCTTCGCTGAGCTACATCGGAAATTCGAGACGAAAACTGGAGTCCCAACTGCTATCCATGCGGTTGCGCATTGGTTACCTGCGAACTCTCGAGCAAGGGCAACGAGTAGACGCGGCGATCCTGAGTTACCTGGAGACTTGGTATCCGTTGTTCTTTCCCGGTCACCCTGACTTGATCGCGGAATTGCAGCGGCTAGCCGAGAGTGCGGGTGGCAGCCTTGCCGAGCCACAATTGTCGCGAAAGTATAGCTGGCTGAGAAAGCTTTTTGGTTGGCGCGTCGCGCAGCGAACAGGCACGGTCTTGCGTGGCCTGAAATGGTCCGCATTGGCACAATGGGATCGCTTTTGTTCGCGCTTCGACTCGGGGAGTCTATTGCGCTGAGAACCGTGCCACGATCGGTCGAGCCCGACGACATCGTTGATCGCCCGGCGATACAGGTACCGAAATCAGCTGCCATGCACGTGTTTGAACTGAACCGAAGCGCCCGTGCGATGCGTGACGGCAGTCCGGGTCTGGCTCGCGCCTCAGCTCAGATTCTCGATCCTCGGCAACGGCCTCGCGCATAGCCGCCCGGGCCAGGCCATGCGAGCCGGGCGTGTACTCACCCTGCTTGCAGTGATTGCGGTCGACGGTGATGTCAAGGAAGTCGATGCGAATACCCCAATATTGGGGTGCGTGAAGTGGTTAGGAAATATTGCAACAGGAGGAATCGGCGGGAAGTCAGTACCTTTTCGATTGGACGCTCGACAATAAGTCGGTCGAAGTCTGCGATAATCGAATCGTTCGGCGAGTTATCTGGCGGTTTTGTGACGAGCAAGGCAGAACTACCCGACACATGCATTCACAATTCCAAGGTCCATAGTTAAGCTCTAAACAGCGCACAGGCGTGCGTAACCTCGATTGTCGACGGACGGCGAGCGTGAAAACATCAGGAGGACAGATTGTCCAGGTTCGTATCCATTCTGATTCCGGCCTACAGGTCGGAGGGCTTCGTCGCTGAAACAATTCAGAGCGCGCTTGACCAGACTTGGCCGCACAAGGAAATTATTGTCGTCGATGACGGCTCCCCGGACCGTACGTATGAAATTGCGAAGCAGTTTGAGTCATCCGTCGTAAAGGTGGTCACGCAAGAAAACAGCGGAGCACCCAGCGCTCGAAATAAGGCGTACAGTCTCGCTCAGGGAGACTATATCCAATGGCTGGACGCGGACGATCTGCTCCATCCTGACAAGATCAAGACACAGCTAGCAGACGCCGACAGCGGCCTTACGTCGCGCACACTGCTTACATGCCGATGGGGCAGGTTTTTCTTTCGACCGGAAAAGGCCGAGTTCGTGCCGGACAGTCTCTGGAGGGACCATAGTCCGCTCGACTGGATCGTGACGCGATTTTCAGACAATGTCTGGATGAACCCTGCGGTCTGGTTGGTTAGCCGGAAACTGACTGAGCTCGCAGGCCCTTGGGACCCACGCCTCGCGCGCTCGGGGGACGACGATGGCGAGTACATCTGCCGTGTCGCAGGCGCCGCCGATGCGGTGCGTTTCGTTCCCGAAGCCTGCTGCTATTACCGGATCGGTATTGCGGGGAGCCTGAATTGGAACATGGAGACAAGTAAGGAGAGTCTCGAGTCACTGATGCTCTCACTGACCACTACGGTCCGATACGTGCTTAGCCTGGAAGACAGCACAAGAACTCGTGACGCCGCTGCAATTCATCTACAGACGTTCATGCCATATTTCTATGGTGCGGACGATCGTTTCTACTATGAATTGAACGCCTTTGCTCAGGAATTTCTCGGATGCGAACTGTATCCTCCCGGTGTCAGCTGGAAGTACCGCCCGCTCGAGCTAGTTGCAGGTCCCCACGCGACTCGCCGGATCCTGACCTACTGGCGTAGCGCCAAGCTGCTCATGCGAGGGCGTTACGATGCATTCCGTCTTCGGCAGGTGCAACAGGCCGACTCGAAAGCACAAAGAGCGAACACTTGACAATGACTGGAGCATCATGAAAGAAGACGACAGATTGCGGATTCTAGTGACCGGCGGTGCGGGGTTCATCGGCTCGCATTTGTGCGAGCGCCTGCTCGCCGAAGGGCATGAAGTCCTATGCGTCGACAACTTCTACACGGGCACGAAGCGCAATGTTGCTCAACTGCTGGAGAACCCCTACTTCGAGATTATCCGTCACGATGTGACTTTCCCCCTTTTTCTCGAAGTCGACCAGATCTTTAATCTGGCATGTCCGGCGTCTCCCGTTCACTATCAGAACGATCCGGTGCAGACAACCAAAGTCAGCGTGCACGGAGCAATCAACATGCTGGGCCTTGCGAAGCGGTTGAAGATCCCGATTCTTCAGGCATCGACCTCGGAAGTCTACGGCGATCCCAACGTTCATCCGCAGGTCGAGACCTATTGGGGAAATGTCAATCCTATCGGTCCCCGATCCTGCTACGACGAAGGCAAGCGCTGCGCGGAAACGCTGTTTTTCGACTATCACCGGCAGCTCAATCTCGAGATCAAGGTTGCCCGGATTTTCAACACTTACGGGCCGAGGATGCATCCAAACGACGGACGCGTTGTGTCGAATTTCATTGTCCAAGCGCTCAAGGGACAGCCGATTACGCTCTACGGCGATGGCCAGCAGACGCGCTCGTTCTGCTACGTAAGTGATCTCGTCGACGGTCTGCTGCGACTGATGCGAACGGATCGGTCGGTGACCGGGCCGATCAACCTGGGAAATCCAGTCGAATTCACAATACTGGAGCTCGCCGAGCTGGTGTTGGAATTGATTGGCTCCAGCTCGAAGCTAGAGCGCAAGCCGTTGCCGGTGGATGATCCAAGGCAACGGCAGCCCGACATCACGAAAGCCGGCGATCAGCTGGGCTGGGAGCCAAGCGTTCCCCTCAAAGAGGGTTTGCGCCATACGATCGAGTACTTCGATCGCTTGCTCAAGGATTCCTAGAAGCAATGGCGTCGAGACGAGCATAAGGCAAACGACCGTAAGGCTGTCGTTCACGGCAAGCGTTATTTCACAGTGCAGCCAGCGACGGGTCGGAAATCGGGCATTGTTGGCAGACAGAAGAGTCGAACTGGCCCGATCCGCTGCTGACCTTGAGCGTCACGAAATCTGGACGCGGTCTTTCGGTTGCCGATAGATCCCTGCCGTATGCGCGAGGGCCGTGACCGCGCTCCGGTCTTGGCCCACGCTTCAGCCCAGGATCTCGATCTTCGGGATCGGCACGACGAACTGGCCGCCCCAGGCGCGGACATAGTCGTGCGCGCTGACAATTTCGTCACGCAGATTCCACGGCAGGATGAAGACGTAATCAGGTTTGGCATCCCGGATGGCTTCCGGCGGCAGTATCGGGATATGCGTGCCAGGCGTGTACTTGCCCTGCTTGTACGGGTTGCGATCGACGGTGAAGTCGAGGAAGTCGGTGCGAATACCGCAGTAGTTGAGTAGCGTGTTGCCTTTGCCCGGCGCGCCGTAGCCGACGATGGTCTTGCCTGCGGCTTTGGCCTCGATGAGGAAGCTCAGTATGTTTCGCTTCGTCGCCCTGACCTGTTCGCCGAAGCTCGAGTAGCGCTCGAGCGTGGCGAAGCCATCGCCCAGCTCGCGCTCGCGAAGCGCCGTTAGACGATCCGACACCGGCCGGTTTGTGTCCTCCTCATGGCGCCCGTATATCCGCAGCGAGCCGCCGTGTGTCGGCAATTCTTCGACGTCGAAGAGCGTGAGGCCGTGTTTCGCGAAAACCATCTCGACGGTCATCAGCGAGAAGTAACTGAAGTGCTCGTGGTAGATCGTATCGAACTGGTTCTCATCCATGAGCCGGTGAAGGTGCGGGAACTCCATCGTCAGCGTCCCGCGCTCGCCGAGCAGTATCTTCATCCCGGCAACGAAGTCGTTAAGGTCGGGGACGTGCGCGAGCACGTTGTTGCCAAGCAGCAGATCCGGCTTGCCGTGCGCGGCTGCGATCTCGCGCGCCGTGTCCTGCCCGAAGAATTTAACGACCGTACGGATGCCTTTTTCTTCGGCAACGCGTGCGATATTGGCCGCGGGCTCGATGCCGAGCACCGGTACTTTGCGTGCCAGGAAATGTTGCAGCAGGTAGCCGTCATTGCTGGCGATTTCCATGACACTGCTTTGCTCGCTTAAGCCCAACAACTCGTACATCCGGTCCGCGTAGCGCTTCGCATGCGCGACCCAGCTGTCGGCATAGGACGAAAAGTAAGCATATTCGCTGAAGATATCCGATGCACCCACGAACTCCTCGAGCTGGACCAGGAAGCAACGGTCGCAGACGTAGGCGTGCAAGGGGTAGAAGGGCTCCATCGAGTTCAGCTGCTCGGGGGCGATGTGGGTCTGACAGGGCGGAGCCATTCCCAGATCAACGAAACTGTGCGTTAACGGTGCCTGGCAGAAACGACAAGGCGAGTTCGCCGTGCAGGGCTCGTTGGCAATCCCGGGCTTCGACGGTAACGAATTGGCGGTCATGAGGATCCTCGATCAAGCTGAATGGCGGTTGGGAAATCACGTGCTTCCCGGCTTCGCGCGCCGACTGTCCGTCGGCTGCGCGCCGGTAAGTATGCCTCACGCCGCGGCTCGTCGCTGTGACGAGTTTGGCAGCGTGCTCGCAGCCGTGACACGGTTATCAATCGTTCTCGTGACTCAGTTGGCAATCGCTCGTGTGACACAGTTGGCAATCTTACTGTGCCGGAATCGAAACAATCGGCATCACGACGCACGGATGCTTGTACCTGCAACATTCGCGGTCTAAGTTCGCACGTCGATCTGCCCAGGGAAGGTCTCAAGCTGTGCCCATCAGGTTCGCTCTGCCGCGAAACCGTGCGTTTAGTCATGCTTTAACCCCCCGTAATTGCTACAATTTCGGGCTGATGCGATATTGGCTCAGCGGTCTGACCAACGTCGTCCGACCCAGCGCGACAACCTCATCACAGCGTGATACGGGAATCCTATGCGAGTTTTTCTGACAGGCGTCAACGGCTACATCGGTGCAGTGCTGGCGCCGGTCCTTTTGAAGCGCGGCATTGACGTGCGCGGCCTCGATACCGGGTTCTATCGCGACGGCTGGCTCTACAGCGATGATCGTGACCTGCCGGTCTCACCGTTTACGATCAACAAGGACTTGCGCCACGTAACCCCGGCCGACCTCGAAGGCTGCGATGCCGTCGTGCATCTTGCCGAGCTCTCGAACGACCCACTCGGGCAAAACAATCCGACGGTCACGCACAAGATCAATCACGAGGGATCCGTGCAGCTCGCACGCGCGGCGCGGGAGGTCGGCATCCGGCGATTCGTCTACACCTCGTCATGCAGCGTCTACGGTGCGGGCACCGGCGATTTTCTCGACGAAACGGCGCCACCGAATCCACAGACGGCCTATGCCGAGTGCAAGGCCCTCGTCGAGCGCGACGTCGGCGCCATGGCAAGCCCTGAATTCGCCCCGGTGTTTCTCAGGAACGCAACGGCCTACGGTCCGTCTCCGCGCATGCGCTTCGATATCGTGCTGAACGATCTTTGCGCGCTGGCCTGGACAAAACGCCACATTGCGATGGTCAGCGACGGCAGCCCATGGCGGCCACTCGTGCATGTCCTCGATATCTGCGCCGCGATCTGCTGCTGTCTCGAAGCACCCGAAGACGCAATCCGCGGCAAGATCTTCAATGTCGGTCAGGACGCCGAGAACTACCGTGTGCGCGAAATCGCCGAGATCGTCGCCAGCGAGTTTCCCGGCTGCAAGGTCACCGCGGGACCGCCAAGCGCGGACAATCGCAGCTACCGCGTGAGCTTTGCACGCATCCATGCCGAACTCCCCGGATTCAGCTGCAGCTATACGGCGCGCGACGGTGCACGGCAATTCCGCGAGCTGTTCGAGCGCATCCAGTTTGGCACCGATAGCTACGAGTTCCGTGCCTTCACGCGCCTGAAGCAACTCAAATACCTGCAGTCAACGAAGCAAATCGACGACGACTTCTTTTGGAATTGACGTGAAATTCAGGGAGACGCCGCTGCCGGGAGCGTTCATCGTGGAGATCGAGCCGCACCGGGACGAACGGGGCTACTTTGCACGTACCTGGTGTACGCGCGAATTTAAAAATGTGCAATTGCCGACGCAGTTCGTACAGGCCAGCCTCTCGCACAACCTGAAGCGCGGCACGCTGCGCGGTATGCATCTGCAGCTGCCGCCCTCGCGGGAGGGCAAGCTCGTGCGCTGCACGCGCGGGCGCATCTACGACGTGGTCGTCGACCTTCGGCCGGATTCGCCGGCGTATCTCCGCCATTTCGGCATTGAGCTTACGGCGTCAGAGCACGCGGCGCTCTTCGTCCCGCCTGCAATGCTGCACGGTTTCCAGACGCTCGAGGACGACACCGACGTCTATTACCAGATGACCGATTTTTACGCGCCGGCAGCCGCTTTCGGTGCGCGTTGGAACGACCCGGCGTTCGCCATCGACTGGCCGATTGCGAGTGAACTGCTCATGGCCGAACGCGACGCCGCCTACCCGGACTTCGATCGGGCCGCCTACGAATCGCTCGCGGCCAGCGAGGTCCCGGCGTGAGCGTACAGACTGCCGCGACTGACGCCTCGGCAACGGCGCTCGCGGGCCTGGGCTCGCGCGAGGCCTGCATTGAGCGCATGGACGCGGCCTGGCGGCTCATGACCGACCTCTATCCGATCTGCCGCAGCATCACCGGCGACGGCGTACGGCAAACGCTTGCCCGGATCGCCGATGAGGTGCCGCTCGAGGTGACAGAGATACCGTCGGGGACACCCGTCTTCGACTGGGAAGTCCCACGCGAGTGGAACGTCCGCGAAGCCTGGATCGAGGACCCGAGCGGACGCCGCGTTGTCGACCTAGCCGATCACACGCTGCACCTGATGAGCTACAGCACCCATGTCGATGCAACCATGACACTGGAGGAGCTCGGGCCGCATCTGCACTCGATCCCCGAGCATCCCGACTGGATCCCGTACCGCACCAGCTACTATCGCGAGGACTGGGGATTCTGCATGACCGATCGGGCGCGCCAGGCGCTGGAACCCGGCTGCTACCGGGTCCGCATTGACAGCACGCTCACGCCGGGCTCGCTGACCTATGCCGAGTGTGTCGTCCCGGGCGAAGTAGACGACGAGGTCCTCGTCTTTACCCACGTCTGCCATCCGTCGCTCTGCAACGACAACCTGACGGGAATCGCGCTTGCCGCCGCACTCGCCGCGGAACTTGGCCGCGGGAAGCCGCGCTTCACCTACCGCTTCGTTTTCGCGCCGGGCACGATCGGTTCGATTTGCTGGCTCGCGCGTAACGAGCAGCAAGTTGGCAAGGTCCGCCATGGTCTGGTGCTGGGGCTCGCCGGCGATCGGGGCCCGCTGACGTACAAGTGCAGCCGCCGCGGCAACGCGGAGATCGACCGCATCGTGGCCTACGTCCTCGGTGAGATTGATGCCGACGCGCGCGTCGTGGACTTCTCGCCTTACGGCTATGACGAGCGCCAACTGTGCTCGCCCGGTTTCGACCTGCCGGTCGGACGGCTGACGCGCACGCCTAACAACGAGTACCCTGAATACCATTCTTCAGCCGATAATTTCGAGCTCATCGACCGTGCGGCACTTGCCGAGTCCCTGTTTGCCTGTGCTTCGATTCTCAGAATTGTCGAACGCGATGCGTACTATCTGAACCTGAACCCGAAGTGCGAGCCGCGACTCGGCAAGCGCGGCCTGTACCGTCCGACGGGCGGCAGCCATCCGGGCGAATTCGAGCACGCGCTATTGTGGGTGCTGAACCAGTCGGACGGCTCGAACAGTCTGCTCGATATTGCGGAGAAATCGCGCTTGCCGTTCGAAGCCATTGCCTCGGCGGCCGACGCCCTCGTCGGCGTTGAGTTGTTACGCCAGCAAGAAGCAAAGCACGTGGGAGTTAAGCACTGATGAAAGTCGTCCTCTTTTGCGGTGGTCTCGGTACCCGCCTCCGCGAGCATTCGGATACGATTCCGAAGCCGCTCGTCCCGATCGGGTATCGGCCAATTCTCTGGCACCTCATGCGCTATTACGCGCACTTCGGTCATACGGAGTTTGTACTGTGTCTCGGCTATCGTGGCGACCTGATACGCGAATACTTCCTTACCTACCGCGAGGAACTGACGAACGACTTCACGTTGAACGTCGGCGACGGCAGTGTCGAGTTGCATCGCCGGGATGCCGCGGACTGGCGCATCACCTTTGTCGACACAGGACTGCACAGCAATATCGGCCAGCGACTGTTGCGTGCTCGCAAGTTCGTTGAGAATGAGCCGATGTTTCTCGCGAACTACGCAGACGGTCTCTCCAATGTGCCGCTCGATGAACTCGTTGAGCTATTGCACAGCAGCAAGGCAACCGCGGCATTTGCCTCCGTGCGCAGCTCGGACAGTTTCCATACGGTGCGTGCCGACAGCAACGCAGTCGTAACCGGAATGGGCGCGATGAACGAGGGCGAGCTCTGGATCAACGGCGGCTTCTTCGCGCTGCGACCGGAGATTTTCGATCACATTGAGGAAGGCGATGAGCTCGTGGTCGAGCCCTTCCAGCGGCTAATTGAGAAGAAAAAGCTGGTGACGTACCGGCACGACGGATTCTGGCAGTCGATGGACACCTTCAAGGACAAGATTGCGTTCGACCGCAGCGAAGCGCTGGGCGACTGCCCCTGGATGCTCTGGCGGAAATAGCGATATGTTGCGACTGATTCCGGAAAAGGACGATGCTCTCAAGCTGCTCTGCATCGGCGCGCACTCGGACGATATCGAGATCGGCTGCGGCGGTACAATACTCGAACTGATCGGCCGGCCGGTGCCCCTCGACGTAACCTGGGTGGTTTTGAGCGGCACTGGGCCGCGCGAACAGGAGGCGCACGACAGCGCCGAACGCTTTCTCGAGGGCGCGCGGAAGCAAGACATTCGAATTGCCGAGTTTCGTGATGGCTATTTCCCGAGCCTGCATTCCGACATCAAGGACTATTTCGAGGTACTCAAGCGCGATGTCGCGCCGCACCTCATTTTCACGCATGCAGGCGACGATCGGCACCAGGATCACCGCCTCGTCGCGGAGCTGACCTGGAACACGTTCCGCGACCATGTGATTCTCGAGTACGAGATCGTCAAGTACGATGGTGGACTCGGCTCGCCAAACGCTTTCGTCCCGATCAGCACCGCGAACTGCCAGCGCAAGGTCGACCTGCTGATGCAGGGCTTCGCGACGCAACGGTCGCGGCGCTGGTTCACGGCGGAGACGTTCATGGCCATGCTCAGAATACGCGGCGTCGAGTGCAACGCGCCCGACGGCCACGCGGAGGGATTTTATGTCCGAAAAATCATTCTCTGAGGCGGATCGACTGGCGGCAGGACCCGATTTCGCGCCGCGCGCACGAAGTGCCGCGCTCGGTGCGCGCGCCCAGGACATAATTCCCGGCGGTGCGCATACCTATGCCAAGGGTGAAGACCAGTTTCCCATTCAGGCCCCCGGCTTCATTGCCCGCGGCAAGGGCTGTCGAGTTTGGGACGTCGACGGCAACGAATTCATTGAGTACGGCATGGGCTTGAGGGCTGTTACGCTCGGCCACGCGTTCGAGCCCGTCGTTGAGGCTGCCAGGGCGGAACTCGCCAACGGCGCGAACTTCACGCGGCCCTCGCCGCTCGAAGTCGAGTATGCCGAGCGCCTGCTCGAGATGCTCCCCGGCGCGGATATGATCAAGTTTGCCAAGGATGGCTCGGACACGCTTGATGCCGCCGTGCGCCTTTCGCGCGCGCACACCGGAAGAGAACGCATCGCGATCTGTGGCGACCACCCGTTTTTCTCGACGAACGACTGGTTCATCGGCGCGACCGACATGATCGGCGGCATTCCGGCATCCGCCCGTGCGCAAACCGTCAAGTTCCATTACAACGACCTTGCGAGTGCGCAAGCGCTGTTCGACCGCTACCCGGGCGAGATTGCCTGCGTGGTGCTCGAACCGGCACGCACCGAGGAGCCGGCTGGCCGCTTCCTGCATGAGCTAAAAGCACTTTGCCAGAAAGAAGGTGCCGTCCTCATATTCGACGAAATGATGACGGGTTTGCGCTGGCACATGGGCGGCGGCCAGGCCGAGTACGGCGTGACACCGGATCTCTCGACCTGGGGTAAGGCGCTCGGCAACGGTTTCAGTATCGCGGCGCTCGCCGGTCGACGCGAGCTCATGGAGCTCGGAGGCTGGCTGCACAAGCGCGAGCGCGTGTTTCTGCTCTCGACAACGCATGGCGCCGAAACGCATGCGCTTGCCGCAGGACTGGCCGTCCTCGACAGTTACCAGAAGCTCGGTGTGATTGACGTGCTCTATGCGCGCGGTGCCGCGCTCCGGACCGGCATCGAAAGTCTCACTGCCGAGCTCGGCCTGGAAGCTTATTTCGGTGTCGTGAGCCGCGACTGCAACCTGCTTTTCTTCACGCACGACACGGACGGCAAGCCGAGCCAGCCTTTTCGTACGTTATTCATGCAGGAACTCATCCGACGTCGTGTAATGGCACCGTCATTCGTTGTGAGCTATTCACACAGCGAGGTGGACATTGCGCGCACGCTCGAGATTGTCGGTGAAGCGCTACTGGTCTACAAGCGCGCGCTCGAGGATGGATGCGACAGGTACCTCGTCGGCCGGCCGGTCAAGCCGACCTTTCGGCGATTCGGAGATCTTGCTGGCGAACGGTGACATCAACCGACCAATCGCAGGAGAAGCAAAAATGCCAACGATCGGCGAGCAAGCCGAGTTCTATGACCAGTGGAACACACGCTACCGGTCAGACGATTTCGATCAAATTGAGCCGGAAATCAGATCCAGGGCGGACAAGATCCTGTCGTATCTTGCAGATTCGAATGCCTCGAACGAACGCATACTGGAAGTCGGATGCGGTACGGGCTGGCTGTCCCGGCGCTTGACGAGGCATGGGCACGTAACGGCAATCGATCTTTCGGCGAAGGCGATTGACATCGCACGATCGTACGATCCTGATTCGGAATACATTGCAGCGGATTTTCTCGAACACGAATTCCGCGGCCAAACGTTTAGCGTGGTTGTTTGCGTCGAGACGCTATTCTATGTCGAAGACCAGCAACAGTTCATCGCGAAGCTGCGCGATCTCTGCAAGCCGGGTGGGATCCTCGCCATTTCGACCATCAACAAGTTCGTCTACTCGCGGAGCCGCGACGTGCTGCCGGCGGAGCCAGGACAAGTGCGAAACTGGCTATCTCGGAAGCAGACCCTGGCCTTGATCGGCGACTATTTCGACGTAGACGAACACTTCACGGTCGAACCGAGGGGCGATATGGGAATTCTTCGTATCGTGAATTCCACCAAGCTGAATCGGCTGCTTTCGCGGCTGATCTCGCCAGGCCGTATCAAATCGCTCAAGGAGCGACTTGGATTCGGCGGCGGCGTCGTCATCTTTGCTCGCCGTCCAGCTGAAACGATGTAGTCTATTCTGCTGCCGGGCGGTGGGCGAACCCGGAAAGTGTTCGGCGCCTCCTATGGACTACCCTCGCTTACGATAGTGTCAATTTCCGCCTGTGTCAGGGCACGAGAGAAAAGTCGAACGTCGTCCAACCGGCCGGCATACTCGCCGCTAGTGAACTCGGCATTTCGTCCGAGCGTCACGCTGACGTTGTTAAGGCTGAGCGGCTGCGTGAGGGCCTTGGAAGCGTCGACCTGGCCATCGACGTACAGCGTTTTGATTGCGCCATCGTACACGATGGCGACATGATGCCACTGATCATCAGCGACCGTAGTCTGGCCGATGAGCTCGTCGAATTGTGGCGACCACGTTGTAAACTGCAATGTATTCGCGGATCCGGCCCGGTCGAGGCTCCATGATGAGTCGCCCTTGCCGATCAACTGCGCCCAGGTGCCGCCGAGTGAACTCGCCCGCATCCAAAGCGTGACCGAGAAGCCCGTCTGGAAATCGAATGCCGGCTCGTTGCCGAGGACGATGTGGTCGCCACTGCCTGCAAAGTCGTAGGCACCGGCGGGCCTGCCGTCGCCGGCAAGAAAAGTCGGGCACGAGCTGCCGACGGAACACACACCATCGTTGCCGTTGCCCGAATTGTCGACAATGAGGCCATTGTTGTCCGCATCGAAGCGATACCAGCCGACGAGGTCCGGGTCACCAAGGTCCGGCGTATCGTTCGGATCCAGCGGGTCGGTCCCGGCCGCAACCTCTTCGCCATCGGTGGCGCCATCGCCGTCGGTGTCAGGATCAGTGGGGTCTGTGCCCGCGGCTTGTTCCTCGAGATTTGTCAGGCCGTCACTATCGCCATCCAGGTTCGCGTCGCCCGGATCGAATGCGTCGAGCCCGAACTGGGTCTCGAAGCCGTTCAGCAGGCCGTCGCCGTCCTCGTCCCCGGCAGGATCGAGCGGCGCCACAATGTAATCCGCCGTAAGCGTCGTCGTCGAGCCTGGCATCGTAACCGCATGCGTCTGCGCGCCGCCGTCGGACCAGGTATCGAACGAATATGCCTCGAAACCAGCGCCCCCGTTCGGTGCACCAACAACGTACTCGTGCCCGATCAATGCGTTGATCGCATGCGGGGGCGTTACGGAACCTCCGTCCAGCGACAGTGGAGTCGTGACAGGCGATGATTCAATCGTCAGCAGAGCGCGCTCCGGGTCGATAAACCGGGAAACCGTGTGCGTGAAGCCATCGGAATCCGTTACCGTCAGCCGGATTTCATACTGAATGTTACCCAGGCTATCGAGGCCGCTCGTGGGCACGTCAAAGCTGCCGGCTGCGGCGTTCGACAGCGCCAATACCGGGTCCGTTTGCCCATTGTGATGGAAGACTACTTCCCAGGTCATCGACTGCGGTCCGAGCGTCCCGTCCTCGGCGTCCGTACCGGAGCCATTGAACGGAATCGTATCCCCACCGCGGAACATGCTGTTGATCGCCGGCACATCGATTGAAGCGACCGGTGGGGAACCAGGAGTCATAAGGTCCGCGACTTCCGTCTGCGTCAGCGCGCGGCTGTAGACCCGCACATTGTCCAGCATGCCGCTGTATTGTCCGCTCGTATACTCGGCATTGAAGCCCAGGTGCAAAGGCACGTCATTCAGGCTGATCGATTGCGTGTAGATGCGCTGGGCGTCGACTTGACCGTCGACGTAAAGAATCTTGTTCGTGCCATCGTAAACGACGGCGACGTGGTGCCATTGCCCATCAGCGACGGCGGTTTGTCCCAATAGCTCGTCAACGCCGGACGACCAGGTTGTGAACTGAAGGAAGTTGGTACTGCCGGAACGGTCCACGCTCCACGCGGAATCTCCCTTTCCTATCAGCTGTGCCCAGGTATTCCCGAGATTGTCGGCGCGCATCCAGAATGCCGCACTGAAACCGGCGGTGAAATCGAATGCCGATTCATTACCGATCACTACGAAATTGCCGTTTCCGGCGAAATCGAATGCACCGGCCGGCTGGCCGTCGGCGCCGTTCCATGCCGGGCAGGTGCTTCCGGGGTTGCACGAACCGTGATTTCCGTTGCCGGAGCTGTCGAGGATACTGCCCCCGGTGTCGGCATCGAAGCTGAACCACGCAATCAAGTCCGGATCTATGCCAGACGGGATACTGTTCGGATCGAGCGGATCGGAGCCGGCATTCACTTCCTCGCCGTCACTAAAGCCGTCGTCGTCGGTATCAGGATCGAGTGGATCGGTGCCAATCGCAACTTCCTCGCTATCGCTTAGGCCATCGCCGTCGGTATCGCTGTCGCAGGCATCACCGATGCCGTTCTGGTTGCTGTCCGCCTGGCTCGCGTTGGCAACCGCTGGACAGTTGTCGGCGTCGTCGGGCACGCCGTCACCGTCACTATCGGTTGGCGTATCGCAAACGGCGGGTGACGCGATCCAGTTGCGCAATGTATTCACGGCTTCGCCGTGCACGAGGAAGGTCGCGAGCGGCGGCATGCGTACAAGAGGATCGGTCGTGCCTGGCCGGGCGGCCAGGATGGACGCGTCCGGATCACCCGGCAGCAAGATTTTTGCGCCGGGAATACCGAGATCGCCGAAAGCCGGATCCAAATTGCACACGTTCATCAAGGTTCGTGGCGTCTGGTATTGAAGGTCCATTGTCGACTGGGTGGGGCCTTCGCCGCGATGGCAGCCGGCGCAATTCGCGTGCAGGTAGCTGCGCGCGCGCCGCGATAGCGCGTGGTGCGTCTCGTCCAGACCGACGGTAGCCGGCAGGTCAGCGACCGCACCCGGCAGGCCGCTCGTGAACAAGCCGATGTGATCGAGAGTCATCAACTGGTTCGACAAGCGGTTCGTGGACGTATACACCATGTCGTTGTTTAGCTGCTCGACGGAAGGCCCGAGCGCGACTTTCGCGGCGCTGGTGTGACAGCGGCGACACTCGCCACGACCCGGAAAGTGATAGAGCTGGTCATTGGGCAACACCACCTGTTTTACGTCCGGCAACAGCACCGCGTCACCACCCTGCCATTCGTAGCTGTACCCGGTTGTCTCACCGCTGTCGGAGTACATGATCAGCCGCGTCTCAACCGGTGCCCCGTCAACCGAAAACTCCTTGACAAGCACTGTTCCTATCGGAAATTCGAAATCGCCACTGGCGTCGATGTTGATAGTCGCGCCATCAGGCAGCGCGACCCAGCGTCGTTTCGTCGCACCATCGGACCAGAGCTGGGCGCCTGGTTCGAACGGAATCAGGCCGGACGCCGGCACCGGAGGATTCGTCGATGCGAAACAGCCCGTCTGCGAGAGCAACGGCGGCGGTCCGGGCGGTCCGCTGGTACCGTCGTTCGGCATGACCTTGTAAATCTGCGAACCGGCGACGACGTACAACTCACCGGTGATGTCCCGACCCCAACCGGTTACGCGCGGGATACCATTCCCGGCCGGCAACAGCGACAGCTCATACGGATTACCATCGACATCAAAGTCAACGGCAGAAATCTTGCTCGTGCAGAAATCCGCGAAAAGATACTTTCCCTGCAATTCGGGAACGAGCTGGCCGCGGTAGAAATAGCCGCCGATCACCGCGCAGTTGCCGCCGCCGTGAGTATATTCGACGAGCGGGTCGACGAGTGTCGGATCGTTGCAATCCCCGTACTGATTTGAAAAGCAGGTAGTCCCTTCTTTTATGTTCCAGCCGAGGTTAGCGTTATTCGTATAAGCGCTGACTTCCTCACGAATCGTGTAACCAACGTCCGCGACATACCTTCGGCCCGATGTCAGGTCAATGTCGCCGCGGTACGGGTTGCGCAGCCCGATCGCGTAGATTTCCTCGAGCGGGAATCCGCCACTGCCTGCATACGGGTTGTCGGGCGGAATCGCATACGGGACGCCATTGTCGACGTCGAGCCGCAGGACCTTGCCGAGGAAATTGGCGAGGTTTTGCGAATTGCCATTGGGGTCGCCCTGGACCGTACCGTCACCAATACCGATATGGAGGTAACCTTCGCCGTCGAAGGCCATGAATCCACCCTGATGGAAGGTTCCGCGTGCCCACCGCAACATGACGACTTCCGAACCAGGGTCAAAGGTCAGTCCGCCGTCCGTGGAGGCAAAGCTGGAAATAATAATATCTGCAACGGATACGCCATCCAGCGGCGCGACCGAGTAATTGACGAAGACGCGAGGATCTGCAGGGAAGTCGGGATGAAAAACGAACTGAATCAGGCCGCCGTCAGCCGGTACCGTTGCAACGCTGCGCAGGTCGAGCACGGTGGAGGCGTTGGCGACGTTTGGATCGTTGTCGAATCGTCTTACCACGCCGTCGCGAGTAGCATAATACCATTCGCTCGCGTCGCCCGGGCGCTGCGTCAGCACAGTCAGGTTGCTTACCGCGAGATTAGCGAATTGTCGTTCGAGGATGATATCTGCGGTGGCAGGCGGATCGACGGCAAGGCAGCTCGTGTTCGAGGGGCGCTCGTCGAGACCGAATGGCGCCGAACTTTGTGCGTAGCCGGTAGTGGACAAAGAGAACATGGCGCACACGGCCAGCAACCACGAGGTCACCAAGCACGCGCGGGCGACGCGAACTGCTCGCATGGGCTATCTCCGATTCGTATTTGGTATCCGGAGAGACTGTCGGGCGTACATAGGCAGCCCGGTTCCATGTCGCTCACAAGGCTATCGCCCTAGAATGAAGCAAGTTGCATGCCATTAGCAGAAAATCAGTAACTTAGGCGTGTATGTCTGCGTGTGTTAGTCGCATCGGGTGCCGATTGTAAAGGAAACCGACAGTCCGCCGATCGCTCGCACCGAGCAACGGAACAAGTACTCAGCCGACGGCGGCGCTGCCGCCCGGCAACCGAGGCTCAAGACCGCTATGACACATCAGCTCGAGTCTTCTCGATCAGTCGTTCGAACGGGGTCTGATCCTGAAGCGTATCGGGTTATGCTGGGCGGAGAACTCGTTACCATAATCGGTTCAAGGCTCCTCGGGCTATGTCCCCTGGCCGACCGACAGTATTCAAGAATGGCGATCCTAGCTGCGCAGATTCGGACGGCAAAGGCCAGTATGGCTCCGATCGTCAACCGGCGAGTGCAGGCCCTAAAGGAGAGTCGAGACGCCGGTAAGGCCCAAGAGCTACAATATCCGCTGAAACTCGTCATATGCGCCTGGTTCCCGTCCATCAGCGCATTGAGGCATTTGGTATGTATCGATATGTCACTATCCTGGCTGTTGTGTTGCTAAGCGTGTTCTTAGCCACAGAACGTGCATCCGCTCAAGTCTTTCCGTTAAAAGTCAGCGCTGACGGCAGGCACATCGTTGGCCAGGATGATCAGCCCTTCTTTATCAATGGCGATACTGCCTGGTCATTGATCGGGCAGGTCAGTAAAGAAGATGCGGAGCTGTATCTCCGCGACTGCGCCGCCAACGGATTTAACTCGGTGGTCGTTACCCTGGTAGAAGGGTACTTTGCGGACAATGCGCCAGCCAATTTCTACGGGGTTCAACCATTTACGACCGCAAATGACTTTACGACGCCGAATGAAGCTTATTTCGAACACGCCGACTGGGTGATTAACAAGGCAGCTGAGCTTGGTCTGCAGTTGATTGTCGCGCCAAACTACCTTGGATGTTGTGACGACGGGTGGCTTGAGGCACTGACGAACAACAACTCGGTCGCCGATGCGCGATGGTATGGCGAATGGATCGGCGAAAGGTACAAGGACTTTCCGAACCTGATCTACGTGTGGGGGAACGATCTGAATCCGAGCAGTGTACGGGACAAGATTCGCGCCATGGCCGAGGGAGTAGATTCAAGGGACCAAAATCATCTCCACACCTACCATGCAAGCGCGGAAAACTCAGCTCTGGATCAATGGGAAGCGTCTGAATCGTGGCTGGACATCAATATTACTTACACGTACCAGCCAGTGCAGCAGAAGTCGTTGGAGGACTACAATCGCTCGCCTTTCCTCCCGTTCTTCCTGTTTGAGTCTCAATACGAGAATGACTTCCTGGGCGCGCAGCCGGAGCAGGTTCGCAAGCAAGCTTATACAGCAGTTCTCACAGGTGCGAATGGCCACCATTACGGGAGTTGGCCAATCTGGCACATGAATGGTAAACCAAACGACGACCAGGTCGACTGGAAAGATACTCTCGGCTACGAAGGCCGAATTGACATGAAGCATGTCAAGGAATTGTTCGAATCGCGCGACTGGCACACACTGGTCCCTGATCAAGGACACCAGCTTGTGACTTCCGGTTACGGTTCGGGAGATTCGTTTGTCGCGGCAGCTCTTACTGGCGACAGCGCTACTGCAATTGTTTACCTCCCGCGTAGAACCACGATTTCACTCGATCTGGGGCAGATTTCAGGTGATAGCAAAACCGGCTGGTGGTTTAACCCTCGGGACGGCTCGGCCGTAGAAATTGGAACTCTGGCCGGATCAGGAAGCATGTCGTTTACGCCGTCGTCAGGCGACGATTGGGTGATGGTGATCGATGATGCCAGTCGAGATTTTCGTGCCCCAGGCGAGGTAACGGCTGTCGTTCGGCCAAACCCGCCCGAAAATCTGCGGGTGGAATGACATTGATGTCGAGGCGGCCTCTTGAAGTTTTCTGTCTGGTTGCGTTGACTGCCTGCGGGTCGTCCGGGGACGGTGATCAGGCACCGCCAAACACGGGTGGCGGGCCGACCCTCTCTGCGACGTTGAGCTGGGACTCTCCGGCATTTAACAACGATGGATCTGCGCTAAACAACCTCTCTGGATATCGAGTTATATATGGAAATGCCCACACGAACTTGGACACAACCATAGATGTCACAAATCCAAGTATCTCCACATTCGTGGTGGACGGGCTGTCACCGGGTACCTATTACTTCAAGGTCCGAGCGGTCAACGACCAAGGCGTTGAGAGCGCCGACTCCAACGTTGTGAGCATAGTACTGCAATAACTGGACCGCCCCCGGTCAGACGGACACCGCTCCGCTTGGACCAAAAACTGTGACGCACGTCACAGTTTCTTCTGTGTCGTCGTAGAGCGACAGCCGACTAGCAGCCGTGCGACATTTAACTCTCTCGAGCCCGCCCCGGGTTCGCTGGCCCCGCCGCGACAGGAGCACACGCATGAACGGAGGGATGACCGAAAATTGACGATGTGTACCGCCTCCTTGGAGCAGCCGCCTTCGATACCAGTAGTGTTGGATACCGCGACCCTAGTTGGCGTCTATGTCCCAGGTTCAATGAATGAACAGACTATTGATTGATATTGCCGCAGGCGCAGCGCTATTGATGATTCCGTCGGTTGCGCTCGTGGGTAAGCCAGTCTGGGATACAGGTGTAATTAATTTTGCGATATGCAGCACTATGGCGTTGGCATATCTCTCCACCACGTTGCTGAGCACGATTTGGAAAAGTGCTAACGCTGGTTGGCGGTTGGCTCTGGCTTTGGCACCGTTGCCGCCAATCTACCTCGGTCTCCTGCTTCTGCCGAGTCCAAACTATTCACGCTCCCTTCTCTTGGTATCGACCGCAATGTATGTCTTCCTTCAGGGCATAAGATCGTTTCCCTTCTTGAAGCACCGTATCGTTACAGTTGCGGCGCTTGTGGTTGTTACCATAGCCTTCGCGGCCAATCCTGGCGGCGGACAGGCGCGGTCAGTGTCATCTATTATTAATGCGAGTCATCACAATGTTGAGATCTCGGAGTTCGACGTTGGGTCCTTGACCGGCGTCCGCTCGTCGGTTAGTGGAGGCGGGATCGCGTTTGATAAGGTTTCTCAGGAGTATTTGCTGGTACGCCCGCACGGCGAGATATACCGATTTCGCTTTGGCGCTGACGATAAGCGTCTTGCGTTGGATGACACCGGATTGCGAGTTCCGATCAATTACGAGTTGTTCGCGGCTGACAATATGGGCAAAGCATCCGCGGACACATTTCGAGTCGCCGACGTGTTGATTCTCGGTGGCGGTGCCGATCGACGTATTCTGGTGTCACACCATTATTGGCGGTCCGATCAGTCCTGTTTCGTCGTCAGGCTTTCGCAGCACGCTACGCCAGAGTCGACCAAGGGCGAAAGCACGAGTGCGTCAGATGAAGGCTGGACCACTTTGTTTGAGTCTAAGCCGTGTCTTCCTATCGGCCTTAGCCGAGGAGCTACATTCGCAGGGAAGCAGATTGGTGGCAATATTGAACTTGCACCGACAGGCAAGATCTTGTTCACGGTTGGTGACCATCAGTTCGACGGCTGGTATCGTGCGCGCAATTTGGTGGAGGAAATGACCTCGGAATATGGCAAGGTAATCTCGATTGATCCTTCAACCGGGGATTATGAGATCTTTACAACAGGCCACAGAAACCCACAAGGACTTGTCGTAACGAATAGCGGTGGGATTTGGGCGACAGAGCATGGTCCCCAAGGGGGGGATGAGTTAAATCAGCTTAACGCTGGCCAAAACTATGGTTACCCGTTTCACTCTTTGGGTACTGAATACGGTGGCGTTAATTGGCCTCCCGGCAATCAGACAGACAATGATTCAGCCATTGAGGTGAGCCCGGTCTATGCCTGGATTCCATCGATTGGTATATCCGATCTCGTTGAGATCAATGGCAGTGATTTTCCGAGATGGAAGGGTGATCTGCTAATTGCAGCCCTCCGAGACAAGGCCATATGGAGGGTGCGGACGCAGGAAGATCGAGTTCTTTTTGCCGAGCGTATCCCGGTTGGGCGGCGAGTAAGGGATATCGTCGCAGCCAACGGAGGAATTGTTCTGTGGACCGACGCCTCAACAATCATGCGCATCAGTCCACTAGACGATCTCGATGATGGCGCGACCCTATTTACTATTAGATGTGGTGGGTGTCATGATGATTACGAGGATCGGATCGGTCCAACGCTGCGAGGCTTCCGATCAAGACCTGTTCGCTCTTCGTCAGCGTATGCTTATTCACCTGCTTTGCGTGCGATAGGTGGCTATTGGACGGAATCACGTCTTGACGATTTTCTCAGGGCGCCAAATGAGTTTGCCCCGGGGACCGAGATGGCAGGACAGGGTGTAGAGGACGCTGAGGAGCGGCGTAAGATCATCCAGTATCTCTCAAGGCTATAAGAACGGCACACATCCTCTGGCCATCATCATGGCCGTTCATTCAGGAGTTTTCCACTTATAGCCGTGTCTCAAAGACCGGGACCGCTTCTCAAACAGGAGCGCGACGCTCATTACGCAGGCTGAAGCGAAATTTTTTGCGACCTGGTTCTCCGAGTTCCAGCCTTTATGTCGAATTGGTCCGGATGGAATGAACGTTCTACGGTTCTGCCTGAAGATTGGTGGGCGCTTTAGGTACCGCTCCAGATGACATCGGTCCGATGTAGGACGTAGCGATGACCAGGTTGTCGTACCACTTGTCGTTCTGCTGGCTCGATCCCTGGCCGCCATTCTCGAGCTGGATCTGATCGATCTTCAACGAACTGACATCGCGGAACCGGATGTTCTGCCAGTCGGCAATCAGGTCGCCATCCTGCCAGACGGCCACGCGTCCGTCTCGAACTCCAGGCGCGTTCAGCTGCACGAGCACTTCATAGCAGATCCAATCGCCTCTGTTGGGTGCAACATTAGGTCGTGCAACGAAGTGCGGACCGAACGACTGTGAGCCGTTGGTGACTCTGCCGTCCGCGTACCAATGCTCGCCGTATATATCGTCCTGTTCCGGGTGATAGACGTACGCGTGGGTATAGCCTGGCTCAGGCTCCGAATCCCACTTGGAATTCTCGATATTGACGAGAAAAAAGTCCGTTCCGTCCGGGCGTCGGCCCGGACCACTGTAATTGCCAGTAATACGCAGCCCATTGTGAGCGGAATTGACACCACGGTAGTCCGGCTGGTAACGAGCATAGACACGCATGAACAGCAAATCCTGTTCGGATGACAAGTCACGAACGATTGCGTTCGAGACCTCGCTTCCCGTCGATGGCATTCGCATCCGAAGTGACTGAGATCCGTTGAAGTAGATCGAGGAGTCAAAAGTCAAATTTGATCCCTGGTAATAATTAACGTAGTTGCCGGATCCCGTAATCTGACTTACCGACGAATAGCTTTCGAAATCGTCGGCAAACAAAACGTTTGGGTGAGACTCAATACCAGTATCGTTTGGATGAGATGCCGATATTCCAGTATTTCCCTCAGGCAATAGAGGCGGAGCCTGTGAATAGGCCTCCAAGGGGAGCATAGTCAGCAAGGCAAACAATCCACTTGCTATCAATACATTTTTGAATTTCATTAGTCGCAATCTCCGCGATCGCCCAAATGGTTTCGTATGCTGCCTGCGATTTGCCGCTGTTCCTGTTAAGGCGTAGCCCTAGACCCGTTACGATACTCATCGGACGGCCCTTCAACGTGGCTTTTGGCCGGAGTTGTGACACAGTTCACACTAATTTTCACGTGTCGCCAGAATCCGACATGTAGGGGTATGGACAACGTCACATCAAACAACTATTAATGTAGTTCTGTGATGAGCGTGGCATTGTCCAACGCCAAAAGTCCCGAAACGCAATAGGTACGGCATAAAACGCCACTATTTCTTAGGAGACCGCCAAAATGAGTCTGAAATGCTCCAGAGTCTGGGCGATTCTTTTGTTTACTCTGTATTGCGCCACCATGCAAGAATCTATGGCCGCTACGATTAATGCAACCAGTTGCGACTCCTCGGCCGTACAGAGTGCCATTTCCAACGCGCAGGCTGGCGATATCGTATCTGTACCAGCCGGTAACTGTTCCTGGAGCTCGTTCACGATACCAGGCGGCATTCATGTCCGCGGAGCAGGTATAGGCGTTACGAACGTAACGGTCAATGGTACCGTGACGGTCAACAAACATTCATCGTGGAGCGTCGAGCTGAGTGGCTTTTCATTTTACAAGAGCGGTGGCGGCAACGCCGCGAGGATGTTCAGAGTAACAGGGCCGTGGCAGCATGAGCCCCCGCTCATTCATGACAACGAGTTTACCGTCGACGCCGCCGCTATCTTCCGATACGAGACCAACGGCGGCGTCATCTTTAATAATGTTTTCCGCGGCGCATGGGATGACTCGGCATTCCAACACAAGATTGACAATGATACTCAATCCTGGTCCACCGCAGACACCATGGGCGCTCGAGACGCTGATGGGAAGCGCAATGTCTATGTTGAAAACAACGTGTTCGAAGGAATGGCCAATCAGGCAACGGACTTCGACGATGCCGCTCGTGTTGTGTTTCGATACAACACGTTGAATAACGCGTCGTTCAACAGCCACGGTCTGGCCACTTCACCGATCGGTGTTCGGCACTTCGAAGTCTATAACAATGATTTTAACTATCTTGACGATCAGGTTAATCAGAATTGGCATATCTGGATTCGCGGCGGAACCGGAGTCATATTCGACAACGACGTAGAAGACATTATTGGCACTCAGTGGGGCAATAAGATGGAGCTGCACCTGTCGGTGCGTGCGGCCGTCGACGGCGGCGTGAATGGCTGTTGCCGAAGCTGGGCATGCGATCATCAGATTGGACAGAATCACGACGGCAATAGCCAATTCTTGGACGCGCTGAGAATTTGGAATAATACCGGCACGCTCGCCTATGGGTTGAGCGATAACTGGTCAAACAGTTGCGGGAACAACATGAGCGACTTCCTGCAGCATGGTCGTGACTTTGTAGTCACCGCGGACGCAAAGACCGGCTATGCGCCTTACACGTATCCGCATCCGCTGAGGGCAAATGTCGTTCGTCCGATGGAGCCGGAAAATCTGGCGAGCGTCGATCCTTGACATAGCTCTGACATCGCAGTTGGCTTAGAATACAATCTGCGAAGATTGCGATCGGATGACTCAATGAAGATTACTGTCGTCGGTGGCGGCCGAATGGGGTTGCCACTGGCCTGCGTATTTGGCAAACATGGTGCATTTATTACTGTAGCTGACATCGATTCCGGTCTCGTCGAGGCGATCAATGTGGGCGATTGCCCTTACGAGGAGCCAGGCCTGCCCGAGCTTATGCGCGAGCTCCATGCGGCCGGCAAGCTAAATGCGTCGACCGACACAACCGCGGCAGCGGCGACTTCGGATGCTATTGTCATAATCGTCCCGGCCCATTTAACCGAAGAGCGGGAGATCGATTTCGGGGCCCTGCGTGCCGCATCGGCTGATGTCGGTGCCGGAATCCGGCCCGGCTCATTGGTCGTGTACGAAACGACGGTCAGTATTGGCGGCACGAGACGCGAATTGATACCGGTGCTGGAGAAGCACAGCGGATTGTCGGCCGGACAGGACTTCTCCGTCGCCTACTCTCCTGAGCGAGTCAAGGCGAATTTCGTATTGTCGCGACTGGAGTCCACACCCAAGGTAGTCGGTGGCCTGGATGCCGTTTCATGCGAAAAGGCAACACACCTTTATGCCGAGTATCTAGGAGCAGAGGTCGACGACGTTGGTACGTTGGAAGCCGCGGAGTCGACGAAGCTGCTCGGAATGCTTTATCGCGACGTGAATATCGCACTGGCCAATGAGTTGGCAGCATTTTGCGAACTGGCAGGCGTCGACTTCGATCGAATCAGGTCCGCCGCTAACAGAGATGGTGAAGCCAGTTTGCTGGTACCCGGCATTGGAGTCGGCGGGCATTGCACGCCCATTTATCCCTACTTTCTGACGAGGGAATCGCGCCGTCTCGGCTTCACGCAACGTATTTCGGAAGCGGCTCGCGAAATCAATGACGGCCAACCGGCCCGCCAGCTCGATCGAGTCGAGACGTACTGGGCCCGACTCGCCGGACGACGGGTACACATCTTGGGCCTGGGATTCCGGCCCGGTGTCAAGGTCGACACGCTGAGTCCTGCCTTTGAGCTTCGGGAGGACCTGATTCGACGGGGAGCGAAGGCGACGCTTGAGGACCCCTACTATGACGATTTGGAGATTGAGTCGTTGGGATTTGTGCCCGGTTCAATTGCCGGCGCGGAAGTCGTCGTACTCAATACGGCACACGATGAGTTTGCGGACCCCGAATTCCAGCGCTGGCGGTCCGAAGGCGTAAAAGTTGTCCTCGACGGCCGAAATCAGTGGAACCAGGACGAAGCCGAGGCCACCGGCCTGTTCTACTTCGGCATCGGGCGATCGTCGTCCGGAGAGCGCGATGAGGCGCCAAAGAGCTCCGACACGAGCTCTAAATAGACTTGCTTGCCCTCGCGCCAGCGGTGAGCGTAGCCAAACCAGGGTCTATATACTCGCCCTCATATTGCACCGCCGATGACAAAGCAAAAACTCGGTACGGTTTGAAAACACGAACAAGAATTGGGTCAAGCCAACGTGAGTATTAGAGTATTGATTATCGTTGAAAACCTACCCGTGCCTTTTGATCGTCGTGTATGGAAAGAGTGCCTGGCGCTGAAAGAGAAGGGATACGGTGTTTCTGTTATAGCACCTCGCGATAGCATGAGCACAGAACCATCAAGAGAAGAGCTGGATGGAATCTCTATCTATCGCTTTTCTCCTTACCATTCCACCGGTGGTTTCCTCTCATATCTGTTTGAGTATGCGGTTGCTATCGCAAAGTCATTTTGGCTTACTGGAGTCGTTCTCAGACGCGAGGGTTTTCGAATAGTACACATCTGCAATCCGCCCGATCTACTTATTATGGCCGTACTTCCGTACAAACTGCTCGGCAAGAAGATTATTTTCGATCAACACGATTTATGCCCTGAAATCTACCAGACACAGAAAGGACTCAGAGAAGGTCAGAGAAACCTCGTGCATAGCGTGCTGAGCTTCTTTGAATGGCTGACATACCGATTGTCGGACGCCGTTTTGGTGGTAAACGATTCTTGCAAGCGTGTCGCTTGTACGCGCGGTGGCAAGTCGCCAAACGACGTTTTTGTTGTGAGAAACGGACCTTCCGAGGAGAGCATTAGGGATGTGTCCCCCAACCCAAACCTGAAAAACGGCAAACCTTACCTGCTTGTCTATGTGGGGATGATGGGGCCGCAAGAAGGTATGGATGTGCTACTACGTGCTATTCGGGCGTTGCGCGACTCATTTGGGCGCGATGATTTTCATGTACATCTCATCGGCGGAGGAACGGTACTCGAGCAGATGAAATGCTACGCGAAGGAACTGGGAATTGACTCGATTGTGACTTTTGCTGGTCGGCAAAATTATGATTGCGTTCTAGAGGGCATTGCAACGGCCGATGTGTGCTTATGCCCGGACCCGAAAAACCCACTCAGTGACAAGTGTTCGCTCGTGAAGTCGATAGAGTACATGAGTATCGGACGACCATTTGTCGCCTTTGATCTCGAGGAGGTGCGTCTCGCGTCCGGGGAAGCTGCGTTATACGCAACGCCAGGGGACGAGAAGGAGTACGCGGCGCTCATCGACCGGCTTCTGGGAGACGAGGACTTGAGAAAATCGATGGGCAGCTTGGGCCGACAATCGGTACTGGATGGCCTTACGTGGAATCATTCGAAAAATTCACTTTATGAAGCTTATGGATCGGTGTCCGGACGCATGGGGTCATTTCAACGGGGTCGCTCATGAGGATTGTATTTTTGGCAGTCGATGACGAGTTTGCGGGGAGCATGCAGCGCGTGGTGTATGCGAACTACCCAAGTTGGGTGGTTGGTTCCGTAATTTCGACCTGTTCCATATACCGGAAGTCACCACTCGAAGCCTTCTGGTTTGTGCTGCGAAAGTCTGGCTTCCGCTACGGGGCGGAAATGTTCAGAATGAAAATAATTAGGCGCCTGTCTGGCCGTGGGCCGACGACGACTCCGACGCGGCTTGCAAATGATCATTACGTTCCGGTTCACTACTGCGCTGACATAAACGCTGAACAGAGCCTTCAGCAGCTAACCGATTGGAAGCCGGATATCGTCGTTGCAACAAACTTTTCTCACATTGTTGGCCAACAAGCTCGAAAAATAGCGAAACATGGCACTTGGAACATGCATAAGTCCTATCTGCCACACTTCCGCGGAATGGCACCGAGCTTTTTTGCGTTACTTAACGGCTCGGAACAAACCGGCGTTACGCTACACGAGATCGAGAAAGGTATCGATACCGGCAATATCATCCGCCAAATTCCGATAGAGATCTTGCCTAGTGATACTGTCTACAGTTTGAATCAGAAAACCGCAGAGGCAGGCGGGCGTTTGCTGAGCGATATCGTTGGGGGCGAAAACTTGAATGCTTTGGAGTCTACACCCCAACCTGCGGGCGATTGGCCTTACTATACTTTCCCAAGCCCTCAGGACGTTCGCCGATTCCTTGACTTAGGGCTACGATTTTAGATTTGTAATGCGAACGCCAATGGAACCCATCTCATACGACAAGATCTCTGAAAAAGGCCTATCACAGTTCGAAGCGTATACGCGATGCGCGACGGACGTTACGAGCGCACTGGCAACCTGCGCGAGCAATTCCGGGATGAGCAACCGACCGGTCCGGCTCCGCGATCCGGTTGCGGTGGCCACTTGGGCAGAGCAGCTCCTCGCATCCGCGAATACCTCTCCCTATTCTTTAGACGAGGCGATTTGGGTTCTGCGGCAGGAGTCATACATCGACAATTCCGTAGAGCAGGGCCGCCAAAGTCCGTTCAAACGCGCTGTTCGGGCTGCCTATTACAAGGCGCGGCCGGCTATGCCGGTAGCTTTCAGAAAGTACCTGCAGCGACTTGCCTTGCGCGGTTGGGACTCGAGACCCTTTCCAAGCTGGCCGGTTGACACAACTGTTGAAAAAGCAATCAAGGCCCTTTGGGAGCGGTTGCTTCGCGCACATGACGCGACTGAACTCCCATTCATATGGTACTGGCCGGATGGAAATGAAGCAGCAATCATCATGACCCACGACGTAGAGACAGCTGTGGGTCGCGATTTTTGCTTCTCGCTGATGGAGATGGAGCGTGAATTCGGCGTAGTCTCCGCGTTCGAGGTTGTACCGGAAGAGCGATATGAGGTACCCGCAGAGTTCCTCGAGTCAATTCGACGTGGAGGCTGCGAAGTGTGCCTTCACGGCTTAAATCACGATGGTAGGTTGTTCAGCTCTGAGGAGGTTTTTAAGGCAAGAGCTGAGCGGATTCGACAATATGCGGAAAGTTGGGGGGCGGTTGGATTTCGGTCACCGGTGATGTATCGGAATCTCGCCTGGCTTCCAGACTTGGGCTTCTCCTACGACATGTCTGTTCCGAATGTGGGCCACCTCGACCCACAGCCAGGCGGGTGCTGCAGCGTAATGCCCTACTTTATCGGGTCATTGGTCGAGCTGCCTTTAACGACTATCCAGGATTATTCCCTGTTCAATATTCTACAACAGCGTTCAACAACGTTATGGGAAGCGCAGATTCAGTGCATTCGCGACGAGAACGGGCTCGTAAGTTTTATTATTCATCCGGATTACGTAAACGAAGGTTGGTCAGGTTCCGTGTATTTGGCCCTACTCGAATTCTTAGCGTCTCTGCGAGACGAAGCCGAGTTTTGGTTCCCCCTGCCGCGAGAGGTTGCGGACTGGTGGCGTACGCGCGATGCCTTGCAGCTTGTGAGGAATGGGGCCGAGTGGCGCGTTGTAGGGGATGGCGCTGATCGCGCGCGAGTCGCGTTCGCACGAATTGAGGATGGCGTTGTGCGCTATCGTGTCGGTGGGCGCCCACCAAGAAGCACCTAGCTCTTTGGATGCGGACCCTTCCCTGCTCGGCTGGTTCGGCTGGCGCAAAACCAGGAACATGACATCGTAACCCGAGCCGACAAACGCGTCGGCTTGTGAGTATCGCGTTGGCAATTCGCATGGGCCACGGCCAGGATGTATTGTCCCATGAAAACTTCAACCAAAGCCCGCAAAGCTCGGGTATCTGGCAGCACGCCGTCGCCAAAAGTCGTTGATCGTACGCCCGTCCGTCGCCAGTCCGCCCGTCGACGTAACACGATCAACGAGTTGCCAGAACAGGTCTCCGTACCCCGGGTCTCTTGCGTTGCCGAATACAATCGGATGCCAGACGACCGATACTCCACCACGTTTCCGGCGCAGCGCATCCAATGATCCTGAAATCGCACCCCACGCGTCGTCCGCTCCAAGATGCATGTAGCTACGAAGCGTTACATCCATGAGAAACAGGCTGATCTGGAGAACGTCGTACGGTCGATCCTGCTCGATGTTCCATGGAAAATACGGAAACGAAAAGCCGGAGCGCGGCCCGATCCGATCCGGAAAGCCCATAGACATGTCGAATCGAATTCCGGACTTTTCCTGAATGTCGAACAAGGCATCGTAGTCGAACGACAGAAAATGCTGCCGCGAACCTATAGGCCGCCCGAGTCGATTGCCCAGAAGCTCGACCTCCTCTGCGTACCACTCAGGATTTTCTGTCGAACGGTAGCTACCGTGCAGGCACAGCTCGAAGTCGTTTTGAGTGATGACGCGGAGATATTCGCGCGTTCGATCGTCTTCTATAAGGTAGTTGACGTCTACAGGATGACGATGCCCGACGGCTACCTGGTAAGATGCCTGGACGCCCAGCGCTTTCTCCCTGGCGATCATCTCCGGTAGGCACCCGTACGGATCTCGGCCCGAAACAATCGCTTTTGACAGCCCGACGCCAGCGCGAATCGCGTCCACCGGACTGCGCTCCCGGATCAGGTGACGCCCTAATGTCTTCACGCCCTGCTTGATGATGTCCAGTTGATTCGCCGGAATGAAATCAACATCGTGTGAAAGTACGACAGCATATTCTCGGCCATTTGGCCACTCCGGCCTGCGCCACTCAGAGACGTTCGCACGCTCACAACACGCGGCCAGCCCGCGACGCAGTACATCAAGATAGATATCGACGACGTCTTGCGGAATACCGAGTCGCTTGAATTCGCTTTCCGAGTACAGTCCTCGGGTATCGCTCTCACGAGCCTCGTGCCTTTCGGCCCAGGAACTCAGAAACCAGAATGCATTTGCAAAAAGGTCAACTCGAATGTCGCCGTCTTGCCCCGCTTGCGGCACGACTTCGGGCAAGACATACGGAACACCCTCCACGGTATCGACACTGTGCCGACGGCCATTCTTTTGCATGGATTGCCACGCCGACTGCCGATAAGGCACGTATAGGCATCGCCCCGAATCGAATTCGGGCTCAAGATGTTTTGCATATAGGAGCCAAGGACCTTCGGTCGGTGGTTGTGCTGAATAGCTGACCGGGACATCCAGCGCCATCAGCAGCGAATCTAGGACATACCGCACACGCGGCATTTCTACATCAGCGCATCTAAGAACGGTAGTGAGAGCTCGAATCACGACCGACTAACGGACGTTGCGAAATTGACTGGTACGAAACTTGCCCTTGAGACCGGATGCGCCCTCTGACGCTGGGCGGATGCGTGCGCCAACGGTCCCGCGCTCAGGAATGTTTATTGCAACCAAATGGAACATCGTCCACAGCAGGTGGACGCCCTTGAAAGTTGCCTCGGTATAGTTGTGCGACAATATTGCAAATAGCATGGCAAGCCGTAGCCGAGAGAATTCGAACTCCGACTCAGACGTCAATCCTGCAGCCGCCTTCCGGAATGTAGACACGATCAGAGCAAAAAACAGGAATAGTCCGATGAAGCCAAGATTCAGATAAATCTCAATATAGCCGTTATGCGCTTGGTTCGGCTGCCACCACCATTTGGCTGACATCCAGTCAAGCCGGGATCCGAGCCAGTAACTTTCGAATCCCATTCCTGTCATAGGCCTGGACTGAATCGCGATTGCATCCGTCCAGAGTTCCGTTCTATCCGTCAATGTCGGGTCCCGACCTAACATCGTTACGATCTTACTATAGGCATCGAACGTCAGCTCGACCGCCAACAAAGCTGCACCGAAGACGATCAGGTAAATGCCAAAATGGCGCCGGCTCACGAATCGGGTTCCGAGTCCGACAAGTGTCGCTGCGCCGATTGCCAATGTCGCGAGTGAGGTTGCACTATCAGCCAGCGAAAGCAGATACGCAATGATTCCGAGGAACAGAATGCTTAGCAGCGTCTCGTCTCGACGATGCACCGTATTTTCAATCTGCTTTCTTGAAAGAAGGTTCCACAGAAAGAACAAGCCGAATATCATGCAAACATAGCCCAAGTCGTTCTTCGTAAGCATCACACCTCGGAAAAAGCCGGCTCCCGTCCATTGGTCAAATCCGCGTCCAAACTCCGGCAAATACTTGACGAAAAGAACGGACAACGGGAACAGTACGAATGCCGTACGCTTCATCACCGTTCGAAATGATCTCATGGTTTCGGGATCAGTCAGTACAATCATTGCCATGACTGGGTGCCCGAGCGCCTTGATCCAGCGCTTCAGAGCGATGAACGGAAAATCCGACCAGGCGATGGACAGGAATCCGAAAATTAGCAGCGCGATCAGCCACATGTTCTGCCGAAAAAAAACGCCGGAAAACACCTGTCGTCGCATCAGGACTGCGAAGCCCGCGATGACCAACAAGCCAAAGAACATCGCATCCATCGGACTACCTTCGGTGATGTTGGCGACGGCTGCGGGATTACCTAATTGAAACCATTGTGTCGGAAACCGGGACCCGACAACAAAAATCCACAAGGCGGGAAGCCAGAGCGCAAAGCTATTTCCCGGATTGCGGCGGGAATCCCACAAGAACAGTCCGGCTATGAAGAGAAATGTCAGGATTGTTGCGACCGATGCTGGCATTACGCTTACTCTCGGCTGCCTTGTCGCCAATCTCCAGCCGCTGGCCGGCCGGTCGTATTGCCGAACAGAACGCGTTCAACCGTATCCAAGGTTAGTATGGCATTTATCTCCCGCAGATGGTTGCGTCGACCGGATGCATGATCGGCCGCCATCCGTGTCACAACTTGCGGACTCCACCAAGGCTGGCGGCCGGCAGCTGCCCGCTTCGTAGCGCGCTGGACAACTTCGAGAAGCTCCTCTCTGAACCAGCGACGGTAAGGCAGGAATTTGTGCTGCCCAAGTAGACCCGCCTGCTGCAACAACGGCCGACAGGTATCAAGCATCGCCAGCTTGGGAGGCAGCCCTTCCTTGTCCCAGTAGTCCAGCTTGAATGTGATCTTGCAGAATAGTCTTCGCGCCGCATCTAGCGGTGACTGTCGCCCGCAGGAAAAACCGAGATCGGTCCGCATCTTACCGAGTTGCTCATGCCCGGAAGCAATCAGACGTAGAGCCGCAGCCGGCGTCTGGCGGGAAGAAACCGGCGCTTGAAATGCGAGCTTAACCAGCGAGTTGTCGAGATATGGTGTTCGAAACGTCAGCTGCGAGCGCGCAGTCGCAATTGGTCCAAAGACGTGAAACGGTATCTCATGGAAGACGGTCCCGGTCAGCGGGTGGCTTTGCTTCCGAACAGCTATCGCGCCATCGACACGCGAGACGAAATCTTCGTCGATAAACCCTTCGGTAAGAGATAGCGGCCTCAAGGTAGACATGCTACGAAACACTTCGCTGCCGAAGTTCCCCGTCAGCCGGACAGGCGCTATAGCCCGCGCCAGCCGGCTGAAAAACAGCTCGTGCGTGCTGAGCGCGCTGGCACAGCCATCAGAGATATATATGCTTCGGTCCAGATAGTCCTGGAACTCTGAAACGAAATGGGCGTCGATTCTCAGCGTTCGATGCGAAAAGCCAAGAAGGCTCGCAATCTCTCGTCCAATCCTGACATCCAGAGTGTCGCCTGCCGAAGCGCCGTAGGTATAGCAGACGAGATTCGCATCTTTCGCGGATAGACATGCCAGTATCACGCGGGTATCCAGGCCGCCCGTAACCGAGAACCCAACTTCGGTATCCGCTTGTGCGTAGCGAGGTACGATGGACCTTGCGGTCTCGACGAACGCCGATTCGAATTCCTCTACCGTCAGTGGCTCGAGATTCTCCCATTCCGACGGATCGAAGTACGTTTGCCGCTTCGCAGTTCCGCCCGAATCGAATATCCACAGCGACGCTCCACCAAGCCGCGAGATGCCTTTGAAAAGCGTTTGTGTGCCCCCACAGCTGCCGAACGCAAGAAAATCTGCAACGCCGTCCAGATCGAATGCGCGAAGCTCTGGGCGCACGGCCAACAACGCCTTGGCCTCGCTGGCAAAATAAAGAACATCGTCCGCCCAATGATAGTAGAGGCGCTCCGACGCATACCTATCCGTAAACAGCAGTGCTAATTCCGACTTCGAATCCAGCAGAACGCCGCTAAACAGACCGTTCAGATCGCGGACGAACGACGATCCTTTCCGTCGATACGCTTCCAGGAGAGAGCCCGGCTCGTTCGTGTCATTGTGCGATCCCGAAACATTAAAGCACTCACCGGAAAACGCCAGCTCGAGCCCCCTGCCCGATGATGCTGACGCGCGGCTGGCGAAGGAGTTTGGATGCGCAAGCCAGCCGACGCATGCCTGACACTCGGCCATGTACTTGATTCGATCGACGTAGCTGGACTCGTGTCGCATGCGTTCGATCATTCGAGCGACCACCGATTCGGAGTCGACCGATACCCCCCTTCCAATGACTCCGGCGATTCCCGGCAATTCTCGCTACCTCATGCTTTACTGCCGCTTACGGCTTGATCGGTCTACGGGTTACGGGCACTGTACCAGCGATTCCGCAATTCCTTTAGACGATGCTTGACGGTTGGCGGAATCATATTTCGGAGCCCGCGATGCGCGCCGACGCTGAGCGCAAGTCGCCCCTTGTACGTCAACGGGACATAGTATCTCGGCGCTGCAATCTTCTGAAATCCGCATCGTCGCTTAAATTCAGAGAGCGAGTCGTCACTCCAGTACCAATAAACAAGCTGCTCATGTTCCTGTTGAGCCGCGAGTTCCACAGACTTGGCAATCAGCACGTTGTTCGGCGACTTATCACGATGACGCATGCTCGAAAGTATCTGCCCAAGGAGCGAGAACCGTCCCGCATTGCCCAGCATTACGAAGCCGATCATTTGACCGTTGAAGTAGGCACCGATCATTCGCTCACGGTGGACGAACCGCGAGAACTGTTTCTTGATCGTTTCGAAGTCCTTACCGAAATGCCAGAAGGGTCTACCCTGTCGAACGCGTGCCTCATTGAAGATCCCTTCCATTCCTTCAACAAATGCATCGTCATAGTCGACTTCCTTAACTTCAACGCCTTGCTTTGCGGACTTACGAATCGTAGTCCGAATGCGGGACTTAATAGTATTACTCCACCAATCCTCGTAGCTGCTTATTGGAAGCACGGCAAGTTCATCGAACTCGTGATGGTAGTTGTGTACTGGCTCCACATCGGGCGGACGCTGCCAGAAAGTGAAGAGGTCCGCACCCGGACCACTCGGCCCGCGAAGCGCCGCGACGACAGCGGCCGGGTTCCGGACGTCCTCATACCAGTCGTCTTCGAGGCTAATTGTCCGCACCGGCCCATCTGTGAGCGAGTAAGTCTGGCCGTCAATCTCCACGCAACGGATACGAGTCGATACCCCTTTCACAAGGGTTTCCCTCATGTGAATCTCACCGCATGCCAAGGTGGATTGTTCAATGTTATTCACTGACTTCCCCCTCACCCGGGTGACGCCTGTGTCCGCTGAACAAACCACGAAGTCGCGCCATTTGCTCGGCACGATGAAATTGCATCAATTCGTCAGAGATGGGCCGGTCTGCGCGAGTTATCCAACAGGAAAAATAGCCGAACAACAGTCCGAGACCACCTAAGACGTAAGGCTTCTTGGACATTTGAAACGTACCGCGGAACAGCTGCCAAAGCGGATGGCCACCGAGGAAGTAATCCTTCTTACCATAGTGGATTCTCGCTCCTAAAACACTGGTTCCGGCTGTACCCATCGGCCGATGGTGGCGAAAAGTGCGCTCTGAGAAAGAGTGTGTCTCCCATCCTTTCATTCGGGCCGTGGTCACGGCAATCCAGTCTATGCCTCCGCCTCGATTTGGAACATAGCCGCCAATCTCCTCGAAACATTCGCGTCTGAAGATTTGACACTGCCCGTTAACGTGCTGCGGGTTGATGTAGCTGTCGCGGAAGCTGTGGAACTCGCCTTCGATGTAGTGAGTCCCAGCGACTCCCAATGCTGGATTTTCCGAGAATTGGTCAAGCAGGAATTCCATGTAGTCGGCGTCAAACGATACGTCACCGTCGATGTTTCCAATGACGTCGTATTGCGTCTCTTGCACATGATCATAACCTGCATTAAACGCTTCTACTTTTGCCGCGAAATGTCGTTCCTTTCGCGGAGGTCCCTCGATCAGCTCAATCCAGGGATGATCCGCCAAGTACCGCCGCACGATCTCACCGGTGTCGTCGGTCGAACCGTCGCTGACGATAACCCAGCGCTTAGGCAGCACAGTCTGTGATATGACAGATTTGATCGTCTTCTCGATGTCCGCTGCCTCGTTGTGGGCCGGCGTAACCAGAACGTAGCGCAGGCTCATGACGATTCCATCCGGGAGCGCTCGGTAGCTGGGCGACCGTTTTGCGAGCCGTCAGCTACAGCCTCGTAAACTGCTCGGGTGATCTCGGCGACTCGGGTCCAGGAATGGCGTTCGCGAGCGGCCTCGGCTATACCAGGCCGCCGCTCGGGTAGTTCTTTGTAGAGATCACTATCGGCGTAGCGAGTAATCATCGATACCAATGCGTCAGTATCACACGGTTCGCACACGAACCCGGTCTCGTCGGCTAGAATCTCTTCGCTGAGCGAACCGACATCCGTGGCCAGGACTGGCAATCCAAAACTGTAAGCAAGAAAAGGCACCCCACTCTGAAAAATCTGGACATATGGGACGATCAGTGCGTCGGCGGCCTTGAAGTAGACTTCGACGTCCTGATCTGGAATATGCTCGATTCGGCAGATTACTCGATGTCGGCAGTCCATTTTGGACAGGATGTTTTCTATGGATCGCCAATAGTCCTCATTTCCGCGCTTGACCTTGCCGGCGATAACCAGTCGAACGCGTGGCAGATGTCGATAGATGGCCGGAAACGCTTCCACCAGATAGCGCAAGCCCTTATATGGCGCGATCTGGCCGAAGAACAGCAATACCAGCTCATCGGTTTCGATCCCAAGGCGCACCCTACCCTGCTTACCTGTCAGCTCTGTTCGCGGAGACGTGTCATTCAGTCCGAACGGAATGACGGAAATTTTCTCTTTCGGCAAGGCAAAGTCAGCGTGAAGTTCCGAACGCATCTTTTGTGTATGAACAAAGATATGGCTACTAAGCCTATATTGTATCGCCAACGTCAGTCGATTCAGCCAGTTGTCGTGTCCGTCTCGTTTTGCCGCATTGACATTGTGTGCTGTTAGTACGACCTTCCTGCCACACAATCTGTAGTACAGCATCAATACGGTCCGATCGAACAGTTCGAATTTGTTGTTCCAGAGGACGTGGAGGATGCGGGCACGGGTACGTGCCGCATAAATGAGGAGTCGCAGGTAATATCGACCTAGACGAATCACTTTGCTGACTAACGCCGCGTCCTCCGACTGATCACCCCGGAGGTTCAGAAACCGGATCCTTTCATTGGATCTCACGACCGGCCCGTCGAGCGCATCGCTAGCGATGAACTCGATTTCTACGCCCGCTGCCGCCAGCGAGACTGCCAGACCATGCGCGTAGGACCGATCGTCGCCGCCGGTCAGCAATCCGATCAGCGGTCCTTCAGCGGATTCCGGCCGGCTGATCCCATCGTTCGTCTCTTTGTCCCATTTTGGATCCTTCACGGCTTACGTCCCCTCGCCACTCGACGAGCGCTCGAGCTGTCCGAGGACCGCATCGAGAACTTCGTTCACCGATACCACCGTGGTGGCGGCAGGATCGAGGTCGCGTTGATAGAAGAAGTCTCCGAGACGCGGCGAGATAATCTTTCGCAGCAAACCATAGTCAAAGATTTCCCACGGGCTCGTACAATTGAAAATCGTTACGCACGGCACATTCGATCCAAGTGCGAGATGCATCGGAAGACTGTCACCGCTCACCAGGCAACGGTGGCCCTGGATGTCGCCCAGGTGTTCGAGAAGCGTCGGCCGAGTCGGCAGGATATTGACTGACAGACCGCGCTGCTCGAGCTCGTCTTTGAGTTCGGGATAAAACGCCCAGTTTTTCATCGGCCAGACGGCACCCGAAACGGGCGCCATAGCGACATCACCCGAGAGACCCGTCGGCGTTGCCGCCGGCAAGCAGTAAGGCTCGCCGTCAAAGCGGTATCCAAGGCCTTCGAAGATCAGGTCCTGGTACGACCGTCGGTTTTTCAGCTTTAGCTCGTCCGCACGCTCACGGCCGTGGACGCTTACCAAGCTCAGGTCGAACCAGCCACTCGCGTCTTCGGTATAGCGCACGGTCCGGCTGTCGTCCGTGTAGGCACCAAAGAGCCGGGAATGCTGAGTCTCCTTGGCGAAATTCGCGACGTCAATCTCGTCCTCGAGGCTGATGACTAGGTCATAATCTCTATCGAGCGCCTGGTGACGGTCGTCCCAGCTTAGACAACGCAACTCGAAGCCGTCTGTTGGCAATAGCGAAAGGTTGCCTGGCGCCGTAATCCACGTCACCGGTCCCGGTAACCGACGCAACAAAGACGACGTTCGAACCACGTCTCCTGTCGCACCGAGCTTGATTATCAACGCACTCATTCCGCCCCTGCTTCTTGGGCGGGCAATGAGGCCTGTGGGAAAGCGGCACCGGGGCCGGCAGTACGTGTCACGGCAATCGGCCGTTCATTGGCACGCAGCCACTGCTCGAAAACAATCAAACTAAACAACAACTTATGGTTATCATTGCGGCCGGCGCGATGCTCCTCTAGCAAACGTCCGACCACCGGCCGCTCGAGATACCTGAACATCAGCGACTCGCCGTCGAGAAGCGTTCCACCTAGCCCGCCCGACAGCGAATTCTTAAACCACCGGTCGACGACGTTGACTGCAAATCCTCGCTTCTTTCTGCGCAGTATTTCCTGTGGAAGGAACTTTTCGCATACCCGGCGATGGAGCCACTTTCTCTGGCCCCAGCGAACTTTGAACGATGCAGGCAGGCGCTGGACATACTCGATGATTTCCCGATCCAGATACGGTACCCGCACTTCCAGACTGTGCGCCATCGAGAGCTTGTCGGCATACATCAGCAGCTCGTCAGGCAACGATGAACGCAGCTCCAATAGCTGGAAGCCACCCAGATCGTCCGTAAACTGCATCGCAGGCTCTATTTCCCTCCAGATATCCACAACCGAATCGCCGGCTCCAGCGGGCAGCCGATCGGGTTGAAAAAGGCTGTCGATAACGGATCCGGGCATGATCGAAAAAACGTTTTGGTAGCGTCGCATTCGATCATCGATGCCCAATGAATGGACACCGCGCTTCAGGGACTCGTTCCGAGGAAGTTTCTCGACTCCTGCCTCGACACCGCCGCGAAGCCAGGCGGGAAGACCACGCCATTGCTGTCCATACTGAACACCGAGATGCCGCGTATAGCCTCCGAACAGCTCATCGGGCCCCTGCCCGACCAACGCGACCTTGACGTCTTCGCGCGCGCGGCCGCACACGAAGTACATCGGCACAATCGAGGAAGCCGCGATGGGCTCTTCGAGAGTTTCGACGATACCGGGCAGCTCCCGTTCGAAAATCGACTGGTCAAGTCGCACCGGGTTGTTGCGCGCACCGAATATCGAGGCACTTTCCGCGGCATCGGCCAGTTCATCGTCATCGTAGGCAGATTTTCCGTAGCCGACCGTATAGGTCGGCCAGTCGTCGCCGTAGAGACTCATTAACCCCAGTAAGAGACCTGAATCCATACCGCCGCTCAGAAGCAGGCCGAGCGGCACGTCGCTCAACAGGTGGCGCTTCAGCGCTCGCGTGTAAATGTCGAGTAACTCCTCGGTTGCTTCGGCATCGGACTTCGGCTTCTCGAACGGATGAGGTTCGAAGTTGTACCAGCGACGCACCGAAAATCCACTCTCGTCGATTACGGCCATCGTGCCGGGAGCAAGCTTTTGTATATCCTGGTAAATCGTCACCGGCGATGGCGTATACCGATACCGCAGAAACATGTTCAGAGCCGTCATGTCCACTTCCGGCTGCTCGGCCAGACCGGCAACGACAGCTCGTAGCTCGGACCCGAACACGATCGTGCCATCTTCGACCTTGTAGTAGACGAGCTTGATGCCGGCGGCATCCCTGGCGAGTATCAGGCGGCGCTGACGAACGTCCCACAGGGCGATCCCGAACATGCCGTTGAGATGATCGAATACGTCGAGCTCCCACTGCTTGTAGCCGTGAACGATGACCTCAGTGTCCGAACGGGTCCGAAAGACATGCCCGTACCCTTCCAGTTCCGTCTTCAGCTCCGGGAAGTTGTAAATTTCACCGTTGAAAGCGACCCAAACGGTCTCTTCGGCATCGGACATCGGCTGATGGCCGCCTGCAAGATCGATGATCGACAGCCGACGGAATCCGAGTCCAAGATCGTCGTCAAAATGGAAGCCTTCATCGTCCGGCCCCCGGTGAACGATCGAGGCTGCCATCGCGCGTACGCGGTCCGCAGAGACAGGTTCGCGGCGTCCGAAGTTGTACTGTCCACAAATCCCGCACATATCGGTATCAGACGTCCATAGCTGTGGCGACGATGCCATCGCTGTACTTGTTCGTTGGCATCAGCATACATAGCGCCCGAAACAGCTGCGACTGTGCCCAGCGGTGCATCGGTACGTTGTCCCAACCAAACCGCAGCCGCCGCGTCCGAAACGAACCGTCGGGCTTCTGCCAGTGATCGAGCAGGTCGGCAAGCGCCGATCGCAGTCGATCGTCGAGCGACGGAAAGCGACCCCTCAAGAGACTGCAAAGGTTGAAACACTCTGCGTAGTCGTAGAGTTCCCGCTCGTAGACCGTCAGTCGTGGAGCCTTGGAAAATGGACGCGGCAAGCCGTCCTCGTCGAAGAGATTCTTGACGTAATAATCGACACCGGCGGATATGGCGGCGACACAACGGGAGTCGTCTCTCTGCCGTTCGATCTTCGCTAATGCTTTCAGTACGAAACAGGTATGAAAATGATCGACGAAATCCCTGGCGCCATCCACAGCATAGGGCCAGGATCCGTCTGGCTGCTGGCAGTCGAGCACGAAATTCAGATTCCGGTCCGCAACTTCACGATATTCCTTTCTACGAAAACAAGTTGATGCAGAGCTCAGCAGGAATGCACGATAGGCGCTCGCGTTCACTACTCCGAAAACCTTATCGGTCGGATTGTAGCCGGCAGAGGCGGAGCCCGCCGAGACGTCCCGGTCAGGAATATCGTGGAACGCATGTTCTGCGATTGATTCCATCACTTCCAGCCAGCGCTCGTCGCCGTCGATTCGATAAACGTCTTCGAAGGCTTCGTAGACGTAGGGCGTCGTCGTAATCAGCGGCGTCCCGGCACGCATGACGCCGGTACGTGTTACCCAATCGAACGGATATCCCCAACAGTAGTTTTTGTATTCGGGGCAGCGTGACTCGTTTAGCGCCTCGAGAAACTGTCTCGCCCGATCGAGGTATTTTTCTTGGCCAGTCTCGTCAGCAAGCCGGGCGAAGCCCATGGCGTAGTGAGCGTCGGCGATTGGAAATCTAAGCCGATAGCCGAACAGTCGTCGCGCTTGTGGAAAAAAGGCCTCGCTGAAGATCATCGGAGCGACCGCGAAAGTACCCAGCATTCGATGTTGATAGTAGAGCGCCTTGGCGCGTCTTCCGAACGGACCGGCAAAATAGCTCTGATGATCGTGTGATATCGGCCCGTAGCGATCCAGCCAAACCACGAAGCGATCGACAGCCGCCGACACCTTCAGTGCCGACGATGTCCGTATCTGGCCGTGTGAGGAGCCCTCCGTATTATTGGTCGGATCGGAATTCATGAGGGACGGCGACGCAGCGCATGGTCACTCGTGGGTCGAAATAGATATCACGACCCGGTAGCCGATGTGGAACTTGATCGAAGGCCTCGGTCAAACCGACGGCGTGGCGCTCTCGCCTGCCGTCGGTCATCCGGATCTCTCTGCACGTAAACGACTTCACCCATAGCGTCCATGGAATATGTGGCCGCTTCAATGAGCTCAACGACGCGGAGGCCCAATTTGCCATCCGTCATGGGTGTCTTTTCTTTGAGAATGCAGTCAGCGAAGTGTTCTCCTTCGACAGCAAGGGCTTCTGTGCCGACCAGCTTGGGTGCCCACATGTCACCTGTTCTGTAGCCGACGCGCATCTCCTGGATCTGTGCTTCGTCCTCAGTAAAGCTGACTCCTTTGTCGTAGACTTTTATCTTCTCGCTTGGCTCAAGATCATCGTAGACAATCATCTTCTTGTCGCCACCGATAAGAATATTCCGAACCTTGACCGGCGCAAGCCAGCTCACGTTAAGATGGGCGATCACCTCTGACTCATAGTACAACGTGATGTAAGCGAGGTTCTCTGGCGTAGCCGGGAAGTGATTGATACCGCTGGCTGAAACCGCTACTGGATGCTCGCCCAGCAGATAGTCGAGTATTGCGAAATCATGAACCGCGAGATCCGAAATCACGCTGACGTCGCGCTGAAAGAGCCCAAGATTGATCCGGGTGGAGTCGTAATACAGAACGTCGCCTAGTTCACCGCCTTTGACGATTTCCCCGACCTTGCGGACAGCGCCCGTATAGATAAACGTGTGGTCGACCAACAATACAAGTCCGCGCTTCTCTGCCTCGGTGACGAGTTGGCGCGCCTGCTCGGATGTTTCGGTCATCGGCTTCTCGAGCCAAAGGTGCTTGCCCGCTTTAAGGGCCGCCAGGCCGAGAGGGAAATGCGTGTTTACCGGGGTCGCAATGGCGATCGCGTCAATGCTGGAATCTTCGAGGAGATCCTCGTACCGCGTGGTAGTCCGGGCCGCCGGATAGCGCTTGCTGACAATTGCAAGCTTCTCGGGATCGAGGTCCGAAACGGCGACGAGATTGAGGCCCGGTGTTTCCGCAAAATTGCGAACGAGATTAGGTCCCCAGTATCCGTACCCAATTACAGCAATATTAACCACAGTAGTGCTCCCTATTGTCTTCGAAGTAAACTCCGTTTCCTCGAACTAGACCAGGCTCCCCACAACATGCGGGGTGGTTTTCGCAAGCCGAATCGCTTCCTTCAGCGCCTGAGCCCGAGCTATTCTTGTCTGCTCTGTGATCGATCGTGCTCGATCCGATCAGATCGCAGCCGCCCGATACGAGAATTTTTGTGCCGTCAATCTTCATTCGATTTTCCGTCAGTCAGCGCCGTCGCAGCGAATTACTACCATGGCCGTCTTGAAAAGTATCTTGATGTCGAGCCACAAGGACCAGTTCCGAATGTACCTCAGATCGAGTCGAACCATTTCATCGAATGTAGTCTTGCTTCTTCCTTCGACCTGCCACAGACCCGTGATACCAGGTCGGACTTCCTGAAGTCTGCGCATGTGCCAGGACTGATAATTCTCGATTTCATAGGGAATTGGCGGACGCGGTCCGACGAGGCTCATCTCACCCTTGAGCACGTTGAAGAGCTGCGGTAGCTCGTCGAGACTCGCCCGACGAATAATTCGGCCCACGGCGGTAATCCGTGTATCGGACCGCAGTTTGTAGATAGGTTTGTCGGCATCACCTTCGTTGATCTGGTCGTGACGGCCCTGAATGAGATTCTTCACATAGTCACGATGAATACCATCGTCATTGTCGCAGCGCATCGAGCGGAATTTGTAGAAAGGAAAAGGCTTACCCTCGCGTCCGATTCGCATCTGCCGGAAGATGACGGGACCCGGCGACGTCAACTTGACAGCAATTGCGGTGACGAGCATCAACGGCGAGGCAAGGATCAGCAACGCGATTGAGCCAGTGATGTCAATCGCGCGCTTCACACCGAGCAATGAAATGTTCTTGCGCAGCGACGAGGGTGCCAAGACCTGGCTGGTTCCGACTTGCGCGAGCGTGTCGGCGAGCAGCGTGTCGAAACTTGAACCGGGGTAAGTCGCAATCTTCACATTCGCGGCTGGTGTTCTAGTTCTGCTAACGATCAGATTTGAAAACACGTCTGCAGCCTCAGCCTCGGAATACGGCAACAGGAATGCCACTACACCGTCGCCGAGGAAGCCGATGACATCGGTCTCGCGCGTGCTGAGACTTAGGTCAGTGATGATGTCGCGGTAGTCGTCATTATCGAATCCGCCATGACCGGCGAAATGCATGACGACCAGTGACAACGGCGCGCGCGATCTATCCGCGCGACGCTTTTCACGATGCAGTTGCGTCAGGAAATGGTCACGGGACAACACATCCACGCCGCCACTGTGGCCGGGCGTGATGTCGATCTGCTTCGGATCGGCTCTCACGGACGCCACATTCAGTCCGCTTGCCAGTTCCGAGCCCACAGACTGAGGTGCAGTCTTGCTCATACTTCTGAGTTTAAACCTTTTTGCTAGCTTACAGGTCCAGGTTCTTTATTTTAGACGAAAAATTCAGCCATCAGACGACCGCTGAGGTTCGCGCTGTGGCGAACTGCAATGCATCCACCACTTGTGCTGTTTGCGCCTCCGTGATTTCCGGAAACATTGGCAAAGACAGGACCTCGTCCGCAGCTGCTTCGGCGTGCGGGAACTGGCCCTGCCGATAACCCAGGTCCTCGTGGGCAATGAGCATGTGCACCGGCGCCGGATAATGGATGCCGGTTTGCACACCCTTTGTTTGCAGGGATTCCTGCAACGCTTGACGATTCGACGTGCGTATCGCGTAAATATGGTAGACGTGGCGGTTGTGCGCCAGTGCCACCGGTGTCGGATAGTCGCTGCCGGCCAACAGCCCATCGTAACGAGACGCTGCTGCACGACGACCTTCTGTCCACGACTCGAGGTATTTGAGCTTCACGCGGAGGACGGCGCCCTGGATGCCTTCCAGTCGGTAGTTATATCCCTGGAGGACATGCTGATACTTCTGCTCGGCGCCCCAGTCGCGGAGCATTCGAATCTTTCGTGCATATTCGGGGCTATTGGTGACGACCATGCCGCCCTCCCCATAGGCGCCCAGGTTCTTGCCGGGATAGAAGCTGAAACAGGCCATGTGTCCGAGACTTCCGACTCGCCGTCCCTTGTACTCGGCGGCGTGCGCCTGGGCAGCGTCCTCAATTACGACAAGGTCGTGCTTGCGCGCGATCTCGACGATCGGGTCCATATCGGCTGCCTGACCATAAAGATGAACGGGGAGAATCGCCTTTGTACGCGCCGTGATGGCAGCTTCGACCAACTGTGGATCCATATTGAAGGTAACCGGGTCGATATCGACGAAGACAGGTGTTGCGCCTGTATACCGGATGGCCGCAACCGTCGCGACAAATGTATGCGGCACGGTGATGACCTCATCACCGGGCCCGATCTCCGCCGCGAGTAATGCGAGGTGCAGCGCACTCGTGCCAGTGTTGACGCCGATACCAATCTTAGCGCCGGAGAATGCCGCAAACTCTTCCTCGAATTTCTCGACCTCGCTCCCGAGTGTGAACTGGCAGGAATCGAGCACGCCCTGGATGGCAGCATTCACCTCGCCTTTGATGCCGGCGTATTGGGCCTTCAGGTCAACAAATGGGATCACAATAGTTTCCTCTGATTCTTTTCATAGAGACGACAAATAGCCTGACGGGCAATCCTTGAGTCTAGGCTATTTCCGCGGAGTATAGGATTGGAGGTTTTACAAAACCACTAAGTCACGCTCATTTCCCCGTTGCAGCAACGCCCCAGGGTTGACATTAGTTCTCCGCCGAAATTTGCCCGCCCAGTAATGACTGCAAGTTCGGTGCCAGCAGGACACAGCGGTTTTCCTTACGTGCCGAATGCCTGTCTCAGCGTCTCAAATATGTGAACCAGTTCACATTTTAGTGAGCACCTCAGTTTCGAGAAAGCGTCGACTTCGGCCCCGACCAACTGGCTTAGCAATCAGTTGTAAAGATTACCGACGCTCTCACCTGGAGCGCCACTTTCATGCCCGTAACTAAGGCTATAGCTTCGAAGAAGCGCCGCTTGGCGCAGATGCGTTTGCGTCAGTAACGACCTTTGTCGGATTTCTTTACAAACGAATAAGGACTATATTTCTGTTTGATACTAAGTTATTGAGACATAACGCTTTAGTTGATTGGCGCGAATATTGCATGATCATAGTTAAACGGTCTACAGCAAGGCCTTGCTAGATAGAATAAGGGAAGAAAACAGTGAAAACAGTGAAACGGGCTATTCAAGCTACTATTATTTCCGCTCTTCTCATGAGCGCTTATGCTCAGGCAGACCCAATATTGCTGAGTCCTGGATACCAGGACCACGACGGTAGTGCTTGCGGGGGAGATTGTGGTCCCGGAATGTCCGATATCCTCGCTTGGCTGGATGCGACCGTTGAAGGCTTTGACTCAACCAATGAGTTGTACAAGAGTAATGAAGATGGCGACGCCATAGGAGACGATGGAACCGAACCTGGTACGTGGTTCTGGGAGTACACAACCGAGTTCTCGAATCCTGTTGGCGACCCGTCGGACGCAACCATCTCTTTGGATCAGGGCAGCGCAATGAACAGCCCGGGCTGGTTGTTGGTCAAAGATGGCAATAACGCCCCAGTTTGGTATTTGTTCGACATTTCAGGATGGGACGGCATGATGGACATCGTGCTTACCGGATTTTGGCCAGACAAAGGTGGAATCTCGAATGTGTCCATCTACACCGCGGTACCTGAGCCTGGCACCCTGGCCCTGCTCGGCATCGGCCTTCTGGGCGCCGCCCTCTCGACACTCTCGAGACGCAAGGGCAAGGCAATAGCAGCCTGATCCAAGTTGCAGGGGAATCAGCAATGACCGCTTCGCAGCATGCGGGGCGGTCTTATGTCGTCTCACCGGGCACAGTGCGAGATCCCGTCGTCACTTAGTCATCCGATTCTTTGTTTGATCGCGCGTCGCTATCCTTGCTGTGAGGAAGGCGAATCATTAAGTGTCGTCAATTTGGGCGAGATGACGGCCTACCGGCTCTCGCTGCACCAGCAGGTCGTTCGCAACTGGTCGCCGCCGTCCAGCGAAGGTTGGCCTCAAGTGCGAATTCGCGTCCGACAGACTTCGATCGCACCGCGACCGACTGTAAGTGCAATAATTGCGCGAATTGCTGCCCATATTGCTACCCAAAACAAAAGGCTTCGCCATTTCTGGCGTAGCCCTTTTTAGATTGGCTTTACTCTACGCCGCGGAGGCACTAAATCGATGACGTCCAACTGGCCGGCGCTGTGAGGCAATCCATAGTGCCAGCAGCCCGACGATAAGAAGTGCGGCGGTTCCAGGCTCAGGCACCGTTGCAGCGTCGTATCGAGTAATCGTCGCTGACACCGCAAAGGTGTTGCCGATTCCGAATTCGAACAGTTCCTCGAATGCGATGCCGAGAAACGTGCCGTCGCCCAGATCAATGGCATCAGGCTGGATCCAATCCAGCTAGACTCCGTTGAAAACGAACAAAAACGAGACGAACCCACCGAAGCCGCTACCTACCGCCAATACCTCCGGCGATGCGAGCGCCAACGTTGCATCCACCTCAATTGCCGCGCCGCCGATTAACCCTCCGACCGTGAGGTCGAAGAAATCCAAAGCGAAGGAATCACCCGTGTTGAGCCAGGCCATGGCCTCCTCGAGGCCATCAGAGAGGGACGCATCGACGAAACAGCCCAGACACTTCGAGGACGTGATGTTTGCGCTCACGTCCGAACCGGTCGCCGTCGGATCGACAAATATGGCTGAAGCGTGAGCAGAGCCGAATGCCAATAGGCCGGCCGCGACAATTCCAAGGCATCTACGCATGAGTTGGGTTCCTTCCATCCAGAATTTTGACCAAGCTGCTGTAGTTATTGCAGTGATGATGCCATCATCAATAAATTGCCCAATTGTCAGAAGGATACGAGCAATTGAGCAATTCAAAATCTTGTAGATGTAAGTATCTTCGACGGTCTCATGGCAAGACCGCGATACAATCTCACGGTCACTTCCAGGGATCGCTTCGGAACTAAAAGTCGATTGCCAGGGCAGAGACGTATTTTAATCTGCATTCAGCTGGCTGAGATATCGACCGACACCTTCCTCCACCGTCGCGAACGGTTCGGTATATCCTGACCTTCGTAACGCTGAAATGTCAGCCTCTGTAAAGCTTTGATAACGGCCGACCAGATTGTCAGGAAAAGGGATGTACTCGATACGACCGTGACCGTGAAAGTCGAGAACAGCACGCGCGACATCATTGAATGTCTGGCTTTTCCCGGTGCCGAGATTGAACACGCCCGACACATGTGGGTGGCGCCACATCCATAAATTTACTGCTGCCACATCATCAACGTATACGAAGTCCCGGCGTTGTTCTCCATCTGAATACCCGTCCGATCCCTCGAACAAATGTACGGTCCCTTTATCGAGAATCTGAATATTTAGATGGTATGCGACACTCGCCATGTGCTTCTTGTGCTGCTCGCGGGGTCCGTAGACATTAAAGTATCGTAAGCCGACAATTTGGGATCCTGCATTGGGCAAGATACGGCGCACGTATCTGTCGAAAAGGCACTTCGAATACGCATATAAGTTGAGAGGTTTTTCATTCTCGGGATCTTCCTTGAAAACCGGGCCAGCGCCATAGACGGAGGCTGACGATGCGTACAGAAATGGGATCTTGCTTTCGAGACATATTTCCAAAAGCAATTTCGAATACTCGTAGTTGTTCCGAATCATGAAGACGCCATCCCACTCGGTGGTGTCCGAGCACGCGCCCTGATGGAATATAGCGTCTGCCTTCCCGATCCAGGAACTTTTTTGTATCTGAGCGATCAAGTCGTCCTTGTCAATGTAGTCGCAGATCGTACAGTCCGCCAAATTGACGAATTTCGTCCCGTCCGTCAGGTCATCTACCACGACGATATCCCGCTCCCCAGAAGCGTTCAAAGCCTTCACGAGATTACTTCCAATAAAGCCCGCGCCTCCGGTCACAATGATCATTTGACCTCCACTAGCTACAGATCGGACAGCTTTCGAATTAGGTCACTGGTGCTCTTGCCGTCGACCAGCGGAATGAGAATCACGTCGCCACCCCATGATCTGACATCTGCAGCACCAACGACTCGGTCTTCCGTATAGTCGGCGCCCTTGGTCAATACGTCCGGACGCAACGCCTTGATAATCTCCAGCGGTGTGTCCTCGTCGAACAATACCACTGCATCGATCGTCGCCATGGCACCCAATATAAACGCTCGATCCTCTTGATGGTTGAGCGGACGTCCTGCACCCTTCAGCGCCCGGACGGACCGATCACTATTCAATCCAACGATCAACCGGTCACCCTCTGCGGCGGACTTTTGCAGGTAATCTACATGCCCTGCATGTAACACGTCGAAGCAGCCATTCGTAAATACGATCCGCTCGCCACTCGCGCGCCACCGCGTAACCATTTCCGTCAAGTCATTGAGTTTGACTATGGAGTCTGCGACGACCTTTCCGTGAGGATACAGTGCAAGCAGTAGTTCTTGATGTTGTACAGGCGCAGTGCCGGTTTTTGCGACTACTAAACCAGCTGCGACGTTCGCCAAGTGCAACATATCCGGCTTGGACAAGCCTGCAAGTAGCCCGGCTGCGAGCGACGCGACAACTGTATCTCCTGCACCGGAAACGTCAAAAACTTGTCGGGCGACGGCGGGTGAGTCGATGATTTCGCGGTCTGAAATCCATGTCATTCCATGCTCGCCACGCGTAACGACAATGGACCGCACGTCGAGTTTGTCTACAGCGGCTTGAACGGCTTTGATCAAATTTCCAGTGTCGCTTGCTGCTACTCCTGTAAAGAGCTCCGCCTCTTTCAAGTTCGGCGTCAGCAATGTCGCTCCGAAATATTTCTCATAATGCCGCCCCTTGGGGTCGACAATTACAGGGATCTGTCGACGTCTGGCCTCTGCTATAACTCTGCTGCACACGTCGGCGCTCAGAACACCCTTACCGTAATCCGATAGCAGCACAGCATCGACGTCCGCAAGACGCCTGATGATCCCATCAAGCAGTTGCTCTTGATCGACGGATCGGACAGATGTGAGGTCTTCATCGTCGATACGCAAGACATGTTGATTACCGGCAATTACTCTGGTTTTGGTAATTGTGGCACGATCTGTCAAAGGAAGAACAAGTGTGCTGTCAACGCCATGGGAGTCCCATATCTCGCGTAAGTGTGCGGCATATTCATCGTCACCGACGTATCCAGCCAACTCTACTCTCAGCCCCAGACCGGCAGCATTGAGCGCGAGGTTCCCAGCCCCACCTGCTCGATTTGACTCGTGATTTGGCCGAAGAACAGGAACCGGCGCTTCGGGCGAAATGCGGCCTACCGTTCCCCTAATATACTGATCCAGCATGAGGTCGCCCACAACCAGTACCAACCCGGAACCGAAGTGGTCGTGTACGGCGTTCACGATGATGTTGCTGTGCACTGTCTCAGCCGCCGACGACGCTGGCCTCGATCCAATCACAGATAATATGCCCCATGAGTATGTGTGCTTCCTGGATCCTGGCGGTTGAAGTGGCGGGCACTACGAGACAATGATCAACGACATCCGACATTTTTCCGCCTGACCCTCCAGTCAAGCCAACCGTGATTGCATTACACTCAATCGCCGCGTCTAGCGCTTGTAACACGTTTGGACTATTTCCCGATGTCGATATTCCAACCACAACGTCCCCAGGGCGACATATTGCTTCCACTTGACGTGCGAATACACGCTCGTAACCGTAATCGTTGCCAACCGCTGTCAAGATTGAAGAATCGGTTGTCAATGCAACTGAGGCCAGCCCCCTGCGCTCACGACTAAATCGGCCGACCAACTCGGCGGCGAGATGTTGGCTGTCCGCAGCACTGCCACCATTTCCCATCCATAGGATCTTGCCGTTGGCGGCTAGAGACTCCGTCATCTTTCTGGCAATGGCTTCCAGCTCTCCTAGCAACGGGCGAAGCCCCTGGATCGTAGAGATATGCTCGTCGAGTTGGGCTGCTGGATCAATCATCTGCTGTATTCCACACTCGTAATCGACATTGCGAACTCCATTAGGTCTCGAAAATCTGCTACGCCGGGCGGCGTATCGCCGAGCTGTAGCTTGCCGGTACATACGATACCCGGCTTACAACCTGCATCAGTGGCCGCCTGGACGTCTCTGTAGTCATCGCCAATCATCCATGTTTCGCTTGCTACAAATCCGTGGTCCCGCCGTGCGCAGTCTATCAGTCCGGTACGAGGCTTTCGGCACCGACAATCGTCGTCATCAGTATGGGGGCACACGTAAATACCATCAATCTCCCCGCCCTTTAACGAGATTTGATCGCGCATGTATTTATGTATCTCGTGCAACTCATCGATGGCCAAGTCGCCTCTTCCAACGCACGCCTGATTCGATATGACTAGAACTCGGTAACCGCGGCCGTTCAAAGTCAGTATCGCTTCAGGGACGTTTTCGATCAATCTGAAATCCGCTGTCGATAGAACAGAGCCCGGTCGATTCTCATTTATGACGCCATCGCGATCAAGCAGCACATAGTGGGTTGCAAAATCCGACGGAGAGTTCTCCTCAAGCCTATCTGGTCTGGACAAATTGACGTCCTTCTTCTATTCCTGGTTCCAAGGTTTCTTCGTGGCTGCACGGTCCAATTCATTTACGAACAAGATACTACTCGCTCCGTCGGGCACGATCCACAACACCCAAACTGAAGATATTCTGCTTATGTAAACTCCGATCTGTATGCGGCGGGTTCAAGTTACTATTCACCAAATGAATCAACAGCGGCGATTGCAATCGCTGACTGGTAGAGAATCCGGGTGACGCTGCACCATGAATTCAGCGGCTGAATTCGATCTGCCTTCAACGAAACAACAATCGTATCGCCCGGCTGAATATCCGATGAACCGCGCCTGCCGAACCACTTGGACCGGTTACTAGCCACCACCGAGCCGCTGGCACGAACAACATAGATGAGCTTCTTAGAAAGGCGTCCCAGCTGACAAGATCGACCTCATCGGCAACATCATGATCGATTCGTTCGAGATGCTGCGAGACGGTATCGAAGGCGCCAACTGGATCAGGCTGCGGTGGCGACTCATTGAATCGCTACCAGCCGGCACCACCGACCGACCGAAAGTCGAATCCCTTGTCAGGGTCTTTCAGCACGGCACCGGGCACGACGCTGCTGTCGATCATGCCGTCGCTGTTTTGGCCAGCGGCAAGCGCAACGTGACGAGCGATCCCTGATTCGGTTCGCTTTCTACATCGACATCGCCGCCGCTCATGCGCAATGTTTCCCGAATCTGATAGGCACCGATGCCCATGCCCTTTGCACCCTTGGTGCTGTCGAATGGGCGAAACAGGCGCTCGCGAATAAACTCGGCATCCATGCCAGACCCCGTATCGCGAATCTCGAGGCGGCACTCGCCATTGGCGGCGGACAACTCGACGCTGATCTCGCCGTCTGGTGGCGTCGCGTCCTGCGCATTGCGAATGGCATGGCAGATGGCCATCAACAGCCGATCACGGTTCGCCATCGTGATGATCTCAGTGTCCGGAACCTTCGCGCTAGGTGCTGGCGATCGGTCGGAGCACTGCGATTCCGCCTGTAACACGAGGCGACTCAGATCCACGCGTTCGCTGGGGTGATCGAACGTGCCTTGTTGCAGGTGACTGATGACGCGCCGCATGCGCGCGACGCTGCCTTTGATCGTCTCGATGGCGTCGTCGATGAACGCCGGATTGTGTTTGTGCTTGTCGGCATTGTCAACCACGAGCGACTGCTGAGCGATGGCGTTTTTCAAATCGTGCATGACGTAAGCCGTGAAGCGATTGTAAGCCTCGAACTGTCGGCTCTCGGCGAGCCGTTCGGTGAATGCCTGCTGCACCAAATAACTCGCGACCTGCTGTCCTGCTGTCTTGAGCAGGTCATGGTCTTCGAAGTTCAGATCGACGGGTATCTTTGGCCGCGCCAAGGCCACGAAGCCGGCAAGATCGCCTTCATGCAGCAGCGGCAGGACGAAACCATGCATCGACAGAAGTGGGTCGAGATCGTCCGGCACGATGCCCGGATACTCGCCAGGTCGTTGCTGAAACTCACCGACGTCTATAATCCAGCCTTTGCGCGACAAAAACGTAATCAGGGGATCGTCAGGCGACAACCGCGATTCGACAGGCTGCATGTTCCAGCTCGCGATCGCCGTGTACTGTCCAGTTTGGCTATCGCGCATCCACAGTTGTCCGGCATCGGAGTCGATTATCTGGGCGAGGGATTTTATCGCGCGTTTTCTTAACGGCAAGCCGTCGTCGCTTGCAGTCAAGGTATGAATCAGGCGTAGCCATTCCTTGCGGTAGTCATACTTGCGCTCGAAGAAATGCTTCGTCAGGAAGACCCGAAATCGTGCACGAATCTGATCCGAGAGCACGAGCAGCAATAACGCCAGCACGGCGGCGAAGAAAAAGATGGTCTGTAACGCCGCGCCCCAGTCGCGGCCGAAATACTGGATGTAATAACCCGCAAAGCCGATCGCCGTCAGGTACATGCCGGCAGCCACTAGCGTCGTCGTGTAGAAAACCACCTGGCGCGACATGAATATGCCTTGTTTCCAGGATTTATTGCGCCGGACCGTAATTGCAATCAGCGGCACGCACATCGCCACGATGAAGCCGCGCACTTCCCAGAACAACTGGCTCAGCTGCCCGGAGACAATGGCATTCGAATAGAAAAACAGATCATAGGCAAATAGGCCGCCGATGCCGAGACACAGAAACTTCAGGCCGTTTTGCTGCGCCGGTCGTGCGTTGCGGTATATCTGCTCGATACCGACCAGGCCGAACAGGGCCGTCGCGATTGAGCCGAGCAACAACAGCTGGATTTGGGTCGCCGGGTACTGCTGTTTCAGATCCGAGTATTCGACAAGCAGTCCGGCGGCCAGCAAGCCCAGGACGATCAGGACTCCGCCATAGCGGACGATCCAGTTCGACTTGACCACGACCGCGCCACCCATCAGGGAGGCCATGTACACAAGCCAGACACCATCGTGGATGGTTTCGGTCAGGAATATCTGAAAGCCGGAGACCTCGGATCGTGTGTCCAAGTAAACAAGTACGGCGGCCCAGATCGCGGCGGCGGCGCAGGCAACCGGTAACAGGCTGCCATGCATACGCCGCCGCCATACCGTTAGCAGCAGCGCAGTCAGGATCGCGAATGCTGCTGCCGCTAATCCGTAACTGATTAGATGAACTTGTTCGTACAATGCTCTGACGCCAATCAGAATGCTGAATCCAGATAGTTAGAATACCACTGACCGGTAGGCGATTAAGTATTGAATTAGCGGGGCAATTTGTGCGCTGAAACGAGTACGCATTGGTGCACTCCATCATGGAACTTCAGGACGTATCGGCTATAGTAGGCGCGCTCCAGTTCGCAGGCCCACGACCGCATGGCATTGACCAAAATTCACCTGATCGCCGCCGCGCGACCCAATTTCATGAAGGTTGCACCGCTGTATCACGCCTTGAAGGCTACGGACTGGGCCGAGCCAGTGCTCGTGCACACAGGCCAGCACTACGACCACAACATGTCGGATGCGATCCTGCAGGACTTGCGGGTTCGCGAGCCGGATTACCACCTGGAGGTAGGCAGTGGTTCACACGCCGAGCAGACTGGCGGAGTCATGATCGCGTATGAAAAGGTGTGCCTTCAGGCTCGACCGGATTGGATAGTCGTCGTGGGCGACGTGAATTCTACCGCTGCCTGCGCCATGGTCGGCGCGAAACTTTGGATTCCCGTCGTGCATCTCGAGGCAGGCCTGCGCAGCAGAGATCGGCAGATGCCGGAAGAGATAAATCGCCTGGTAACCGACGCGATCGCAGACGTGCTGTGGACGCCGTCTGCGGACGCGGACGAAAACTTGCTCGCTGAAGGCGTCGCTGCCGACAAGATCGATCGCATTGGCAATATCATGATTGATTCTTTCGAGATGTTGCGTGACCGTATCGGCGCGACTAATGCGCGCAAGGAGATCGGACTGCAGCAAGGTGACTACGCACTGGTGACCCTGCACCGTCCGTCCAATGTCGACGCGGCCGAGACATTAAGACCGATCGTCGACGCGCTCGCTGCCGCCGCTGCAAGATTGCCCGTCGTGTTTGTTGCGCATCCGCGCACAATCAAAGGGCTCGAATCGTTCGGCCTCAAGAGAGAACTTGAATCGGTACCAAACGTGCAACTGCTCGAGCCCGCGCCTTATGTCAAATTCATGAACCTCGTAACCGGCGCGCGCCTCGTCATCACCGACTCGGGCGGCCTGCAGGAGGAAACCACCTACCTCGGCATTCCGTGCCTGACGCTTAGGGACAATACCGAGCGCCCGATCACGGTAACGATGGGCACAAACAGGCTCGTCAATGCGGCGTCGCTTGCCGAGAGTCTTGACGCAATCCTGAGCGGTGACTGGCAGGAAGGGCGATGCCCTCCCCTGTGGGACGGCAAGACGGCCGAGCGTGCCGTGGCAGCCCTCAAACGACGGTCTGGTTCATGAATGAGTTAGCCGCGATCGTTCACCAGGGTGCGCCTAAACAGCAAGAAATGGATTTAGAACTCTGACAGAACCGAATATCTGTTCATGACTGAAGTCTTCAGACAGAATCACCTCGGCTCTGCCTTTCTGCGCGGCGACAATGATCAGCGCGTCCCAGAACGAGATCTTGAAATGGCGCTCCGCCTCCATCGCCTCAAGAATGGACGTGCCATCATTGACGATCGGGTCCCATGCCATGTAGTCCGCGACCAACGATCTGGCAGAGCTGATTGATATGGGCCGCCGGGCCTTGCGACGGACGTTGATATAAAACTCCTGCAGAACCTGTGTGCTTAGAACACCACTGCCATCTTCCCAGAGCTCAGCTACAGTGCGCCGGGCCTTTGTGTATTTGTCGCCCGCGCCCCGATCGTAGGCATAGACAAGAATGTTGGTATCAACGAAGGTTTTCACGCTCGTGCAGGGCTGAGCGATCGCCAGGCCGTTCCCATCCAAGGTCGTAACCGCGCTTCAGTCGGCGTAACGCCCGCCGCTTGGCGGCAACATACAGCTGATCGTCCTTAACGAGTGCCTCCAATTGCTCGGCAACAAGGCGGCTGAGCGAGGTACCCCGACGCGCAGCGAGAACTTTTGCTTCCTGCGCAAGCGCGGCATCGATTTTGACAGTTATGTTCGTAGCTTTCTCCACGTGCGGAATTCTAGCACAGTAACTGTGCTAGACGGAAAATGTGCTAGTAAGAGATTAGTTTATGGCCGCCCGCACCAACCAGTGCAAAAACTGGGCAAGACAACCCGATTCAGGTTGTGGCTGCAAGGCGCTCCCACGATTGTCGCGATCGCCGGCATGGCCGCCTCCTACGGCCCAATGGCCACGGCACTATTCGAGTTTCTTTACAACTTTAGCCCGTAACTGGCTGGATTCGCAGGCAAGTTCTCGCCAATCGCAGGAATGGCCATCGCGCAGCCCTGCCACCGGCGAAAAACTGTGAACCACGTCACACTTTCCCTTTAGCTTGTGTCGGTTTGCTTTACACCCATGCATTCGGCGGGCCCGGAAACCCTTTATTCATGCGGTCTCGACGTATGGCATGTCGCTTGCAAGCGACAGGTGCATGACAAGATACAAACTGCTGCTGGTCGCTCTGCTTGCCTCACTCCTCGCCCTACCCGTGTCGTCGGCGATGGCGGGCGGCTTGAGCGCCGTGATCAACGGCAAGTCGAATCACGTCGACTCCCGCTACGAATGGAACGAGGACAACTACGGCTTCGGTCTCGAATATGCCCTCACATCCAGATCACGGTGGCAGAAGGTCGTCATGGCGAACGGCTTTCGCGACAGCAACCAGGAGATGTCTTACATGGCCGGTGCCGGCCTGCACCGACGCCTGCTCGAAACCGATCGGTTCGCGGGCTTTTACATCGACGCAGGCGTAAACGCGTTCGTCATGACGCGAAAAGACGTCAACGGTAACCGGCCGTTTCCCGGTTTGCTGCCGAGCGTGAGCATCGGCAATCGGCACGCGGGTTTTAACATCACGTACCTGCCCAAGAAAGCGATCGAGGATTTCATGGATGTCCGCATGCAGGACCCAACGTTGAGCGGCATCCTGTTTCTGCAGTTCAAGGTGAATGTCGATCGGCTGTTGCCGAACGATTAAAACGAAAACCTGGAAGCGATCGCCCGCATGGCGGCCTCCTACAGGCGGTCTTCTATAGCAGAATCGCCCGCATGGCGGCCTCCTACGTGGGGGTGCTCAGGACGCTTCCAGTACCTCGAGCACTTCCCTCGTCTTTTCCTGCGTCAACTCAACGTCACCGCGACTCTCGACATTGAGCCGCACGACCGGCTCCGTGTTGGACATGCGGATATTGAAACGCCAGTTTTCGAACTCAAAGCTGTAACCGTCGACATCGTCGACGCTGAGCGCGTCGCTCGCGTAGGTGTCGTGCAGCTTCTGCAAGGTGGCACCGGCATCCGCCACCTCGCGATTGATCTCCCCGCTCGCCGGGAACTTCGCCTGCCGCTCGCCGACGAGTTCGGATAATGACTTGCCCGTCGTCGATAACAGCTCGGCCACGAGCAGCCACGGGATCATGCCGCTGTCGGCATACGAGAATTCCCGGAAGTAATGGTGCGCGCTCATCTCGCCGCCGTAGACGCCGTCGACCTCGCGCATCGTCTCTTTGATGAACGAATGCCCGGACTTGCTCTGCACGGCCTTGCCACCGGCTCTCTCGACGATGTCGAGCGTGTTCCAGGTCAGGCGCGGGTCGTGCACGATGTTTGCGCCCGGGTTTTTCTTGAGGATGCTCTCGGCGAGCAGCCCGACGATGTAATAGCCCTCGATGAATCCGCCATGCTCGTCGAACAGGAAGCAGCGATCGAAGTCGCCGTCCCAGGCTATCCCTAAGTCCGCCTTCTGCTCGACGACGGCATCTGCCGTGACGGCCTGGTTCTCGAGCAGCATCGGATTCGGGATGCCGTTCGGAAACGTGCCGTCGGGATCGTTATGCATCTTGATAAACGCGAACGGCAGGTGGCGCTCAAGCCCGTTGATCGCGATTCCCGCGCAGCCGTTGCCGGCGTTGACGACGAGTTTTAACGGCTGCAGAGCATCGAGCTCGACGTAGCTCAGCATGTGCGCGATGTAGTCGTCGAAGATGTTGGCCTCATTGCGACTGCCGGGACCGGCGGCCGCGCGGCGTTCGTCACGCTCGGCAATTGCGCGGATATCGACGAGCCCCGTGTCCGCGCTGATCGGCCTCGCCTCCTCGCGCACGAGCTTGAGGCCGTTGTAGTCGGCCGGGTTGTGGCTCGCCGTCACCATGATGCCGCCGTCCGCCCCGAGGTGAGACGTCGCGAAATACACCATCTCGGTGCCGCACAGACCGATGTCGAGGACCTCGACGCCCGCCTCGATCAGGCCTTGCGCCACGGCATCGGTCAGCTCGGCGCTCGAGAGGCGCATGTCGCGGCCGATGACGATGCGTCTGGCATCGAGGAACTCGGCCGTAGCGTTGCCGATGCGATAAGCGACGTCCGGGTTCAGCTGTTTCGGGATCTGGCCACGCACGTCGTAGGCCTTGAAGCAGTCGATGGTTATTGGCATTTTTTTTATCTGCTCTGTCAGTTCATTCCGGAAGTCGCCCGCATGGCAGCCTCCCACAGCGAATTTTCAGGTGGTGGTGCCTTCGCGGCCGTAGTCGTCTTCGAGGCGCACGATATCGTCTTCGCCGAGGTAGTCGCCGCACTGCACTTCGATGATGTGCACGGGTTCGTCGAACGGGTTCGCGATTCGATGCACGTCGCCGATCGCGATGTACGTGGATTCATTGACGCCGAGATCGAAGACGTCGTCGTTCTTCGTGATCCTTGCTTTACCGCGCACGACCACCCAGTGCTCGGCGCGATGCGCGTGCTTTTGCAACGACAACACGGCGCCCGGGTTGACGATCAGGCGTTTGACCTGGAAGCCGTCCTGATTCTCGAGACTGTCGTAACTGCCCCACGGCCGAAACACCTGGCGATGCAGTTTGACCTCTTCGCGTTCCTGTTCTTTCAGCTGATCGACTAGCGCTTTGACGTCCTGCGACTTGTCTTTTTTGGTGACCAGCGTCGAGTCCTTGGTCTCGATGATGATGACGTCCTCGAGCCCGACCGCCGCGACGAGCCGGCTCTCGGCCTGGATGAACATGCCCTTGCAGTCCTGCATGAACACATCACCGTCGATGGTGTTGCCGGCCGTATCGGTCTTGCGCACATCCTGCAGCGCCGCCCAGGAACCGACGTCGCTCCAGCCCGCATCGAGCGGCACCATCATCGCCGCGTCGGTCTTCTCCATCACTGCGTAATCGATTGAATCACTTGGACTTTTCAGGAACACGGCCGTGTCGGGACGCGCAAAATCAGTGCCGTCCACGCGCTTCTCCATGCTCTCGCGGCACGCGTCATAAATCTCCGGCGCGAACTTCCTGAGCGCGTCGAGATAGGTGCCGGCGCTGAACAGGAACATGCCGCTGTTCCAGAAGTGCGCACCGCCGCTCACGTACTGCTCCGCCGTTGCCAGGTCGGGTTTCTCGACAAAAGACTCGACGGCCACGGCCGTATCCCCGTCCGGAGTCGCTTTGATGTAACCGTAACCGGTTTCGGGTCGCGTCGGCACGATGCCGAAGGTGACGAGCTTACCGAAACCTGCAGCATCGACAGCCACCCGGACAGCGTCCTGGAAAGCCTTCACGTCCTCGATGACGTGATCGGCGGGCATGACGAGCAAAAGCGCGTTGCTGTCCGTCTCTGCCGCCAGGATTGCGGCTAGGGCGACAGCCGGCGCCGTATTGCGTCCTTCGGGTTCGAGCACGATGCGCGCGGGTTGATCGATCGCCCGCAGTTGCTCGGCGACGAGGAATCGATGGGCCTCGTTGCAGATGACGAGGCAGTCACCGGCCCGGCCTGGGAGGCCGTCAAGGCGACTTGCGGTGTCCTGCAACATCGTGGATTTGCCCGTAACGAGCGGCAGCAGCTGCTTCGGGTACATCGACCGGGACGCGGGCCAGAGCCGGGTGCCGGCGCCGCCGCAGAGGATGACGGGGAGGATGCTGGTCATAGTTGAATAGTATCCGATATCACCCGCATGGCGGTCTCACATGTCGCCCGCATGGCGGCCTCCCACAAGGCGCGGCCTTCTACAGCGGATTCGCCCGCATGGCGGCCTCCCACAATTATTTGTCGTCTTTGCGGCGCCCGTGGCGCTTCGGCTCGGTGCCGGGCACGGCACCGCGACCGATCGCGTAGTAGCGCAGCCCGAAATGCTCCACCGTGCCAGGCTCGTAGAGATTGCGGCCATCGAAGACCACCGCATCGGCGAGCGATTCCTTGAGCGTCATAAAATCGGGACTACGGAACTCCTGCCACTCGGTGACGATGGCCAGGGCATCGGCGCCCTCGAGCGCGTCGTGAGCGCTCTCACACAGCGTGAGGCCCGCCTGGTCGGGGTAAATGCGCCGGGTCTCGTCCATGGCCTCGGGGTCGTAAGCGCGTACCGTGGCGCCTGCGTCCCATAGCTGCTCCATCAGGACCCGGCTTGGCGCCTCCCGCATGTCGTCGGTGCGCGGTTTGAAGGACAGGCCCCAGAGCGCGAACGTCTTGCCGGCGAGCTTGCCGTCGTAGTGCGCCTGTATTTTGTTAAATAAGTGGTGCTTTTGCCGATTGTTGACGTCTTCGACGGCTTCGAGCAGCGCCGCCGCATAGCCGTTCTGAGCGGCAGACATTGCGAGCGCCCTGACGTCCTTCGGAAAGCACGAGCCGCCGTAACCGACGCCCGGGTAGATGAACTGGTAGCCGATGCGCGGGTCCGAACCGATGCCGACGCGCACGTGCTCGATGTCGGCCCCCATACGCTCGGCGATGTTGGCCAGCTCGTTCATGAAACTGATCTTCGTCGCGAGCATCGCATTCGCGGCATATTTCGTCAGCTCGGCAGAACGGACGTCCATGCTGATGATGCGATCGTGATTGCGGTTGAATGGCTCGTAGAGAGTGCGCAGCAACTCGGTCGTGCGCGGATTGTCGGTGCCGACGATGATGCGATTGGGTTTCATGAAGTCGCCGATCGCGGCACCCTCTTTGAGAAATTCGGGATTGGAGACGACGTCGAACTCGACCGGCTTGTTGCGCTCATCGAGCTGCGCCTGGATCTCGGCTTTGACCTTGTCGGCCGTGCCGACCGGCACCGTCGACTTGTCCACGATGATGCGATAGTCGTTCATGTGCTCGCCGATGGAGCGCGCGACAGCGAGCACGTGCTGCAGATCGGCCGAGCCGTCCTCATCCGGCGGCGTGCCCACGGAGATAAACTGAAACAGGCCGTGGTCAACCCCTTTTTGCACGTCGGTCGTGAACTCGAGGCGGCCGGCTTCGACGTTGCGCTCGATGTAGGCGTCGAGGCCGGGCTCGTAGATCGGCACCTCGCCTTTATTCAGTCGCGCGATCTTGTTTTCGTCGATGTCGACACAGACGACGTGGTTACCGGTCTCAGCCATGCAGGCGCCGGTGACGAGGCCCACGTAGCCGGAGCCGAAGATGGTTAGTCGCATATTGCGGTTTCTCGTTCGATCCCCAGAAGCCGGAGATTATACAGTTCGATATTGCGGATCGGTTGGGTCAGCTTGGGGAATTGTCCGCTTGCCCAGCGTTTACTGACTTGGTTTGGGGAATTCAACGATCTTTGGCTCATCGCTGTCGGTGCCGGTCTTCTGTAGCCAGACAAGATCATCGATGCCGTTGCTCGGTGAGTATTCTTTGACGGCGCTCAGCAGTATTCGCCGTGCCCGATCGTAGTCGAGGCTTACCGACGCGTCCTTTAGATCGCTAAGCGACGCGTCGAGTTCCTCGTAGGACAGGTACTCCTCATCGGCGCGCATGATCCGTGGATGCTCCGTTCCGCTGACATTCGAACCGATCAAAAGCTCTTCATACAGTTTTTCGGCTGGACGCAGCCCGATGTATTGAATCTCGATGTCGCCATCGGGACGCTCCTGATCGCGAACTGTCAGGCCCATCAGGCTGATCATGCGATGCGCCAGGTCCTCGATGCGTACGGGCTTGCCCATGTCAAGAACGAAGACGTCGCCACCGCGAGCCATCGACGCCGCCTGAATCACTAGCTGGGCAGCCTCCGGAATCGTCATGAAATAGCGAATGATATCGCGGTGGGTCACCGTAACCGGACCTCCATTTCGTATCTGCTCGCGGAATAGCGGCACCACGGAGCCCGATGACTCGAGTACGTTGCCGAAGCGAACCATACAAAAGCGAGTCTTCTCCGTGCGACCGTTATAGGCCTGCAGAACCTGCTCCGAAAGCCGCTTGGTAGCGCCCATGACGCTGGTCGGGTTGACCGCCTTGTCGGTTGAGATCAGGACAAACCTTTCCACGCCTGCATCGATCGCTGCGCGCGCCGTGTGCAGCGTGCCGAATACATTGTTATGGATGCCCTCGAATAGATTGTGCTCGACAATTGGCACGTGTTTGTAGGCTGCTGCGTGATAGACCGTCTCGATATCGAACACGTGTAGCGCCTCTTGGATGCGTTTTTCATGATGAGCCGAACCGAGCAACGGGACCAGCTCGCAGTCGAGCTCCTTCGTGGCGAGTAGTTGTCTGAGTTCCCGGTCGATGCTGTAAAGCGCCGCTTCGGACATCTCAAAGCAGATGAGCCTTTTTGGGTTGAGCTTCAGAATTTGCCGGCACAGCTCTGATCCTATCGAACCTCCGGCTCCCGTAACCATGACGTTCTTGCGCGTCACTGATGCACAAAGCAGCTCCGTATTAGGAGGTACCGGATCGCGACCGAGCAGGTCCTTGACATCGACGTCTTTGATCTCATCAACGCTAGCTTTGCCTGAAACAATATCTTTGAAATCCGGCATTGTTTGCACACGTACTGGAAACTCTGACAGTCGCTCAAGCACTTGGCGGCGCCTGCGTCGGCTTGCGCTGGGCAACGCGAGTAGAACGCCTTTGATGTCTTTTTGCGAGACGAGTGACCCGATCGTAGCCGGTGAATAGATCATTAGCCCTTTGACTTTCTTGCCGTGCAATGAGCTGTCATCATCCACCATCGCGACTGGAACATAATCTCCGGCGCCCTGAAGACTGGCTGCCAACTGTGCCCCGGCTTCCCCGGCACCATAAATAATCACGGACTGGATTGGTCGGCGCTTTGGTCGCCTTACGAGAAACAGCCGCGCAAAAAACCGGCTGCTACAGATATAGATCGCAGCAAAAGCCCAGAATGCGAATGCCCATCGAATCGGCAAAGCGACAGGATCGATCACGTAGATCAGCGCTGCACCAGCCACTGTCGCAAACGACGCCGTAGTGCCGCCGGCGACGATAAGATCAAAACCAATGTAGCGAACCACGGCTCGATACAGGCCTAGCTTCCAAGCAATTAAGATTGACACAATCGCAATCGCAGGAATAAGCATTGGGTCAGCAGTCCAGGCACTGGCCCGCCCCTGTACGAGCCAACATGCAAATGCGACACAGGTGCCAATTCCGAGCAAATCGGTGATAACAGCGATCAAAGATTTGGTGGGTCGAGACAGGCCCACGAGAAAATCGCGGGCTGATTCGAGCGCTGGTGTTTTGGTTACATTCACTGTGTCCGCTTTTCTTTTACTGGTCCGGCAGTCTTTGAAAATCTAGCGCTACGCCAATGCGGATCGAATTTACTACATGGTGTGGTTAATGCCAAGTAGTTGATTTTCAATCAATATGGTATTAACGCCTGAGTACAGTGATCGTTGACACGAGCATCGATCACTGCGAACTCCGTCCGGCCAGCCAGCCAGGGCTTATGGGATGCTAGACATTTCTACGGTGTTTGCGCCGACACGTGTGCAATTATAGACTTGCGCCGACTTTCGACTCCGACCGGACCAACAGTTATCGTGCGCGACGATCCCGACGTCTCAATCATTACGCCAACATTCAATTCGAGTCGATTCATTGACGACACGATTAACTCGGTATTGATGCAGACATTCAGTAATTGGGAACTCATACTCATCGATGATGGCTCCACAGATATGACCATTGAGCGCTTACTCAAGTGGCAAGCGGCAGACGATCGCATCAAGATCTTGCAGAACAAGAAAAATCTCGGACCAGGTCCAACCAGAAATCGCGGCGTCAAAAGTAGCCGTGGACGTTACGTTGCCTACTTGGACAGTGACGACATCTGGCTTCCTAACAAGCTCGAGATTCAACTCGAGCACATGCAACGTCATAATACAGTATTTTCCTACACATCATATGAGACGATCGACGACCAAGGAAAACTGCTAGGGCGTCAGATTCTCGCTCCGCCCACGGTCAGCTACGAGGATCTGTTGAAGAATACAATTATCGGCTGCCTGACCGTCATGATTGACACTAAGAAAGCGCCACCGCTGGTAATGCCGGCCCTGCCGTCTCGACAGCCGCTCGTGCTGTGGCTCAAAATACTGCGAGAGTGCGGCCCGGCACACGGTCTCTCGGAGATCCTAGCGAGATACCGCGTCAGGGCCGGATCTATCTCGAGTAATAAGATACTGGCTGCGCGCCAAGTGTGGCGCGTTTATCGTGACTACGAACACTTGTCGCTACCGAAGGCAATACATTTTTTTCTGTCCTATGCTTTGCGTTCGAGTTTCAGGAATCTTGGCCTGAATCGCAAATGAACACAGTAATTCGTATTGTCGAACGATGCGCGTGCAGTTGTTTGGCCATTGGCTATTGGCTCCAATGGATAATTTGAATCCGGTATCACCGCAGTTCGTATTCCTGATCGGCGCTGCCCGCTCGGGCACTAAATTTCTTCGCGATGTACTGGCCGCTAGCGATTTCGTCGCTCGTGTGCCCTTCGATGTGAACTACGTCTGGCGCTATGGCAACGAATCGCTGCCAGACGACAGAATCGACGATCATAATGCAACACCGGAGATCCGCCAGTACATTCGTGCAACGCTGACACGAATGGCTCGGCGATCAAAAGGATTCCCTGCACCAATCGTCATCGAGAAATCCGTGTCGAACGTTTTTCGCGTGCCATTCATGTTTCGTCTTTTTCCGGATGCAAAATTTATTCATCTGGTGCGCGATGGTCGCGACGTATCATTATCGGCTGCACGACAGTGGGAGAATCCGAGTGACGCCCGCTATTTGATCGGCAAGATCCGTTACTTCCCGCTTCGGAATGTGAAATATGCACTTTGGTTTCTTAAGAATGCGCTATCCCGACGATCTGAGGGAAGCCGCCGTTTTCCAGTCTGGGGTCCGAGATATTCGGGCATCGACAGGGATGTTGCCGAGCTTACGGCGATTGAGATCGCCGCGAAACAATGGTCTGAAAGCGTGCTTGCGGCGAGTGAGGGGCTCGCGTTGATACCAGATCAGCAGAAATCGACTATTCGTTATGAAGACCTTGTGAGCAACGTTGGATTCTTGTCGAAACTCACCGAATTCCTTGAGCTGCCAGACCCCGACACCGTCATTGCCAATTACAATGACGTCCTGGAGGGTGGCAAGAGTGGCGCCTGGCGCGCGTTGCCCGAAACTGAGCAGTCTGCCATGCTGCGACTGATAGAGCCGCAACTGAGGCAGCTCGGCTACTACGACTGAGTAGCCACGCATGTCTAGAAACGTGACCGACCAAAACTTCATCCCTTTTGCCCTGCCGGACATCTCCAATGCGGAGATTGAGCAGGTCCTTGAATGCCTTAAGTCCGGGTGGTTGACCACCGGTCCGAAAGCCGCTGTATTCGAGACAAGATTTGCGGAAGTCGTCGGTGCCAGACACGCGATCGCCGTCAATTCGTGCACGGCCGCCATGCATCTCGGTTTGGAGGCGATGGGGATCGGTGCCGGAAGGCAGGTGGTCACTTCCGTATTCACTTTTACAGCATCCGCCGAAGTCATTCGTTATCTGAATGCTGACCCGTACTTCATCGATATCGACCACGATACGATGAACATGAACCCATCGCATCTCGAGCATGCGCTCGAAAAGAGCAGCCGAGTCGACGCCGTAATTCCTGTACATTTTGCCGGGCATGCCTGTGAGATGGCTGACATTCTCGATATTTGCAGCCAAAAAAGCGTCCGTGTCCTCGAGGATGCGGCACATGCATTTCCAACCACGTATCGTGGGCATATGGTCGGCTCGATCGGTGATGCTACGGCTTTCAGCTTCTACGCAACGAAGACGCTCGCGGTCGGCGAGGGTGGCATGCTGACAACTGACGACGACGCGCTGGCAGAACGATGTCGGATAATGCGCCTGCACGGCATCAGTCGCGATGTCTTCAACCGCTACCAGTCCGAGCAGCCGGCGTGGTTTTATGAGGTCGTCGCACCTGGATTCAAATATAACCTGCCGGAAATCGCCGCCGCGATCGGACTCGCGCAGCTTGATAGGCGCGACGAACTGGCGCGCCGAAGACAGGCAATCGCGATGCGATATAACGAAGCACTTGGTATACTGCCGCTTGTCCTACCGACCCCGCGCTCTGCAGGGGACCAGCACGCCTGGCACCTGTATGTCATCCGGCTGGATCCCGAGCATGCACCAATCGGACGCGATGATTTCATTGCCGGCATGTCGGAACGTGGCATCGGGACAAGCGTTCATTTCATTCCGTTGCACCGGCAGCCGTATTGGCGGGATCGATACGAATTGAGTCCCGAGCAGTTTCCGGTCGCAGAACGGACATTTCAGCACTGCGTGAGCTTGCCCATTTATTCCGCAATGTCAGATGACGATATCAGTCGCGTCATTGACGCCGCCATTGCGCTTCTCGGCTAATTACGATCCGGTGGTCAAACGACTCTTCGACTTACTGGTCTCCGGCATTGCGACGATACTTTTTTTGCCGTTATTTTTCGTAATCGCAATTGCGATCCTGGTCGATTCGGGCCGCCCGGTTATCTATCGGCAGATACGTGTCGGCCGAGGCGGAGACACATTTCACATTTTGAAGTTCAGAACCATGGTTACCGGTGCAGACAGTCATCTCAAGCTGACAGCAGGTAATGATTCCCGCATTACGCGTATCGGGCAATTCCTTCGGCGGTATAAGATAGATGAACTGCCTCAGCTGCTCAATGTCGTGCTCGGGGATATGAGCCTGGTTGGACCACGGCCAGAGGTTCCGGAATTCGTCGAGTATTACACCGCCGAAGACAAGGAAATTATTCTTTCAGTGCGCCCCGGCATCACCGACAACGCGTCGATCGAATTCAAAGACGAAAATGCGCTGCTCGATGGGGCGACCGATCCGCGAGCGTGCTATGTCGAGGAGATCTTGCCGGCTAAATTATCATTGTATCGAAACTATGTGGAAAATTCGACATTGGCACGCGATATATCCATAATTTTCAAAACTATGCGCGCCATCTGGTAGATGGCGTCCGCCTGCAAGGACTCGTAATACTCAGCGCGGTGAAATAATCAGAGCGCAGCTGCGACTTCGGGCGCCGCCTCGGAGTTCTAACCTCGAAGCTCAAACGTAAAGCCACGATCATCGTAAGCGATTAATTCATAGTTTAAATCAGCCATCAACTCTACGTATCCTTTTCCGGTTACAGCCAGACTGATGTAGGGAACCCCCGAGGAAAGAGTCTGCGATAGCCCCTTCAAGATCTCAGGCTCCGCACCATTTGCCGTTATGCTTATGAGCTTCGGCTGCGACACCCCCGTATCGGCCAGAATATTGTCCAGAGTGTCGACGGGAACTTCTGACCCGGAATACGCATCTTCAGGTGCATCGCCCTTATCATCGTACAAGACCTGCAATATATTCGTTGCCGGATGATCGGGATTGGACAGGAACTGAAGTTTTCCTTTCGAAGACCAGGCTCCCTTTTGGCAAAGCACCAATCTGCCACCGACATTCTTTTTCTCGACCAATGCCTTCAGGGCACGGCAATTCGTCTCATCGGGCTCCACGACGACCGTCGTCCCTCGACCGACTAAACGTAGGAAATTAATTGCTCTCGATCGACCTGCCAAGAGAATATCTTTGGGTGCCCCGACCTGAACCACTACATCTCCGTCTTTAATCACCTTATATGGGTACTTCGCCCTGCGCACTCTCGTCGCAAAACCGTACTTGATGCTGTACGGAACAGCAGCCATTACCCTATTAAATAAGGCTCTCAAGACAGAGAATACCTTGCTTGGCAACAGTTGTTTGAGTCTCTTGCCTAGGCCCTTGTCGTTTTTCGTATCGTTGCGATTACTCATTTCTGGTTTCGACTTTTACGTTTTCCATTTTGGACATCATCTGAATTTGTGCCATCTGTTCTCGGAACTATATAACTAAGCTATCGACCAACCTAATATATCAATCTGCAGCTTGTTCCGTATAAGCGTCGCTTGATGAATTGAACTGAGAGACGATCCACGAACCGGATATCGACAATACATCCATAGCTTTATCTCGAAATTTGCCGTCCACCTCTATAACCCCAGATCTCAGCAATGCAAGTGCTCGAGGATCAGTTTTTGGCTCGGTAATCAGAATTCTGTGGCCCAGCGATTCAAGCATCAATAGGACGTCGTCATGTCGCAATCTATTCATATACATATACCGATTTCCAGCATATCGCGCCCACTCGGAATCCGAGTACTGCAAGAAATTGATCGACGAAATCGACTTGTCTGAATGGGAAAAATGGTCGCTATAGTCAATTTGGTGCACAAACAAGCCACCATCGCGCACGATTCGATTACCTTCCTTGACAATTGCTACCAGAATCGATGGGGGAATGTGCTCAAACACGGCACGAGAGGTATGAAAGTCAATACTATGATCAGGCAAGTTTGTCATCGCGGCATCACCAGGTGATACGTATTGAATATGACAGAATTCCAGAAAAGAACTAAGGCAAAAGCAGTCCCTTGTTGCCCAAGATAGCAACTCGTTGAATCTGCTCTCGTCAAGCAGAGAGCCATATACCTGCTGAATCCTTTCTTTATATTCCTTGATATATTCGAGCATCTCGACGATCAGTTCGGCCTTCATATACGGATTAAGATCAATTGTGATCGTTCGTCGTGCGCCCATCAACCAAAAAGAAATGGGAATATTCGGTACTCGACCTGTACCGACCTCTAAGAAAACCTTCCCCCTTGGATCATGCCCGCTTTTGCGAATGAGATTCCAAGTTTCGACCGCAGCCTCTAGCTTGCGTTCTGGATTAACCTTTCTCAAACCGCCAATATTTCTCTGTATCCAATAATATAATGCATAAGAAATTGACGACGGAATCAGCGAAACAACGTTTTGTATTCTAGCCTTTGTTTTCCAGCGCATTGTCACAAGCTCGATCATTCCCTTATTGCTAAATATCGACTACGGCAAATCGATCGCACCAACCGATCCGTCAGGCTTGAAAAAGGCAAACGCGCACGTTCTCCTTTCGCTTGCTACGTGATACCAGTTTACATTTCATTTCTGACGGTTGGGCACAATATCGTCGTCCATTTGTCGTCGATCACATAACACTTTCAGTGTACGTGACTCCAGGCCGATTGCACAGAATGACCCATGAGCATTTGATTTTTCGTTTCAATTGGCTTCCTCATTCCGATGAGGTTATTTGGCCCAACCGTCATCCCATCAAACATAATTCTCTTTCACCTGCAATGACAACGAACGATATTGCCGCGCTTTGCATAGGTTCATCCACCCGTCACAGCGATGCACTGTGAGCAACGTCTTCTCCGGCCAAGTATCCGGTATCTTGGAACCGAAAGCTGTACACAGCGCTAACGCTTCGTTTGCAATACGGACTGGGATCAGCTTTACAAGATATTCTGCGACGCCAAAACTATTTCACGCGAGCATCGCGTGCAAATTGTCTTCTTCCACGGCAGACCGCTCATAGTCTCTACTAACTTCTCGCAGACTCAGCAACTGCTTCGCGTACCGTTGCTCCGAGTAGCCTTCAACAAACTCGCGACACCATTTCGGGTCGGATAGATCGTAAACACACCCGATATCGCCATATCGGGCGATATAGCTTCGAACAGGCTCAATATTCGAAGCTATAAATGGCACGCCAGTTGAAATACAATCACACAGATTGCCACTCAACTTACCTTCGAAACTCTTGTCGTGGGATAACATGATAAATGAAGATCTTAAATATTCGGCAAAATACTCATTCTTAGATAACCATCTATTGACAAATTCAACCTTTCGGATTTCTTCTGGTTCGAGTCTCTTTAGTACTTCTTCCGTATCTACGTTGACGAACCTGTATTCAAATACGCCCTCGGTATCTGCTCTTATTAAATCAAGCATAGGCTGTAGTGGTTTGTAATATTTGACTGGCCCGAAAAAGACCACTGTTCTTCGATCCAAAACAGGTCTCTTCATTTCTTTCCATTGCGGAATCATCAAGTGGTGCTTTTTGACTACTGCTTTCTGAAACAGTTTGCTACCGAAGGTCATGCACAAACGCCTTTCTTCGTCGGTATGAACTACAATCTTAGTCAACCTACTGCTAATCAGGTTGAAAAATATGCTAAGCCTGATTCTATACTTGCGCACCCGACGCCTACTAATGTTATTAGTGGCAACAAGCACAAGGTCAAACTTCTTGAGAAAGTTGACTATCGAAAAGAGTGTTACAAACGTTTCGCTATAGCCGAGAAAGATCACTCTGTCCTCCGGACTAACTCGAATTGTTCGTATAGCTTTGGCCAAAGAGAACCATCCGGATCGATCAACGCATATAGGACTCGTGTTGCCTTCAGCAACCTGGCATCTTTTCGCCAGCTGTGCGATTGAATATTCAGAGGCATAGAATTTGAATGGTAGCGCACTCTTCTTTAACAAATTAAAATAGAAAATATCATCGTAGACGGAGTGCCCAGACGCTTTATCAACAGAGAAGATAGAGATGGCGCGTACAGTGCTACTCATTATTAGAAAGATCGTCAGTTGTTATTGGTCTATTCATCAATAGACTGCCCGTCACATCCTCTTCCTCTACAATATGAAACCCCATCTTCTGATAAAGACGGATACCTGCGAGATTGTCAATGTCGACCCGAAGAAAGATCGCCTGAAATTTTCGAGACGCCGCCTCAGAAATAAGCTCGTCCATCATTACTTTGCCCCAACCTTGCCCGACAAATGCATCGCCTACAGCAATACCTAGCCATAGCTTGTCATCCTCTTGCTCCAAATGGCCATAAGCTACAATCTTGTCCGACACTCTGAGAAGGAGAGTTGTTTCGTGCGTCTGTATAACGTCAATTGGGCGATTCAAGAAATAGCGAAAAGATTCACGGCCGACTTTGAGGCTATTCAAGAATTCGGTTAAGGCCGCCTTTCCGCTTGGAGTATTCGAGATTCGAATAAAGCCGTCGCTGCTCAACTCACCGTCCCTTCATACTTGAGTTAATGACTTCAATGATTTCGGTGCAGACAGTCCGAGCCTCGCCTTCCTCTATGCTAGCATTTGTTGGCAGTACAATAACGTTTTCCGCTAGATGATTCGCGCAGGTTGATGGGACCGCCTCAAATTGCGACAAATAGGGAAGACAGCTTGCCGAGTAAAATCCTGGTCTTATTTCAATTTCTCGGCAGGCAAGTAACTCGATTAGTTCGTCCCTCGAGATTTCGAGTTCATCGAAGTTGATACACACGGCATTTGCCCAAACCTCATCTTGAGCCCCGCCTGAATTCGCTTTCTGGCTTCGCACGGCCCAGTGATCACGCAGCAATTCTTGGTATACACGATAGTTACGTCGTTGGTCTTGTAGAATATCGTGCCGTTTTTCCAACTGAGCTAGCGCTACGGCACATAGCAAATTGGATAGTCGATAATTGTTGCCAGGCAATTCATGGTAATAATGCCTATTCTGTCTGGCCAAACCATGGCTTCGTATCAGGGCGGCGCGGTCGATGAGCGCTTCATCATTAATTAGGATGACTCCGCCTTCCCCGCAAGCAATCGTTTTTGTAGCGTGCATGCTGAATGTCGATATATCTCCGAATTGACCGACGTATCGATCACCCCGCTTGCTAAACCAAGCTTCTGCGCAATCTTCAATCACCCAAAGACCAGCCTTCGCTGCATACTTGCAGATTTGCTGTATCTGTGCCGATACCCCATAGTTATGAACGACAACAATTCCAACCGTTTTATTTGTTATTACTTGTTCGATTGTTTCGACAGTCTGATTCCAAGTTTCTTCATCGACGTCGCAGAATACAGGACGCAAGCCCAACTGGATTGCCACATTGGCCGCCGCCTGAAAACAAAAGGCGGGGATGACTACCTCATCGCCATGTGTCACATCAAGTGTCTGGTACGCGAGTTGAAGAGCAGATGTTCCACTGGAAACAGCATATGCTTTTGGCGTTGAGAACGTACTGGTCAGGGCGTCCTCAAGATCAAGCACGTAATCGCCTCCGGATAGCCAGCCGCTAGACAATGCGTCCAGCAAGTATTTTTCTTCGTTACCAACAGCGGAAAACTTTGACCAACTTATCATTTCAGATCCTCACAAAAGTGCGAAAACACGTGCGTTTGCCAATCGCCGAAAGGTAGAGGAATAACTACACGCAAAATCGTCGTAGATCGAGCAATTTCCTACCATATACGGCTAATCCTACAGAGGGTCTAACTTACCGAGATACAACTTCAAACTGAGGAAGCGGAAATACTAGGTCTGTAGACTGCAACTCGGGCAGCGAAAGAAAGAATTTTCTAAAATGCCAAGGTAAAACCAATAGGTAGTCAGGACGAGCTGCAAGAACGTCCGATTGAGGAACTATTGGAATAAGTGTCCCAGGTGTAAAACATCCAAACTTGTCAGAATTGACCTCTCCGATTTCGTCGATCAGTTCAGTCGTAATTCCGTAATACTGTAGCAAGACGTTTCCCTTGGTCGACGCCCCCAATCCACTAACTCTCTTACCTTTGGCTTTTTTCTCGAACAAGAATGAAAGCAATGCGCTCTTTTGTTCATTTACCCTTGTGTGAAATTCCCTAAATGCTGAACCGTCTTCTAACCCTAGTGACAACTCATCGCGCAATGTGCTTTCGAGCTTTTTATCATTTGAGCGTAGCATCGCATTCTGCTTACATGCGATGATCGAAAAGCTGCCACCATTTATGTCGTTAAATTCGAAATCGACGATACGCAATTTGGCCTTCTGCAAAATTATCTGAATTGATTTCAGGGAGTAATATTCCAGGTGCTCATGACAAATCGTATCGAATGAGTTTGCCTTCAGCATGGCCGGCAAATAACTCTGTTCGAGCACCCAGATGCCTTCGTCCGACAACATGCGCTCAATCGCCTGTGCAAATTGAACTGGGTCCTCAAGATCGTAAAACATCGAGAATGACGTTATTACGGTCGCTTTTTGTGCTGAAAAATGCTTCTCAACTAGCGCAGCAGAGAAGAATTCCGGAATTCTCTCTATGTCGCCCCGATAGAATTTCTTGTACTTTTCTGCTGCTGGATCGACCCCCACCAATCTGTACTTTCCGGGTGGATATGAATTGAGAGTGGTTCCGTCGTTGCTGCCGACGTCAACCAAAAGTGCGCCTTCATTCAAGGTGACCACGGACAAAATTTGTGTAACTTTTCGTTGCAAATGCTCAACCATCGCTCTGTTCAACCCAGAACGATACCCGTAGTTTGGTCCATACATCTCGCCAAGATCGTAACTATGACCGAGTTGTACTAGGCCGCACCCGCTGATCGGGCTGCACTGCACCAGTAGGAGAGGTCCTGCCGTGACCCGCTCATCTGGTCTGCCTGGAAATCTTCCCGTCAAAAACTGGTTACCTAAGTCAAATAAGGTTGCCAATTTCGTGCCTTTGCATACTCGACATTTCTGTAACTCGACTACGTTTTCCAATACTTCATTCCCTAATTGAGTAGATAAAAAAACTGTGAGATCCGATATTCTTGAGTAGCGCAGTTTGATAGCGCACTGCGGTCAAGTGCCTTTGGCACGGCGACACTGGGCTATTTACTTGTCGCCTCTTTAAAGTGAAAAGCCTTTCTTAAAACGTATATACATAGAATACAAATATGTGCGAATTGGACGGCAACTATGGTCAATAGATAGACCTTTGCCTCTCCTCCTACAGGGAATTGCGCCAATAATGAAATCAGCACAACCGCAGCAAACACATTAATAATAAGATTCGCCCGCCCAAGTTCTAATGCGACAACAAAAATGTCAAGGTATCGCAAGATCGCAATCGTTATGACCAACGGAGATAAATACCGAAGGTATACAGACGTGATTTCCCACTTTGATCCGAACAAAAGCAGCACAATTTCGTCAGAAAAAACATAAAGAAAAATGCAAGCGACAGATAACGGTAGCAGATACAGCCGTACGTAGTTCAATGTCAACTCGCGGATTGCGTTCTGATCCGATGCATGGATTATTTCCGCTACTTTTGGTCGGAGATGTCGATCCAACTGAGTCTGCACTATCTTTAGCGCGTAGACAATTTGCAACGCGAGGCTTACGCCGGCAAACGCAAGAATTCCAAGCTTTGCTTCGATTACGACTCGACTGACATGTCCGTAAGCTACCTGGGACGCCAGGGTAAGATAAATGGCCCAGTATCGAGAAAAGTAGCTCCTTATAACTTCGCCTTGAAAATTACTCAAGGTTGGTCTTTTTACATCGAGGACAAGAAATTGGAGACCGAGCGAAATGCTGGCAGATACAAAGTAGGCCAAATAAATGACCATATCTATGGAGTTGAACTTCAGGTAAAAAAAACAGAAAAGTAGGAGCGCCACTTTCTCCACAAACAGAATCCTTGCAAAAACCACGTTTCGCGATCGAATCTCAAATACTGGTCCCAGATAGAACGCCGGTACTAGAAAATACACTAACGTGAACGGAATCTTGGTGTCACCAACGTAATTTATCGCGAAGGTCACTATTAAAACAATGCCGAGCATTGCGATCTTAGTGCCAATTGTACTTGTGATAATTACATCAAGCCTCGAACCTGACGTGATTTTAAAATGTGTTAGGCACTGCGTCGCAGCCAAATCGATAATTTGTGTAAAGATTAATGCCCATGCGAAAGAATACGTGAACTCGGCGAATCCCAGTTGTGCCTCATCGCGAGCTAGTATTATGGTCAGGCCATAAGTGAGTACCGATGTAATGCTCGAATAAGAACTTGATTTGATCAGTGATCTAATCAAAACAATTGCCCAAGGTCATAAGCTCCAATGACGATTGGAAACCCTGTTTAATGGACCTTTCGCACTCATTCATAAAACACACTTAACTAAATGCCGATAATTACTTACTAGTAGCACACCCAGTCCACGCGTACAGCTGAGCATTGCCCAAGTGCACTTTGCACACTTGATACTGGCATCAGTTTTGAACAATTCAGCAAAACCTATGAAATGGCTTTTGTTTTGTTGATTCGCGATAGCCAGGCCGAACAAAGGGCAATGTAGAACCCACAAAATAAATTACCCTTCCCCGTGAACCACATATATGTAATTACTGTTGGTGCAATGCCGAACAGAACAACAAACAGTTCTGCACCTCCGTCATTTCGCATTGCAGCACGCCTGACGCTCCAGAGTCCGCGTAGAGGCCTCAAAAACAACGACAGATAAATAAGGAGGCCCAGTACACCAAACTTGAATAGAAAGTGGAAGCCAAAATCATGAACCCGGTAAAAGCGCCGCAGCGAAAGTGACTCTTGGTCGAATGCTGCTGTCGTCAGATTCGGCATTGGTACGAAATCATCGTCATACCAGCTGCCATATCCCATACCGGTCAACAATGCATTGTTATCCCAAACATGCTGGACGGAATTCAAAATTGATGCTGTACGAACAACTTCGATATCTCGAAAACTGACGCCTGAACCTAGCTGCTGCACGAATGAAAACCTCCGCAACATTATTTCGAGAGCTTCGGACTCGAGAAACACGAATGTGACAATGCCAACTAAGAAGATCGGAATGAACCAAAGGGCCAGTATTAATTTTTTCTTCAGCGGGTAAACAAAGAAAACAAGTAGAAGCCCCATGAAAAGTGTCACTAATAACCACCGTGTCTGATACGTTATCAGCAGAGACAAGGTGACGCATAAAATCAAGAACCAAAATACAATTCTGGACGCTTTCCCTACTTTTGCCAGAGCAAAAAACGTAACAGCCAGCGTCAAGCCTTTCGCCGAATCCAGGCTACTGTGTACATAGCTGCGCCCGATTATGTCGGACGGAGCGAAGGCGGTTACAATAATTACTTGATATACCAGCGCCCCTACCAAAAACATCATGAAGACTTGCGTAGTTCGGAGCAAATCTTCAGGGAATTTTCTAAAGTGGGCGTCAAATAACAACAGGCTCGTGTATACAAAGACGGGAATCTTGAAGTCTGTAATAAAACGGGAAACCGACTCTTGAGGATATCCGTTCAGAAATGACAACAGTATGGCTGCGCCAAAGAAATAGAAAAATGTGACCCAATGCAACTGTATCGTTGAAGCTAGCGAAATTCGGAGCAGGGCGATCAGTAGAAATATGAGCACCAGCATTGCTGGCGTTAGAGGACCGAATTGTAATTGCCAAACACTTGCGGCAATTAGTCGGCCTACCAAATCGATTTGATCAACTGTTTGCGTTAGATCGGGCATCAACACAATAAGAACAGCAACCGGAATTGCTATAAGGCGCAGTGGAATGATGCATATGGACAATATGACCGTCACAGCTAGCGCCACGGCCGCATAGTAGATTAGCCCATCGCCGCTGTTTATATTGAAAACCATGGCTAGTAGCAAAGCGCCGAACGCCAAGAAAAAGCGGTTCGTTCGGGGTATTGGCCTTAGGTCGAAATAGGTGCGGTCTGGGTGCGCCGAACGACTATTGTCCATAGTGGCAGGAACATGGACATCTACCACGTCTTCCTCCCTCTATCCTAAAAAAAGCCTGCGCGAAAAAGGCGAGCTCTGACCAGTACGAACGATCATATTGGCAAAGCTATAGAACACTTCTGGACAGAGCTATATCGAAATTTTCATAAAATCTTTCATAGGACATGCTTCGAAGCCTGTCTGAGGCTTGCGCATGCCATGAGTTAGGCTCAAATACAGCTCTCAACAGCTCATACAAGTTTGTTTCATGGCGGATCGATACCAATTCGCCTATTCCATACCTTTTAGTCTGATCACCAACAAATGTATTGGCTGCAACCAGCAGTGGAATCGCTGAAAGGACTGACTCATAGAATTTATTTGGCATCGCGATTTGACAATTGCGATTTGATTCGTCATACACCGCATATATCAAGTCTACATCAGCATACAGGGACTTGATGTCTTTAGAATATTCGTATGGCCCACTGAATGTGAAAATCTCATGATTAGTTATTCGCGCCTTAAGATCCGCGACTGTCTTCGCAGTCCCGCCCCCGGCAAATTTAACTTTGATAGAGAATCCCTCATCGACGAGCTTTTCGACAGTGTCGATTAATCTGTATAAAGACTTCTTGTATCGCAATACACCGATGTAACCAATTGTGAAAACATCTTCTGTTCTTGATGTTCGTTTAAAACCCTGCCATACAGCTCTTTGCGGAACGTTTTCCAGAACTACTATTTCGCCAGAATATAGTTCATCATAGTACTCCGACGCGAACTTGGGCGACGACACGATGACTCGCGTAACTCTTTTCAAGAGCATCCGCTCAAAGAATCTCAATACCGAAGACACCAAACCGCGTTCCAGCTGCAGCTCGTGCAAGTCTCTCACTTGGTGCCGGATTTCATAGTCTCCAAATGCTGTCGCCAAGCGTGCAATGAATAGCATATCTAGCGACGACGTAATAATTGTACCTCCTGATTTTAGCTCCGTCGTGATGATTGATCTGATTTTTCGAAATTGACTAGGCATCGACAGGATTCTCTTTGACTCTACGGTGCTGTAATCAACATGAATACGAATAATTTCGTAGTCTGTCAGCGATGAATCAATTACCAATCGTCTGTCACCTCGGTCGAGCAGCACCAAAAGCGGTAGAAGACCTTGCTTTTGTGCATAGGAGATCATTTCGAGCATGGCCGGTAATGGCGCACCGTTGTATAGAAACAAAATCTGATGCTTCGTACTAGAATTCATTTCAGTGCTTGTCTAATAGAGTCACGACTATTTACGAGCAAGTATGGCGCATGACACTGAAATAGCGATTTGGTTGCGCGTCGCTCAAGTCGCTGACATCGGTCTATAGTCTATTAAAAACAGATGATGAACTATAAGCCAGTGATTTGACGAATCCAGGCCACAGTTTTTGCAATCTCTTGCCGAAACTCGTTCTTCGGTTCATATCCCAATAAGCTCTTCGACTTTTCTATGTTCGCCCTGCGATGCTTAACGTGATCCCATGACCTAGGATCAGTAAATTTGATGCTTGAGGGGGAACCAGTAACCTCTATGATGGTCTCTGCCAGTTCCCGAATACTTACTCCGATGCCTGTACCACTGTTAAATACTTCGGCGTTATTGAAATCAGAATCAGCTAGTCGAAATAATAGGTCGACATTATTATCAACATACGTAAAATCTCGTGTCTCATCACCGGTTCCAGTAATAATTATGTCATCCCCATTCAGAGCGTGATAAATAAAATTTGGAACAACGTTTCTATACTCTCCTGGCAATTCACCTGGGCCAAAATTATTGAAAATTCGACCACATACTATGGGAACCCCGTGTACATCTGAATAGTATTTGCAATATAACTCTCCCGCATACTTGTTTATCGCATAAGGTGTGTCATAAGGTGATACTTCGTCACTCTCCGACATGAAAGAGCTATTGCCATAAACGCAACTCGAACTCGCGAATACAAATTTTTTGAGATTCGTATTCGACAGCTGCGACTCCAAAATATTGATCAGTCCAATTACGTTTGATGTAGTGTCAGATATTGGGTGGTCAACGGAATTTTGGTTAGCGAAGTGTGCCGCAAGGTGATAGATAACGCTCGGCTGATAATTTTTGAAATAGTTGTCTATCTTTTCCCTATTTCCAATATCAATATTCGTGAACACAACTTCCGGCGATAACTTGTTATTTCCCGACGACAGGTTATCAATGACATGTAATTCCTCACATCCGGACTCGACGAGCCTCGCTAACAAGTTTATTCCAATTGCACCGCAACCACCCGTGATCAATACCGTCTCATTCGCATTTTCCATGCTTTATCCCGTCTTACCTCCAAAAATTTCGAACTAACTTGCGGCGCCGACTTATCAGCTATTGCAAGATCTGTCGCATGATTCTCGATTGGGCATTTCATTATTGCATCTATTGGATCCTAGTCTACTCCTTACTATTGGGCATCATTCTGTGATATCAGCAGTTCCTTTTCAGCCAATTTCAAATCGGAAGCAACCATATCCTCGACTAGCTCTTGAAATCCAAATCTTGGTTGCCAACCCAAGTCCTTGAAAGCCTTCGATGAATCGCCAAGGAGTGTATCAACTTCGGTGGGCCGGTAGTAACGATCGTCAACTCTTACGATGCAGTTCCCGTCCTGATCGTACCCGCACTCTTTGGAACCAGAACCCTTCCAAGTTAGCTTAATATCCAGAATTGCAGCAGCAGCCTCAAGAAACTCACGCACACTACATTGATTTCCGGTTGCAATAACATAGTCCTTAGGACTGTTTTGCTGCAACATCAGCCACTGCATCTCCACGTAGTCTCTGGCGTGACCCCAGTCTCTTTTAGCGTCAAGATTTCCCAAGTACAGAGTCTTCTCTAGGCCCAACTTAATTCTTGTCAAGCCACGTGTAATCTTCCGCGTAACAAAGGTCTCACCCCGAATAGGACTTTCATGATTGAACAGGATCCCGTTACACGCAAATATTCCGTATGCCTCACGATAGTTGATCGTGATCCAATAGGCATAAAGCTTCGCAACAGCATAGGGAGATCTTGGATAAAAAGGAGTTTTTTCCGATTGCGGCGTTTCCTGGACAAGCCCATATAGTTCAGAAGATGCCGCTTGATAAAATCGTGTTTGGTCAGTTCGCCCTAATATACGAATCGCTTCCAGAACCCTTAATGCGCCTAAAGCATCAGTATCAGCTGTGTATTCAGGTATCTCGAAACTGACTGCGACATGTGACTGTGCAGCGAGATTGTAGATCTCAGTGGGTTCAACCTTCTGGATGATACTGAGCAGTGATGACGAATCTGTCATATCACCGAAGTGCAAGAACATCTGAACATCTTCTTCATGAATATCTTTGTACAAATGATCAATTCTCTCCGTGTTAAATAGCGAACTGCGTCTTCGTAAACCATGTACCTCGTAACCTTTTTCAATAAGGAATTCGGCAAGATAGGCTCCATCCTGACCAGTTATCCCTGTAATCAGTGCTTTTTGTTTCATCTAATCTCCGCTTGAATCTTTTTTTTGGTAAATGAGCGCCAAGAGAGATGACTTACCATGTCTACTAGCCACTCAATACAGTAATATTTTGTTGGCGCGATTAAGGCATTTCGTCACCATTAATTCCGACACAATAGAACGAAGCTTGTTGCGTATTCGACAATCTTTGTTCGTCGCGCAAAGTGCTCTTACGTTGCTACGGACCGCGGCCCCCGCTCCGGAAAATCGCGATCGAGGCGCCCAGCACCAGACCAAACAAGGCACCAACAGCAACGATCATTGCTCTATTAGGCCTGGCTTTGCGCTCAGGCACCACAGGTGGATCGATCGTCTTAAACATGTATTCGGGAGAGACTGCGGCTAGCATCATAATCTTCTTTTGTTCCTCAATCAGGTTGAAAAAGACACTCTGCAGCTGTGCCAAGGACGTATTCTCGATTTGATCATTTAAATACTTTATGGCTCGCTCCGCCTCTTCAACATCTTCGCGCATAATTGACGAATTTAGGTCCTGTATGAGCCAGTCCACCCATTGCTTCGCAATTGTCGGTGATACGTGAGTGATTGCCACAGTGACAAAGCCCGACGATCGATCTCGACTGATCGAGAGAATATCTACAAATGCCTCATAGGCCTCCTGAGCAGATGGGGTCGGGGTCTTCGGAGGCCTAACGGACCGCGTCCATTCCATGGTCGTCGGATCAAAAGTATCTCGGTCTATTATCAGTTTTCCGGTTTCGGCATCCCATCCATCCGCAGCCATTAGTGGAACAAGAATGTCATGTCGAGCAATGAAAGCGGACAGGAATCGCCTCGATTTCAAGGTCGCAAGACCAACTTCGATCTTGTCTATCGAGCCGCCATTAAGATTTATTCCCGCCAAGCTTGCCAGCCCCCCGTATTGGCTAGCCACAGATGAAAATCGTCCTGCATTATCTTGTTCGTTCACTGCCAATAGAGCCTCGGTCCGATAAATATTGGGCATCTTAAATGCCACAACAACGGCCACCAATGCAGTGACGAAAATGACGGCCGCTATGAGCCATTTGCCCGACCACAGAGTCCGAGATATATCACGTACATCTATCTCATCATCGTAAATAGACACCGTTTTCGGTCTCTCCGTATCAGGCATCGTTAATTACCAAACGCATCAACAGCAGCAACCGCAATCGCCGCCTGATACAGAATCTGCGTGACATTCGTCCATAATGTCAGCGGTCTTATTCGATCCGTTTCCAGCGGCACGACAATTGTGTCTCCGGGTCGAATCTCTCCACCACTTCTCCTGCCAAACCATTTCGATCGATTGCCGGTAACCACGGCACCGCTCGCGCGCACAACGTATATCAGTTTCTTATCCGCCTTTCGCGTCAGGCCACCACTCATGTCGATGTAGTCGTCACGCGATAAGCCCGATTGATAAAGATGCGACGTATTCTGCTGTGTCTCACCAATCACTGTGACTTCCTGGGCTTGCTCAGGCACCAGGAGTCGATCACCGTCACGCAATTCAACATCGGCTGCAAAATCGCGATTTGGCGCCGCAACAGCAATCTGTTCCAGGTCGATTACCAGGCGCCCAACCGCTTCGGTCTCCCTTAGCTGCGCAAGCAGTGATTGTCCGGTCTGCAATGAATCTGCGCTTGTCGCATCGCGGTCCTCGAGCGACATGGACGTAAGGTCTGCCTCCAATCGCCGCGCCAGAACTTCGATCTGTTCCTGCTCGCGTTGTCGGAGCGACTCGCGAAGAAATATGGCACCTTCGGGGAAGGCGTCACTCGTCAAGCCCCCGGCGCGCTCGAGCACCTGCCGCAACGTCTCACCGCCGCGGATGCGATAACTGCCCGGGAACGTGACCTCACCTTCGAGCGTGACAGTCGACAACGAGTTCCAGTCGGGAAGCTCGTTGATCCGCAGGTTGTCGTGTTCCTCGAGAGCGATATCGGCCGACGCATCCCCGCGCAAGATCGCGCCAAGATCGACATCAATGACCTCGGTGTTCCGATAATCACTGCCAACAATCTCGTAGCGTGCAAGTTCGGCCTTGAGCGAATACGCTTGTTCCGCAAGATTGCCCCCGGCACGAATCAGATCACTGACCCGCATATTCTGTTCGAGCGGATAGGTTCCTGGCGCCTTAACCTGCCCCGTAATACTGACTTCTCGATACGGCTCCCCGAAACGGGACTGAAGCTGAAGTTCCTCGAGGATGGGTTCGATCACGCGTTGGCGACCAAAGGCCAGGCTAAAGACGTGCACGGTGTCGCGCGGCTCTAGCGCAATATTCTCGCCGGAGCGCCGATCGGCGAGCGCAGCGGTCAGATTCGCCGATACGGCTTGAACGCTGCGATCGGCCGGATGCTCTCTGCGGATCAGCACGTAGTCGCTGTCGGCGCCCGGTTGCAATGCGCTTGCTGAGCCAAGAAGGTCCGCGAGACGCATGCCCTGCCGCCATTGATGCGGCCCCGGCCGGTGCACATGGCCGACGAGCATGACCGTGTCCTCGAGTTCTGGTAGTACTTCCGGAATCGTAATGACGTCTCCGGCGCGAGCCCTCATGCCGGCAGCGGCGGCGCTATCGACATCGATGGCCAGGACGACCCGTTCCTCGCCTGCCTCGATGCGTTCAACGCGTGCGCCGGCCGAATACGCATCCGGAAGCAAACCGCCCGCGAGTTTGATGACATCGGCGACGGAGGACTCGCCTTTCGTCTCGTAAATGGCCGGACGCCTGACTGCACCGCTCACGCTGACCTGCGCACCGACGGGCGGGATGAAGATAACGTCGCCCGGTTGCAGCCGGCGGTCACCCGAGGTATTACCGCGCAGGAGAAGGTCGTAAAGATCGAGGCGCGTCACAGTCGCACCGCTACGCTTGAGCTCGATGTTGCGCAAGGAGCCGATCGGACTGATGCCGCCACTTCGATAGAGCCCGCTGCTGATCGTCGCGAGGCTGCTCACGACATACGATCCCGGTCGATTCGCGTCGCCGAGAACGAAGATCCGAATCGTGCGCAACTGCCCCATCGTCACGCTGACCTGGGTGCCAATCAGCATTTCCTGCACACGCCGATTGACGTCTTCGCGAAACTCTGAAAACGGCAGGCCGGCAACGGTTACGGGCCCGAGCTCGGGCAGATTCAGCACGCCATCTCGAGTCACCTCGTACTCGTAAATGCCGTTGACGTTGCCAAACAGCTGTACGCGAATGCTGTCGCCGGGGCCGAGCACGTAGTCGGGTGGCACGGGGCCTGTTGTAACCGGCTCGAAACCATGGCCCATGGTTTCGAAGACGTCGTAGCCGAATGGCTCCAGCGCATCGACACCGGTCGTCTTGCTCTCCAGTATCGTGACCGCGACGTCGAAGACGCCGAGCGCGGGTTCGGCCCCAAGGCGTTGCTCGATTTGTTCGGCGTTCAATCCCAACAATGGAATGGTCGGCAGCCCGGGCAGCGCCAGCACGCCCGTGTCGTCGAGTTCGTAATAGCGGCTGCCCTGGATGCGTTGCAGCGCCGGATCATTCTGGAACTGCAGCGATTGCTCACGAGTAAGGGGCTCCCTGACATTGAGATTGATGATCAACCGCGAGTCGGTCTCAGCACGCAGCTCCTGGCTTTCGAGCAAAGCTTCGAGAATCGCAGGATCGAGCGGCTGTGACGGCGTTTCGACGTCCTCTGTGAGGCTGGAAAACTGACTGCCAGCGCCTTGCTGAGCGTTCGTCTGCTCGAGCGCCCGGAGGGCCTGTTGGCGCTGCGCCGGCGGCAGCTGGTTCAGGATCTGCTGCTGCGCCGGCGTCAGGTTTACCGATTGTGCCTCGGCCGCGGCACTGCATAGCATGCCGTGCACGACCAACATCATGCTGCACAGCACTCGAAGCGTGCCGAACCACCTGGTTGTTGCCATAATGCGCCCGTGAACCGGCATGTGTTGTTCTATGCCCATGAAATCTGAGGACTTATCCCGCGGTTGACCGGCGGATTGTACCAGCGTTGAACGCGAAGCGTACTCATAATGCGGCTAGTACGAACTGCGCCACTGCACGTATATGCGTCCATCACCGGACGACGTTCCGGACACATCGTCATCGATTGATTCGTAGCCCACGCCGAAATCGAGCACGCCGAACCAGAATGCGCGGCTATGCGCAATGTCGATGCTCGCTATGTCCTGTGTCGTCGCGGTCAGCGTGTTGCGCGGATCGGGTGAGCCGCCCGAGTTGAGTTCTCCCAGGCGCAGTAGCGCGCGCCATTGCGTCTCGTCCGCATCGACCAGCACGACGCCGACCGAGACCAGCTCAGCATCGTTGTCTGCGCCATGACCGATGGATTGACCGCGGAAGCGGTAACCCGTTTCGTAAATGCCATGGTTATAGACACAGTTGTAAAGTTTGCTCGACTCGTGGAACTGGCAGATCGTTCCCGAAAACTCCGCGAACGCTTGTGCAGACCAGCGATTCATGAGGTAGCCCGACCACTCGACGCCGACCTGGCCCATATATCGACTTGGCAGACCACCGGCCTCGTCCTCACCGATAAACTGGCCGTAGAACCCAACGGACCTGCTGAAGCGCTTCGGTGTCCAGTGAAAATCGACGCCGGCGAGCTGATTGCCCGGCTCGTTATCGATGGCGATGCCCTCGCCGCCACGATTATCGCGCCCGATGAGCAGGTTAAAGAAAGTATCCGCGTCACAAGGGCGGCCATCGCCGCACCACTGCGCGGTACGCGACAAGCCGATTTCCAGTGACGGTATTGGTCGAAAATTAAAACGCATGCCGAAAAATTTTGCGTTCGGTATCACTCGCTCTTTTTCGAGCTCCCCGAACATGACGTTCAAGTCCCAGGGGCCCAGCCAGCTCAGCCACTTGGTTTTGAATGCACTCGTAAAGATGCGATCGATCGTGAGCGATGGAATCGGCCGCGCGTTGTTCGATAGGATTAGACTGCCGTCCCAACTGGGCCCCCACCAGCGCTGCATCGTGCTTGCGGCGATCGACCAGTTGCCGGCGACGACACCGAGCATACTGTTGTCGCCGCGAATCTCATCGGTGTCCTGAGCCGAATCGACGTATTGCACGTTGAGATCGGCGCTCAGCCACTCGCCGATCCAGTTAACGCCGGCGGAGACTTCGACGCGTCCGCGCGGCGTGTCCTGATACGAGCGGATGCGCGTCGCGTTGTCGGCAAAGCCGACTTTGGTGTTGAAAGTCAGTTCGTCGGTCCGCGTCTCCCAGTTCGCGCGTTGCTTGACGCGTGCAAGGGCATCGATAATCGCAGGGGGGAGCCTGGTTGCGTCGGCCTCTTGAATATCACCGAGAATCGGTCCCCAGGCAAGGGGCCAGGTCGTGACGGGTCCTTTGATCACGCCATAGCCGGCCAGGCGCTGAATATCCTGACGCAGAGCAAGGTCGCCCGGTGGTATGTAAGGGCCGGCGTGTACGGCGCATGCCGCAAGCAGCAACGATGAGAGCAAGCAACGGATCATCAAGCGATGTTAGCAGAGAGCGGTATACGAGGCGGCCATGCAGTTGATCGTCGCGGGCATGGCCCCCTCCCACAGATCGACGCTCCCTCCCACAGATCGGCGCGCCCTCCCACAGGTCGACGCGCCCTCCCACAGGTCGCCGACATGGTCGCCTCCTACGGACGGAGCTTCTTGATCTGCTTGAGCAGGAACCTGGTTGAAGAGTTTGTGCCTTTGTACTCGCCCGAGGCCAGACCCGACGCGAGCTTTTTGCCGAGTTCGACCCCCCACTGATCAAATGAGTCGATGCCCCAGATGACGCCTTCGACAAACACCTTGTGTTCGTAGAGCGCGATGAGTTGACCGAGCACCTCGGGCGTCAGTTCTTTGAACACGATTGTGTTGCTCGGATTGTTGCCTTTGTGCACGCGGTACGGCTCGAGCCCTTTTTCCTTATAGCCGTCCATGAGCGCTTCGGACTGCGCGAGGCAGTTCGCGATCGCGAGGTCTTGCTGTTTCTGCTCGGCACCCGATGACCTGACCGGCAACAGGAAATCCACGGGTACGAGCCGCGTGCCCTGATGCAGCAGCTGGTAGAACGAGTGCTGCGCATTGTTGCCCGCCTCGCCCCAGATCACCATGCCCGTATCGCACTTGACGGCCTTGCCGTCCATGCGCACGCGCTTGCCGCTCGATTCCATCTGCAGCTGCTGCAGGTAGGCCGGGAAGCGTTCGAGCCGGTTGTCGTAGGGCAGTATCGCCTGCGTCTCGGCACCGAAGAAATTGTTGTACCAGATGCCGATGAGCGCCAGCAGTACGGGCATGTTCTCGGCCAGCGGTGCCTGGCGGAAATGCAGGTCCATGCGCCGCCCGCCAGCGAGCATGCGCTTGAACGCGTCCATGCCGACGACGAGCGCCACCGACAATCCCACCGCCGACCACAATGAATAGCGTCCGCCGACCCAGTCCCAGAAGCCGAAGCGATAGTCGGCATTGATGCCGAACGCATCCATCGCTTCGTGATTCGTCGATGCCGCGACGAAATGCGCATCGATGGCTGTCTCACCCAGCGCCTTGATGATCCAGCGCCGCGCGGCATTGGCGTTAGTCATCGTCTCGAGCGTCGTGAACGTCTTCGAGCAGATAACGAACAACGTTGATTCGGGGTCGAGCGCATATTTGAGATCGGCAAGCTGCGTGCCATCGATGTTCGACACGCTGTGAAAATGCATGCCCCTCTTCCAATGTGCTCGCAGCGCGCGGCTCGCCATGACCGGGCCAAGATCCGAACCCCCGATGCCGATGTTGACGACGTCGGTCAGACGCTTGCCGGTGCTGCCCGTGATCTTGCCGGCGTGCACCGCGTCGATGAATTCCTCCATCTTCGTGATCACGCCCCAGACTTCGCGAACACTCGGCGTCTCGAGCGCGACCGTATCCGAGATCTTCGAGCGCAGCGCCACGTGCAGCGCCGCGCGGCCCTCGGTCTGGTTGATAGGCTCGCCGGCAAACATCGCTGCGATCGCGGCGGGCACGCCGGCTTCGTTCGCCAGGCGCACGAGCAACTTCTTCGTCGTGTTGTTGAGGTGATTCTTCGAGTAATCCAGAAGCAGGTCATTCGCGGCGAGCGAGCAGGCCTCGACACGCCGCTTGTCGCGCGCAAACAGGTCGCGCAATGTCTTGGCGCGCATAAATGCACGGTAATGCGTCTTGAGGGCCTGCCAGGCCTTCAGGTCGGTGGGATAGCGTGCCGTGAGTTGTCTGGCGGTGTAGCTTTTTGCCACCCTTGTTATCGCTCTCAGGCGCTCTCGCGGAGCTGGTCTTTATAGAACTCAAGATACCAGTCAACGAAGTTTTTCACACCCACCTCGATTGGCGTTGACGGCGCGTAGCCCACGTCATTCGATAGCGCCTCGGTGTCGGCCCAGGTGTCGGGCACATCGCCTGGCTGCAGCGGCAGCAGGTTTTTCTCGGCTTTCTTGCCCACGCATTCCTCGATCACCTCGATGTAGCGCATGAGCTCCACGGGCTGCTGGTTGCCGATATTGTAGAGCCTGTATGGCGCCATGCTCGTGCCGGGGTCGGGGTCAGCCGCGTCCCAGTCCTCGTTCGGCGTCGCCGTGTGATCCATTGTATGGATCACACCTTCGACGATGTCGTCAATGTACGTGAAGTCGCGACGATGATGACCGTAATTGAACACATCGATCGGTTTGCCCTCGATAATGTTCTTCGTAAACATGAACAGCGCCATGTCGGGCCTGCCGAAGGGACCGTAGACGGTAAAAAAACGCAGGCCGGTTGTCGGCAGCCCATACAGGTTCGAGTACGTGTGCGCCATGAGCTCGTTGGCTTTCTTGGTCGCGCCATACAGTGCGAGCGGATGATCGACGTTCTGATGCACAGAGAACGGCATCGCCGTGTTCGCACCGTATACCGAACTCGATGAGGCATACACGAGGTGCTCGACACCGTTGTGCCGACAGCCTTCCAGGATATGCAGCGTGCCGACGATGTTGCTGTCGATGTACGCGTGCGGATTTTCAATGGAATAACGCACGCCCGCCTGCGCTGCAAGATGCACAACCTTGTCGAATTTCTCTTTTGCGAACAGCGTATCCATGGCCGCGCGATCCGCGAGATCAATGCGCACCATCGAGAAGTTTTCATATGCGTCGAGGATGCCGGCACGCGCATTTTTCAGAGAAACGTCGTAATAGTCGTTGAAATTATCAAGGCCAATGACGGTCTCGCCGCGCTCCAGCAGCTGCTTTGCCGTGAAAAAGCCGATAAATCCGGCCGCGCCTGTGACAAGTATTTTCATGCCGGCTCTCTAAATGCGATCGTCGGCAGCCGCGGACGGCAGCACGTACTTGATGTCGTACACAATGGAATTGTCTTTGCCATAGGCGCGTATGCCCTGTGCGCCGAGCGCGCGGAATTCATCGTGCGCGACGGCTACCACCACCACATCATACGCCCCCTTCTGCGGCTCCGTGATCAGCTCAATCCCGTATTCGGCCCTGGCTTCGGCGGCATCAACCCACGGGTCGTAAATGTCGACGGTGGCGCCATAAGACTCGAGCTCGCCCTCAATGTCGATGACCTTGGTGTTGCGCACGTCGGGGCAATTCTCCTTGAACGCCAGGCCGAGAATGAGTACCCGAGCCTCGAGTGGCGTGATCGCGGCGGCCAGCATGCATTTGATGATCTTCGAGGCGACATACATCGGCATGTTGTCGTTAATACGGCGTCCGGCGAGAATCATCTGCGGGTGATACCCGAGCTGCTCCGCCTTGTACGTCAGGTAGTACGGATCCACACCAATGCAGTGGCCGCCGACGAGTCCGGGTCGAAACGGCAGGAAATTCCACTTGGTGCCGGCTACCTCGAGCACTTCCTCTGTGTCGATGCCCACGCGCTCGAAGATCATCGCGAGTTCGTTGACCAGGGCAATATTCACGTCGCGCTGGGTGTTCTCGATCACCTTGGCGGCCTCGGCAACCTTGATGCTCGACGCCCTGTGCGTGCCGGCCGTGATGATCGTCTGATACACCGAGTCGATGAAGTCGGCCACCTCGGGTGTCGAGCCCGACGTTACCTTGAGTATCGATGGCAGGCGATGTTCTTTGTCGCCCGGGTTGATGCGCTCGGGACTGTAGCCGACGAAAAAGTCCTCGTTCATCGTAAGGCCCGAACCCTGCTCAATGATTGGTACGCAAAACTCTTCGGTGGCACCGGGGTAGACCGTCGACTCGTAAACGACGATGTCGCCCTTCCTGATCACACCGGCGAGCGTCTCGCTCGCTTTCCGTAACGGCAGTAACAGCGGCCGGTTGCTGTCATCGATCGGTGTGGGCACCGTGACAACATAGAAATTGCGATCGGCGAGCGCTTTGGCATCGAATGTGAACCTGAGCTGGTCGGCTTCTTTGAGTTCGTCGGCCGTCACCTCGAGCGTCGCATCGTGACCCGCCTCGAGATCGGCAATGCGCTCGGCCTTGACGTCAAAACCGACGGTCGGATACTGCTTGCCGAACTCCACGGCGAGCGGCAGGCCGACGTAACCGAGGCCGATCACGCCGACCCGTAAATTGTTGATATCAAACGACATATAGCACTAAATAGCACATGTTGATGACGATTGCCCGGTATCTGTTCTCATGCATCGCTCGCCGGCATGGCCGCCTCCCTCGGTGCACGAATCAACACACGGTAAATGGCGACCGCAGGCTGCGCGATTAACCCAGGTACCAAAGTGCGAGCAACCCCGTGATGCTCATCGTGATCGTATATGGCACCGCCATGATCACCATGCGCCCGTACGATAGCCGGATCAGCGGCGCCAGCGCCGAGGTCAGCAGGAACAGGAACGCGGCCTGGCCGTTCGGCGTCGCCACACTCGGGATATTCGTGCCCGTGTTGATCGCGATCGCGAGCGCGTCGAATTGCTCGCGCGTGATCTCGCCGGCCTGGAAGATCGCATCAACCTCGGTGATGTATACGGTTGCGACGAACACGTTGTCCGAGATCATCGACAGCACACCGTTCGCCATGAAGAACAGCGCCTCCTGCGTCTTGCCGTCGTAGGTCCGTACCCAGTCGATCACAGGCGTGAACAGGCCCTGGTGGTCGATGACCGCGACGATCGCAAAAAACACGACCAGAAGCGCCGTGAACGGCAGCGCTTCCTCGAATGCGTGGCCGATACGATGCTCCTCGGTAACACCGTTCAACGCCGTGGCCAGCACGATGACGAGCAGGCCGACGACGCCGGGCTCAGCGAGGTGAAAACCGAGCGCGATAATCAATATCACGGCAACGACGCCCTGCACGCCGATCGTCACGCTCTCCTGACGCGTCCGCTTCGCGGTCATCGCGTCATCGAATTCCTCGAGAACCTCGCGCACCTTGGGCGACAACTGCGCGCCGTAGCCGAAGGATTTCGTGACCTCGAGTCCGATGCACGTGAGCAGGCCGACCGCGAGCACGGGCATCGAGATATGTGCCATGCGCAGGAAGAACTCGACGAATTCCCACTCCATTACTTTCGCGATCAAGAGATTCTGGGGCTCACCGACGAGCGTCGTGACGCCGCCGAGCGCCGTCCCGACCGCGCCGTGCATCATCAGGTTCCGGAGAAATGCGCGGAACTGCTCGAGATCCTCGCGATGGAACTCGACGACCTTTTCGTCGGTCGTCGGGTCGTGATCGTGATCGAACGGTACGCCCGAGGCAACCTTGTGATACACGCCGTAAAAACCGACGGCCACGGTGATGATTACGGCGGTTACCGTTAGCGCATCGAGAAACGCCGACAGGAACGCGGCCGCGAACGAGAACATCAACGACAGCAGAATTTTGGAACGCACGCCGAGCAAGATCTTCGTGAACGTGAAAAGCAACATCTCGCGCAGGAAATAGATCCCCGCAACCATGAACATCAGCAGCATGATGACCGGGAAATTGACGACAGCCTCGTGATACACCTCTGCCGGCGTCGCCATACCGAGCACGATCGCCTCGACTGCGAGCAGGCCGCCCGGCTGCAATGGATAACACTTGAGCGCCATCGCGAGTGTGAAGATGAACTCGAGAACGAGTACCCAGCCCGCGATAAACGGGTCGTAGACAAACAGTAACGGATTCAGGAGCAGGAAGCCGATAACGGTCAGCTTGTACCATTCCGGTGAATTACCTAGAAAATTCCTGCGCAGGGCCTCTGCCATCGTGTACACCATTTGTTGTTCCAGTTATCGGCGAATACAGGCGAACGGCCGATTCTAGACTGTTCGGCGACTTAATTGCAGTCACTTATCAAGAGTCGACGCGATCCCAGACGCAGTTACCTGCCTCACGCAGCTTCTCGAGCAGCGCCTCGTGAGCGGTGGCCTCTTCGTCATTTGCCCGCCGCACGACGAGATTGAGGTCACCGGCACGGCGCTCGTCCGCATGGCGGCCTCCCACAGACATCGCTGCCGCATCAAACCCAGCTTCGAGCGACAGTGCGGTCTGCCCGCCCGTCATCGCGAGGTACACGCGCGCGAGCAGCTCGGCGTCGATCAATGCACCGTGGACATCACGCCGCGACGCGTCGACTGCGTAACGCTTGCACAAGGCATCGAGGCTATTGCGCTGCCCCGGGTGCAGCTCACGAGCGAGCGCCAGCGTATCCAACACGCTCGCATGCTCGGTGATCGCCGGCACGGCGTGTTTCATGAGCTTGAGTTCATGCTCGAGAAAGCCGACGTCGAACTCGGCATTGTGAATCACGAGTTCGGCACCGGCAATGAAGTTGAGCAGCTCGTCGACGATCTCGGGAAAGCGCGGCGCCGTTTCGAGATCGGCGCGACTGATGCCATGCACGCGCTCGGCGCCCTCCTCGATGTCGCGATCGGGGTTCAGGAAACGATGGAACTCGCGACCGGTCAGGCGCCGATTAACGAGTTCGATGCAGCCGATCTCGATGATCCGGTGGCCGTGACCGACCGAGAGGCCCGTAGTTTCGGTATCCAGAGCGATTTGTCTCATAAGGGTATTTCAACACAGGTCGCAGTCGCCCGCATGGCGGCCTCCTACATCAGAACACGTCGCAGTCGCCCGCATGGCGGCCTCCTACATCAGACCCAATCGTGCACAGTGGGAGGCGGCCATGCCGGCGAACCCCTTCATAGTTCGTCGATGCCGCGATTCGCCAGCATGTCGGCCTCCTCATTGCCGGGATCACCGTCATGGCCCTTAACCCACTTCCAGGTGATGTCATGGCGCTCGATGGCCTCGTCGAGCGCCATCCACAGGTCCTGGTTTTTGACGGGCTTTTTCGCGGCCGTCTTCCAGCCACGCTTCTTCCAGTTGTCCAGCCACTCGGTGATGCCGTGCATGACGTATCTCGAATCGGTATGCAGCACGACCTTGCGGGAGCCTTTGAGCGCGTTCAGCGCCTCGATGGCGGCCGTCAGCTCCATGCGATTGTTCGTCGTATTCGGGTCGCCACCGTGCAGCGTCTTGCGATGCCTGCCGGCAACCAGCAACACGCCCCAGCCGCCCGGGCCGGGATTGCCGCGACAGGCCCCGTCGGTGTAAATCTCAACTGTTTTAGCCAAAGCGGATTCGCGAGACTCGGGTTGTTGGCTCAGCCAGCCCGGCGACAACCTTGGGGTTGCGCCGCCACACGGGCCGCACGGGCGTCAATGTACTGACTCGTTTCTGGGCAGTGAGCATATAGCAAGCGGCCAGCTCCGGCCACCAGCGCCGGCCGCGCTGCTCCCAGCGCGGCGACACGCCACGGCGAATGCTCGGCAGTGGCCAGTGGAAGAAATAACGCGTGCTGCCGTGGATACGAAAATCCAGGAGCTTGAGCCAGTCCTTGAGGCGCCGGTCGGAAACGAGGTGATCGGCGCCGGGCGGCAACGCCGCGCCAGGAATCAGTCGCCGGATCCCCCACAGTCCGCCGGGCTTGAAACCAAGAATCACGATGTGCCCGTGCGCGGTCAGCACGCGATCCACTTCACGCAATATCGCGTGTGCCCGATGGCTGTAATCCAGCGTGTGGGGCAGCAACACGCAATCGATTGAATCGGTAGCCACCGGCAGGCGATGCAGTTGGCCGATCGCCGACAAACCCTCTCCGGCATCGCATTCGTCAATCAGTGCGCAGCGCTGGGTACGCGTATGCCTGAGAAATGTCTTGGCGTCGCCCCAGAGACCGAGCTGCAGGCACTGCTCACCGAATATGCCGTCAAAGGCCTCCTCGACAACCCGGCTCTCCTCTGCGAGCAATGCATCGCCCAGTGACGAGGTGAGCCACCGACTTGCGGAATCGGGAAAATGGCATGTGTGGTCCATCGATTGTCGCCCTGCTGCGCAAAATGCGGCACCGACACTTGCACCGCAGCGCGTGCCCGGTACGATAGCTCGATGTCTACGCTCGAGCTCCGATTATCGCAAAGATTGCGCCGCACAGGCGTAATGGCCGTCACCTTTTTGCTGGCTGCAACGCCGGCAAGCGCCGGCTCGTCATTCTTCGGTGGTCCTTTCAACAGGACGGATACGCCAGAGGTCGTCGCGGAGCTGGAAACGGGCTCAGGCGCCGCCTGGCGCGCCCTCGGGCTGTCTGCACCGACCGCGGAGGACCTGCTGGCCCGTCTGCGGCAGGCCTTCGCGCTCGAACGGCACGACAATGACCGCGTTCGCGTCGAATTGGACTGGTTTGCACGCCATCCGGACTACCTGGACCGGGTCTTTACCCGAGCGCAGCGTTACCTGCCGTACATCACCGCCGAGATCGAACGCCGCGGCCTGCCACTCGAGCTCGCCCTGCTGCCGATCGTCGAAAGCGCTTACGACCCGTTTGCCTACTCGCACGGCCGTGCCGCGGGTCTCTGGCAGATGATCCCGGGGACTGCGAAGCGCTACGGGGTGCGCCAGAACTGGTGGTATGACGGCCGTCGCGATATCGTTGATTCGACGCGTGCCGCGCTCGACTATCTCGAGCATCTTTACGACTACAACGAAAGCGACTGGCTCAACGCGATCGCTTCCTACAACTCCGGCGAGGGCAATGTGCGCCGGGCCGTGCGCCGCAATCGCTCGGCCGGCAAGCCTGAAGACTTCTGGAGCCTGCGCTTATCCAACGAGACGCGCGCTTATGTGCCGCGACTGCTGGCCCTGGTCGAAATTGTGCGCGACCCCGCACGCTACAAGCTGACGCTCCCCACCATTGTCGATACGCCGCAGTTCGTGGTTACGGACACCGGGTCACAAATCGATCTCGCCGTTGCGGCCGAGCTGGCGGACGTCGACGTTGATACGATCTACGCATACAACCCTGGTTATAATCGCTGGTCGACCGATCCTGAGGGACCGCACCGTCTTGTGATGCCTGTGGACGCTGCCGACCTGTTCACGGCGTCACTGGCAAACGTGCCGGTTGCCGATCGCGTGCGCTGGAAGCGTCACAAGATCGGTAACGGGGAGACCATTTCCGAGATCGCGCTCAAATACCATACGACGGTCGCGTCCGTTCGCGCTGCCAACAACCTGCGCGGCAACACGATTCGCGCGGGCCATTACCTGATGATCCCGGTCGCGACCAAACCACTGACCGCGTATAGCCAGAGCGCGGACGCGCGGCTCGCGAAGACGCAGAACCGGCAACGCGCCAGCAACAAGGTCGAGCATATCGTGGCAACAGGCGAGAGCTTCTGGACGATCAGTCGGCGTTACAACGTGACGACTAGGCAGCTCTCGGCGTGGAACGGTATGGCGCCTGGCGACACGCTGCCCGTCGGGCGCAAGCTCGTCGTCTGGACGAACTCCGATATCGGTCCGCGCGTATCGCCGACCGCAGCACTGGGCAATACAACACGCAAACTGAATTACACGGTACGTAGCGGCGATTCGTTGTACCTGATCGCCAACAGATTTCGCGTTACGATCAGCCAGCTCGTGCGCTGGAATAACATCGACAAGAACAAGTACCTGCGGCCGGGGCAGAAACTAACGATGTACGTCGACGTAACCCAGCAGTCGAGCTAAAGTCGCGGGCATGGCCCCCTCCCACGGGCTGCTGTTGGAGGCCGCCATGCGGGCGAAAAATATGAGGGGAGAATAAATGGGCTTCATGGCCGGTAAACGCGCGCTGATCGTCGGTGTCGCGAGCGATCGCTCTATTGCGACAGGTATTGCGGAAGCGTTCGCCCGCGAAGGCGCCGAACTCGCTTTTACGTATCAGAACGACAAACTAAAGAGTCGTGTCGTCAAACTCGCCGAGCGACTCGGTCAGAATACGCAGCTGTGTTATCCCTGCGACGTCGGCTCAGATGCCGAAATAGACAGTGTTTTCAAAAACTTACGAAAGGAATGGGACGGCCTCGACGTGCTCGTGCACTCGGTCGGCTTTGCACCGCGAGAACAACTTGAAGGCGGTTTTACCGAAGCGATTACGCGCGAAGGTTTTCAAATTGCGCACGACATTTCGAGTTACAGCCTCGCCGCACTGACAAAAGCCGCGTTGCCAATGATGCAGGGTCGCAATGCGGCCGTGCTGGCGCTGACGTATAACGCCGCGACGCGCGTTGTTCCCAACTACAATGTCATGGGTCTCGCCAAAGCAAGCCTCGAATCCTGTGTGCGATTCCTCGCCGCAGATCTCGGGCCGCAGGGCATTCGGGTTAATGCCATATCGGCCGGACCCGTCAAGACATTGGCTGCAGCCGGCATCGGTGGATTTCGGAAGATGCTCGGTTATGCCGAAAAAGCGTCGCCTTTGCGACGCACGGTAAGCATAGAAGAGATCGGCAATGCCGCCGCCTTTCTGTGTTCGGACCTCGCGAGCGGCATAACCGGCGAAACGACGTTTGTCGACGCGGGCTCGAATATCATGGCGATGGTGTTCGAAGAAGACTGACCGATCGCCCGCATGGCGGCCTCCTACTGATGTGGGAGCGATGACTGACTGATCGCCCGCATGGCGGCCTCCTACGGATGAAATGGCGGCTTCCCATTGATGTGGAAGCGGGCCATGTTCGCGAATGAATCAATCCTCCGTATAGACTGCAACGTTGGTCTTTTCGCCTTCGAGCCGGGCAACGATCGTTGCGCAGGTTGCATCTCCCCAGACATTGACGCTCGTCCTCGCCATGTCGAGGATGCGGTCGAACACGAGCAGTACGCCAAGCGCCTCGAGCGGCAGGCCTACCGCCCCGAGGATGATCGCGATCGCGACGAGCGAGGCCGATGGCACGCCGGCGACGCCGATCGATGTCAACAGGGCGATCGAGACGATCGAGAACTGCATCGCAAACGTCAGCTCGTATCCGTAGGCCTGCGCGATGAAGATCGCCGCGGCACATTCATACAGCGCGGTGCCGTTCATGTTGACGGTTGCACCGAGCGGCAGGACGAAACTCGAGATCTTGTTCGAGACGCCAATATTGTCCTCGACGCAATCCATCGTGACGGGCAGCGTGGCCGACGACGACGCCGTCGAGAACGCGGTCAGCATCGCCTGCGCCGCGCCGCGGATCGTTTTGAACGGTTTGACACGGCCTACGAAACGCAACAGCAGCGGTAACGTGATAAACGCATGGATCGCGAGCGCCGCAAGCACGACGATCGCGAACACGGCCAGCGGCCCGGTCGCCTTGTAACCCGCTCTCGCGATGACCGTCGCGACGAGACCGAACACGCCGATCGGCGCGAACTTCATGATCCACTCGGTCATGCTCATCATGACATGGAACACGGCATTCCAGAAGCGGTACAGCGGTTCGGCGTACTCGTTTTCGAGATGGGTCATAAAGTAGCCGAACAGGATCGCGAAGAAGATGATGCCGAGCATCTGGCCTTCAACGGCGGCTTTGAAGATGTTCGGTGGCACCATGCGCAGGAATATCTGCGCGACGTCGCCGAGTCCGGTTCCTCTAACGGTTTCCTCGAACTCGGCCGTCGACGCTTCGAGCGCGAGCAGGTCTTTGGCCGGCTCGCCGTCGACATAGCCCGGGCCGACTGCGTTGACGAGGACCAGCCCGACAAGGATCGCAGCCAGCGTCGTTGACGCATAGAACAACAGCGTCTTGCCGCCGAGCGCGCCGAGATCACCACCCGAACCGATGCCCGCCACACCGACGATGATCGACGACGTGATCAGCGGCACGATGATCATCTTCAGCGCATTGAGAAATATCGTGCCAACGTAATCGAATATCGTGACGTACTTGATACCGAATATCGTCGGGTCGACGCCGCTCGCAGCCTTCGCATTGAAGACGAAGCTGCCGATGATCCCGGCAACGATAATCGCTATCAAGATCTGCCAGTGCAGTTCGAGCTTGCGCATAGCTCCCCTTTGAGAACGCTCGCCAACGTGACCGTGCCGTCGGATTTATTATGCGGCGAGCTTACTGGAACAAATCGGACCCGGCCACTATATCCTGGTTGATGACGATATCGGCTTTGTCATAAAGCGCCTGCACGAACGCTGTGTAATCCGCAGCCCCTGCTTGCTGGGCGAGCTGTAGTTTGCCGGCGTCACGATCCTCGAGCGGGATCGATTCTGGCCGCCCCGGCAACACGGCTTCGAGACTGAATACCGTGTAGCCGCCGTCAGACATCGCGACCCGGTCAGTGACCGGTCCCTGCATGTCGGGTTTTCTGGCCATGAAAATCCGGAACAAGACGGCCTGATCCAGGTCCGGATTCTGCCGCGAGATCAGGCTCGGCGCAGACACCGTTGCGCCTGCTGCTTCGGCTGCGGGGCCAAATTCCTCGCCTGCATCCAGTGCCTGCATGAGCTGCTCCGCTCTGTCCGAGACGATGCTTTGGGCCTGCTGATTGCGAATCGTATCGGCGATCTCCTCACGTACTTCCTCGAGTGGCTGGCGCGACGCTTCGTAGTGCGTTGCCACTTTAAAGATGGCCGAGCGGTTGGCATCGAGTTCAATGACCTCTGACACCTGGCCATCGATATAGACTCTCTCGTCGAATACGGCATCGATCGCGGCCTGGTTAGAGCCGAACGGCTCGCCGCCCGAGCGTGTGAAACCAGTCGCCGTGCCGACTTCGAGGCCGACAGCCGCGGCAATCGCCTGCATGTCGTCGTTGTCGAACAGGGCATCCGACAACCGGCGCTCGAGTTCACGGAATGCACTTTCGGCTTCCCGCTCACGCAGCTCACTGAGCAGCTCGCCACGCACCTGCTCCAGCGGCAGCGGACCCTGCTCGAGAATCTTATCGAGTTGCACGACGTGAAACCCGAAGTCAGACTCGATCGGCCCGTCGACTTCGCCTTCGGCCATCGCGAAGATGGCGCTGCCAAGTTCATCCGGCAGCTGTGTAAGCGTAAGCACGCCGAGGTCGCCACCCTGCGCGGCCGTGCCGCCGTCTTCTGAAAACTCCTGCGCCAGCTCCGCGAACGACTCGCCAGCCTGCACGCGCGCCAACATATCCCTGGCCGTCCCTTCGGCCGCATCTTTGTCGTCGTTGAACAGAATCAGGATATGTCGTGCCTGACGCTGCTCGTCCTGCAGGTATCGGTTTTGCGAGTCAAGATAGTAATCCTGCAGTGTCTCTTCGGAAATTTCGATGTCACCGGCGATTGCGTCGCGGCGGACTTCAATGTACTCGACATCGGCCATCTCGGGCGTCAGGAACATCGTGTCATTCGCGGCGTAAAATGCCGTGACCATCTCGTCACTGACCTCGATCTCGGCTGCCGCAGACTCGATGTCGAACGTGGCCAGAGAGACCAGACGCTGCTCGGCAACGAGATTAAGGTAGCGACGGTACTCGGCCGGCGTGACGAGTGCCGTTGCGCCGATGGCACGCTGCAACTGGTCCGAGCGCATCGCGCGGCGTTGCGCCTCTTCGAACTGTGCCGGGGTGTAACCGTTTTGCAAAAGCACGGTCTGATACGTATCCAGGTCGAACACGCCATCGACCTGGAAATCCGGCACGCGCTGAATCGTTGCAGTGACCTGGCTGTCGCTGATCTGATGACCCGATTCGAACAGATACAGCTCTACCAGACGTTCGCGAACCAGCAAGTCGATAATACGTTGCCGGATCTGCACACGATACTCATCGGGCAACTGCGCCCACGTCGGATTCTGTTCGAGTTGCTGCCGGTAAGTCTGCTCGAACTGGTTGATACCGATCTCGCTACCGTCGACCTTGGCCGCATAGTTGCTGCCGATGACGGCAAAATTCGCACCGCCGAAAAAGACGAACGTGACGGCGATGACACCAAGGATGGTCAGCGCTACCCAGCCGGTAATCTTGTCGCGAATCTTCTGCAGCATAGTGAATTGTCAGGTCCTGGCAGAGGCGAGCGATTCTACTTGAGGCGACGGTTAATGTGTAGGAGTCGAGCCAGTCTCGGCTCACTATTTGATCTTCAAACGCAGTGCCCTCTGGCGGCTGCCGTCCTGCAACCACCGGACGGTAATGTGATCGGATGCCCACATATGAGGGTCTACAGAAAGAAGTCGAAAAACACGGCGTAGGCGATACTCGCCGCGATCAGACTGCCGAACATGGTGGGCACACCGGTACGGAGCCATTTTCGGGGACTGATCCTGGCCTCAGGCACGCCGCAATCCTCTGATATTGCGACGACTATTATGTTGGCGGTTGCACCCACGTGGGTACCGTTGCCGCCGAGGCCGACACCGATAGCCAAGGCCCACCACAATGGCATCACGTTCACGTTTTGCGCCTCGAGGCCGAGAATGACAGGGATCATGGCTACGGTGAACGGTATGTTATCGACTATTGCACTCAGTATGGCGGCAACCCACATCAGCATTAGCGCGGTAATCAGCAGCGCTGCCGGATCCTGCGCCATGCTCGCGATCGAGTTGCCGATCAAATCAAATAGTCCGGATGATTCGACACCGCCCACGATAACGAACAGGCCCGCAAAAAATACGAGCACGGACCAGTTCACCTCACTCAGGAACAGTTCCGGCTTCGGTCGCAGCAGCGCCACACCCAGCGCAAGCCCGATAAGCGCAACAAACGCCGGAAAGACGTGCAAACGATGGTGCACGAAGAAGAGCAGTATGATCACCCCGATTACGACGAGCATGCGTTTCAGGCCCGCCGCATCTGTGATTGCCCGGCTTTCATCCAGATCGATCAGCTTGGTGCCATCGCCCCTGGGTAATTCTTTTCTGAACAGAAACAGCAACAGCGCGGAGGTGACTATCCAGACCAGCGCAACCGGCGGTCCCATGTGCACCAGGAATTGCGTGAAATCGATGTTGGCCGCGCTGCCGATCATGATGTTGGGCGGGTCGCCGACCAACGTGGCCACACCGCCGACGTTCGACAGCATCGCCTCCGCGATCAGGTAGGGCATCGGGTTCAGATGAAGGATGCGTGTTATGAGAATCGTCAATGGTGCAAATATGATGACCGTGGTGACATTGTCGAGGATCGTGCTGATGACGCTGACCGCAAAGCTGAGATAGATCAGCAGCAACTTCGAATTGCCGCCCGTCAGTTTCGTAATGCGGATTGCGGCGTACTCGAACACGCCGGTCGGACGCAACAGAGCGACAACGATCATCATCGCCATGAGCAGCAGGATCGTGTTGCCATCGATGGCGGTCAGGGCCTCTTCCTGCGAGTAGAAGCCCATCCACATACCGACGCTGACCATCACGACGGATCCGATTATGGCGGCGTTGGTTCTATGGATGATGTCAGAAAATATCAGCGCGTAAGCAATGACCAGGACACTCATCGCCACGATCATGTTGGTATCGATGTGGATGGGTGCGGGCTCCACGGCTCAGACGTCTGGCACTTTCAACATGGCCTCCGCACAGAACATACGAGAGATGATTCCGCGATAGATGCCATTGTCGACGACGAAAACGTAAGGCGTATTTTTCTGCTCCATGACCGCAAGTATTTTCACCAAAGGTGCGGCGGAGTCGATGATGGCTGGCGCCGCGATCACGAATTCGTCGACGGGCATTGCGAATATAGTCCGAATCATCTCATCGGGTATTCGCAACCCCGCAATGAGATTTCCCAGCAAATGCGCACCGTGCACCATGTGGTCGGGAATGCAGGTTTCCTTGAGAACGTGACGAACCGAGACCCTGCCGACGATCTCATTCTCGTCGTTAACAAAAGGAATTCCGAGCACACGACGGGACACACACTCTTCGAAAGCCTCGCGTACCGTCGTACCGGCATGGGCGACGCCGGTCGGGTGAATCAGCTTTTCGGTTTCGAACCGCATGAAGATCTCACTGATCGTTTTAGGCAAGTGATACGCCGTTACTGAGCGTAACTGAACGTCGATCACCACACTATAGTGGGTTCCACTAAGCTGCCCGGGTGACGGCCCGGCCACTGTACATACAAGGCAACTCTATTCTGTTCGATTACTTTGCTGCGAGCTCCACCACGAGATCGGAGCCTTGCAGTGCGACATCATGAATCAACGACACCGGCTGGTAACCCGCCGCGTTGATGTTCAGCCGATGGTTGCCTGGCCCGAGCTGGGTAAAGCGAAAGTTTCCGTGCTCGTCGGCGGCCGCTGTGCGGCGCGCTGTCGTGCGGATGCCGTTCTGTTGGTGCGCCCAGGTGAGATTGATGTTGGGCACGGCCACCGGGTGGCCATCCTCATTCAACACGCGTCCCTGGATTTCATCATAGCCCCAGTCCAACACCACCGTGACCTGCAGCTCGGCGTCCGGTTCAAGCCGGATACCTTCGACCGAGTAGTACGGATTCGATTTGGTCCGCAAACGCAGTTCGCCGGCCGGCGCTTTCTCGACCACGAAGTTGCCCGAAGCATCACCGATGACCTGCTGATTCTCATACGAGGTCGCCGTCGTTTGCAGTACAAGCGAAAAATCGGCAACCGCGGTGCCAAAAAGATTCACCATCTGCCCGCGCAGCACTCCAGTATCCCTGTCCGCAAGTTCGATGTTCAGGGTCAGGCCTTGCTCCGGGACCTCGATATCTCTCTGGAAGTAGTCCTGGTAAGCATCGGAAGCGTTGATCGACACCATATAGTCATCGCCAGGTTCGACACCGCCAAACGCAAACGTGCCGTCCGTATCCGATACCGATTGATAGCTCTTTCGAACCTTGGCGGAAGACAGTTGGATACGCTGGCCGGTGACCGGCTCACGGTCGGGGCCTTTTACGCTACCGGTAACGTCGGCGAGCTCGGTGTCCGCCTCCGGTTCCATGACGATGTTCAACTCGAGCACATTCGTGTCAGCCGATTGATTGGTAGCGAGCTGCACGTCCTTGTCCTGGTAGCCGTCCCGGCTAGCCCGCACCAGAACCGCGGTTGCATTGTCCGGCAGCTTGACATCGAAGCCGTAACGGCCGTCCTTGTTGGTCATGACTTCACGGGCATCGGCGACGCTGGCGCGCACCTTCACCCTGGCGAGCGGTTCGCCCGAGCTCGTCGCCACGAGCCCCTGTACTCGCACGTCCTGGTGGCCCGTGACGATGAGGTCGGCGAAATCCACCCCGGCCCGCACCTGAAGCAACGCCCTGGTGTAGCGGTCTGTCGCGACTGTTGCGACCTGATACTCGCCATTGGCGAGGTCTTCGAACGTATAGGCACCGTCGTATGCACTGGTTGCCTGGCGCGTGCGTGCGCCCCGGGGTATGGCCTTGCGCCGTCCCTGCTCGAACAGGTGCGTCGCCGTTGCGGTTACCTCGATCCCGGCAGCCGGCGACCCCGAGCGCGTCAGCACGCGCCCGGAGATGGCGAGATTCCCGAGTGGCTCCTCGTAAGCAGCCTGCTCTGATTCGCCTTGCACCGGGTCTGACACGGGCGCCGGTTCGTTTATTCGTGCTTGGCTGGTCGCGTCGGGCAGCGCCTCACGGCCGCTGGCGGACTGTGGAGCAATGTTGTTCGAGCGCTCGACTTTCTTATTGCTGCTGGGCGACGGGGGTTCGCCGCGAGGATCGGGGTCCGATACCGAGACCGTCTCGTCCGCAATTGCCGGTAACTCGCGGTGACTGCTGTCCGTTGCCTGCTCATACCGCAACCAGAGGAAGAATGCTAGCGAAACGACAAACAGGGACACGCCGGCCAGCAGCGTCTTGTCAATGGACCCCCCGCAGCCTCTCAAGTTGTTGACCCAACCCGCCAAATTGGCAAGCTCCGTTGCGAATAATCCATCATCATAAGCCAGCTTTACTGTCTTTGCGCCGTGGCCCAAGAAGAAGCCCGGTCGATTGACCGGGCTCTTCTGTGTCTCCTGCCTGCAATGAATGGCTGGCTACTTCTACTATCGCTTGGCACGCTCGAAATAGCCGGCCGCGGCTTCGATCAGAGATCGGCAGTGATCGTCGTCATCTCCTCCGTAAGCCCGCCCTCGAGCGTGACCGTGATCGTGTAGGTACCGCCATCGGTCTTGTTCTGGAAGAAGAAGCCAAGTTTGAGTGCCTCTCCCGGGTCGATGGTCAGGTCGGAACCCGCCTCGAACTCGGTGATCGTCGCGTCAGGAGCGTCGTCCACCCCAGTCCAGATCGTGTTTCTAAGGCCGAACAGAACCGACTGAAGCTCGCCGTTTCCACTCGGCCAGGTGAGCTCGACCTTGGTGATCGTCAGCACATCCATACCAACATTGTTCAGCAACACGTCCATCTTCTTGCCCTTAATCACGGGCTGGTTACGGATCTCGATCTTGAGCTGGCGGATGACCTGCACCGAATCAGGCCCGGACCTCAGCTCACTGTTCGGGTCATTGGGATCGATACCCTCTGGTGAGTTGGAGTCCACGCCGTCGGCAAACGCCGTATTGGGCACGTCTTGAGGCTCGACAACGTCACCGCAGCCCTTGAAGAAGCCGTTCTGGTTGTACCGCAAGATCGAGTAGGAGGAGATCTGCCAGTTCACATCCACGCCTTCGACCGGGCCGTTGGTGCCCCCGCCTGATCCCCAACCACCGATGAAGGGATCGGAGCATGACAGGTGGATGGTGAAGACTGGGTCGTCCCCAGGCGGGTCGAAGTTGACCTCGTTCCGGGTACCGTCGTACGGCAATATCGTCTCTGTGCCATCAGGGGCGGTGACTATCACGGTCGCCGCACCGTCGGTGTCGCTCGAGCCTTCCAGGATGTATCCGTTGACGAACACAAAGCGGAAGTCGTCACCTTCTTGCGTGCCGTACGGTGATGCGACATCCGGATCCAGGAACGGCGCCGCTTCGTACTCCACGGTGATCGTCACGCTGTCACCAGCGGCAATGTCAAACGTGCAGTCGACAAGCTGGCCGGCTGAGGCCGCGCATTCGGGCTGCGGTGTCACCATGACCACGTAAAGTGAACTCTCGACCAGGTCTGTCACCGAGACACCGAGAGCATCGGACGGACCGGCGTTCGACACAGTGAGATCGAAGTACCCCATGGTGCCTTGTTCGACACGGTCGTCCTCGTCGTCCACCCGAAAGTCATCGTTCGGATTGGTCGGCGTGCCATTGTCGTCGAACCTGTAGAAGTTCTTGACAATCGACAGCTCGATCTCGGTCAGCACCTCGTTGGTATCCGACGCCGTGTTATTCGACGGATCCGGATCGGGATCATCACTGGTCACCGACACCGTGTTCGTCTCAAACCCAGCCAGCGTGTCCGACGGCACCGTGTACTGAACGGTAATCGCCGCGGAACCACCAGACACTATCGTTCCCAGGTTGCACGGGAACGGACAGGACACGGTTCCGATGTCGAAGCCAGCCGGGAAGCTGTCGGTCACCGTCACATTGTCCGCATCAGACGGACCATCGTTGTTCACCGTGATCGTGTACTGATACGTGACACCGTCACCGGCTGTCACCTGCGTCACATCGTCATCCTTGGCGATCCGCAGATCCGCTGACGTCAACACCTCGTTGGTATCCGACGCCGTGTTACCCGACGGATTTGGATCCGGTTCGGAACTGGTCACCGACACCGTGTTCGTCTGGAACCCGGCCTGGGTATCGGACGGCACCGTGTACTGAACGGTAATCGTCGCTGAACCACCGGCCCCTACTATACCCAAGTTGCACGGGAACCCGGCGCAGCCACCCTGCGACGACGAGACGGCACCCATATCGAAGCCAGCCGGGAAGCTGTCCTCGGTCACCGTCACGTTGTCCGCATTAGACGGACCAGCGTTGTTCACCGTGATCGTGTACTGGTACGTGACACCGTCACCGGCCATCACCTGCGTCACACCATCATCCTTGGCGATCGACAGATCTGACGATGTCACCACCTCGTTGGTGTCCGAGTCGGTGTTGTTTGACGGGTCCGGGTCCGGCTCATCGCTGGTCACCGACACCGTGTTCGTCTCGAACCCAGCCTGAGTATCAGATGGCACCGTATAGCTGACCGCGATCGTCGCTGAACCACCAGACACAATCGTGCCCAGGTTGCACGGGAACGCCGCACAACCACCGTGCGACGACGAGACGGTACCCATATCGAAGCCAGCTGGGAAGCTGTCCTCGGTCACCGTCACGTTGTCCGCATCAGACGGACCATCATTGTTCACCGTGATCGTGTACTGATACGTGACACCATCACCAGCCGTCACCTGGGTCACTCCATCATCCTTGGCGATCCGCAGATCAGACGACGTCAAAACGTCGATGTCGTCTTGACCCGTATCGGTGACGTCGTCAGTCGGATCGTCAGGATCACCGAGTGGCGCCTCAGCACCGACCGTTGCGACGTTGTCGATCAAGTCGGCCTGCACGGAAGCACTAATGGAGAAGTCGACGGTTATGGTCGCCGACTGATTCACGCTCAGCGTTGTGATCAGCCATTCGACGGTCTGTGCATTGGAGTCAGTATCGGCGTCAGAACCAAGCGTGCCGGACACGCTAGTAACCGTCAGGCGGGTGTCCACAACATCCTCAATGAGGGCATCGCTAAGGGTGACGTTGCCGGTATTGGTGACCAGCAACGTGAATGCACCATCAGTGCCCGCTGTAACGCTGGCCGGATCGAAGCCCTTGACAATCTCAATGCCCGGGGTCTGCGGCACGGGCTCAGTGTCCGTGTCGTCGTCGGGCACATCGTTGCCATTGGGATCCGTCCCGTTCACGAACGCCTGATTATCCACCTGACCGGCATCAACGTCAGCCTGGGTCAGCGCATAGGTCCCCGAACACGTCGAAGAATCCACTGCCAGTGGAGCCATGGCGCCAATCACGCAATTCGTGACACCAGCCTGGGCGTCGTTGACCGTGACATTGCTTAGCGTCACGTTGCCAGTGTTCGTCACCGTAAACGAGTAGCTGATCACATCGCCCGGATTGGCGATCCCATCGGCACCAAGATCCAATGACGACGCCTTGACAATCTCAATGCCCGGGGTCTGCGGCACCGGCTCGCTGTGGTCGCCCGGATCCTGAACTGGATTTCCGTTCGGATCGGTACCCGAGGCCAATGCCGTGTTGTCTTTCTGCCCGGCGTCAATGTCGGCCTGCGTCAGGGCATATGACCCCGTGCAGGTCTCCATCGCCTCCGGCGACAGCGACGGGATTGGATTGCCGCTCGGACAGGTGATCGACGCCACCATCGGGTCCGACACACTGATGTTGCTCAGCGTCACGTTGCCGGTGTTTGTCACCTTAAAGGTGTAGTTGATCAGGTCACCCGGATTGGCGATACCGTCGGCTCCCAGATCCAGCGTGCCAGTCTTGTCGAGCTGCACGGCCGGATTCTGGATCGCCGTCACCGTCTCGGTGTCCGTCGGTGAGGTCACCGGGTTGCCGTTCGGATCGGTACCCGAGGCCGAGGCCACGTTGGTTACCGAACCGGCATCCAGATCGGCCTGCGTGATGGTGTCGCTCGCCGTGCAGGTGAGGCTATCACCCGGGGCGAGATTGCCCGCCGGGCACGACTCATTGGCCGCCTGGTCATCGCTCACCGAGATCGGACCACTGATGGTCACATTACCGTCATTGGTCACCAGGTAGCTGTAGCTGATGACTTGACCGACGGCGTCGTAAGTCGCCGGCGTCGCCGTCTTCACAATGCTCAGCGACGGATTCTGGATCGCCGTCACCGTCTCGGTGTCCGTCGGTGAGGTCACCGGGTTGCCGTTCGGATCGGTACCCGAGGCCGAGGCCACGTTGGTCACCGAACCCGCATCCAGATCGGCCTGTGTGATGGTGTGCTGCGCCGTACAGGTGGTCGTTCCGCCCGAAGCCGCCAGATCACCCGCCGGGCACGTCGCCGCCGCGTCGACGTTGTTGTCAGCGACGCTGATCGGACCACTGATGGTCACGTTGCCGGTGTTCGTCACCAGGTAGCTGTAATTAATCACGTCGTCCACGGCCGAGTAGGTCGTCGGCGTCGCCGTCTTCACGATCGTCAACGCCGGACTCTGCACCGCGTTCACCGTCTCGGT